>Ga0224712_10000175_pt1 | contig 11117 bp, 2 predicted proteins | sample DielMetaTC5pm2_FD_171474 | JGI IMG/M metagenome (GOLD analysis project Ga0224712, IMG submission 171474) | Corn rhizosphere microbial communities from Kellogg Biological Station, Michigan, USA - Diel MetaT C5pm-2 (Metagenome Metatranscriptome)... | ecosystem: Host-associated > Plants > Roots >...
CGCGAGTCGCAGTTTCATCACTGTTTAAACTTAGCTTGGGCGGCGGCAAGAGATGAATCGAGATACATTCTTGTTGCACGTCCGTGGTCAACTTTCGGGTTTTTCTTCCTTTCGGAATCAACTTGGCGATGTCTGACATCTGGCAGTGACTTCTGCGGCCTCCTCCAAAGAGGTAGCGGCGGTGGTCTTAAATTAATAGGAGAATGAACGAGATCTAGTACATGGGTGAAAGAAAATATCGACCCAGGCCAAAACTGAACATCGGGTAAGGGGGCTAACAAAGCAAGCTCAAAATTAGGGCCTGCTCGTTTCCATAAGGTTTCGCAAGTCCAAGCACCGGACCTTGCAAAAGCTTGACAATTTGTGTAATACTTGGTGGTAACAGCCTTATTCGGCAACCATGTATCCCACGGAACATTGGCAATCCAAGGGACTGAAAAATCAACCTGGTGCCATTGAGAGGGGTCAAAAGAGACTAACCCAGTTTCGGGCCAATCTACTGAAGGTGAATACAGTACACCACCTGTTTGATCGACGGGTATACGACCAATAGTAAGTGGTTCTGCAGTTAAAGTATAATTTGGGGGGAGTGTGCCTTTAAGAAGAACTGATCCCGTGTTAAAGTAATATAGATTACAAATCTGATCAAACAAACTGGTTCTGTTTGTTCCAAGATCTTGAAGTGTATCTCTCACACGAGGATAATCAGCTCTACCATTGGCAGCAGTAACATCAACACAAGAAGTGCCAATGCTGACGTAGTTTTCCGTCGTTGTGGACCAACGAGTCAACATGTCTTCGACCATTACAATCTCAGGTACGAGAGTTAATGGCGTGTCGGATCCTTTCATGCCAGGCATGGGAGGAAACGGCTTATCAAACTCTTCCCACATTTTCATTTGAGCTTCAGTATCAGGATAGTCATCAGAAGACGTACCCATCTCAGCAAGTCCATAGGGATCAGGTCGCAATTTAGGGATATATTTCTGTCTAGGCTGGGGCCTGGGAGTCTTATCTTCTAAGAGACTAGGTATGGATTGAAATCCAGGGGTACAAAAGTCTCGAAATTGAAAATCGTCACCAGCGGCCATAAACATAAGATACTGAATCGAAGCAGTACGGTTACCAGAGGATTGAACTCCATTGTCAAGGAAAAAATTAAAGTGGGGGGTATAGGTCGTACCAGCCGCCAGATCAATCCAATCAAATAGGAAACAAAAGGGGATCGTGAATGAGCACGTTGTGGTCCCTTTTATGGTAATGAGCTGTGTGGGAACAGCAGGGGAAAAGGTATCTAGGGGAACTCCAGAAGTAGAGCTCTTTCCAAAATAACATTGAAGTCTCACTCGAGCTGAAACGAAAGGCGAAGTTGTAAAAATTATATACAATTTTATAGAACCTCGAGCAAATCGGAAAAACTGAGCAAAATAAGGCATATATCCATGAACAAGCCAGCTACTATAAGTAGCGGCACTAGGAGGGGCGCCATATGGAAAACGGGGATGAAGGGTTATATTCGAACTCTCATCACCAGCGTTTGACATAGCGCCGTTATCAACAAGGAACGGCCGTGTAATTAAATACTTCAAGGAATGTTTTTTGAAAGGATCTCCACATCTATGGAGTGCATCCGATTCAACAGTATCAGACAAAGACTTGGTAGGGGGAAAACTTCCAAGCGTTGCCGAATCATTGAATGGTTCAAATTTCAATTCCCGATTCTGCGGTTCCGCAACTGTATCAGGCTTAGAGCCACCTGATCCAATTACTTGCTCATAGCCATATTGAAAAGCAGAGTCGTAATCAAAATTACTGACATAATCTGAAGCTTTGTTGAAAGCCCAAGTACCAGCTCCTTTCGCAAACCCAGATGCAAGATCACTAAGTGGTTGCATCTGAGCCTCAACATCAGGGTATTCATTGGTAGGGTTGGTCCCATAAGCAGGATCGCGGGGACCACCAAATTCAAGACCCACAAAAGAAACAAAAACATCAAGCTGACAGGACGTCAGCGCTGTTGTATCAGTAGCATTAATCGGATTAGGACAATTAAAATGTATCGAGCCATGGTTCTGGCCAAATACTTGGGTTGGTGGGTAAGTAGTTTCGTACGAACCACACGTAGCCCATTGCGTAGGTAAATTCCAAGGAATTTCGAGCACGCACTCTTGTTGCGGAGTGATATTCAACACAATCGGATTGTAATTGATTATCGAGTAAGAACTATACTTCATATAGTTCGATCCGCCAACTGCAGGAACAGTTGTATAGTAACCACTAATGGAAGCAGCAGACATGAAGGGCAAATAATTAACAAATATATCGCCATACATCAGTGGATTACTAATAACAAGAACGCGGACCTTCAAGGCCTTCCATCTACAAAACGCAAAATTTTGAGAAAAAGTCTTTATCGGATCAAGGTTCAAAGGGGAATACAACGGAGTATTCACTGAGATAAATGCAACGCTAGGAGCTAGCGACAAGGTAGCAATCTTATATTCTCGAGCGAACACAGCATTAGAATCTGTTGTCTCATGGGTAGAGAATCGGGTACGACCAGCAGTGTTTAAGTGAACAACACTTTCACAAAGTTCAAAGCGGGTCATTTGCTGAGTAGACGTGGACATCTCCTCAGGTTCTATGAAGGTTTCGAGCCCTCCATCGGCTACAGGGGTTGAGTTGGCGATCCAGAGTAACGCCGGGTATCGGATCAAATACGTCGGCTAAGTTCAATTTCCTGTTTCAGAGTATTTTTAGAGTCAAGTGTGCTAGGAACACACAGGCCCAACTATTCTTCCTCCTAGGTTATTTAGGGCTAACCACACCCCTTCCAGTCTTCACTGGGGGCCTAGTTTACGCGTCATTGCGGACGAGAGAGCGCTACAAGCGCTCGGAGAGCTTAGTCTCTAGCATTTCTTGGTATGAAGGCCATGGGCATGTAAAACGAACACGACTTCGAACTTCGACAAATAACTTGTCGTGATGTTCAAAGACTTCCTTTCCATGTTCCACGAACTCCCACCGGGCTAATTCAACATTCAGGGACAGTTGATCAACATCAGTGCATCGAGACTTGGGATTTTTAATCCAGGCAAGCATTCCATATATTGAATCTATGTTTAAAGGGGCAAACACAGTTCCAGTATCAGGACACTTCCTGAAAGTGCGAGATAAAAAGGAGAACGACTCCCAGTCTAGGAATAAATCCGTAACTTCTTTCTTGTTGGGGGTGGTATAACCCATTCCCATAAGGGCAAAGGTATCACGAATCGTCGACATGTTAAACCAGGAACGGACAACATCAGAACAACAACCACCATTATCATCTCCGAAGAAAACCATCTTCACATGTTGCTCAAAAGAGCCTTCAAAGCCTTCGGGCTTATTGTAGCACCACACTATTCGGTGCGCACAATAATTAGCGAAGGTGTTGAAGTACGAGGTTAACCAGTGTCCAGAACAGACACCGAACAACCTTTCAAGCAACTGAGATTTATAAACGAGAACGACTCCAACCACGGTATCTGCAATGGCATGCATCATATCACGGTGGTGGTCAAAAACATCAAGGGTATCAATAAATCTATGAAACAAAAATAAAAATAAAGCGCGGATTCGGTAATCCCAGCCAGAGCAATCGCCTCCAAACAAGTTCGGATGCGTGGACAAAAAGTCCTTAAGGTGTTTCCAATCAATAGAATAAGGGTTAATTCCAATCTTGGAGGGACGTATAAACATATCACCTTTTTCTCTAACGAGATCACCGAACGCCATCTTAGTCACAACGGACAAGGTAAAAGACCCAACACAAAAGAGTCTAGTTTTACCAAGTTCCACTGCTTCCAAGAGGCGTAATTCGTCTTTCCAACACGCATCGGCAAGACATTTAATCGCGCCTCCTTTTTCAACATGTTCAAAAAGAGCGTTAACTTGGCGAGTAAGGTCAGGATCGACCCACCAGCCTTTATCATTGACAATCCAACTTTCTTTGGGAGCGTTAGCTCGACCAAACAGATTAGATCGTTTCTTATTCTTAATCTTATTCTCATAGGTAGCAGACTTAGTAGGATCCATGGATTCCAATCCAGGGATTTCGTCGGAGAAAAGAGCATCAAGAAACTTAATTATCTGAAATCGTCGAACAGAATGGCTAGGAAGCCATCCATCAATAATATAATCAGGATAGTCATTGATAATTTTATGAAGTTTTTCGGGCATAGGGTCAATGCCAGAGCATTCGGCAAGCTTTGCAAAAGTCTTGTCGTGTACTTTAACAAATTCACCCGAATCATTCACAAAATTTCGCAACGCGGCGGGGGCAACGGGGATCTGAAGTCCATCCTTTTCAAGGAATTCTTCCAGATCATTATACATAGGGGAGGGGATATATACAGAATCAGTAGGCACAAAATTTGGTTTTTTAAGAGTGACACCTTTGTTACGGGTGCCAGGAAATACAGCATAAGTATCACATTGGGGAGCTTCACCTTGAGCAGGTACATCAGGTAAATCGTAGGAATCAGGTATAAAATCATATTGTTCTCCGGTAAGGAAAGGAAAATCTTCACGGTATAAGGGAACAACAGTAACAGAGTTATTCCAAGTGCTAGAATGCAGTCCAACTACATCAGCAACACTTGAAGACTCATAATCAACATAAACAGCACTACAATCTCCAGACTTTCCTTTAGCATTAGGAATCTCATAAAAAGTTGTCGTAGGACGACGACAAGAATTTCCTTTCACATCAGTATAACACATATTCAAACCAGGTTGGGTCTTTCGAACCTCATGATTGAAACATTCAGACCAATAATGAACTTTATTTTCAACTACTTCGCGGTGGACACGCACAAAGCGGTTTCCTTCAAAGTTTAAGGAATCATCTCGGGTTTTAAGCCGACTTTTCATGGAAGGCAACTGGGGAAGTTGCTTCGTGGTCACTTCAATGAAAATGAGATCTCTATCATCTTTGGGATAACGGAGCTGAAATTCTGATCGGGCAAAGCGCAAGGGCGCTCCACCGTCATGGTATTTTATAGCGAGTTCACTAACCAAACCTTCACCACAATCCATTGCTTCAAACTGATGTCTGCACATTACAAATGTGCGACCACCAGGCGACCAACACAAACCTTCACCACCTCTTCCAAGGAGGGTTGATAGTTTGTATTGAAAACAATTATTAGCAATGGACCGAGTTTTATTTCGGGCATGAACTGTACAAGATCCCATCTGAGCTTCAGTATTCTCAGAAGGTTTCATATAATAATATACAGAGTTTTGGAGAAGGTACCATTGAGTGGTACCATTATATAAATAGGGCATGAGATAAACATCCTCATCCAGGCGGTAACGACACATCTTTTCAAGATCGAGTTCATCACCATCCTTAAGACGAGAATCTTTGGCAGTATAAAGAGGAGAAAGAGTTCTCTTGGTTGTAATACCGTACGCAGGGTACTTCTTGCCGTGGACTTTCACAGACGCACGGCAAGACAAATTACAACTAAGATATTCTTCCTTAGCATAAACAAAAACTTGACGAGGGGTCAACTTCCAAAAAGCATGTTGGGCCATAGCAGAACGCTTTGGCTTAGGTACTTTCGAGTAGTCAGACTGAGCAGAGGCATCACGAACTTTCTTTTTCAACTTTTGGTAATCACTTTGAGCTATCGCAGCAGAACGCTTTGGACGCGGTAGCTTAGCATAATCACTTTGAGCTTCAGCAAGATCTAATTCATCTTTGCGGTCAAGATCTCCAGATATCACTTTTTTCATTCCCATGGTCACCAAGACACACGGAACTACAATAGCAATAGTCATGAGGGGGTTATTAACAGCAAATTGAAGGGTCCAAGTGATTGGAGCAAAAACAAAAGTATCTAAAGTAGTCATAGCAGCAATTCCAACAAGGGTACAAGCAGGGGCAACCCAATTACGAAATTGTTTCCATGTCTGACCAACACGACGACCGACTTCAAGCGACTCTATCCAAAGAGTTACTTTAGTCTTGAGTTGAACAATAGCAGAAGTAGAATAACGGGTGAGAGTATAAGACTTATCAGGAACACGGGCACATGTAACTTCACAATAATTTCCATACTTGTAAAACAACAATCCAATGTTATACCAAACAGAACATAAGGTATCATCACGTTCAAACGGGTTAAACTTTGCAGGAGCAAACATGGTGAGTTCTCGCAGTCGATCATTAGCATCAACATTCAAGAATCCAACACTTTCAAGCATATATTCAACCAATTCTTCAGGAGGATTAGGTAGTTCTTCAAGTTCTTCAACCATCATATTCTTATATTCTTCGCGTGCATTATCATGCATGCGTTGAAAAGTAATAGAGCAAAAAGTAGCATACTTGAGAATCATCTCAGGACTCATATTGAGAGAAAGATAAGCACCAACCAAAAACGGGTCAGCATTACCTTCCTGTATCAATTGAAAACAGTAAAACCACTTCTGGGCCATAGGAGTTTGGGCATACGCCTCGAGATCAGGATTCAACATAAAAGCATTCGAAAATACTTGACAAAATTTATCAAATTCATTGACATCGCGAGACGAACGAGAAAACCACCTAGGCAAACAAGCAATAGGGGAAGAAGGAGGATCAGAAGGAGAAGAAACATCAGCAGGATCAGGAGGTTCATCTCTTGGTCGCCAAAGAGAACTAAACATTTGAGCACTAGCATCAGAAAAAGATTCACAGGAATCAGAATCCTTTTCTTTACCAGCCAATTTAGGACATTGACAATCAGAAGGAGTAATAGCTTTACACTTCAAACAACAAACAAGATTTCCATTAACTAACATACTACAAACACAAGGGGCACAATTGCAAGAGGAACACTTACAATCACACGGAACAGACTTTGACTTACAGCGGGGACACACACAAATACAACGATCATCAGAACGGCGACACACAGGACAACAAACACATTTATTACCAAGCTCATTACAATCACAACCTAGGGAATAAGCCAATCTAGAAACAGGAATTCTATCTTGGCATTTACGAAGACTAGGCATAGTATCAATACGCATAAGATAACGAGCAACGGATACAATAATCTGAGAGAGATACACTCTCCCTTCAGGAAGCATGTATCCGTAAGAACGAGAACGAATAGGATATGTTTGACCATTAGCATGGTCAGCGAGGATGAAGGGATCACGGGAATAATTCCAAGCATCAGAAAGATAGTGAGAAGAATGAATAACATGATGTTTATCAACATCAGGCTCAGAAAGATCAGCATTGTATACGGGACGCAACACAATGTCCAATCTTCTGGCTGGAGCACCAGCTTGAGCAATTCCACTAGCCTTCCAATCAGAAACAGGACAGGTTATAACATTAAGACAATGTGACGCAAAAACGGCACCTTTGTCTTCACATTTAGCAATGTTCAAAGGGACAGGATATCCATCACATTGCTCCATCATTTCCAACACTTCAGAAGAACGAGACAGTTCATCATTACGATTCATAAACTCATCAATCATCAGAGCAAATGTATCTTCATTATAACCATCCCAGTACTCAGAATCCTTTGGTTTTTTGAACACCAAAGATTCTCTCCAATCATATCGATATTTTTCAGGTTGCAACTCACGAAGCAACTTGTAAACACCAGCAATGATCATCTGGCCGACATGATTTTTACCACATCCAGGAGTATTTCCAACTAACATTATATTTACACAGGGGCGAGTAGACGTAACACACGGACGATTACACAAAATCGTCCAACGATATTTAATAAGAACATTATCCATAGTTTTAAAAGCAGGACCTTGTTTGGTCACAAGTAAGCATGAGGGTAAAATTTGCTTAAACTTCGTGATCAAATCAAGGGCATCACGACAAAAAGCTTCATTAGAACGAGAATGGGCAGCAATCTTATCAAGATCTCCACCAAATGGATAGAATAACTCATCAATCTTAGCATAAGCATCACGAGTCTTTCGTTCGATTTCGGATTCAACAAAATAATAGGTATCTGTAAATTTAAAATAAATCCAATTGATAACGTTTTTAGCAAAATATTCTAATTGATCAACAAATGACAATGATCGAGACAAACTTCCAACATTGTTTAACAATAACAAGGCTTCCTTATAACGGAAACCAGCACACATTGTTGTCAACAACGCCAAAAATCCACCAGACGAAAAGAAAGATTGGGCTTCGACATTCGCGAAGCCATTAGAACTTTCAACTTCATCATCATCATCAGCATCTAAATCATCATCTTCTGGCAAACGATCACCAGTATCCATAACAATATTCCAAAATCGGATAAAACAACGATAAAAATTTTTGATCATAACACCAACATTACCAACAACTTTAACTAACTTATGCAACAACAAACACAACAACACAACGGCAGCAATGGTAGCTGTCAACTTCAATGCTTTGAAAAACGCTCGAATAGTGGGCATATACTGTTCAAGATAGCCAGAAAGTGACGAAACCGCATTAACGATATTCGACACAACTGAACCAGCTCGACAAGCAAACGACCAAACCATTTCAAACGCATTTCCACAAATATTTACAAACGAATTAAAAACATCAGACACAGCATCAAAAACAGAAGAAACAGGAGACACACCAAGCATTTGAGCTTCAACGGAACGATAAAGCTCGTATTGATTGGCAACTTGAACAAATTGAGGACTTTCGCGGAAAGAAAAATCTGTAGTAGCGAATTTCATAAATCTATTTATACAATTAGAAGCATATTTCTTAGAAGAATCAGCATGAAGAACACGCAAATAAAATCGGGCCAACCGAGTTAAATTTGCATCATAACGAATTCGAGAAGCACGCAAAACTTGAGTAGCATCAGCATAAGGCAGGATCGCCTTACGAATACCAGCAAGATAATTGCATACATGTTTACGAAGTTCAGCACCAGCTTTTCCAAAGAAATCAAGATATCCAGTTTGATGGAAAAACTCAATAGCTTCAGGCTGGTGACCAAACAACGGTCGAGTGAATTCGTTTTCACGCTTAAAACGTCTTATGGTCAAGACGTTATTAACTTCCTCCCAAGACAAATAAAATTTGGGAGGGGACTCAATATCAATAGTAGGATTAAACTTAGCAGATTTCATCAATTGAGCAGAAGTTTTGGGCTTCGGAAGACGAATATTAGGGACATTCATCGTAGGAGGAGCATTACTCCAAGTAACAAAAGGACGAGGGTTAACTTGGTAGCCATCATTAATATAAATAAAACGATTATTAACATAATTTAAACAACGGGTATCAGTATCATCTACAGTAACAAAATAAAGAGCACGAGAAACAAGACTATAATGAGAAAAATAAAGAAAAGTATGAAGAGGAAAATGAATAAACAAAAGATCCTGTATGAATTTAACATCAGGAATATGAACAACTTGCAACGTATTATTAAAGAGAATAGGACGGGTATGTTGTATTAGTTGCAAAACATCTATACGAACACGCTCATCATGACACTTATAAGGTGTAGTTTGAGCGAGAAACAAATCGGAGCACTTAGAACATTGAGACTTTTCGTGCGGGGCTTCGATTGAAGGTTTAGGAACAGATAAGAGTTGAGTACGTTTGGCAAGAACCATACGTCTCTTCTCCTTTCTATTCAACTTTCCCATATGTGAAGAATCTTCAGGTAGTTCCACCTCTACAGGTGGCGGGATAAGAGTTGTTGAAGTAGTAACTACTTCATCAACAGTGCTGGTTGCGGAGCCAGCAGTGGACCAAAACTCATCATCAGCAATAGTAGCTTCAGACTTAATTGGTACGACACAATTGTCATCACCATATCGGTTGACGACGTTACAACGGTGAATAAATTCAAAAAGTGACTCAAGAACTGAGTACGATTGGAGGCAAGATTCACAATTGCAGACCTCAGCAAGGGGGTCATGCGAGGAAGGGGTATGGGGAACAGAGGCAGAAAGAGGATCAGAACAAGAAGTTCCAACGAACACAGTGGCAGAAGAATCTGCTAGAGTATTGACATCAGTTTGATGCTTGGCCTGTAAGGGCTCATCAGGAACCTGAGACTCTAAAACTAGGGTCGGGCGGAAGACGGGAGCATGGGCGTCAACTTCCAACACAGCTAGGGGCGAAACGAATTCCGCATTGGCGGGAGGTCTTTCGGGTCGTGCGCTCTCCCGGTCACACAACTGCCTATCGCTTTTTCTGAGGGACAGCGAGAAAGCATTAATCATCACTCTTACGAGCAACAACATATTTTAACTCTATCATAAGGCTAACAGATCGACACCGGTCCAGGTCTAACTTAATAAATTAACTGGAATATCGCGGCCGACTACATAGTACACTGGTCTACAAACAAACAACTCAAAATAAAACCTTAAGGATGATCAGCATCCATCAGACTTTAACATGCAGCCGAAGAAGGTATGGGTTAAAAGTACGACAAAAGTAATAAATTACAATCTGTACTAAAAGAAACAGGGACCTCGGCTAGAAGGAGCGAACTATAAGTAGAGAGAAGGGCCTAACCTTTAGTTGCACAAATTACGCAAGAAAATACATCATAAACTCTTGACAAAGAACACAATCAAGTATCATAAGCCAGAACTCCACAATGAAGAAGAAGCTCTTGTACATCACCCCAGACAACACTGATAATTGAAAAAACAGTATCATCCAGTTTACTAGCAATGGACGCAAAGAATTCGGAAAACGGGGGTCAAGTATAAATACAAGACCAGGTAAAAGAAGGGGGGGAGGGGGAAAAAGCCTAAGGCGGGAAATAGGGAAGACCTAAATCACACCTGCGTATGAAGGAACACAAATACGCGCGCAGAATGGGCATAAGACGATAATTAGAATAAATTCTAAAAGAAAATAAAGAAATATATAGTCTGCGACTTGAAAATCTAAACAAAAAGATGGGACAAGAAAATCGGGATCATGAAGGAACTCATGGTCCCGACATAGCACACAGCTAAAACCGTTTCGAGTTACGCGGGAAGGGACTCGGAAAAGGGGGGCGCAAATCTGGGAACAAAACCTTAAAAGTTATTATTAGTTTTCGATAGGAAAAGACATCTACCGATAG
>Ga0224712_10000177_pt1 | contig 11061 bp, 11 predicted proteins | sample DielMetaTC5pm2_FD_171474 | JGI IMG/M metagenome (GOLD analysis project Ga0224712, IMG submission 171474) | Corn rhizosphere microbial communities from Kellogg Biological Station, Michigan, USA - Diel MetaT C5pm-2 (Metagenome Metatranscriptome)... | ecosystem: Host-associated > Plants > Roots >...
CTTGACCAACTATGTGCGGTTGTGCGGAGATTGCTATGCCTTCAGGATGATCATGCAGAACGAGGGTGCCGCGATGACGCCAGCAGTCGTGGCCGGTGGAGGGGGAGCGCAGCTCCGGCGGGGTAGGGGGACAGGCGCGCTTCTCGCGTGCCTCGGAACCGCGGGCGTGCTGCTCAGCGCCGGGTGCAGCGGCTCAGCCAGTGGCGTCGCTCAGCCGTTCACGCCGCCGCCCAGTGCAACCTCCTCAGTCAGCCCGTCCCCGACGCCCAGCTCCCGGACCCTAGTGCTGACGCAGTACGCGGCGTTCTGGTCGCACCTCACCGCCGTGTCCGAGGCCGCCGCCGCTGACCGCCGGCAGATGCTCTCAGCATTCGCGACGAATCCCGCATTGAACTCGCTGCTCAAAGGCATGGCGACGGCCGACCGCAAGGGCCAGGTCTTCTACGGTCAGGACCTTCCGCGCCCGCGACTGACGCGGCTATCCGACCAGGACGGCGTCGCCGTCGTCGACGACTGCCAGGACTCCAGCCACTCGGGGATCGCCGACAAGTCGACGGGACGGCACCTGACCGTTGGTGTCTCCCGTAACCACGTGGTCGTCACCATGCACCGCGGCGACGACGGTCAGTGGCGAGTGGCGTTCGTCTCCTATACGAGGACGAAGTGCTGACCCGCGGGGTCGCGACGATCTTGTTCGTTGGGGCGCTGGTCGCCCCGACCTCGCCCGCATGGGCGGGCACGTCTCCGCCACCGGGACCGCCGCCAGTCCAAGTCACGGGGGACAACAAAGGCGGCTACGTATCAACTGTCGTGCAGGCACCCGGCGCGCCGACGGACGACCCCGCCCACTCGACCTCGTCGACGAGCGCAGACGACAACGCAGTGCGCTGCACGTGGACGGAGAACTCAAAGCATCTTGAGGACGAGTACTTGCATTGGATCGGCTGGGGCGAGCCGGGCGGTCACTGGTACGACATCCGCTGCACCGACGGCAGCATGTACTTCAGCATCTACGTCCCGCCGGCTGCCAGCAACGTCGCTCCGGGGATCGTGCTCGCGAACGCACTCGCGCAACGCGCAGCGAACCGGCTGCCGCTTCCCGCCCCGACGATCCGTTACAACCCCTCCGGCGCCGCGCTGGTCAACCTCGCCACATGGCTATGGATCGACCCGCGGCAGTGGCGGTCCATGACGCAGCGCACGGCTGCGGGTCCGGTGTGGGCGCGGGTGACCGCGCGGCCGGTAAAGACGGTGTGGGACCCGGGTGACGGGTCACCGGAGTTGACCTGCCGCGGAGGCGGGACGCCTTATGACAGCTCCAAACCCGCGGACGGCCAATCGACCGACTGCTCACACACCTACACGCACTCCAGCGCGGACCAGCCGCAGCGCGGTCCCGACCCGAACGACCGCTTCTTCACCGTGACGGTGACGGTCTATTGGCAGGTCAGCTTCACCGGCAGCGGCGGCGCGGGTGGCGCGCTTCCGGTGATGACGCGGACGACGCAATTCCCGCTGCGCGTCGAGGAACGCCAAGCGGTGGTCACGGGCGGATCGGGATGACCGGCAACACGACGAATGGCGGGTGAGGACGTGACAACGTCAGTCCATGAGGAGATATCCCCGAACGGGCACGGGCCGAAGACGTCCGCGCGTCCTCGGTCCTCCGCGCAGGTTCGCGACCGGCTACCCGTGCCGCGGCGTCCACGCCGGCCATTAGCTGTCACAGCGGGCGTGCTGGTGCTGGTCGCGTCGGCTGCGCTCGGCGGAACCCTCGCGCTCGGTAGCGGAAAGACCGTCGGTGTCCTGACGCTCGCCCGCCCTGTGACCGCAGGCGTGGCGCTGACTGCGGCCGACCTCTCTGTCGCGCATCTGTCGGGCTCCGGCGTGCATGCGATCGCCGCCACGGACGCGAGTCGGGTGATCGGCGAGACCACCCAAGTTGACCTGCCCGCAGGCACCCTGCTCACGACATCCATGCTGTCCGCGTCGACGTCGCCCAGCTCCGGTCAGCAGGTGGTTGCGGTCGCGGTCAAGCCAGGCGCGTTCCCGCCCGAGCTCGCGACCGGACAGCTGGTCAGCGTGTTGCAAGTCACCCCGGCGAACGGAGGCGGGCTCACACCGACGGTTCTCGTGCCGTCGGCCCGCGTCCTTCGTGTCGAACCCGACACCCAGAGCGGAGTCACGGTCGTTGCTCTCGTCGTCGATGATGCGCGGGCGCTCGCGGTCGCGCAGGCCTCCGCGTCGGGTGCCGTGAGCCTCACGCTGCTGCCGGTCAGCCACTAGGGCCGGCCGTGAGTCTCATCGTCGTCACCGGCGGCAAAGGCAGCGCCGGCATCACCACCACCGCTACGGCTCTCGCCGCGCTGTGGCCGCAGCCGGCCATCCTCGCCGACTGCGACCCATACGGCGGCGACCTCGCGATGCGTCTTCGGGCCCCCGACGGCCATTGGCTGGCCCGCGACATGGGGATAGTCGGCCTCGCCGCGGCGGCGCGCGTTGACGCCTCCGCCCTCGACGTCAGCAGCCAACTGCAAACGGCGGTCGGCGGGCTACCCGTCCTCGTGGGTGTGGAGTCCCCCGCGCAGGCCTCGCGCATCGGCGCGCTCTGGCCGCTGATCGCTCGGTCGTTAGCGGCAGTCCGGACGACCGACGTGATAGCCGATTGCGGGCGCCTCATCCCCGGTGCCGCGAACGAATATCTCCTCGCGCACGCGGACGCGATCATGTTTGTCACCCGCCCGACGGCCGAGTCGGTCGCGCACTTGCGGCACGCGCTCGCTCTTCTCGATGGCAACTCAACACACCCTGCCATCGCTGTCGTCGTGATCGCGCCCGTCGACACGAGCGCACGCGACGTGCAGGAGGTCGCCGCGGCGCTCGATGGGACATCGCTCACAATCTCGGTCCTCGGAGTCATCGCCCTCGACCCGCCCGCCGCGGCGGGACTCGCCGGCGAACCGACGCGGCGACTCGATCGGTCCGCGCTCGTCTCGTCCGCGCGTCAGCTCGCCGCGCGGCTCTACGACGCCGTGCACCTCGGCGGCGCTCCGATCGCCACCGAAGCGCCTCGGCCAGCGACGCTCGCAGAGGCCAGGTGAGTCACATGGACGCGATCGATCAGGCTTTGGTTCGGCGGCTCCGCGAGCAGGCTGCGGAGAAGCTGCGCACGGCGCGGCGCGGCCGCGCCGAACTAGGCGCCGCTCTGTTCACCGACGACGAGGAGCGAGAGCTCGGACGGTCGCTGATCCTCGACGCGCTGACCGAGTACCGCCGCGACCAACTTCTCAGCGGCGCCGCCGCGATGCCACCGGCCGAAGAAGATCGGGCCATCATCGACGCGGTCCACGCTGCAATGTTCGGACTCGGTCGGCTCCAGCCCCTAATCGAAGATCAGTCGCTGAACAACATCGAAATCAACGGCTGCGATCGAGTGTGGCTCTACGGGACCGATGGACGGATCGAGCGCGGCCCAGCTGTCGCGGACTCCGACGAGGAGCTGATCGAGTGGGTCCGGACAGCCGCGACGTACGCCGGGCTGTCATCACGGCCATTCGACTCTGTACACCCACGGCTGGAAGTTCGACTTCCGGACGGGTCGCGGCTGTGCGCGGTGATGTCCGTGGTCGAGCGACCGTCAGTGTCTATTCGGCTCTACCGGCATCAGCGCGTGACTCTCGACGACGTGCGCCGGTGGGGCGGATTCACCGATGACGTCCAGGCGTTTCTCACCGCTGCGGTCCATGGTCGCTGCAACCTGATGGTCAGCGGACAAACGTTCGCGGGTAAGACGACGCTGCTGCGGGCTTTGGGGAACACCATTCCCTTCCATGAGCGCCTGGTCACCGCCGAGCACTTCCTCGAGCTGGGCTTCCAGCATCTGCCCGACTTGCATCGGGATGTGGTCGCAATGGAAGAACGACTCGCCAACGCCGAGGGCGTCGGCGCCGTGACGTTGCTCGACCTGGTCGAGTGGTCTCGACGGATGAACCCGGACCGCATCATCGTCGGCGAGGTCATCGGCGATGAGATCGTCGCGATGCTTGACGCAATGACCCAAGGCGAGGACGGGTCGCTGTCGACGATCCATGCGCGCGACTCGAAGCTGGTCTTTCAACGCATCGCCACGTACGCGCTGAAGTCCGCAGCGCGGATGCCGGTGGAGGCCGCCGGCATGTTGACGGCCGGAGCATTGGACTTCATCGTGCACGTCGCGAAGACCGGGGACTCACCCGAGCTTGAGCGCAGGTACATCTCGTCGATCCGTGAGGTGACCGGCTGGGACGGCACTCAAGTGGTCTCGAGCGAGGTGTTCGCCGCATCGCCGGGCAGCAGTGTCGCTGTCCCGGTCGCGCCGATCAGCGAACCGCGCGCGGCAATCCTCGCTCGGCACGGCTACGACCAGCGAGCGGCGGCGACGCGATGAGCGGGCGGGGCGCGCTCGGTGTGCTCGCTGGCCTCGGTGTCGGCGGTGGTCTGCTGCTGATAGCCGCTGGGTGGCGTGGCGCGATCCCCTCGCCACGGCCGGGCCGCAATGTCCCCTGGTCGCGGATCGCCGCCGGCGTAGCGGCAGGTGCGTTGGTGCTGATCGTCACGCGCTGGGTTGCAGTCGCGCTCGCCATCGGCGCGTTGGCCGCCAACTGGACACAGTTGTTCGGCGGGACCCGCGCGGCTCGTGCCGCGACCGCGCGACTTGAGGCGCTGGCCGGGTGGACCGAGTCGCTGCGTGACCTTGTAGCCACCGGCGCCGGCCTCCCCGAAGCGCTCACTGCCAGCCTGCCGGCGGCGGGACCGGCGGTGGCCGCGCCTCTGGCGACGCTGGTCGACCGGTTGCGTTCCCGTGAGCCCCTTGAGCCGGCGCTGCGTGCCTTCGCGGCCGACCTCGATGACGTGACAGCCGACTTGGTCGTCGCCGCGCTTCTGCTGAACAGCCGCGCGCAAGGCCGACAGCTGCACGCCGTGCTGTCGGCGTTGGCGCGATCCGCGCGGCAAGAGCTCGCGATGCGCCGCGCGGTCGACGCGGAACGCCGCTCGATCCGCCGAGGGGTCCGGATCGTCGTTGTGATCACTGTCGCGATGGCGCTCGGCCTCGACTTGGTCAACCCTGGTTACGTGGCGCCGTACCGGACGGCGACCGGACAACTGATGTTGGCCGTCGTCGTCGCCGTCTTCGGCTGCGGCTTCATCTGGCTTCAGCGTCTTGCCCGTATCCCGACTGCCGGACGTTTCCTGGGACCGGCGCGCCCGTCCGTCCCCACACCGTCACCGGCATTGGACAGGTGACGCGGTGCTCCTGGGAATCCTCGCTGGCGCCGGCGTCGCCGCCGGTCTGCTGCTGATCGCCGTCGGGCTTCGTCCCGCCACGCAACCACTTGCAAGCGTGCTCGCCTCCTACGACGCGGCGCAGTCCACTACTCGCCGGCAGTCAGCGCCGTCCCGGCGGTTCTCCCGCTCCTGGTGGGAGCGGCTGGCCGGCGCGGCCCTCGCCGACGGATTCCTCGCGCGCGGGTGGCTGTCCCCCGCCGTCCGAGCAGACCTGTCCCTCACCGGACGCGAACCGAGTGAGTTCTTCGCGACCAAAGCGGCCGGCGCGATTGTCGGTGTCGTCCTGCCGGTCCTGGCCGTCGCGGCGATCAGCGGCACCGGACTATCGGTTCCCACGCTCACACCCGCGTGGACGAGCATCGCCGGCGCGGCCATCGGATTCGTGCTGCCTGACCTTCGGCTGCGGTCACGTGCGGCGCAGCTGCGGCGCGACTTCCGCATCGCGATCGGCGCCTACCTCGATCTCGTCGCGATGCGCATGGCCAGCGGCGCGGGGCTGGCCGAGGCGCTGCGTGACGCCACCAACCTCGGCGACGGTCCAGTGTTCACGCGGATACGCGGCGCGCTCGCCGACGCACGCACCGACGGCCTGCCGCCTGTCGCCGCGCTGGGACGGCTCGGCGACGAACTTGCCTTGCCGGATCTCGTCGACACCGCCGCCCGACTGTCGCTGGTCGACACCTCCGGAGCGCAAGCGGAGGCGAGCCTGCGCGCCCAAGCGGGCAGCCTGCGCGAACGAGAACTCGCCGACTTGCAGGGGACATCCGGCGAACGGTCCCAGTCGATGCTCGTCGCCCAGGTCGTCATCGGGCTGGGCTTCCTGCTGTTCCTCGGCTATCCAGCCGTGGCGAAAGTTCTCGCGATCTAACGACACGAAGGAGCAGGACATGCCCAGACAGACAAACGCGTGGCGGGTGGCGCTCACCGCGATATGCCCCGAGATAAGCCTCGGCCTGATGCTCCTCGACGTCGCCCGCATTCGCGTCCGTAGCGACGACTCCGAGCGAGGCGAAGCGGTCCCGTGGGTCATCATCGTCGCCATTTCCGCGGCGATCGCGATCACCGCCGGCACGATCATCTACAACAAGGTGACGGGCAAAGCCCACTCGATCACTACCGACACCCCCGCGCCAGGTCAGTAGCCGCGGTCCATATGAACTCCAGGTGGGCCCGCGCCCGGCGCGATGACGGATTCAGCGCGGTCGAGCTCGTGCTGCTCACTCCGCTGCTGATGATCGTCGCGTTCCTCGCGGTCCAGGCCGCCTTGTACATGCACGCCAGGCACGTCGTACTTGCGTCCGCGCAACAGGGTGCCCGCCTCGCTCGCGCTGAGTCCACCAGCGACGCCGACGCTGTCGCCTCCGCCCGCAACGCGACGTACTCCTATCTACGTCAGCTCGGCACGAACATCGTGAGCGACCCGACCGTCACAGTGACGCGCACCGGCGGGCAAGCGACGGTCCGCGTCACCGCGCACGCAGTCTCGATTCTGCCGTTCCTGACATTGCGGGTCGTCGAAACCAGTACCGGTCCCGTCGAGCAGTTCCGGCCGCGATGACGACTCACCAATGCAACTTCGAGCGCAGGCGCGACGACGGGTCACTCACCGTCGAAATGGTGCTGCTCACCCCGTTGATACTCGCGGTGTTCTGCTTCGTCGTCGGACTCGGTCGACTGGACGAAGCCCACGGTCAACTCGTCGGAGCCGCGCGCGACGCCGCCCGCGCCGCGAGCGACGCGCGGACTCCCGCCGAAGCCACCACCGCCGCCACCAACGCCGCGCACCTCGACCTCACCACCAGCGGCTTCACCTGCCGCGACGTGTCCGTCCACGTCGACACACACGACTTCATCCCGGGCGGCCTCGTCGACGTCACCGTGACGTGCACCACCAACTTGTCGGACGTGACGATCGGCGGCATGCCCGGAGCCAAGACGCTCACCGCCGCGGCGTCCGCGCCGCTCGACACCTACCGCGGGAGCGGCCCATGAGCCGACTGCGCCACCTCGCCAGCGAGGACGGCTCGATCAGCATCATGATCGTGCTCCTCGTGCCCGCGATGTTCGCGTGCGCCGGCCTCGTGTGGGACGGCGGCCGAGCGATCACCGCCCGACAGCACGCGGCCGACCTCGCCGAGCAGGCCGCCCGCGCCGGAGTGAACGACCTCAACCTTTCCGCGCTCCGCGACCACGGCAGCGACACCATCGACATGCCCCGCGCCATCACCGACGCCTGTCACTACGTCACCGTGACCGCGCCCGGCACCAGCTGTACCGCCACCGCGACAACGACCACCGTCACAGTGCACGTCACCACCCACACGCCCACGGCTCTACTCGGGCTGATCGGCATGTCGTCTCTGACCACCCATGGATACGCGACCGCGAGCGCCGTACGCGGCGTCATCACCGGCGAGGACCAGCCATGACGCTCACGACTTCACGACCGGTCCGCCGACCCCCGGCGGCAAACACGGCGGCGCGGCCGCGGGTACGCGCTCTCGGCGCGATCATCACGCTGCTCGCGTTGACTGTCGGCGTTCCCGCCGCGCTCGCTGTCGTCGTCGGCGATCCACTTCCCCACCACCTGCCCAGCGCGGCCCAGCTGCGCCATGACCTCACCAGCCCGCTCGCCGACAACGCCATCGTCCACGTGCTCGCGGTCGCCGCTTGGATCGCGTGGGGGTTGCTCGTTATCGGCATCGCGCGCGAAGCGTGGACGCAGCTGCGCGGGCTCCCCTCGCCGCGGCGGCTGCCCCTGCTGGGAATCAATCCGGCCTTCGTGCATCACCTCGTCGCGACCGCTCTGCTCCTGGTCCCGACGGCCGCGAGCGCCCACGCCGCGCCTGTCGCCGCCCTCACCCGCGCGCCGCTGGCACAACCGTATCCGGCGGTCGCGACCGACTTCGTCGCCGCGACACCGCGTGCTGAGGCGGCGAACATCAACACTGTCGTCACCAGTACAGTCCCGGCCCAACCCGGTCCGGCGACTGGCGGCGCCTCACCGACCACCACCCGGCCACACAAGGTCTACGTCGTCGAGCCTCCTGACGGACGCCACTACGACAGTCTGTGGGACATCGCCGCACGTCACCTCGGGGACGGACGTCGCTACCACGAGATCTACGAACTCAACCGGGGTCGACCTCAGCCGGACGGACGCGAACTCACCCGCGCCAGCCTCATCCAGCCCGGCTGGATACTCGCCCTGCCGAACGACGCGACCGGACCCGGCGTCCGCGACCTCACCGCGCAACCTCTCGCACCGGACACGGACTCGTCGACGCACGGCGCCCACCCGACGACGCCCGAGCATCACCATCCCGGGGCATCGCCGCGTCACGAGCCTCAGGCGACGACTGCGCCCACGTCGCACCCACGTCAAACGCAACCCGCCTCGACCCCAGGCGCCACCGCTGCGCCGTCAACACCCTCGACACCGCGAGCGACGTCCCCCTCCGCGTCGCGAGGCGAACAGCACAACAAGATGCCGCTGGCGCCGATTGGGATCGCGCTCGGCGTCGGCAGTCTCGCCGCCCTTGCCGCCCTCGAGCGGTCACGACGCATCGCCCAACGGCGGCGTCCCCTCGGCCAGCGTCCCGCACCGACACCCGAACATCTCAGGCAAGTCGAAGCCGCGCTGCACGCCTCCGCGCGCCGCGCCGACCCCATCGCCACGAGCGTTCGTCTCGCCGTGGCCTTGCCGAGCCAGCGTCGCCTTGACGCCTCCCCCACCGCCGTTCTCCATCACGACTCCGGCCGCCTTCGCCTCCTCGTCACTGCCGCGGCGCCCGCACCGGCGCCGTTCACCGATGTCGAGGACGGCTGGGAGCTCGCCGCGGACGCGACCGGATTCGCGTTCGCCGTCGATGACGAAGCTGACCCGCTCCCCGCGCTCGTCGAGCTCGGACGCTTCGGCGACGCCGACGCCTACCTCAACCTCGAACCGGCCGGATACGTCGCGATCGACGGCGAACACAGCACCGTCGATGACTTTCTCGCGAACGCCGCCGCACGTCTCGTGGGAGCACCATGGGCCGGGCTCACGCACGTCATGATCCCGCGCACTCTCGCCCATCGCGTCGGACCGCTTGAACACATCGAGGACGTCGCGGACCTCGCCGCACGGTGCGACGAACTCATCCGCTACGCCACCACCGTCGGCACCCGCGTCCGCGCCGGCGGACACCTTTCGATCGCATCCGCTCGGCGGGCCGGGCCCGCCGACGCGGACGCAATCCTGACCCTCCTCGGCTGGCGCGCTGACGAGCTGCCCGACGAGCTGGTCACCGCGGCGCTCGACCCTGCCGTCCCGTTGCTCATCATCGCTGCCGGCGCCGACCCTCGCGCCGGGCAACAGTGGCAGCTCGAGACCGGCCTCCTCACCGGGACGGCGCTCAACGAACCCATCACCGTCCCGACGCGCGGCACGGCGACCGATCATGTCGTCGAACTCATCGAGCACGTCCGCGACGCCCCCGCCGTTGACGCCCACGACCCGGCCTACATGGCCGTCCACGACGAGGCTCCACCCGCCGTTGCCGCCACCGAACCTGAAATGTCGGTGCGGGTACTCGGCCCAGTCGAACTCCACGGAATCGCGATGCCGCGCCGCACCCCCGCATTCCAAACGCTCGTCTACCTCGCGCTGCATCGGCGCGGCGTCACCGCCGAGCAGTTGTCGACGGCACTGTGGCCCGATGAAGTTGCCGCCAACAAGACCATTCGCAATCGCGTCGCCGAAGCTCGGGCGGTGGTCGGCGGCCTGATCAGCGATGGGCCAGGCTGGCAACTCGATGACACCATCGGTTCGGACTGGCAGCTGTTCCAAGCACTCGCGGCCGGAGGTCAGGACGACCAGCTCGCCGCACTCGACCTCGTCCGGGGGCAACCTTTCGACGGACTCCCCGACGAATGGGTGGACCTCGAGTTGTTCCGCACAGACATCGTCGCCGCAGTCATCGATCTCGCCGCCGGCGTCGCGCAGCAAGCACTCGATGCCGGACAGCCCGCCGTCGCGTTTCGCGCCGCGCGTTCCGGACTACGCGCCTGCCCGTACGAGGAACGTCTGTTCCGTCTCGCGATGCAAGCCGCCGACGCCGAGGGCTCGACCGGCAAGCTCCGCGCCCTAATCAACGAACTACAAAGAGTTCTCGATGTCCACGTTGAACCCGACGATCGGATGCAGCGGGAAACCCTCGCGCTATACGACGAACTAACGTCGGAAGCACGTCGACGAGAGCGAGCATCAACCTGACGACCATCGCACTTATCCGACGGTCTCGTCGAACGCCTGAACCAACGTCCGAAGAAGTAAGCGCATGTCATCCCAACCCTCGCCATCTGCCGCCTCACCCCGCGACAGTGCGGTTCGAAGCTTTCGGCGGAACCGATCCTGTACGCGAGCCTTTTCGCTCAGTTCACCCTGGTAGCGGTCCAGTTTCGACACGTATCCGGTCCACTGCACCGGCGATAGGCCTCCGTCTGGCAATCCGAGGACGTCGCGGCCGAAGAACAGTTCGATCGACACCGCCAAGCCATTGATGTCGGTCTCAGACGGACCGGTCGGTCCGAGCGTTGGATAGCTTCTGGCCCACTCCAACTCAGGGAGTTGTCTCACGCGGAAGTTCTCTGGGAGGCGACGCACATCGAGGGTTCGCAGTGCATCGGCCGCAGCCGTGTCGTTGTCGAACAGGGCGACAACTTGGTTGCTGACTCCCGCTGCCGCAAATGCGC
>Ga0224712_10000179_pt1 | contig 11013 bp, 12 predicted proteins | sample DielMetaTC5pm2_FD_171474 | JGI IMG/M metagenome (GOLD analysis project Ga0224712, IMG submission 171474) | Corn rhizosphere microbial communities from Kellogg Biological Station, Michigan, USA - Diel MetaT C5pm-2 (Metagenome Metatranscriptome)... | ecosystem: Host-associated > Plants > Roots >...
CAATGTTCCCAAGCGCGGCTGGATGGACGGCATCGGCGGTTGTCCCAATGTGGGCGGTATTTGCATCGGCTGCACCATGCCTGGCTTTCCGGACAAGTTCATGCCGTTTATGGACGAGCCGCCCGGCGCCAGGCTGTCGAGTAATGCCATTGGCATCTACGGTCGCGCGATCCGCGCGATGCGCTCCATCACGAACAACACAGTCAATAAAGAACCGAAGTGGCGCCATTCCGGCAGGCAACTCACGACCGGCTATCAACCCAGAACGTACTGAGACACAAAGTTCTATTCGAGGAGTGGACAGATGAGCACAGTGACGGCCCCATCGAGCGATGTCGAGACAAAAAAGCGCAATCTGGTTGAGATGAACTGGGACCCGATCACCAGGATCGTGGGCAGCCTCGGAATTTTCACCAAGATCGATTTCGAAAACCGCGAAGTGGCTGAATGTTACAGCACGTCGTCCATCTTCCGCGGGTACAGCATCTTCATGAAAGGCAAGGACCCGCGCGATGCGCACTTCATCACCAGCCGCATCTGCGGGATCTGCGGCGACAATCACGCCACGTGCGCGACCTATGCGCAAAACATGGCGTTCGGAATCCGCCCTCCCGCCCTGGCCGAATGGATCGTGAATCTCGGCGAAGCAGCCGAGTACATGTTCGATCACAACATCTTCCAGGACAATCTGGTTGGGGTCGATTTCTGCGAACAGATGGTGAAGGAGACGAATCCCGGCGTGCTGGCCAAGGCCGAGAGCACTCTTGCCGCGCACTCGAATCTCCATGGTTTCAGGACCATTGCCGATATCATGCGCGCGCTGAATCCGTTTACGGGCCAGTTTTATCGGGAAGCGTTGCAGATGAGCCGCTTAACACGCGAGATGTTCTGTCTGATGGAGGGCCGTCACGTACATCCCTCGACGCTGTACCCTGGCGGCGTCGGCACGGTTCCGACAGTGCAGTTGTTCACGGACTATCTGGTCCGGCTGATGAAGTACATCGAATTCATGAAGAAGGTCGTCCCTCTGCACGACGATCTGTTCGACTTCTTTTACGAGGCGCTGCCCGGATACGAGAAAGTGGGCCAGCGGCGGATTTTGCTCGGCTGCTGGGGCTCGTTTAACGATCCGGACCATTGCGATTACACATACAGGAACATGTCCGACTGGGGCCGCGCGATGTTCGTCACCCCAGGGGTTATCGTCGACGGCGAGCTCGTGACGAACAAGCTGATCGACATCAATCTAAATATTCGCATCCTGCTCGGAAGCTCATACTATGACGACTGGCAAAATGGAGAGACCTTCGTAAAGACAGACCCACTGGGAAATCCGATAGACCAGCGCCACCCGTGGAATCAGACGACCACGCCCCGGCCGCGGAAGCGCGATTTCAAAGGCAATTACACCTGGGTGATGTCGCCTCGATGGTATGACCAACGGACTGGCGACCACTTGGCTCTTGATACGGGCGGCGGCCCGATTGCGCGTTTCTGGGCGACTGCGCTATCCGGACTCGTCGATGTCGGTTATGTCAAGGCGACCGGGCAGAGTGTAAAAATCTATCTTCCGCGGACCGCCGCACTGCCCGAGGTCGAGTTCGAGTGGAAGATTCCGAAGTGGAGCAACGCGATCGAACGGGATCGCGCCCGAACCTATTTCCAGGCTTACGCGGCAGCAGCCGCCTTACACTTCGTCGAGAAGGCGATGGCGGAACTGCATGCCGGCAGAACCAAAACGTGGACCGATTTTAAAACGCCGGACGAGGCGATTTCCTGCGGCTTCCATGAAGCCGTCCGAGGCGTTTTGTCCCATCATGTCGTGATTCGAAACGGAACGATCGCGAACTACCATCCGTATCCGCCGACGCCCTGGAATGCCAGCCCACGCGATATCTATGGCACACCGGGACCTTATGAAGATGCCGTACAGAACACACCTATCTTCGAGGAGAACGGCCCGGAGAATTTCAAAGGCATCGATATTATGCGCGCGGTCCGCAGCTTCGACCCTTGCCTGCCGTGCGGAGTACACATGTATTTGGGAAACGGCAAGGTTCTCGATACGGTCCACTCGCCCATGTTCGGGCTTCACTAGTCGCAATGAGCAAAGATCAGGCTTTTCGCGATCGCATTGAACGAATTGAAACGCTGGTTGCAGAGGTAGAGCGCACCGCAGATCCAGCGTTGCGAGCCGCGGCAAAGGAACTTGTTCAGGCCGTAATGGACCTACACGGCGTGGGTATTGAACGTATGCTCGAAATCGTTTCAAGCACCGGCGATGCAGGCGCAGGCATAATTCATGCGCTTGCTTCCGACGACTTAGTCAGCAGCCTTCTGATCCTATACGATCTGCACCCCGAGGACTTTGCAACGCGAGTGAATCGTGGAGTCGAAAAGGTGGCTCGTTTGCTGGCGCGTCGAGGAGCCGGCCTGCATCTGCTCGCCGTGCGCGATGCGGCAGTTCATTTGCAGATCGAAATGAGCGGCCACACGTGCGGCTCGACCACGACTGAGATCCAATCAATTGTTCGCGGCGCACTGCTGGAAGCGGCGCCGGACGCCACAGACGTTTTAATCGATCTTCCCGAGGAGGAACAAACCGCTGGTTTTGTGCCGCTCGAAAGTTTGCAGCGGAACTCGAGTAATGGAACTGCCGCTGCCCGCGTGAGCCGCCCATGAGCACCACCGCGCCGCCACAATACGATTCATTTGGCGCTCTTCGAAGTTTCGTTCGCCAGCGCGATATGCGGGAGCGTTGCGATATCTGCCGAACCGGTTTACCTCCGGGTCATCAGCACCTTGTCGAGCCCTCGGCGCGGCGACTCATCTGCGCGTGCGACGCGTGCGCTGTCCTCTTTGCTTCACAAGCCGAAACGAAATATAGACGCGTGCCGAGTCGCATCCTGGCCTTGCGCGATTTTCAGTTATCCGATGCGCAATGGGATGAGCTGACGATCCCGATTGGAATGGCCTTCTTTCTGAAGAGCAGTCTCGAACAAAAGGTTCTGGCGTGTTATCCCAGCCCGGCCGGCGCGACAGAATCCCTACCTCCGCCCGCCGCATGGGACGAAATCGTTCAGGCGAACCCGGTTCTACGCGATATGGACACGGACGTCGAAGCGCTTCTGGCCAACCGGCTAAACCATACTCGCGAAGGAGGCGGCGGCGAATACTATCTGGTTCCCATCGACAAGTGCTACGAGCTAGTCGGGCTGATCCGAATGCACTGGCGGGGTCTGTCAGGCGGGGCGGAGGTTTGGAAGGAGATCCGATCATTCTTCGATTTACTCAAGAGTCGCGCCGTTTGGGAGAGCGCCAATGCCTGATTTGAAATTTCGCATTGAAGCCGCCGAAGCCGTCGCATTTGCCGCACAACCGCTGCTCGCTCTGAAATTGCGCGTTGACAATTCGAACGCGGACGAGACAATTCACACGATCGCGCTGCGCGCACAAATTCAGATCGAAGCGAATCGCCGCCGATACAGCCCGGAGGAAAAGAAGCGGCTTCGCGACTTGTTCGACGAGCCGGACCGCTGGAGCCAGACGCTGCGGCCTATGCTCTGGACGCATGTGAGTGCGGTCGTCGCATCGTTTCAGGGCAGCACGACAGCGGACCTACAGGCGGCGTGTACGTTCGATTTCAACATCGCGGCCACTAAGTATTTCCACGCGGTGTCGGAGGGCGATATTCCGTTGAACCTTCTGTTCAGCGGAACCGTATTTTACGCCAACGTCGAAGGCGCTCTGCAGGTGGCGCCCATTCCGTGGGATAGCGAGGCCCGATATAGCCTCCCGGTCTACGTCTGGCGGGACATGATGGACCTTTACTACCCGAACGGCGCATGGCTGCGCCTTCGGCGGGATGTGTTCGAGCGTCTGTATCAATACAAGATGCAGCACGCGATTCCCACATGGGAGCAGATGTTCGAAGAGCTGCTTTCGGCAGAAGAGGAGCCGGTGCATCCGTGAATGCAAACCTGGTGGACGATATCGCCAACGCGGTGCTCTACGAGGGCTACATGCTGTACCCGTATCGCCTGTCGGCGGTGAAGAACCGGCAGCGCTGGAATTTCGGCGTGCTCTATCCGCGTGCTTTTGCCGATTCTCAGCAAGGCGCGGATCGGTGGAGCATGCAGACGGAGTGCCTTGTCAGGACTGCCGGTTCCGACGGAACGGTGCACGTGCGAGTGCGATTCTTGCAACTCATGGAGCGCAGCGTTGAAGAGCAGGCGCCACAAGGTTGGCAGGAGGGTAAGGAGCGAGAGGTTTCGATCCACGGTTTGCACCTGAGCGCGATCACATTTCAGCCGGCGGAGCGGCAGTTTCAATTCGCGGGAGGGTTCGAAAGCGACGAATCTATCTCGCGCAGAGTGAGCCAGATAGACGGAGTTGTTAACGTCGAAGCACAGGAACTCGAGAACGGTTTGTTCCGGGTTCTTATTCAGGTATTGAACACGCGAGAGACAAGCGACGGCAGTTTCTCCAGCCGTGAACAGGCGCTGATGCAGTCGCTCGCCTCCGCGCACACGATCGTCGAAGTCGAAGGCGGCGAGTTCATCTCAATGATCGATCCGCCGGAGAGATATGGCGAGGCGGTTGCACAATGCAAAAACCTGGGGACTTGGCCCGTGCTGGTAGGCGAACCCGGAGAACGGAATATGATGCTCTCGTCTCCGATCATCCTTTACGATTACCCGCAGATCGCTCCGGAAAGCGCGGGGGCGTTGTTCGACGGCACTGAGATTGACGAAATTCTGACGCTTCGCATCATGACGTTAACCGACGAAGAGAAAGTCGAAATGAGGCACGGTGACGAGCACGCGAGGCAGATCCTCGAAAGAACCGAATTAATGCCGCCCGAACAGTTGATGAAGATGCACGGGGCGCTGCGTAGATTTCGGCGAGCCGTTCAGGAGACGCCATGAATGAGTGGGAATGGCGGTTGCTGGAAGACACAATAACGGTGACATCGGTGAGCGTCGCCGGAGGCGAAGTGAGAAAGGGCGATCGCGTTCTGCTGCGCCCTCGGGCGGGCGCGGATATCTTCGATCTCGCTCTCGCCGGGCAGACGGCCGTCGTTGAATCGATAGAGCAGGACTACGAGGAGAAGGTTCATGTGGCGGTCGTGGTCGAAGACGACCCCGGCAAGGATTTTGGCGTTTTGCGGCAGCCAGGTCACCGGTTCTTCTTCACTCCCGAGGAGATCGAGCGCTGCGAGAAGAGCGCGGACGGGGCCGCTGCGGCTGTCGAGCATCCTAAAATTCTGGTTGCCGGAATCGGCAATATCTTTTTGGGAGATGACGGATTTGGCGTGGAAGTCGCGAAACGGCTGGTTGCCGAAATGCTCCCGGAAAGCGTTCGGGTTCGCGACTTCGGAATTCGAGGCTACGATTTGGCGTACGCGCTTCTCGAAGATTACGAGGCGGCGATTTTAGTGGACGCTTGTCCTCGCGGTGCGCGCCCTGGCGCCGTGTATGTGATCGAGCCTGCGTTGAGCGACATAGGAGAATCTGAAGCCAGCGCCCTTGACGGGCACACGATGAATCCCGTCAACGTTCTGCGCTTGACGAAGGCGATGGGCTCCATACCGAAGCGCATTGTGTTGATCGGATGCGAGCCTGCAAGTCTCGGAGGCGACGAGGGACACATGGGGCTAAGCGAACCCGTGTCGGCGGCCGTGCCGGAAGCCGTGGAGCTCGTCAAGAGAACCATCGACCAGATTTTAGAAGACAGCCGCCTTTAGCAATGCCGTATGGATCTTGACTATTACAAAATCGATCCGAGCTTAAGCAGCATCACGATGCGGGCGTTCACCAGCCCAGCATTTCCCGCTTCGGGAAACAGTCCGACGCTGGCCGTTCGCGATTTTGCCGGGTGGGCAAGGTTCATGCCAGGAACGATAGAGGACGCCTCCGTTCAGATCAGGATGAGCGCCGCTTCGCTGGCCGTGGTCGAAGACATCGGCGGCGCCAGCCGAGAAGAGATTGTGCGAACCATGACCCGCGAAATCCTGGAGACCGACAAGTATCCGGAAATTGTCTTCTGCAGCTCGAAAGCGTCAGCCAGCAGGGCGGGCGAGGGGCAGTACTGGGTCAACCTTGTGGGCGATCTCTCGTTGCACGGCGCTCGTAATAGCGAGGCGCTTGCCGCACAAATTCTGCTGATCGGCGAAACGCTGGGGGCTCACGGAGAGATGACGCTGCTGCAGATGGCCTACAATATCGAACCGAAGCCGATCGCCGGCGGAGCGCTCAAGTTGAAGAACGAGATGAAGTGCGCATTCGACCTTCTCGCGTGGAGGCAGCCCGGTCATGAGCACGAAGCGGGCGAATACTCGAAAAGCGAGGCTTGATCAAATGTGTTTGGCGATACCGGCGAAGATCGTGGCACTGCTTCCTGGTGAAGAGAGCCGTGCGCTAGTGGAAGTCGCGGGGGTGCGGCGGCAGATAGACACAGGTCTGCTCCAGGATGAGATGCTGCAGCTCGGCGACTGGGTGCTTGTTCATGTCGGATTTGCCATGAGCAAGATCAGTGAAGAACAGGCTCTCGATCAATTACAAACGCTTACGATGCTGGGTGAAACCGAAACAGCGTTAGAAGAGGTGAAGGGTTACGGTCTGAGCGATCGTGAAGGGAAGGCCGGCCCATAGGAGTTTTTCTATGAAATTCGTAGATGAATTCCGGGATGCCGGAGTGATCACCAAAGCCGCTGATGAGATTCGCCGGCTCGCCGACCCCGGTCGGCAGTACCGGTTCATGGAAGTGTGTGGCGGCCACACCCACGCTATCTATCGCTTCGGCTTGAAGGACATTCTGCCGCCGAATATCGACCTGGTGCATGGCCCGGGGTGTCCGGTATGCGTGCTTCCTATGGGTCGCATCGATGACGGGCTGTCGATAGCGAAAGATCAGAACGTCATCTTCACGGCGTTCGGCGACATGATGCGCGTGCCTGGCCGCGAGGGTAGTCCTCTCGAGCACAGGGCGCGGGGCATGGACGTGCGCATTGTCTACTCGCCTTCCGATGCGCTGAAAATAGCCCGGAAGAATCCGGACAAGCACGTTCTCTTTTTTGCCATAGGTTTTGAGACGACGGCGCCATCCACAGCTCTCACGCTCATGCGGGCAAAGGCGCAGGCGGTGAATAACTTCTCCGTATTTTGCAATCACGTGACCATCATTCCGGGGATACGGGCGATTCTCGATTCACCGGATATGCGCATCGACGCGTTCATCGGCCCGGGGCATGTGTCAACCGTGATCGGCTGCCGGCCCTACGAGTGGGTGGCGCGCAATGAAGGAAAGCCGATCGTGGTATCCGGGTTTGAGCCCGTCGATATTCTGCAAGCCGTCGTGATGCTTCTCCGGCAGCTCAAGGCCGGCGACGCAAGGGTCGAAAATCAATACAAGCGTGTAGTGCCGTGGGAAGGAAACCGCGCCGCGCTCAAGGCGATGGCAGAGGTCTTCGAACTGCGGCCGTACTTCGAGTGGCGCGGCATGGGCTTCATCTCGCAGTCTGCGTTGCGGATTCGCGACAGCTATCGGGACTGGGATGCCGAGCGCCGCTTTGCAGTCTCGGGCGTGCGTGTCACAGATCCGAAAGCGGCGCAGTGCGGTGAGGTGCTGAAAGGCGTACTCAAGCCAGTGCAGTGCAAATTGTTCGGGAAAGAGTGTACTCCCGAACGGCCAGTCGGCGCTTTGATGGTTTCATCCGAGGGATCGTGCGCGGCCTACTACAATTACGAGCACCGTAAGCACGAGACCCTTACCCGGATCGGCGTCGCAGTCTGACGAGAATACAGGATGAACGCCGCTCCCAAAATCCGCTTTCGAGACTCGCAGATCGAAATGGCCCACGGAGCCGGGGGCAAGGCAAGCCGGAGGCTTGTGGAAGGCCTGTTCGCGCCGCTTCTGCTTGGCGACCGAGTGGGACCTCTAGGGGACGCAGCGCACATCAACATTAACGGAACACGTATCGCTATCACGACGGACAGCTTTGTAGTAAAGCCGCTGCGATTTCCGGGGGGATCCATTGGGGAACTGGCCGTGAACGGAACCGTGAACGACCTTGCTGTTTCGGGCGCAAGAGCGGAAGCGATGGTTGTAACGTATGTGCTCGAAGCGGGGTTGCCAACCGAGGTTCTGGAAGCCGAGGTTCGCGCCATGGGCAAGGCCGCGGCTGCCGCCGGAGTTGCCATTTCGGGGGGCGACACGAAGGTCGTCGAGCACGGCAAAGCCGACGGAATGTATATCTCGACGACCGGAGTCGGAACGCTGATCCCGGGTATCACGGTTTCGGCCGCCTCGGTCCGGCCAGGTGACAAGGTTTTGATTAGCGGTCCGGTGGGCGATCACGGTATTACGGTTTTGCTCGCACGCGGCGAGTTGGACCTCGAAGGCGAGATCTGCTCCGACACGCGCTCCGTGCTTCCGCTGATTGAAGGGATGGCGCGGGCGGCAAGCCCGGGTATCCGTTGGATGCGCGATCCTACGCGTGGCGGCGCGGCTACATCGCTCAACGAACTGGCGCGAGACTGCGGCCTGGGAGTGTTGCTATTCGAGGACGCGGCGCCCGTACGGGATACTGTGCGCGGCGCATGCGAGCTGCTGGGCCTCGATCCTTTGCATATCGCAAATGAAGGCCAATTTCTAGCGGTGCTGGCTCCGGAATACGCAGACAGGGCGCTGGATGCTCTCCAGAACACTCCCGGCGGACACGGGGCAGTTTTGATCGGCGAGATTCGCGAACAGCCGCCCGGGACGGTCCTCGGGGTCACCTCCTACGGAGGCACGCGCGTGATCGACATGCTAGTCGGCGATCCTTTGCCGCGGATTTGTTGATATGCTGGCCAGCCGCTCCCAACTCGCTAAGCGCGTCGAAGAGTCGCTTCTCAAACGCAACGAACTCTTAAGTGCGTTCTTCTCCCATGAGGCGCAGCCTCTCGCTGTCGCCTGCCGTGAGATGTCGAACCGCTTTCTCAAAGGCGGCCGGCTGCTGGCGTTTGGCCGCGGACCTTATGCCACCGACGCTCAACACGTGTCCGTCGAATTCGTTCACCCGGTCATCGTCGGAAAACGAGCGCTACCTGCTCTCGATTTGTCCCTTCTGTTCAGGCCATGGCTGGAATCGATCGCGATGCCCGAGGACATCGTCATGGGTTTCGGGCCGCCGGACGGCGATGCCGAGGTTGAAGCATCGCTCGAATGGGCTCGAGAGCGCGGATGCATGACTTTCGCCTTACCGGGGCCGAAAGGCTCGTACGCGATTCACTCCGCAACGTCCGATCCCTTCATGCATCAGGAGACGATAGAGATTCTCTATCACACGCTTTGGGAGACGGTGCATGTCTTCTTTGAACGCCGGGAACTCGGTCAGGACATAGGCGATGCCGGGTTTCTCTATCCGTTTCTCGGCCAACAAAAACAGGAGAATGTCGGGATTGTCGAAGAAGTGGCGGCGTCCATTCAAATGAAAGTTGCGGAAGACGCGAAGCTGCGGGCACAGGTCGCCAACGAGGAACCCGAACAGATTGTAAAAGCAGCAGCCGCCATTCGCCGCCGTATTGCAAAAGGCGGAAAGCTCATTCTTTTTGGCAACGGAGGTTCAGCTACCGATGCCAACGACTGGGCTATCGACTGTGTGCTTCCGCCGGGCGGCTACGCGCGGGTTCCCGCCATTTCGCTTTCCGCGGAGCCGGCCAATATCACGGCGCTCGCGAATGACGTCGGGACCGAGGTTATCTTCTTGCGCCAGTTGATTGCACAGGCGCGGCCGAACGACATTGCAATCGGAATTTCAACGAGCGGCGGTTCGCGCAACATCATCGTGGCTCTGGAGGAGGCGCGGAAACGCAACCTGCTCACGGTGGCGTTGCTCGGTTATGATGGCGGCGAAATCCTGAGGAGAGGCCTGGCCGACCACGCGCTGATCGTTCACTCCGACTACATTCCGCGCATCCAGGAGGTGCAAGCCTCCATCTATCACGTCATCCGCGAGCTTCTTGAGGTCGATGGCAATGCCGAAAATTGAGCTTTACGGAACCGCAACCTGCCCTTACACCCGCGACATGCGCGAATGGCTCGAATGGACCGGCCGCGATTTCGAAGAGTACGACGTCGAGGTCGACGCCGATGCTTTGAGACGCATGCGCGAGGTAAGTGGCGGGCAGCGCACGGCGCCTGTTCTTGTGGAGGACGGCATAGCCGTGCAGATTGGCTGGCAAGGGCGTGGGTGCATTGTCGGCCGGGGCGCGAGTGAATGACGGAAGCTCGATCCATCCGCGTACGAGGGGTCGTGCAAGGCGTGGGTTTTCGGCCTTTGGTATTTCGCCTGGCGCACGCGAATTCGCTCGCCGGATGGGTGCTGAACGAAAGCGGCGGAGTGGATATCCACATTGAAGGCGCTGAACCGGATCTGGACGCATTTCTCCACGAACTCATGTCGCGGCCGCCGGCAGCCGCACGGATTGCGGGCATCGATATTCAGGCATCCGAAGTTTCGGGACTGCGTGAGTTTACAATTCGCGAGAGCCGCCGCAATGGCCATCCCTCGGTCCGCATTTCACCAGATCTGCCCGTTTGCGAAGAGTGCCTTCGCGAACTCTTCAATCCGGCCGATCCACGCTATCTCTATCCGTACATCAACTGCACGAATTGCGGCCCGCGCTATTCGATCGTTGAACGCCTTCCCTACGATCGCTCGAATACGACCATGAAGCACTGGGCGTTGGACTCTCTCTGTGCCGCCCAGTATCGCAATCCCGTCGATCGTCGCTTCCACGCTCAACCGGTAGCGTGCCCCGCTTGTGGACCGAGCTATTTTCTGGAATCGGGAGGCGGCGTCGTTCACGGTGATGTGGCCAGCATAGAGGCCGCCGCTCGCTTGCTCGTCGAGGGCCGAATCGTCGCGGTAAAAGGCATCGGCGGATATCACTTAACATGCGACGCACGGAACGCCGAGGCTGTCCATGCCCTTCGGGAACGAAAGTACCGCAAGGAAAAACCGTTCGC
>Ga0224712_10000180_pt1 | contig 11009 bp, 9 predicted proteins | sample DielMetaTC5pm2_FD_171474 | JGI IMG/M metagenome (GOLD analysis project Ga0224712, IMG submission 171474) | Corn rhizosphere microbial communities from Kellogg Biological Station, Michigan, USA - Diel MetaT C5pm-2 (Metagenome Metatranscriptome)... | ecosystem: Host-associated > Plants > Roots >...
CAACGATCGTTGAGTAGCCTTTGACGGGCCCGTCCTCCCGGAGGAAGCTCATGTCGTCAGTCGGTGCCGAGGTCGCCGGACCGGATTCGGCGCGCGTGTCCGCCGCGGACGTGGAGGGCATGATGGCCGCCCACGTCGCCCGCGCCTTCGGGCCGGACCGGCGCGACGAGGCCCGGTCCAGATTCGCGGGGGAGCACGTCGTCGTGCTGCGGGGCCTGTGTCCTCCCGAGCTGCTGCCGGCCATCCGCCGGGAGGCGTGCGGCATCGTGGACCGGTACGGGACCAGCCACTCGCTGGTCTTCGAGATCACCGACAACACGCCGCGCACCATGACCACGGTCGGGCAGCCCGTCATCAAGGACGAGGGCCCGCTCATCGACGCCTTCTACTTCGCTCCGACGCTCACCGACTTCGTCGGGCAGATCGTGGGGGAGCCGGTGCACACCTGCCCTTACGCCGGCGAGCACTACGTGATCAGCCGGCTGGGCAGATCCGGGGACACGCACGGCTGGCACTGGGACGACTACACCTACGGCGTCATCCTGGTGCTCGAGGCGCCGCACTACACCGAGGGCGGATTCATCCAGGCGGTGCCGCACACCTCGTGGGACAAGCAGAACCCTGATGTACACGGCGCGCTGATCGGCAGCCTGGTGCGGTCCTACGCGCTGGAGCCCGGCGACGTCTACGTCATCAAGACGAACACGACGATGCACCGCGTCTACCCGATCCGTGGCGAGGGCCGCCGGACGATCGTGAACATGACGCTGGCGAGCCGCGCGGACCTGTCCCGGCCGATGACGCACGAGACCAACGACGCGTTGTTCGGCGGGGTCCGGGATCCGCGCGCCGCCGTCTGAGCCGAGCCGGGAGCCAGCGATGCAGCCTCGAGAGACCATGCGCGGCCTGCCGCGCGCCGTCCAGCCCTTCCTGACCTGGGTGACCGGGGTCCCGCTGGCCGGCAGCCGGCCGCGGGTGCTCTGGCGCCCCGTGCTCGCCGCCGTCGCCGGGGCGGCGCAGACCGCCGCCGGCATCGCGATCGGGGCGGTCGGGCTCGCCCTGCCCTGGTACGGCGCGCTGCCCCTGCTCCTGCTGTCCTGGCCCACGACGGCCGGCGGGATGCGGCGGCTCGACGTCGTCGTCGTGCACCAGACCCTGCACCGGATGTTCGCCCGCACCTCGTGTAAGAACAGGGTCACCGGGGACGTCATCTCCACCCTGCTCTGGCGCCTTCCGTACCACCCCAACCACAAAGAGCACCGGGTGCACCACGCGTTCCCGTGTTCTCTGCGCGACTCCGACACGCTGTATCTGCGCAGCACCGGAGTGCGCCCGGGCATGACGAGGCGCCAGTTCAAGGTGTACCTCGTGCGCGCGCTCTTCTCGCCGCGGCACCACTGGTCCTTCTTCTGGTCGCGGGTGCGCGGCAATCTCTCGCTCAAGCAGCCGGCCGACCGGCTGGTGGGGGTGGCGGTGTACGTGGTCGGGCTGGTGGTCGTGCTCACGGTGGCCGGCTGGTGGATGAGCTGGCTGCTGCTGTGGTTCGTGCCGGCGACGTTCTTCTTCCAGAACCAGACCCTGCTCTACACGCTCAGCGAGCACCGCTGGTGGCTGTTCGACAACGCGGAGCGGCTCACGAAGGCGCAGCGCGACCAGCTCACCTTCGGCCGGTTCTGCGGCGTCCCGGTACCTGACGCGCCCGGGGCGGGGCCGCTGCGCCGGAGTGCGGCGTGGACCGCCTGGTGGTTGCGCATGGTGCTGCTTTACGCGCCGTATCGGATGTTCATCCTGGTCGGTGACACCGTCCAGCACGACCTGCACCACGTGCGGCCCAAGTGCGACTGGGCGAACTCCTCCTGGGTGCGCAACGACGACCTGCTGACCAGCGAGGCGTACCGCTACTACGAGGTCTGGGGCGGCCTGCTCCGCCACGCCTACGTCGGCAACAGCGTCCGCGACTGGGAAACCGAGCGCTCGGCCCCGGTTCCGCCCGTCCTGGTCTCGGCGCGGTGACCGCGATGACGGCTGCGCCGAGGCACCGGCCCGCGGTCCTGGTGGTGGACGGCACGGGGCGCGGGCACGCCCTGTGCGACCTGTTCGTCCGCACCGACCCGGAGATCACCGTCTACTACGGGCCCGGATGCGATGTCATCGAGCACGGACGCATCATCCCGGCGCCCTCCGTCTCGCTGCTCGATCCGGGCACCGCGCTCGACTTCCTGGCCGGGCACCCGGTCGACTTCGTCTTCGTCGCGAACATCGACGCGCTCTCGATCGGCTACGCGGACGTGCTGCGCGAGGCCGGGCACGCCGTGATCGGGCCGAGCGCGGCGGCGGCGCGGCTCGAGGCGAGCAAGGCCGAGGGCAAGCGGTTCTGCGTCGCCCACGGCATCCCGGTCCCCGAATTCGCGGTCTTCGACGATCCGGCGGCCGCCAAGGCGTACATCCGCTCGGCACCGTACCCCTGTGTCGTCAAGGCCGACGGCCTCACTCCCGACGGCGACGGCTCATTGGTCTGCGACACCGCGGTCGAGGCCGAGGCAGCCGTGGACCGGCTCGTGCGGGAGCGCGGCGCGCGGTCGCTGGTGGTCGAGGAGCGCGTGTCGGGGCCGGAGATCTCGGTGCTCGCCCTGGTGGACGGCAACAGCGCCCTGATGTTCCCGTCGGCGCGCGACTACAAGCGCGCGCTCGAGGGCGACACCGGCAAGAACTGCGACGGCATGGGGTCCGTCGCGCCGCACCCGCTGGACGGCCGGCAGGTGCGCGCCAGGCTGGGCCGCGAGCTGGTGGACCCGCTGGTGCGCGGGCTGCGCCGGGAGGGCCTGGAGTTCACCGGCTTCGTCTACCTCGGCGTCGTGCTCACCGCGCGCGGCCCGGTCGTGCTGGAGGTCAACGCGCGGTTCGGGGACTCCGAGGCGCAGGTCGTGCTGCCCTCCGTGCGCAGCGACTTCACGCGGCTGTGCCGGGCGGTGCTGGCCGGCCGCCTGGACCGGCAGCGGCTCGAGGTGGACGGCCTGGCCCGGTGCTCGGTCGCCCTGGTGCAGGGCTGCCTCGACCCGGACGATCCGGAGGCGCTGCCGGGCTGGCCCTTCGGCCGGTTCGCCGCCGGACAGCCGGTGCGCGGGCTGCACGCGGTCGATCCCCGGGAGGCGACGGTGTTCTATGCGAATCTGTGCCGCGACGGCGCGGGACGGCCGGTGACCCGCGGCGGTCGGGTGCTCCATGTCGTGGGCGCGGGCGCGACGGCGGGTGAGGCGCGGGCGCGCGCGTACCGCCAGGCGGCCCGCATCTCGTTCCCGGGCAAGCGGCTGCGCACGGACATCGGCCGCGCGACCGCCCCGGCTCGCTCCGTTGCCGTGGTCGACAACGCCGCAGTCGACGCTTCCGCAGCGGACACCGCCGCCGTCGACCGTGCCGTCATCGATTCTGCCGCGGTCTCCAGTGGACGGAGCCGGCCGTGAGCGCGCCCCGCGAGAAGGCGTTCGTCCTGTTCGAGATGATGAACGCGGTCCTGCTGGTGGCCCGCGAGGCCAAGGCCCGCGGGCTGCGGATCGTCGCGCTCAACCACGACCCGCTCAAGGACGGCGGACCGTTCGCCGTGCCGGACGGCCTTGTCGACGAGCTCGTATACGTCGAGTCCTGGTCCGACGAGGCGGCGGTGGAAGACCTCGTACACACTCTCGCACAGCGCCTCGACGTGGCGGGCACCTACTCGGTGTTCGAGGCGACGCTGCCGGCCGAGGCGCTGCTGCGCGAGCTCGCCGGGCTGCCGACGACCGGGGTGGAGAACACCCGGCGGGTTCTGGACAAGGGCCGGGTGCGCCGCAAGCTGTACGAGGAGGGCCTGTCCGCGCTGCGCTCGACGACGCTGGACGCGGCGCTGGCGTGGACGCGCTGCGAGTTCTCCGGACCGGCCATCCTCAAGCCGGCCAACGGCACCGGAAGCGCGCTCTGCTTCATCGTGTCCTCGCCCCAGGAGCTGCGTGAGGCCGCCGAGCGCGTGGCCGCCGCCGACGTGATCAATCCCCTGATGCGTGATTTCATCCTCGCGCACGGCGAGTTCGTGCTCGAGGAGTTGGCCGAGGGCGAACTGCTGTCGGTCGAATCCCTGGTGTGCCGCGGCGAGGTACACGTGGTCGGGCTGACCGGCCGGTATGTGCTCGCCTCCGATCCGGTGGTCGAGCAGGGGCTGTTCTTCCCGTACCGGCACCCGCTGCTGCCGGAGATCACGGCGAAGGCCAAGGCGCTGCATGAGAGCCTTGAGATCTTCCACGGGCCGACGCACCTCGAGGTGATGGTCGGCGCGGACGGCACGGTCGAGCTGATCGACTTCAACGCGCGCGTCGCCGGACTCGCCTCCGTCGTCTCGTTCGGCGAGGCCTTCGGCGCCCCGTACGAGCGGCTGCTGGTCGACGTCGCCTGCGGGATCGAGCCGGACTTCGCCGCGCTGGGGCGGGCGGAGCGCTACGCCGCCGAGATGGTGGTGCTCCCGCCACCGGGCGTCACCGAGTTCCACGAGATCACCTTCCCGCCCGGCACGATCGCCGCGCGCGCGATGAAATCGCCGGGCCAGCGGCTGACCGGGCGGGCCGACCAGCTCGACGCGGTCGGCATGTTCATCGTGACCGGGGACTCCCCGCAGCAGGCTCATGACAGGGCCATGACGGCGCGGCGGGCGACGCTGGTCAACGGCGAACCGCTCGGCGACAACCCGAACAACGACCTGATCTACCCCGCGTACGCCGTCTGCGCGGACGAGGGGGCGGCCTCGGTCCGGGAACCGGCGGGCGCGATGCGAGGAGGTCGGGCGTGAGCACGGTGGCTTTGGACGGCGCGGCTTTGGACGGCGCGGCTTTGGAAGACACAGCCTTGGACGACGCCGTGAGCACCCCGCCGCCGGAGCACGCGACGGCGCCGGATCCGCTTCCCGAGACCTGCGAATCGGCCGTGCGGACCTACTCGCGCTCGTTCCCGGCGCTCTTCGAGTCCGCGAGCGGCGAGTACCTCATCGCGCGCGACGGCACCCGGTACATCGACTTCCTGGCCGGCGCCGGGGCGATGAACTACGGCCACAACCCGCTGGCTATCAAGCGCCTGCTGATCGACTACCTCGAGCGCGACGGGCTGACCAACGCGCTCGACCTCGCCACCACGGCGAAGGTCGAGTTCCTGGCCGACTTCGAGCGCCACGTCCTCGCGCCGCGCGGCCTCGACTACCGGGTGCAGTTCTGCAGCCCTTCCGGCACCAACGCGATCGAGGCGGCGCTGAAGCTCGCCCGCCTGGTGACCGGACGCACGAACGTGGTCTCGTTCAGCGGCGCGTTCCACGGCGTCAGCACCGGTGCGCTCGCCGCGACCGCCTCCGACTACTACCGCTCCGGCCTGCACCAGACGCTGCCGAAGGCGACGCATGTGCCGTATCCGCAGTCGCCGCTCGGTGCGTTCGACAGCCTCGACTACCTGAACCGGCTGGTGCAGGACCCGAGCTCCGGCGTGGAGAAGCCGGCCGCGGTGATCCTGGAGACCGTGCAGGGCGAGGGCGGCGTGTACGTCGCGCCGGTCGGATTCCTGACCGGGCTGCGCGCGTGGTGCGACGCGAACGACGTGCTGATGATCGTGGACGACATCCAGGTCGGCTGCGGGCGCACCGGGCCGTTCTTCTCCTTCGAGCACGCGGGCGTCGAGCCGGACCTGGTCGCCCTCGCCAAGTCGATCAGCGCCTACGGCCTGCCGATGTCGCTGCTGCTCATCAAGCCGCGCTGCGACGTGTGGCGGCCGGGCCAGCACAACGGCACCTTCCGCGGCAACCAGCTCGCGTTCGTCGCGGCCGCCGCCGCTCTGCGCCAGTACTGGGCGGACGGTGTAGAGGGCGCCTTCTCGCGCGCGGTGCGGGCCAAGGGCGCGCTGGTCAGCGGCCGCCTACGGGACACCGTGGCGGCCGAGGGCCTCGACGCCGACCTGCGCGGCAAGGGCCTGATCTGGGGCCTCGACCTGAGCCGCGCGGGCGTCTCGGCGGCCCGCGTGTCCGAGCTCTGCTTCGAGCGGGGACTGGTCGCCGAGACCTGCGGCCGCGGCGGCGAGGTGCTCAAGATCCTTCCGCCGCTGACGATCGGCGAGTCGGCCCTGACCCGCGGCCTGGACGTCGTCGCCGAGGCCCTGCACCGCGCCGCCCCGAGGAGGGAGCCGCCCGCATGGACACGATCCTGATCATCGGCAGCCGCACCCAGGCGATCACCAAGGCGCGGGAGATGGGCCTGCGGGTCGTGCTGCTCCAGCACAAGGCCCGCCTGATGCCCGGCCAGGTGGAGGCGGCCGACGCGACGATCCTGGTCGACTACCTCGACACCGCGGCGACGCTGCCGCTGGTGCGGGCCGCGCACGCGGTGTACGGCTTCACGAAGGTCGTCTCGCTCGCGGAGCAGGCGATGGAGCTGGTCGGCCGGATCAACGACGACCTCGGCCTCGACGGCACGACGTTCGAGGTGGCGCACCGCTTCCACGACAAGGCACTGATGCGCTCCCGGCTGCGTGGGACAGGGTTCGAGGACGTCGCCGCGCGGATCGTCGAGGGGCCGGAGGAACTGCGCGCGTTCGGTGCGCGCCACGGCTATCCCGTCGTGCTCAAACCCACCGACAGCGCGGGCAGCCGCGGCGTCTACCGCATCGACGGCCCGGACGAGGTCGAGTCCGCGTGGGAGTCCGCGTCCGGGCTGCGCGGCCGCGACGACCTGCCGATGGGCGCGTTCTACCCGGTCGGCCACCTGATCGCGGAAGAGTACCTCGACGGTCCGGAGTACAGCGTCGAGACCTTCTCCTTCGCCGGGCGGCACGTGGTCGTCGCGATCACCGAGAAGCTCACCGACCGGGGCATCGAGATCGGGCACGCGCAGCCCGCGCTGCTCGCCCCCGCGGACGAGGACGCGATGGTCCGGTACACCACGGGCTTCCTGGACGCGATGGGCCTGCGCGACGGGGTGGGCCACCACGAGATCAAGTTCACCTCCCGGGGCCCGCGCATCGTCGAGGGCCACGACCGGGTGGCCGGGGACCGGGTGATGGACCTGGTCGACACGGTCTACGGGATCGACCTGGAGCGCTACGCGGTCGGCTGGCCGCTGCGCCGCGTACCCGAGCTGACCGGGCGGCCGGCCGCGCGCACCGCGGCGGCGACCCGGTTCCTCACCGCCCGCCCCGGGATCGTCGAGCGCATCGAGGGCGTCGAGGAGGTGCGGGCGTATCCCGGCGTGTTCGACGTGGATATCGCGCTTCGCGTCGGCGACGAGATGCCGCAGGTCGCGGACAACTTCGACCGCCCGGGACAGGTGCTGGCCACCGCGCTGGACACGCCGGCCGCGTTCGAGCTGTGCGCGATGCTGGTACAGAAGATCTCCATCGTCACCCGCCCGCGCGAGGCCGTCGGCGCGCACGCGACCGGGTCCGGAGCCGATGCCAGTGCCGGGGCCGGGGCCGAGGCAGGGGTCGAGGCCGGGATCGGGGCCGGGCGCCGGTGACGACGCAGGCCACGCGGACACAGCCGCAGCCGCCGGGTTCCCGCCCCGAGCGGCACCGCTCGCCGCGGTTTCAGGCCCTGGCGGCTCGCTTCGGCATCCCGGCGGCGCCGGGCAGCGCCGGATTCGTCGCCGCGACCAGCATCGACAGCATCGGCACCGGGCTGGTCCTGGCCTTCACGGTGGTCTACTTCGTCGACACCACGAACGTCGGCCTGGCCCGGATCGGCGCCGTGATGACCCTGGCCCGGCTGCTCGCGCTGCCGACCTCGATGACCGTCGGGCCGATGATCGACCGGTTCACCGCGCGCCGCACGGCCGCCGCGGGCAACCTGCTCTCCGCGGGCGCGTACGTCGGCTTCCTGGGTGCCCGCAACGTCTGGACCATCGGGATCGTGGTGTTCCTGGTCCAGGTCGGCCACACCACGTACTGGACCTCGAACGGCGCGCTGATCGCCGTCTCCGCCCCGCCGGACGCGCGCACCCGCTGGTTCGGGTTCATCCACGCCGTGCGCAACACCGGGCTCGGCGTCGGCGCGGCCCTCGGCGCGCTCGGCCTCGCCCTCGGCAGCGTCACCGGGCTGCGCGCGATCGCGATCGGCGACGCTATCAGCTTCCTGATCGCCGCGGCCCTGCTGTCGGCCTGGCGCCCGGAGCGCACCGGCCAGGAGGCGGACCGCGAGGACGACACCGCGCCGCCGCAGCAGGAGGGCGCGGCCGGCGAGGACGGCCGCGGCGTCGGCTACCTGACCGTCCTGCGCGACCGCCGCTACGGCCTGCTGATCGCGGTGAACTGCACGCTGGTGTTCGCCCAGATGCTCATCAAGATACTGCTCGCCGTCTACGTGGTCGAAGCGCTGCGCCGCGGGGCCTGGATCGCGGGCGTGCTGATCGTGACCGCCACCGTGCAGATCGCGCTGACCCAGAACGCGGTGACCCGGTGGCTCGAACCCTTCCGCCGCACCCGGGCGGTCGCCGCCGCCTCCGTGCTCGACGCCGCCGCCTTCGGCCTGTTCGCGCTGCTCTATGTCGCGCCGGGCGCGCTCGTGGTGGCCGGGCTGGTGCTCGCGATGGCGGTGTTCACGATCGGCGAGGAGGCCGGCTTCCCGGCCATGGACAGCCTGAGCGTGTCCATGGCGCCGGCCCGCATCCGCGGCCGCTACCTCGCGGTCTTCCAGCTCTCGTGGACCCTCGGCGAGGTCGTCGCACCCGGTGTGCTGACCCTCCTGCTCGCCGCCCAGGCCGTCGCCCCGATGCTGTTCCTGCTCGCCCTGAGCCTGCTGGCCCTCCCGCTGGTGGCCGCGCTGGAACGGGCAAGCCCCTCACTTCGAACCGAGACACCGGGAGTGCTGTGAAGACCGTCGTAGTGATCTCGTCCCGCGGCTTCGGCGTCCTGCGGCACGACCTGCTGGCCGACCCGGGCGCGTTCCGGTTCGTCGGCATATTCTCCGAGCGCGACGTCGCCAACGTCTCGGCGGCCGACCGCGAGCATTTCCACCGGATCCACACGGTGCCCTGCGCGCTGGCCGACCCGCTGGCGATCGAGACCTCGATGATCGACGTCGCGGCCGCCCGGGAGATCCTGCGGGACCTGGTCGCCGAGACCGGGCCGGGCGAGCTGACCGTGCACTGCTATGACGAGCGCAACCTGCTGGTCGCCGCCGAGCTGCGGGAGGAGTTCGCGCTGCCGGGGCCGACCCGCGCGCAGATCCTCCCCTACCGTGACAAGTGCCTGATGAAGGAGCGGCTTGCCGGGACGGGCCTGCGGGTGCCGAGGTTCGGCCGCTTCGACGACGCGGCGTTCCGCGACGACCCGGCCGGGTGCTTCGAGGCGATCGTCGCGCGGGTCGGGCTGCCGTTCGTGCTCAAGCCGGTGGACGCGAACTCGGCCGACGGCGTGCACAAGGTGTTCTCGGCCGAGCAGTTCGCCGCGCTGCCGGGCGGCCTGGCCCGCGGCTATGACTACGAGTACGAAGAGTACGTCGAGGGCACCATGTACAGTGTCAACCTGCTGTCGCAGGGCGGGCGCACGGTCTTCGGCGGGGTGACCGAGTACCTGGTCAACTCGACCGAGGTGCAGAACGGCCGGGTCAACGCGGACATCAACCTGATCGACACCGACCCGCGCGTCCCGCGGATGATCGCGTTCGCCGAGACGGCGCTGGACGCGCTGGGCAGGCTGGACGGCGCGACCCACCTGGAGCTGTTCGAGACGGCGTCGGACGAGCTGGTCTTCCTGGAGGTCGGCGCCCGGTTCAAGGGCCTGGCCGGGCTGGCGGCGATGCAGCGCAACTACGGTGTGGCGCTGCTGAACACGGCGCTGGAGATCGAGGCCGGGGTGCCGAGCCTGCCGTGGGACGAGGAGCAGGTGTACTGCTTCGACGGCGTCGTGCCGAAGCGGTTCGGCGTCGTCGCGGACCTGGTCGAGCCGCGGCTGGCGAGCGAGTACTCGATCACCTGGAAGCTCGAGGTGGGCGAGGAGATCGGGCGCGGCGCCTCGCTGATGGACAACGGCGGCCTGTTCCTGGTCTGGAACAAGGACTACGAGGCGCTGTACGGCGACTTCAAGCGGCTGGCCGACTACCAGCCGGTGCGGTACCGGGACTAGGGCGGCGGTCAGGGTGCGTACGGACGGCGGGATGCGGGCGAGGTGGAAACGCACGGCGCGCCCGCGCACGCGCCCGGCACCGGAGGCCGCCGACATGGAGCGGGTGCGCGGCGCGGTTTCCGGGATCGTGGAGTCGCCCCGGCTGGACGCCTGGCTGCTCGAGCTGCCGGACCCGATCCTGATCGCGGTCGCCGCCCCGCTGGAGATGCTGGCGTTCCAGTACCACCTCGAGCCGCCGAGCGACCGGCACCTGGTGCGGGCCGCGCGGGTGGCCTGCGAGGCGGTCGAGACGGACTTGCGGGACTGCCCGGCCGACTTCGCCGAGGCCTTTCGCAGCCTCGGCCGCGCCGTCGCCGAGTGAAGGCCGCGACGGCATAGCCTGGCGGCGGCTTCATAGCCTGGCGACTGCTTTCGACGGAAGGGGCGATCATGAGCACCGCGACGCCGGCTGCTTCTGCGGCACTGACGGGAGGCGGGGCGGCGGGGACCGGCTCGCCGGCGGGCTCGGCGGGGTCGAAGTCGGCAGCGGACTCGATCGGGGCGGGCTCGGCGAGGACGGACTCGGCAGTGTCGAACACGATGGGCGTCGATTCGGCGGGCGCGGCCTCGGCGGGGTCGAATCCGACAGCGACGCCGTACTCGGGCGGATGGCTCGACCGAGCGAGCGCGTCGCGGATCGATCCCTCCTGGGTGCTAGCTCGCTTGAGTGATCCGCGCCGCCGCGTCCTCCCTCTGTGGAGGGACCGCTGCCTCGTTTCCGCCGGGACGCCGCTCGCTCCCGCGGGTCCCGCGGCCGGCCCGCTGCTCGAGGCCGCCGGGGACCCGGTGTTCCTCGGGCTCGACGGCGACGAGCCGGTGTTCACCGTGGACCTCTCCGCGCTCGAACTGCCGCG
>Ga0224712_10000183_pt1 | contig 10986 bp, 4 predicted proteins | sample DielMetaTC5pm2_FD_171474 | JGI IMG/M metagenome (GOLD analysis project Ga0224712, IMG submission 171474) | Corn rhizosphere microbial communities from Kellogg Biological Station, Michigan, USA - Diel MetaT C5pm-2 (Metagenome Metatranscriptome)... | ecosystem: Host-associated > Plants > Roots >...
ATCCAGGAGCCTGGACAGGCCACGCCCAACGCGCTCATCAATATTCGACCTGTCGTCGCTGCTATGAAAGAATTTTTCGGTGGCAGCCCGCTCTCGCAGTTCATGGACCAGACCAACGCCCTGGCGGAAATCGGCCATAAGCGCCGCCTTTCAGCCCTCGGCCCCGGTGGACTCTCACGCGAGCGTGCCGGTTTCGACGTACGCGACGTGCATCGTTCGCACTACGGGCGCATTTGCCCCATCGAAACGCCAGAAGGTCCCAATATCGGCCTCATCGGCAACCTCGCAACCTATGGGCAGATCAACCCCTACGGCTTCATCGAGACGCCGTACCGCAAGGTCTACAAACGCCTGCGTGCCAGTGATCCACGCCTGGTCGGACGCGAATTCCGAGGTGTACTCGGACGTGAACACGAAGACATCAAGAGCGCCGCTGGCGAAGTGCTCATTCCTGCGCGTACGCGGCCACGCATCGACGAACAACTCTTTGCCCGGCTCTCAGAGGCCCTCGGCAACGTTGAAATACGTATTCGACCTTTCGTCACCGACGAAGTTGACTATCGCACCGCCGACGACGAAGAAAACTTCTGGATCGCCCAGGCTAACGCCAAACTGACCGACAACGGCGAATTCGCCGAAGAGCGCGTCCTGGCTCGTTATCAGGGTGATTTCGTCATGGCCACCGCCGACACCATGGACTACATGGATGTCAGCCCAAAGCAGACCGTCAGCGTTGCCACCGCGCTCATCCCGTTCCTGGAACATGACGACGTGAACCGCGCCCTCATGGGCGCCAACATGCAGCGCCAGGCCGTCCCGCTGCTGCGCCCGCAATCACCCATCTGCGGCACAGGCATTGAGCGCCAGGTTGCCATCGACTCCGGCCAGGTACTGGTCAGCGATGTCAACGGCGAAGTCGTCGGCTCTTCTGCCCGCCAGATACAAATCGTGGACGAGGAGGGCGAAGTGCATAGCTATCGCCTGCGCAAATTCGTACGCTCCAACGCCGGGACCTGCATCAACCAGCGGCCCATCGTGCGCAAAGGCGACTACGTCACCGTCGGTGAAGTCATCGCCGATGGCTCATCGACCGAGCTAGGCGAACTGGCCCTTGGTCAGAACATCCTGGTTGCCTTCATGAGTTGGGAGGGTGGCAACTACGAAGACGCTATACTCATCAGCGAACGCATCGTGCGTGAAGACCTCTTCACGTCCATTCATATAGAAAAGTACGAAATCGACGCTCGCGACACCAAGCTCGGCCCCGAGGAAATCACCCGCGACATACCTAACGTTGGTGAAGAAGGGCTGCGCAACCTGGACGAGCGCGGCATCATCTATGTTGGTGCCGAAGTCGGCCCGCAGGACATCCTGGTCGGCAAGATCACGCCTAAGGGCGAAACCGAACTGACCGCCGAGGAGAAACTGCTGCGCGCCATCTTTGGTGAAAAGGCGCGTGAAGTCAAAGACACCTCGCTGCGTGTCCCACACGGAGAGCGTGGCAAAGTTGTAGAAGTCAAAGTCTTCTCGCGTGACGCGGGCGACGAACTGCCTCCGGGCGTCAACCAGCTCGTGCGTGTCAGCATCGCCCAGAAGCGCAAGATCGGCGCCGGTGACAAAATGGCCGGGCGCCACGGAAACAAAGGCGTCATTTCGCGTGTGTTACCAATTGAAGACATGCCATTCCTGCCCGATGGCACACCGGTGGACATCATTCTCAACCCGTTGGGAGTGCCGCACCGCATGAATATCGGTCAGATCATGGAAACCCACCTGGGTTGGGCCGCCAATGAACTGGGCTTCAAGATTGCCACACCTGTCTTCGATGGAGCATCTGAAGAGGACATCGAAGAAGTGCTCGTGCGAGCCGGACTGCCCGCCAGCGGCAAAGTGCAGCTCTACGATGGGCGCACAGGCGAGCCGTTCGACAATCCGATCACCGTGGGCTACACCTACATGCTCAAGCTGGCGCACCTTGTCGAAGACAAAGTGCATGCCCGTTCGACCGGACCATACAGCCTGATTACACAGCAGCCGCTGGGTGGTAAGGCGCAGTTCGGCGGACAGCGTTTCGGCGAAATGGAAGTATGGGCACTGGAAGCCTATGGCGCGGCCAACATCCTGCAAGAAATCCTGACCGTCAAATCCGACGACGTCGTAGGCCGTGTCAAGACCTACGAAGCCATCGTCAAAGGTGAAAATATCATGGAGCCGGGCGTTCCCGAATCCTTTAAAGTCTTAGTCAAAGAGTTACAGAGTCTGGGCATCAACGTCGAAGTCCTCAACGAAGACGAGCAAAAAATCCAATTCGTCGAAGACACCTCAAACGACGTCATGCCCGAACTCGGCATCAATCTATCCGGTTTCGAAGGAGATCAATAGGACATTCCATCATTCACCCGTGGCCGATAAATCGGCCCCTACGGCAGCCCGCCGCACGCCGTAGGCCCCGATGTATCGGCCCGGTGGAAGTCCATCAATTAGACAGAGGAGTATCTGATGCTTGAAGTAAACGATTTTAACGCAATACGTATCAGCCTGGCCAGCCCGGACCAGATTCGCAGCTGGAGCTATGGCGAAGTAACGAAACCGGAAACCATCAACTACCGCACGCTCAAGCCGGAAAAAGACGGCCTGTTTTGCGAGCGCATCTTTGGTCCCACTAAGGATTGGGAGTGCTACTGCGGCAAATACAAACGAGTGCGCTTCAAGGGTATTGTCTGTGATAAGTGTGGCGTAGAGGTTGCCCGTTCAAAAGTGCGTCGCGAGCGCATGGGCCATATCGAACTCGCCTCCCCTGTCAGTCACATCTGGTACTTCAAGGGGACGCCGAGCCGCATCGGCCTTTTGCTCGACCTTTCGCCGCGCAACCTTGAGCGCATCCTGTACTTTGCCCTGTACGTCGTCACGCACATTGACGAAGAGGCACGCCAGCAGGAATTGATGCGCCTGGACGAGGAACTGATGAACCTCGAACAGAACCTGGATGAGCAGGTCGTCGAACGCGTCGACAGCCTGAAGGAGAAGCGCGAAGGCGACATCCTGGATGCCAGGAACCGCATCACGAACAACCTGCATGAGATCGAAGCGCGCCGCGAGCAGGAGTTGGATGCCGCCCGCACCGCTGAAAGCGAGACGCTTGCGCATCTACGCGAATACATGGATCAGGAGGCAGACGAGGATATAATCTTTGGGCCAACCGACCGTGTGATTGTCAAGCAGGGCGATGCCGTCAGGCCGAAAGACCTGGAGACACTGGAGCGGGTGGCAGAGACATCCCGCAACGACATTGCCGAAAATGCGCGCCGCGAACTTGAAGAAACGCGCTCCGGAGTAGACCAGGAGGCTGAGCGCCTGCGCCTGGACTACCAGGGACAAATCGACTCAGTGCAGACGCAGTTGGAGTCACAGCGTACGGACAGGCGGCAGCGTTTGGGGCAGCTGCGCCGCGATCTGGAAGGTCTCAAAAAGATGGACCTGCTCCAGGAGAATCGCTATCGCGAACTGCGTGATGCCTTTGGCTCGTCTGTTTTCCGAGCGGGCATGGGAGCAGAGGCCGTGCGCGAATTGATAGCCAGCATCAACCTGGACAAACTCGCTGGCGACCTGCGCCACGAGATCAGTTCAACCGTTGGCCAGCGGCGCAAGAAGGCCACCAAGCGTCTGAAAGTCGTCGAGGCGTTCCGCAAGTCGAACACCTCGCCGGAGTGGATGATCCTGACCGTGTTGCCAGTGCTTCCGCCCGACCTGCGCCCTATGGTACAGCTCGACGGTGGGCGTTTCGCCACCTCCGACCTGAACGACCTGTACAGGCGTGTAATCAACCGTAACAACCGTCTCAAGCGGCTGCTCGAACTCGGTGCGCCGGAGATCATCATCCGCAACGAGAAGCGCATGCTGCAAGAAGCATGTGATGCCCTGATCGACAATGGACGACGCGGTCGTGCGGTTGCCGGTTCCGGCAACCACAAGCTCAAGAGCCTGTCTGACATGCTCAAGGGTAAGCAGGGCCGTTTCCGTCAGAACCTGCTCGGTAAGCGCGTAGACTACTCTGGCCGTTCAGTCATCGTGGTTGGACCCGACCTGAAACTGCACCAGTGCGGTCTGCCCAAGAAAATGGCGCTGGAGCTCTTCAAGCCGTTTGTCATGCGCAAGCTGGTGGAGCAAAACTTCGCGCACAACATCAAGAGCGCCAAGCGCTTCGTTGAGCGTGTCAAGCCAGAGGTATGGGATGTACTCGAAGAGGTGATTAAAGATCATCCCGTCCTGCTGAACCGTGCGCCAACGCTGCACCGCCTGGGCATTCAGGCATTTGAGGCCGTGCTGGTTGAGGGCAGCGCCATTCAACTGCACCCGCTCGTCTGTTCAGCCTTCAACGCTGACTTCGACGGTGACCAGATGGCCGTACACGTGCCACTGTCCGACAAGGCACAGGATGAGGCACGCAGGTTCATGCTCTCGACGCGTAACCTGCTTTCACCGGCAACAGGCGAGCCATCCATTGGCGCCAGCCAGGACATGGTGCTCGGGTGTTTCTACCTGACGCAGGATCGTCCTGACAAAAAGGGTGAGGGTCGTGCCTTTACTAACACAACCGAAGCCCTGCTGGCTTTCCAACATGGAGTCATCGACCTGCAAGCGCTAATCAAAGTGCGCCTGGACGATGTAGACGTATACGATGCGCCACCGCCTTCCAAAGCGACGGTCCTGTCGAGCGGCAGCAAACTCGTACAGACCACCGTCGGGCGTATCATCCTGAACGAGGCTCTCCCAGAGCGCCTGCGCTTCAAGAACTACGCCATGAAAAAGGAAAACTTGAAGCAGCTTATCGGCGAATGCTTCAAGGAATATGGACGAGCCAAAACGGCAGAACTGGCCGACGAAATCAAACGCCTGGGCTTTGAATACGCCACCAGGTGCGGCGTCACCATCGCCATCAGCGATGTGAAAGTGCCTGCTGGTAAGCAGGAGGAACTGGCGAAAGCGGATGCCAGGATTGCCGAACTGGAAGAGCAGTACCGTGAGGGTCTGATCACCGACAACGAGAAATACCAGCAGACGGTCGACGCCTGGAACGAAGCTACTGAAAACGTGACAAAGATGGTGGAGTCAACACTTGACCCGTTCGGCTCAATTTATACCATCGCCAAGTCAGGTGCTACAAAAGCCAAGTTCCAGCAGATCCGCCAGTTGTCGGGTATGCGTGGTCTGATGGCAAGCCCATCAGGTAAGATCATCGACATCCCGATCCGTGGTAACTTCCGCGAAGGCTTGAGCGTACTCGAGTACTTCATCAGCAGTCATGGCGCTCGTAAGGGTCTGGCCGATACCGCTCTGCGTACAGCAGAGTCTGGTTACCTGACCCGGCGTTTGATCGACGTAGCACAGGATGTAATCGTCACTGAAGAGGACTGCGGCACCAGCGAGGGCACCTTGATTACGGATGCTGATAGCAAAGACATGATGCTGCCAGATATGCGTGATCGCCTGAAGGGCCGAGTGCTGGCCGAAGCCATTCCTGGCATTGATAGCCTGGAGGTTGGCGACGAGTTGACCGATGAGACAGTCGACGAAATCATCAGTGCTGAAGTCAAGGCTGTGCGCGTGCGTTCGGTCCTGGGCTGCCTGGCACGCAAGGGCGTATGCCGCAAATGCTATGGGCGCGATCTTGCCGCGAATGGACTGGTCGGTCTTGGTGCAGCGGTTGGTATTATTGCAGCGCAGTCAATCGGTGAGCCTGGCACGCAGTTGACCATGCGTACCTTCCACACCGGTGGTATTGCAGGCGCGCAGGGAGACATTACGCAAGGTTTGCCACGTGTAGAAGAGTTGTTCGAGGCCCGCGTGCCCAAGGATAAGGCCGAGATCAGCGAAATCGACGGCGTCGTGGAGATCATCAAAGATGAGAACACGAATGCACGTACAGTACGTGTCGTATCGACTAACGTCTTCTTCGATGAGTATCCACTGCCTGCTGGCAGCCAGATACTGGTAAACGACTCGGAGCACGTCCTGAAGGACCAGGTCATCGCGCTGATGCCTGCCGAAGACGGCAACGAACCGGTACCTGTACTGGCACGTACAGAAGGCGAAGCGATCATCAATGCCGAAGGTATGCTGACCATCCGCTTTGAGGAGCGAGACGAGCGCTCGTATCCCATTCCGGCTGCACGCAATATCGCGGTAAACCCTGGCCAGAAGATTTCGGCCGGAACGCCGATCACAGCCGGTCAGCGCGATCCGCAAGATGTCCTGAGGATTCAGGGTCGCGATGCGGTGCAGATGTACCTGGTCAAAGAAGTGCAGCGCGTGTACAGGAACACCGGTGTATACATCAATGACAAGCACATCGAGGTAATCATCCGCCAGATGCTGCGACGTGTAAAGGTCGAAGAGCCTGGAGATACCGAGATGTTACCCAATGATCTCGTTGACCGTTTTGTATACGCGGACACGAATGCTCGCGTGTTAGCAGAGGGTGGTGAACCCGCGACTGCGCAAACGGTGCTGCTGGGTGTCACAAAGGCATCGCTGAATACAGATAGCTTCCTGGCCGCGGCATCGTTCCAGGAAACGACTCGTGTACTGACCGAGGCAGCGATTGAGGCGCAGACCGATCACCTGGTAGGGCTGAAGGAAAACGTCATTATAGGGAAGCTCATTCCGGCTGGCTCCGGTATCGCACAGCGGCGACGCGAGCAGATAGCACGGCAGCAGGCAGCGGCAGCACGGCTTGCCGCGTCAACTGCGACGGTTGCCAGTGTTGCTGTCGGTGGTGGTAATGGGGTCGGTACTACTGGCCTTACACTTGACAGTCTTGAGAATGAGTGATATCATAGGACTCCGCACGTAGTAATATGATGGGCGCGGTAAAGCCGCGCCCTATTCTAGAGGTTGGGTTTGATCTATCAGGCCCCGAAATAAAATAAACATATAGGGAGAACTTATCCATTGCCGACGATCAATCAATTGATCCGCAAGGGCCGAACACAGAAGAAAGAGAAGGTTAAGGCCCCAGCGCTGTTGTATTCATACAATGCGCTGAAGAACCGGACTTCGCGTCTGCGTGGGTCGCCACAGAAGCGTGGCGTTTGCACCCAGGTGCGTACTATGACGCCCAAGAAGCCGAACTCGGCAATGCGCAAAATTGCTCGTGTTCGTTTGAGTAACCAGATGGAAGTGACGGCTTACATCCCGGGTGAAGGGCATAATCTGCAAGAGCACTCAGTTGTGCTCATTCGTGGCGGTCGCGTGAAAGACCTGCCAAGTGTGCGCTATCACATAGTCCGGGGTACCCTGGACAGTGATGGAGTCGCGAAACGCCGTCGTGGCCGTTCCAAGTATGGAGCCAAGCGGCCAAAACCAGGACAGGCTGCCGCCGCTAAGGGCGGTAAGAAGTAAGATGCAGGTATGTGATTGATATCGCATACCTGGACGATACCACCTGAACGCCTCAGGTACTACTTTTCGTCTGGCTTGGCGCGCAGTCTAAGCGCGTTGTAGGATGTGGATTTGTAGAGAGTCGATAAATCGAACTCGTTATATAGCATTTGCTGATCCGCTCTGTTGAATGCGAAGCATTAGCTGCGAGTGAGCGGCGTTGCAGAGCGGAATAAGCCCAGGCCAGGCGCATTTTCAGGTAGGTCGGCAAATCGTGGATCATCGAGAGGTGCGAGAAACAGATTTTCTATGTTCGCCTCTTCTTGATGAATGTCGAGTGTCCTCCTGTGCATCGGTTCTACCCTCTTAAGAGTATTAAAGACGGGTACGTGTGCACGATGGATAGGCACTCGCGCCAGGCGTCAGTGTTGAGATTGTCGCGAGCCGGTTGACCGAGAGGGTAGCTGGTGCAGGCAATCTACCGACGCCTTTTGTGGTGTTTACGAAGTTTTCACCGCAGCCGGGATGTTTCGAGTGGCATTCAGCCTTCGGGCTGGGTGAGGGCTGTGATAAACAAAAAACAAACGACACGAAAAGGAAGGCAGGCAGACTTTGCCAAGACGTAAGAGAGTAGTGCGGCGGCCAGACGTGCCAGACGCAAAATTTAGAAGCCGGAACGTATCCCGTTTTATCGGAAAGTTAATGTTGGATGGAAAACGCAGCCTTGCCGAGCGTATCCTGTACGATGCATTCAATGTTATCGAGGCCAGGCAGAAGCGTCCCCCGCTTGATGTATTCGAGCAGGCGCTGAAGAATGCCACGCCTACACTTGAGGTGAAACCGCGCAGAGTCGGTGGCTCGACGTACCAGGTTCCCGTGGATATCCGCAGGGAGCGCGGCAATGCGCTAGCAATGCGCTGGCTCATCCGTTCCGCTCGTACGCGTACCGGGAAAAGTATGTCGGAGAAGCTTGCCAGTGAATTGATGGATGCGGCTGCAGGACAGGGTACGACTATTAAAAAGCGTGAGGAGACGCATAAGATGGCCGAAAGCAATAAAGCTTTCGCCCATTATCGTTGGTAATATACATGTCAAGAGAATTTCCACTGGAGAAAACCCGAAATATTGGTATTATAGCTCATATTGATGCTGGTAAGACGACCACGACTGAGCGCGTTCTTTTCTACACCAAGAAGATTCACCGTATGGGTGAGGTGCATGAGGGAGCCGCGACGATGGACTGGATGCCTCAGGAGCAGGAGCGCGGCATAACGATTACATCAGCCGCCACGACCTGTTTCTGGCTTGATAATCGTATCAACATCATTGACACGCCTGGCCACGTCGATTTTACGGCAGAGGTTGAGCGCTCTTTGCGTGTGCTGGATGGAGGGGTCGTTGTCTTCGACGCGGTCGCGGGTGTTGAGCCACAATCTGAGACTGTCTGGCGACAGGCGAATAAGTATAATGTCCCTCGTATCTGCTTTGTAAATAAAATGGATCGCATTGGTGCCGATTTCTGGCGTACAGTGGAAATGATTCGAGAGCGCCTGGGAGCGGTACCTGTACCGATCCAGATACCGGTTGGTCAGGAAAGCGGTTTCAAGGGTTTTATAGATCTGATCGAGCAACAAGCGGTAATCTTTACAGATGATCTGGGGACGAAATCGGAGCATACGCAGGTTCCGACGAGTATGGAGGCCGAGGTCGAGCAGCATCGTGAGTTCCTGCTCGAGCGTGTGGCCGAAACGGACGAGGAGTTGACCCTCAAATATCTTGAGGGCGAGGAGATTAGCAAGGAGGAGCTTGTCGCGGCACTGCGCCGCGCAACGATTGCCGGCACACTGGTGCCAGTGCTTTGTGGTTCAGCCTTGAAAAATAAGGGCGTGCAGGCAATGCTGGATGCAGTGATTACCTACCTTCCCTCTCCTCTTGATATTCCTGCTCCCACTGGAATTGACCCTGATACAAATGAAGTGACAACACGCGAAGTGAGTGACAACGCGCCATTCAGTGCGCTGGTCTTCAAGATCGTATCCGACCCGTTTGTTGGACGCCTGTCGTATCTACGTGTCTATTCTGGCACCCTGTCGAAAGGTGCGGCTGTTGAGAATAGCACCAAAGACAAAACCGAGCGCATTGGGCGGCTGCTGCGTATGCACGCCAATCACCGCGAGGATATTGATGAGATCCGGGCTGGTGATATCTGTGCCGCCGTAGGACTGCGCAACACCTTTACCGGAGATACCCTGTGTGATGCGCAGGCTCCAATTATTCTGGAGTCGATCACGTTCCCGCAGCCGGTGATTGAAATCGCCATTGAGCCAAGGACGCGTGCCGACCAGGATAAAATGGCGATTGCGTTGAATAAGTTGGCGGAAGAGGACCCGACGTTCCAGATACATACCGATGTAGAAACCGGCCAGACGATCATTAACGGCATGGGCGAACTGCACCTGGAAGTGATTGTGGACCGCCTGTTCCGCGAGTTTAAGGTAGAGGCAAATGTGGGACGTCCGCAGGTTGCCTATCGAGAGACGATTACACGCGAGGCTCAGGCTCAGGGCAAGCATGTTCGACAAACAGGCGGCCATGGGCAGTATGGTGACGTGTGGATCCGCGTGGCTCCGAATGAGCGCGGCAAGGGCTTTGAGTTTGTCAATGCCATTGTTGGCGGTACGGTGCCTAAGGAATATATTAAACCGGTTGAAAATGGCATTCGCGAGACGTTGGAGAATGGCATTATCGCCGGGTATCCAATGATCGATGTGAAAGCAACGCTGTATGATGGGTCATACCACGAGGTTGACTCGAGCGAAATGGCCTTTAAGACCGCCGGTTCGCTGGCGATCAAGGAGGCAGCACGTAAGGCAGCTCCAATTCTACTCGAGCCTGTTATGTTGGTAGAGATAACCACTTCTGAGGAATTTTATGGCGATGTGATTGGTGATATTAACCGTCGCCGTGGAACTATCCTGGGTATGGACAATCGAGGGTCAATGGTGGTAGTGCGGGGCCATGTTCCCCTCGCCGAAATGTTCGGCTATGTGAATGACCTCCGTTCGATGACCAGCGGTCGTGCCAACTATTCGATGGAGTTTGCGCACTACGATCCGGTGCCGAAAGGCATTGGCGAAACAATTATCGCCAAGGCGACTCGCTAGGACGCGATAACCAGTTTTAACAATGAAATGGAGTGGATGGTGTTGTGTAAGGGCCGACAGCGGGGCGCGCAGCGCGCGTTTCAACGCTTTCGGGCCCCGTACAATGCCATTCGCCCTTACCCCGCAGGGGCGCGATAGACCTGGCCCCTACACGGAGCCGAAATCAGAGGAACGGCCTACCGGGTATTGTATTGCTATCTTTTTATGTTGTATCCAGCATGAAGACTGGATCAGGGATTAAGACAAGACGAGTGCTATAGCTAAGGTGCAACCTCTGAGCACATATGCACTGAGCACCAATGGAGGATGACGAACACTCATGGCAAAGAAGAAATTTGAGAGAACGAAGCCCCATGTGAACGTGGGCACGATTGGACACATCGACCATGGCAAAACGACGCTGACGGCGGCCATCACCAAAGTGCTGGCCAAAGCCAACGCC
>Ga0224712_10000185_pt1 | contig 10939 bp, 14 predicted proteins | sample DielMetaTC5pm2_FD_171474 | JGI IMG/M metagenome (GOLD analysis project Ga0224712, IMG submission 171474) | Corn rhizosphere microbial communities from Kellogg Biological Station, Michigan, USA - Diel MetaT C5pm-2 (Metagenome Metatranscriptome)... | ecosystem: Host-associated > Plants > Roots >...
CAACTGATGTCACGATCCCCGCCTGCATCACCCGGCCGCGGTAATCCTGCACAGATTCCGTGCTTGTAGCCGGCGTGCCGGCGAGCGGATTCGTCACCGTAATTTCGCTGGCATACGGAGCGGGAATCGTCGTGACGATCTGCGTGATCGTCCCGGCACCAATAGGAAAGGTCCCGCTCGATGTCGAAACCGCAAATGCCTGGGGCGAAATGCCGTTCGATTGAATTACCGTGCCATCTTGGAGTGCATATTGATTCGTTCCGTCGCCAACCAGAAACCCCGGGGCGAAAACATAACCCGCTGGGCCGGAAAAGACGACATAGGCGCTTCCGTTGGCATTCTTCCCTTGCGGGATTCCTGCTTGTAGCCCCTGTTGCGCTAGGACGTAAGCATTCGCCCCATATGGCGTAACGCTGCTGATCGCATCGACGCGAGCTTGATCGATGGCCGCAAGAGCGCCCGTCGCAGTCGACGAAACATCCTCGATCAGAAGGCCCGGGAGGTTCGCCGTATAATCGGGAACCTCTGCCGCAACCCCATCGATCAATGCAGTATTCAGCGTAGCAGGCGGCGTAGACTGCGGGCCGGCGCTCGTCATCACCAGCGGGATATTCGTGGGCGTGATGGTCATGTCGCGACGGTCGTGTTGAGCACAGCCCCGCTATGGCAAACAGCGGTGATGTTGTATTGCGGAGGAAAGGAGCCTGGCGCACGGACAATCGCTAGAGAGGCGAAATATTGTGCGTATTGCTGCTGGATCTGGGCTAGATAGAAGTCCGGAAAAACCTGGGTGATAATCGTTTGCTGCTGAGGAATCCCGGTGTTGGCCCAGAAGGGCGACTCGCCCAAGTTAAGCTTGATTGCTTGACAGAGGGCGGTTAGATAACAGTTATCCGAGCATCCTTTTGCATCCGTCGTGACGGCCACCCACTGATAGGTGCCGTCAATGTTATAGGTCCTTCCCCAAACTCGCATTCTTGAATCCTATGTCTGAGGCAGATCCCGCCGACTTTTTCACGCATGAGAGCTTGTGCGCGCTATCGCGCGATTACCTCGTGCTCGTGCTGTTCGTGAAAAGCCGATCGGGCGCGCTTGGTTTGGCGATGGACGCGGCGAAGCGCGCTCCGCTATTCGCCGAGCGCGATCTCGAATCGTTGAGGCTTTATCTGGCCGGGTTTCCGCAGACGTTAGAGGGCGCGATCCTGGCGATGGACCTGATTCACTATGTCCGTGGCTGGAAGGGAACCCATTTTTACGCGCGTGGCCGGATGATCATCGGCGAGCTAGGACAGGCTTACGGTCTTGAATCCGTCCTGCGCTGCTTCGCGGAATCCTGTCAATCGGACGACTGGCGCGCGCACTGTCATCGAATGATCGACACGCCGTATTTCCCGGTTCATGCTCGGCTAAAGCTCGAGCATATTCATCCCATGTTCCGGCATATCACTGCGGCGTCGGAAGAAGGGAACTTCCTATTTCCGTGCTCTCACATGCTCCAATGGTTCGAAGCCCAGCCAGACCATCCGGCATCCGTGCGAGATCAAATCCAAGCCGAGGGCGTCGCCAAACTTTGCGATGCGTGCCCAAGATTCAACCCTGACGATTTTCAATCACTGAAGGAAAAGCAATGACCGTTACCATCCAAAAGACCGGCAAGCCCTACAAGGCGATGATTGCCTTGGGCCAACTCTCGATACTCGCCTCGCCATTTCTGTTTTTCAGCCATCATGGCGCCCTGTCGGCGGCGGCGCTCATTTCGGGTTGCCCCATCTACCTTATCGGCAAGATCGGCTCATGGTGGAATCACGGCTAGCCGGTCATCGTCCCAGTATTTCCCATACCGGTTTGCACGCCCGGATGATAGTGACCATTCACAGCACCATTCGGCAGAATGACGTCCGGCGCCTGAATCGGCAGCGTCGATACCGCAGTCGTTCCGCCCCAGGTGAATGTCTGTCCGTTCACCGTCAAAGTGATCCCATCGGCACTGACAACCAAAGTCGTTGTGCCGAACGTGATGGTCGTTCCGCTACTGTTTGTGACCACCGAGGACGTCGTGCCGGTCGTCGTCCGAAGAATCGTTCCATTCGGCCCCTGAAGCTGGGCTGCATTTGGATCGACCGGCGAAAATGACTTGTTGCCGACAGGCAGGAAAACGAGCGTCGTGAGATTGCCTCGCTGCCGAACGTCTGCATTACCGCCGCCAAGTCCAGTGATCCCGCCGAGATAAACGTCGGCCGGCACGGTCATGCCCTCATCGCCTACTTGCGTAGGATGCGTAAGCCAAGGACTCTCGGCCTTCGCGATCGTGATCGGCGGAAGCGTCCATGGCGACGTATCCATCTGGAATTCGACCGTGACGATTTTTCCAGTCACAGACGTGACTCGACACGGGAGCGCGCACCCGAGGCTCTTGATGGCCTGCTGCGCTCGAGTGATGGCCATCTGGTTCAGGTTTCCCTGCAACCATAGTTTGGCGAAGTCGTCACTCATGATGCGCTATTGGCAAGGCACTTCAAGATTGTCACCCAGGATGATCCATTGCTGGACCGATACGAGCCGATGTGCCTTAGCTCGGAAATCGTGAAATCTCCCTGGAAAACCGTTTGATAGTTGTTGCTCGACGGAAACGACTGCTGGGTCGTCGTCACGATTCCAGGTTTGTTCTGCAATCCCTGCGGCATTTTGATGATCGAGCCGAGCTGAAGATCAGCCCGAAGCACCATCTTGCAGATCATCGTGTTGACGTCGATCCAAGTCGGCTGACCGATGAGGTCGTTGAACGAGATCTGAATCGGCGTCGGTGCATACGTGTTGTCCCACACGAAAAACTGACCATTGTGATAAGTCAGATTGACGCCGCTATAGTCTGGTCCGACGAAATATCCCTGCGTGATGTCTTGAACGCGTTGGCAAAGCTCTTGCAGCGTCGAGCAAAAATGGATCTCGTCGAAGTCTTGCACCAATTGCCCCGCCACATTCGCCGTGAACGGCACGTTCGGGTAGGCAACTGAAAGCGTCTGCTGCAGCGCTTGAGAGAGCGGTTGCCCCGCTTGCCAGTTCAGGACGATGTTTCCCGGCTTGTCGATGGTGTAGTAAGAAGGGGAGATTACGAGGTCTAGCCTCATGTCCTCGCCTTCCCAGTTCCCGTAGGACTGAAAGACCGTACCAGCCACAAGAAGCCCCGATTGCCGCGGATTCGCCAACGGCAGCCCGGCCAACATCCCGCCCTTCATGCTGAATTGCATGCCAGTGAACTGCTGCGCCTGCGAGATATCAGCCAGCGAGACGCCGTGGATTGTCACCGTGAAAAGCTGAGGCGACGTGGCGAAGCTTTGCACCTGACAATCAAACTCAATATCGAGCGCGTTCGGATCGAATTTCCCGTTCGGGTGAGATGTCCATGTGCGGATCGGAGACGTCACGGATTGTGCCGCGTTGGCTCCGACTCCGCTCAAGGATCCACCTACCCCGAAGAACGCCGCCGCGCTCGACGATGGCGTCAGTTCGATCGAGTAGTATCGGGTCACGGCGAGATCTCAAAGTTTCCAGTGTCCTCGCGCCAGAGAATCGTGGACTTCGAGAAAATCCCGGGCGCGAGCGGAATGTCATAGATCAACGGCGAGCCGATCAGCGGGCCATTCCATACCAAATTGGCGAACTGATCTTGGATGGTCGCATACCATCTCTGACCGGCGATATTCCATGTAACAGATAGTGAAAAGGATGCCGAATCCAAAGCCACCGTCGTTTGAAATGGAGGGGTTGTCGATGGATTGATCACCAACGGGATAAGCTCGCTCACCTTTTCATCCAATCAAAATGTGTGTATGCTATACGTACATGAAACGCCTAAATTTCTTCCTCCCAGAGCAGGTTATCGCTGCTCTACAGGCCCTGTCGGACAAGACAGGTTTGTCGGTCAGCGAGCATATTCGCCGCGCCATCGACGCTTACTTGAAGAAGAACAAATGAACTTCGATTGCGGAATTTATGTAATTACTACGCCGAGCGGGAAACAGTACATAGGTCAGGCGAAATCATTCAGGAAGCGCTGGGCATCGCATCTCAGGGACCTCAAGAGAGGCACTCATCGGAACAAAGCCCTCCAGAATTCGTACGTCAAATATGGTAAGGATTCATTGATCTTTTCCAAAATTGCTTTCGTGCCCGAGCAGGAGTTGGATTTTCGGGAGCAAGAACAGATTGATTCTAGAAACTGGTCGGACCTTTATAACATCGCCCGAGATGCCGCTGCCCCATTCCGGGGCAGGCAACATTCACCGGAATCCATATCAAAGCAGGCGCAGAGGAGGCGATTAGCTATGGCCGACCCACAAAAAAGGGCCGAAATATCTTCCACAAAACTAGGGCATAAACATACTGAATCCGCCAAGGCGAAGATGTCAGTAGCCAAGCGCGGAAAGTATGATGGCCGGAATCACCCGAATTTCGGGAAAAAATGGTCCGAGCATGCGCGCAGAAAGATGTCGGAGTCAAGACGAGCTAGACCGGACTCTACCGCAAAACCAGTTAAATGCATTGAGCTAGACATAACATTTCCAGCTGTGGCTGATGCTGCACGCTGGCTTAGAGAGAATGGTCATTCTCTTGCCGCACCGAATGGAATCGGGGCGACCTGCTCGGGAAAGCGCAAGTCTGCATATGGCTATCAATGGCTTTATGTGAGAAGCGATGCTATTGCGCCAAGAAGTTGTTGACAACGCCCGTGATGCCGTTGACGCCCTGGACCGCACCCTGCGCCGCCGAACCAACCGCCGTAGCCACGCTAGACCAAAGCGACGTTCCTGCGAGACCCGATGGCGTGATCTGCTGTCCGCCCGTCAACTTCGACATGAGCGAGTTTTGCGCGTTTTGGGCATCGGGAAGGGAAATGAGAGGCTGAAAAAACGACCACTCAAATTGCACCATCTGCTGTTTGCCTAACTCGCCGCTGGTAATGTCGGTGATCGACATCAACAGGCAGTTCAGATAAATCCGAGCCGGAGTCGCAACGTGAAAGGTGCCGCCAGCCGAGATGTGCGCCTCAATCGAACTGCGAAGTGCTTCGAAAATCGCCAGCTTTGTCAGATAGCCGCCGGTATCTTGAACCGGGGCATACATGAGAAGCGAGATGTTCTTCGGCTGCTTGATGACGGCGTTGCCGGCAACGAACTGATTTGCGAACGGGAACGTCGCCACCGAATTGTTGACGAGCGTGCCGCCGGGTGCCGGAACGTATCGAGCGAAAGGCTCGACATTGCCGGACAGCAGTCCCTGCGCGAGCGATGCCAACTGTCCGGTCAGCCCAATGATCGGCATCATGCCGCCCGGCGTATTGGCTACGATCCCGCCGTTCAGGATGATGGGAGAGATTTGGAATGCAAGATCGTACGCCCCGGCGAACGCCGCCTGAGTAATTGTCGAAAGACTCATTGCGCCGCCGCCGCATTAGCTTGAACCGCAACACGGGCCGAAGTGCTGTTCTGGACGGTCACGTTGATACCCTTGGCCTTTTGCTGCGCCATCACCGAGAGAACCTTCTTCAGGTATGCCGAGGTTTCCGCGGGTAGATGCGATTGCCACGCCGAACCATTCGCGGCGATGTCCTTGTCAAGATGACCCTCACCCCAGTTGTAGGCAGCGATGGCTTTGCTGACGTCGCCCTTGTAGTAGCGCATCAGGCCGCCCATCTTATGCGATGCAGCAGAGGCGGATCTGGATAGATTGTACGGATCATCAAGCCCGAATTGCGCGGCCGTATCTGGCATGAACTGGAACGGACCCATGGCGCCCCGAGGGGACTTCGCGCCGATATTGCCACTCGATTCCGCCATTTCTTGAGCAAAGAGCAAGCCGTTCGGTAGCCCGTTCCCTTTCTCCATCTGCCTGAAATAGCCGGGGTTATTGCCACTTAGCGCTGCATCAACTTTATCCAAAAAGGTTGGTGACATGCCGGCGTATTTCGCGGCGTTCTTAGAAGAGCCGGCGAAGCCATGCGTTTCTCGCTGCACTTCGTTTGGATCCAAGGTTGCAGGGAACGAAGGGGTATTCGGCGATGACGATGCGGGGCTTGCGTCAATTCCGAGAAACCGTGCCGCCTTGCGCATCGCCCCCGCAATCGCCCCAATCAACCCTGCGAAGTCCTTCATGTCCTGCTGAAACTGACTTGAACCTAGGTACTTCGCGAAGCTGTTGATGCCATCCTCGAGCGCGTTTAGATTGGTCGGCGTGAAGATCTCATCAATGAGATGCGTGGCGTCCTTGCCAAAAACATCAATGAAATGCCGAAGCGGGCCAGCGAGATCCGAAAGCTTGTTCGTGAGATGCGTTTCGATGAAGTTCCCGGCATCTTTGATCTGACGCAAGAAGCCATACCAGGAATCCGTGTTCCGGTCACTGACGTTGAAGCGTCCTTGATCCATGCCGTACTGCGATGCGGCACGCCGAAGCTCGGACGGGTCCGTATTGCCCAGTTGCTTCATCATCGGCAACGAGAAGCCAGCCTGTGTAAAACCTGTCGATTGCAGCATCTCCGCGGTGCGCATCGAGGCGGGCGTATTCGTCCACCAGTCGTGCGCGCGGATCGCCAACCGACCGGCTAGGGTACCGGGATCCTCGCCAGCAACTTGATTGATGCCTTGGCCCGCTGCTCGAGCCAGCCATACGCGGCCCGTGAAGCTGCTCTGTGCGCCAGCTATCGATCCCAGAACGCTTGAGTCCAAGTAGCGTTGGCCGAAATCCTGATCGAAGGCCGTCAACTGTCCCGGCGTCATTCCCAGGCTTCGAGCGCTGCGCTGTTTGTCGACGGCCGATGAAGCTAGGTCTTTTAGGCCGATGCCGCCCAAGATGCCGCCGAGTCCAGCCAATCCGCCGCCCAATGTGCCGAGCCTAAGCAGAAATTTGCCGACTCCGAAGATCTCATGCGCGAATTCACTTACTCCCTTCTTGAGTTCCTTCATGTGCTTGCCGCTACGCTCCGTCTGATCGGCAAACGATTTTTGAGCCACGGCATTTTTCGATAGGCCTTCGAGCAATGCAGAATTCGCGGCACTAGCTTTGCGGATTTCGCGCGAGATGACTTCGGCCTGCGTCGCAGCGATTACCAGGAAATCCTTGGACGATTCCGCGGCGCCGGAGAAGTCCTCCATCTTGCCGCCAGCATCGTAGATCGTGCCGCCGATCTTCTTCCACTCTTCGGGCATTTCCTCGAGCGTGGATTGGTAGTCCTTGTAGAGCTCGAAAAATTCCTTGAACTGCGAATCGTCGACCTGGACCTTGATGATCGGCACATTACTCATGACGGTCCTCTCAAGGCCTCAATAAAGTAGCGATTGTGATGCTCTAGCGCGCTGCGAAACGGGAAATCATGACGTTCGGCGAACTCACGAAATCCCCGTGTCGCGACATAGTTCAGGACGGAACCGACGATGCCGCCCTGGGCACGGAAGTCGCGACCTGCGTCGAGTTCTGCAAGGAAGCGAGATATGCCGACAAGGGCGAGGATGTAGTCGACGCTTTCAGGAAGGAAGCCGTTGCCTGGGAGACGCGCGCGCGATCGGCCTTTCGTGCCATGGAGTAATGGCATGTAAAAAAAACGATCGCCGATTCGACCTCCTCCCAATCTTCCTGATCGATCTTCCCACCTGAGATGGCCTGATCAACCGGGATCATGTCCCAGCCACTTTGGCCCGGGCAGAGAATCATCGTCAGGCGGCGAAGTTCAGCGAAAAACGCCCGCACCTCGTCATCCTTCGGCTTGCCGTCATCGTCGACTCTGCCGCGGCTTTCCGCATCTCGCAGACCCTCATCGCGCAGTGTGAGAGCGGCAACGCGCGGGCCGGCCGACATGAGATATTGCCGCCCCTTGCTTTCCATCGCCGCCTTCGTCGAGGCCAGCAATGTGAAATTCTGATCGAATACCGCCTTGCTCACCGGGGTATGGAATGCGTGAATGCGCACGACATCCTCATGCACCTCACGTTCTTTCCCATCCTCGCCTTTCTCTTTCCGCGTGACATGATCCGTCACAACCGGGAAAACGACATTCAAATTCTCGTCAATCGTTGTCATCTCAATCCCTTTTTGAGTCCCTGTTTTGAAGCTGCGGCAACCGGCAGGGGAACCGGCTTTCGGGTCGCGTCCCTAGCCGCAGCAGACCATTACACCGACCAGAGCGAGGCGTTGATCGCCAGGGCACCAGAGAGAACCACGCGCACAACCGGATCGGTGCCATCGAAAGCACCCGGGTCGACCGAGACAATCGAGGTATCGACCATCTGCGAGACCGGGAACGTAGACGTGTCGCTATGGACGTTCACATTGCCGATGTAGGTTGCCGTTTGACCTTGCGTGACCCACGAAGCCGAAAGGGCCTGTGTGCGCAGCAAGTTCATCGTGACGCGGGCCATGATATAGGGTTCGGGCGAATTCACCACGCCCGTTCCCGTGCCTATCTGGCCCGTCCAATCGCCAGCATATTCGAGCCTCGCAAAGCCCTTGGCCATATATGGCGCCGTGACATTGAGCGCCGTGTTGCTCGGGATAATGACTGCCGTCAGGACGCGGTTAAGAACGCCCTGCGCGATCATAGGATTTTGAGTCGCCATTTTTCGTCCTTATGCAAACTGCACAGCGTCGAGAGCCACGCCAACAACGAGGAAGCCGTTCTGACCGACCGCCGTGATCGAGAAGCCGCGGTACAAGCCTGCCGCGTAATCGTTCGGGTTTTGTGCCACGTAGGTCGAGAACGGCGTCGCCACGATGGTCACCTTCAATGCGCATTGGAACTGCACGCCGCTGTTGGCGACGTTCTGCGCGACTGCAAGCAACGAATTGATACCGTTCTGGTCGTAGATCAGCGGCGGATTCTGGTTCGAACCGTTGATGACCGCTGCAGCAAGGGCTTGCCGGATTTGGATCTGCAGCCAGTCGATGCCGTACCACCACGACGCCTGCGTGCCATCCATCAGCATACCTTTCCAGATACCAGCCTTGGAAATGCCGCCTTCCGACGTCGGATAGATGATGTTGCCGTAACCCGTCAGGACGTTGTTGATAGCTGCCTGATTTCCCGAGATGACCCAGGGCGTCACACCGGTCAAGTACCGATAGGACATCGGCCCGAGAGGATTCGTTTGCGACGGGTTGTTCACCAACCATTGGTAGAACATCGCACCCGAGTCGAATTCTTGACTCGTTGCGGTCGGCGCGGGAACCGTCGCATACACCGATTTCAGCGTGGCGTAGTTCGCCAGATTCGCGGCCGACGTCGTGACGAAGAAGTACGTCTTGCCGGTCGCGCTTGCATATTGGCCGGCAAGAATGTTCATCGCCGAGGCGAGATTGGCGGTCGCCATTGCGCCCACACCACCGCCGCCACTGAACGTGATCGTCGGCGCTGCCGTGTACCCCGAACCAGGATCCGTGATCGTCACGGCGACAACTGCGCCATTCTGGACAATCGCCGTGCCGGTTGCCGTCGTGCCAGTGCCGGGAGCCGAGAACGCCACCGTGGGTGCAACCGTGTAGCCATTGCCGCCATTGTTGATGACTACCGACCCGACTTCATCCTTGCTGTAATCCCAAATCGCGGGGACAAGGTAGCCGTAGAAAACTCCGGGATTGGCCGTGATCCATGAACCGAGACTGGCGATCTGCGCGTCGGTGCCCGTGGTGTTTCCGAGCTCAAGCACATAGACGCCGACTGCGGTGCCCTGCGAGAAAAACGACGTCGCTGGGTAGGTGATCGGCGAGGTACCGGAGACCGTGAATGACCCCGGCGTGGTTTCGGTGCCGGGATTCGCGGCGACGGCGTACGTGAATGTCGTCGATGTCGCAACGGTCGCGACGTACACGCCGTTGTAACCGCTTGGGACGGCTCCCGAGATCGTCGTCGTGAACGTCGATCCGACTGTCGGAAGGATGCCGCTTGCGACCGTTGCCGTGACCTCACTCGAGGCCCACGCCAAGGACGTGATGCCGTACGAGGTGGCCGAAATAGCGTTGACTGCGGAGAGATTCCCACAGTACTGATAGGTTCCTGGCGTCAGAGTCGTGCCGCCCACCGACACAATCGCACCGCTCTGTTGGAGCTGGGACGGCGTAGGCGCCGTGGTAACGACTGCGGTGAGATTGATGATCTGAGGCGTGATCGTAGTTGCCATGTGGGCAGACCCCGAGAATTAGATGTACGAGACAGCGACCGTGGCGCCGCCGGGCACGACCACGATCCCCTTCGAGCACGGGAATTCGAGATCGACGACGGTCTGCGCGGCAGTCGTGGTGCCGCCTGCCCAGACGAGGTTTGATGCGGCAAAGCCCGTTGTTGCCGTGTAGTCGTAGACGGCGGGGGCGCTCGTCGATGCGGCGTTGAAAACCAGGCGGCAGATGCGGCCCGGAAGCGCCTTGACGACGGTCGTGGTCGTGACGTTGAGTTTGGAATTCTGGCCACCGCTCGTCGTGAGGACGGAGCTTTGCGCGTTGTACGGGGTTTGCATTCAGTGACTCCTGAAAAAGAAAAACCCGCTCTAGGCGGGTATTAAACGAGGCGAAGAGGGATTTACGACCAGGAGACCGTGAGTGTTTGACCCGCTCCGGGTGCTACGACAATGCCCGTCGCCGTGGGCATAGCATTGAAATCGATCGGATTGGTTGTATTTGCAATTACGCCAATCTGATTGGCCGCCGTATTTCCCGTCAGCGAATTCGAGTCATAGACCGCGCCGTAAGTGGACGAGCCCTGCACAATCACCGAGACCGTGAACACTCGCCCGGCCGATGCTTTGATGATGGCCGGCGCAGTGACATTGAGGGTCGTTGTAGTGCCGCCCGGAAGTGGAGCCAGGGGAGATGCCATCTTGAGTATCTCTAGTATTGGGAAACCGAAGTGGAGCCGATTGCGGCATCCAAGATCAGGCGACGCGCAACTGCATCGGCC
>Ga0224712_10000186_pt1 | contig 10922 bp, 2 predicted proteins | sample DielMetaTC5pm2_FD_171474 | JGI IMG/M metagenome (GOLD analysis project Ga0224712, IMG submission 171474) | Corn rhizosphere microbial communities from Kellogg Biological Station, Michigan, USA - Diel MetaT C5pm-2 (Metagenome Metatranscriptome)... | ecosystem: Host-associated > Plants > Roots >...
CAGATTTCTTTTTGCGTAGTGATCTGTAGTACCTCTGGTGTGCTCACATGACTTTTTAGTTATGTGTGTTCATTAGACGGATTTCACAGATTTCTTAGCATTTTGATTTCACCGATTTTATCTATTTACACTTTTTACACGCGATGGCGTTTAACTAGTCAATTTTGGCGAGGACCTTGGAGTCCGTGCCCTTAGGCTCACATTAATTTGTGGTGACCTTGACCAGTCAGCAATTCATTTTGTTTACTGGTGTGATCTTCTATGCTTTTCTTAGAAGAATGCACGTTATTGACTAATTCTTTGCAATATGGAATCACCTTTTTTTTTAGGACAACCGATCATAGCTGAAATAGCACGCAGAGAATTGTTGACAATTCATCAATCTTTTGGTGTTTTGGTAAACACTATTGTCAACCTAATGCACTTTTATCGATCTCATATCTTTAAACGGATACAGAGCATTTTGTTATTTTTGCTAATTAAATAACATATGATGATCGACATCTACGGATGATCAATTTTGCACGACCAAATTTCTGGGAATTGGACACATATTCTACGACAACAGTCATGAATCCAATTTCTACGTGGTGCGTCTCACCATGAGAACAGTTAAGAGGTTACACTTTTCAGTCATTTTGTACAAATGACACACAATTCAATTTAGCACAGTACGAAGCGTTTAGGATGCCGACGTATATTTTTGGGTTTTCTTCATTTCACGAAACTTTACAGGCGTAATGAACCTGTTTAGAATCTCGATTTGATTACGATTTGAACTTATACTTTCCGATCCGATGTGGTAAAACCGTAAGGTTAAAACACGATAGAACGAACTAGTACCATTCAATGTGACAGCATTAAAAGCCTCCCCTGATCACTTTTTAAGTGGGACGAAGGGGAAACTATTAATCAGTTTACAATTTTGACGGCGAGTGAAACGATCAGCCCGTTTGGAATTTTGGCAGACCCGGTGGTGAACCGGCGAGCTACGCTCCATCCTGACAATACGACGTTTGTACATTCACGACAAAAAACATGATGTTTGGGTCTTTGCAGCCATAATGCAAAGATTTTTATAGGGACGAGCCAGCAACGACATGAGATCAACGGCTGCTCACAGTGGGTTACATCTTACAATTTGTTATTTCCTGAATAAAGAGGTAGGCAAATTATATTGATACGCTAAACACACTACTATTATTTTATATTTCACGATGTCAGATAATATTAAACAGTCTCTCGAGACTTTAAACACAAACATATTCAATTATCCCAGTTCAAATAGGGATGAACGAATTCGAAAACTTCGCGAGTTGCCCCTTGAACAGCGAATGTTAACTTTACTTCATCTAATCAACATGACCAAAATGGATTTTGATGAGTATAAGAAATTATTGCAGGAAGCTTGTGAGCATTTGAATAATCCTGCAATTCGACCATTTTTCTTACCGTTCTTACAAGAAAGAGAGTCTACAGTGACCAATTTTATCAATGCTAACATTGATTTAATTGATCGCGTGAAAGGCAATCAAGAACATTTACAGAAAGAGCTTGCTGTTCATAAGCGAGCTCTTGAAGTAGAAATAGAACGGTCCAAGAAATCTGATGCGACGTTTCATACGTCAGCACAGTTGATTCGACAATTACAAACCGAAAAGGCTCAGCTAGCGACTTCTCAGATTCAATCTGAGTCGTCGATAGCTGCACAGCGTCGGGAAATAGAAGATCTCAAACGGTCGAATCAGTCTCTTACGAGTTTGGTAGCAGCTGCGGCGTCACAAAATGACGTCACAACGTACCAAAATCGCATTAGACAATTAGAAAATGAGCTCTCGCAAATGGCAATATCAAAGATGGATGAAAATTCGTCTTCGAGTTCCTTGCCTTTGCATACTGGCAATGTAGAAACTGATAGGTCGCATTTAGAGTTTGTTGCAAAACAAAATCTTTATCGACTTCAAGGTTATGAACACATTCCTTATAATGCTTATATTGATTCTTCGGGAACAATTAAGTTAAAGGAATATTGTGATAAAACTAAAGTTTCATTACCAGTATATCAGACTGCAACATTTCAATCCAAAGGCGAGACCTTAAATGTCGTTGGATTGGAATGGCGCTCAAAGTTTAATACTTACAGGGTTTTTACTTATGGAGTAAATGCTAAAGTGTGTTCGCACACTTTAACACTCTATTTGTTCAAACAAGTTAGTTTTGAACCGCAGTCTGGCAAAGATGACCACTATACCACACGTATGAGGTTGATGAAGGAGAAGCGCTACGCGGCGCAACAACGAGACTTTGTCAAAGCAAACCGTGATATGCATCTGAAGGATAAGCATTCGCTCATTGAGAATGCTCATGAATTCGATTCATTTTTTGAATCTCACGGATATAAACCTCATCTGTTGAAGAAGGTGCCCTCGGAGTTAATTCTTCGAGCGTTACATCTTTACATTGCAGGTTACGGTTTGTTACATTTGGGTTACATTCATCGCAAAAACGTGGAACATATTAATTTGTTCGGTGTTCAATTACCAGCAAATAAGTTAGTTTCAAGCAACGTTTCTCCGCAAGGAGGAGCGAAGCGTCGGAAGGTGATAGTAGCTACTTGGCGATGTTATGTCGCAAAACAACATGGTATCTCGTTTACTGGATTTTTTCAGCAATCCGGTAAAGGTCAATCTTTGATGGGAGGTTTGGTTGGTGACGCGTTGAAAGACGTTGTCACTACCCATTCCGATGAATTTAAAGCTCTTGGTGGACAAATTGCTGATGGAGTCATGGATGGCATAAAGGCTAAATTTATGTCAGTCATTGATTCTGTTGGTAAGTCTATTGAGACAAAACTTGGCGTTACACCAGCTCATATTAAGGCGGGGTTAATATTTTTGATAGTTTGTTGCGTATTGTTAACCTGTTTTTCATTGGCAACTTTCGTGCTTATGGCGAAAACTATTTTTGATATTAAAACTGCGATTGATGTGGAGACTGAGTCTTGGAAACAGCAATCAGGCGAAGAGGAAGAGGAGAACGTCAAGCAATTTATGGTGGAAGCGATGGGATCTATTGTTGGTAAGTCTTCGGGCGTGTCAATGAAAGATTTTGTTTCTTCTGTTAATAATTCGTCTAGGTTTGTAGTTTCACTAACGAACTTGGCGGGTTTCGCTAAGTCTTGTTGGTTGTTACTAAAGAAAGCAATTGATTTTTGTTCTCAGAAATTGACGGGGTTTCCGTTTTTTTCTGACTCAAATTTGGCATTTCAAATTCTTGATGAGTACGAGAAGTTTTTTGTAACTTGTCAGACTTTGAATCCCGATGATGTCTATAAGAACCGTTCGGTTGGAACGGATTTTATAGCTCGTTATATGTCATTAGTCAATGCTTTTAAAAACATAGATAAAACTGGAATTGAACCACATGTAATTTCTCGAATGCAGACAGTTCTTTTAGGAGGATATCGTCGTGTTCAGGAGGTTAGAGTGCGGTTGGGAGCCTGTAAAGGCCGTCAACAGCCAGTGTGGATTAATTTCTTTGGTGTTCCGAAACAAGGAAAGACATTGTTGCAGGAAGAAATTCCTAAAATAGTGGCTCAAATTGAGGAAAATAAGCAACTTGCAGAACAGCATATTTATATGCGTAATCCGATGGAAGAGTTTTGGTCAGGTTATAATGGCAACGTTTTTGGTGTTCGCTATAACGATTTGTTTCAAAATAAAGATCCTCAGGTTATGTGTAAGTTGGCAAATGAGCTAATATTCATTCGGGATTGCATTCCGTATCCTTTGAATATGGCAGACATTGATAATAAAGGTTGCACTTGGTTTGAAGCCCCTATAGTAACATCTTCTATGAATGCACCGATGCACAAAGTTCCAAATTTGGGTCTTCTTGATCCAAACGCTTTGTTCAGACGTGTTGATTTTGATGTATATGTGGAGTTGAAACCAGGGGTAACGCCTCAACGTACAAATAGGCTTTCGCCTGATATTACTGACAATTTTCAGTTACTTTTGGTGAATCGGGAGGGTCAAACCCCTTCAGGAACCAAATCACAAGCCAGATTGATGAAAGGAGTGTCGGGAGTTCCGATTACTTTTGAGTCACTGGTTGAGTTAATTTGTGAGCAGTATAATATAAATAAGTCTTCTTATTTGAATTCGGCTGCAGTAATTGATTGGAGGTCTAAGTTTAGTTTTGCAAAGAACAAGACTGGACCTCTAATTGGTAGTGCCAATCCTCCGGCTCCTCCTCCGGGGCCTCAGAATCCACCAACACAAGGGCCGCCACCCGGTCCTCCATCGCCTCCCGGCGGTGGGAATTCTTCGATGAGTTCTTCTTCTGTTAGTGTACCAGCTGTTAAAGTTCCGCAGACCTTTGCGGAATTTAAACAGGGACTGGAAACAGATTTTAAGAACACAGTGAATTCTGCGAAAGCATTTTTCAATCTTCGATCACTTGCTGAGAAGAATAAATATCAAGAAATTGAAATTATTCCATCAGAAGTGGTTGTCGATCCAATTCAGACTTCATTAACGACTTCTTCCCTAAGTCGTTCTACGACTGAAGATATTGTTCATGGCAATACTGGTTTTGAGCCGCAAGGCCCGAAACCTACTCGCTGGAATCGTATTGGTAAGTTTATTAATGATGCTGTTACTCCGTGGACGGACGCAATCCGACAGGGCATGTGCCCTGGAGGAGATAAATGTGTCCATTGGAAAGATAGGAGTGCCTCAACGGTACTCTTCCACAATAAGTATGTTGTGCCCACCTTGTTGGCGGACGCAGTGTGCAGATTGTCACGGAAAGGAATTAAAGACTACACTAATTGCTGTTATTTGGACTTGAAGGGTGATGTTGAAAACTTCACTCCACATAACGACTTGTCTATGAGTGCGAACGAAGTTTCTTTGTTCAAGAAGCACTTTTCCGCTGTTCATCATGTTTGGTGGACGGAGGATCGAGTCATGACTTCAGAAATGAAGTTTTTAGTGAAAGATGTAGTGGATCCGGTGACGTCTACGACGAAATCGGAAACAATACTTTATCCTAATTGGCATTCTTTCGGAGCAATCCGTCAGAAAACAGTTGCTAATACAGCATCAGAATTGGACCACAAGCGAATCTCTAAGCTGCTTAATTTAGGTGAGGCAGTGGATGAGATTCCGTGGTTTGAATTGGAAACTGGAGTTTGTTCAGAGGCTTTTGCAAAGAAGTATGGACGTGAAATTCGTAAGAGAATAAGTGACATTTTATATCATGATGAAAGTCTGATAAGAAGTGTTTCTGAATTTAATTATTCGTTCCCTCGTTACCTTATACCTGCAAGGTGTAAGGCGATTTGGACTCCTTTTGCAAATGAACCTCCCATTAATTCGCTTCAACGACTTCGGATCATCGATGGAGAAGAAGTGGATAAAATGGAGAAAACTATGGTTGCTTTGGCAGAGATTCGACAAGGGTGGAAAATTTTTGGGATGTATGCTTTGGTGTTTGCCATTATTCTTTTAGTGTCAGGCACCTTTGCAATTATTGGTCTTCGTGGTTATTTTGAACCTCAGAGTGGAAAGTATGAGGATCAGAAAAATCAATTGAATAAGCAGATCAAAGCACGGCATCGGAACAATCGACCGAAGTTTCATCAACAATCGGGAGATTTGGCTTCAATGACTACGCAAGATTCACAAGCACAGGACCTTGCTAGGATAATTTTGAGTCGTAACCTTGAGTTTGTTGAGATAATTGATGGACTTAATGGTAAAATGAATCAGAGTTGGATACTTATGGTGAAAGGAAACATGGGTGTAGGACCTCTACACGCATTGGAACCTGTTCCCAATCCAGCTAAAGCTAAATTTTTCTATGGTGAAAAGGCAGATGAGTGGAAAGAAGCATTAATTGTGAACGTCAGAAGAGATTCTTCTCGGGACCTCGCAATTTATACTTTTACCGGTTTGTCCCCTTATAAGGACTTGACCCCTCATATGTCAGATGAACCACTTCCGGATCGTCTTCAAGGACCAGCTCGTTTGTCTTACGATTTAGGTGTTGATACTGTTACTCTCGGTTCTTTTATTGAGAAAATTTCAGATTCTATCACATATAGATCAGGACGAACAACTGTTAAGAATGCATATAAAATTCCTGGATTTCCTAACCAAGTTCATGATTGTGGAAAACCTTATATTTTCTTCAACCCCAAAGTTGAGAAAAAATTGAGGCTACTACATGTGGCAGGAAATGGATCGGATGCCCTTGCAGTACCGATCTATAAAAAGGATTTTGAAGATGCAAACTTGACAGCGTTTGACACCCCTGTTTATTCAGAGGAGTTGTACGATGAGCAATGTCCCGCAGCTAAGATTTTGTCTTATTCACGTCGGAGAGAGTGCGAGCGTCGACCAGCCTTGCGCGAATATCTGATGTGTTCTAGAAGACCACCAAATCCACAAAAGCATAATATTGTGAAAACAGTAGTTGCCACTGGTGTTCATGTTACAATTAAAGAGAAACAAGTTTTCTTAGACCCTCCGTTTGAGATTACTGAAGCTCCTTCTTGTATTAAACCTACAGTTACTGCGAATGGCATTGTCGATCCCCATCGACTTGCATATCGGAAACTGAAAGGTAGGCAGATACCAGCACCTCCAGCAGAAATGTTCACTAAATCGGACATTTATAAAGGAATGTTTTCAGACAATATCAGCCATCACTGGGTTCGCCCATTGACTATTGAAGAGGCAGTGTTTGGAATTCCTTCGTTAGGAATACCGGGCATTGACCTGTCCACGTCTCCTGGATTCCCATGGGTTCTCATGGGAATAAAGCGGACGGATTTGGTTGATAAGGACAAGAAATGGATTTCTCCAGATCTGATTCGTGAGGTAAAATTTTTGGTTAGGATGTCAATATCCGGTAAAATAGTACCTCACGTAACTGTCCATTGTCTTAAGATTGAAACGCTTCTACTTGAAAAGGTATTAGCAGGTCATTCTCGAGCATTTCAAATTGGTTCAATTCAACATCTCATTTTTCATAGGATGGCGTTGTCGTTTTGGGTCTTTCAAACTGAGCATGATCAAGGCTCAGATATTTCTGTTGGAGTAAATGTTTATTCTACTCAGTGGGATGAACATTTTGCTCATATTACAAAATTTAATGATTGCGATAACACACTTAAGTTGTATGCAAGGGATGTTTCAGGATGGGATCTTTTCTTTCCTGAATATGTACCTCAATTTACTCATGTTTCAGTCATCAAGACGTATCAAATTGAACCTTACTCGGAACATTCTTATATGATTTGGGCATCGCTTCATCAAACAATAAATGGTTTGATACTTTTTGAGGACGGATTGTTGTGCTGGGCGGAGTTAATGAGGTCAGGAACCTTTTTGACCTCATTTTTAAATTCTGCTTGGAATTCAATCTCGGAACGTGTTTGTTTTCATCGACTTACGCATCATGTTCAAAGTATTGCAAGTTACGATCAAGTGGTAGCAAGTAAAAAGTTTGGAGATGATTCCATTGGAGGGGCGGACAAGTCCGTGCACCGTTGGTGGAATTGCCAATCCATAGCACTTATGGCTAAACAATTATTTGGGCAGATTCAAACTTCCCCTAATAAGGATGCGAATATGCCCGAATTTTTTACTCTCGAACAAGTTGATTACTTATGTCGTAAATTCGTAACAGATCCTGAGTCAGAACAAGGTTCGGGTTATATGTTTGCTCAATTGTCCTTGAATTCAATTAGGACGATGGTGCAATTTGTTAAGAAAAACGACGAAAGAACAGTCAACGAACAGATGAAAGTAAATATGGAAGTAGCTCTTCGAGAACTAGTTTATCATGGACGTGCTCAATACGAAAATCATCAAAAGGTATTCAATCAATTTCTTCGGGCGACCTATCAGATGCCTATTGAAATTTCCTATGAAGATATGCGAAAGATCATGTTAGTGTTCAAGTTTTCTTAAACTTCCTCATTATTCATTAAATTTAATAACAATATTATTACTGTGGCTGCCAACTTGCCATTAAAAGTTGGAAAATGCGACTTACTAAGAGTGTATTAATGTTTAGTAAGGGCGTGCATGCCTGTCTCGTATGTACGGAAAAATAACGCTTACGGTTGTGCCAAACAACCGAAAAGGCTTCAGTAATTTGTGCCTTAAACAGTTACTTACACCGACTACCTAGAGTAGATCTTCTTTCCTAGGAGAACGCCTTGTGCAGGAAAGATTGCTCTCTACGTGGTCATTAAATACAAAAGAATCTCCACCCCGGCGCTCACATGTTTGACCGCATGTGCCCATTGCCGCGAACTGGTCAGCTCAAACTAAAGAATCAGAAAAAGTAGTCGAAGTATCACTATCGACTGAAACAGATCAAGCCATAACTACTCAGGACAACAACGTTCGTTTTGAAGATACGGCTCGCGTTTTGCAACAGCAGAACATCTTAACTCTGGAGCAGAGATGGAGTTCGGTGAATCCATACCCGGACGAAACACCATCTATGCTGCTAGCACGAGTAATCCAGCTACCCGATTATACCTGGGACACTGTGTGGACGGGAACTAAATTCGGCCTTCTTCAGACCGTTTTGACACTCTCAAACATACATCAATCAGTCCTGGGTTCATTCTCAGAGGCAATGTTTCGATTTTTACAATGTTCTTGGAAGGTAACTATTCGTTTAAATTCAACTCCATACCATCAAGGCGCTTTATGCGTGACATGGAGTCCAGATAATTACAATGATAATGCCTTAGTGACAGGCGGAGTTTTAGGTTATGCAAGTTTCCAAAATGCAATAATCTTATCTGCAAGTCAACAAGACCAGACAACAATCGAAATACCCTATTTCGGGATCAATCCACATTATGACCTTGCCTTCCCTGGCACGTGGATTGATACGCGAGTTAACATAAATGTACTCAACCCTTTGAGGACCTCTTCTACTTCGGTAGTCGATCAGGTCCCCATTTCGGTTTTCGTTCAAATGGTTAACATTAAAACCTACGGTATATTAGATCCGGATGCACTACAAATCCGGAGATCCAATACGTCAAATTCAAGTAGACGTTCTAATTTCGTAGGTCAGTCAGGGAAAGGAACAGTGAACAAGGAAGTGGATGTCAAAGATGCTCTCGGTGAGTCCGTGAAGGGTATTGTGAACATAGTCAAACCCGTTTTGACTTCTGTCCCTCTTGTCTCTGATCTTCTCAAACTAGGATCGAGCTTAGTTGCAAATTTGGATAAGCCAGCGAGTGATCAAGTCGCAACTTATACAACTGTACGCAACAACAGAGGCCATACGCATCTAACTGGTGTGGATTACTCTGAAAACTTAAGTTCTTTCCCAGCTTCTGAAGTGACGAAGTCGCTTGGTATGAACAATAGTGACATGAATGTCGTGGACTATTGTAAAATACCAGCCCTGTTCTATCAGACTGTAGTAACAACGAAAGGAGTTTTATTAAAGATGGCAGTTCACCCCTCCATCTATTCGTCTTCAACGAGACCAGTACGTCTTCCTGACTACTTGGCCTTTGCAACGGCTTTTTACAGGTTTTATCGTGGTTCAATCCGATACCTGTTTCAATTCGTGGGGACGCCTTTTTACTCCTGTCGATTTAAAATCTCGGTGGTTCATTCCTTATCCATCCCGCCGGGTGGAACAGGAACAGGAACCGGCTTCATGTCAAGGATCGTAGACGTGAAAGGAGATGCGTGGACCTCGTTTGTCGTGCCTTACCTAGGAAGACGAATGTGGTCGTACACAACAACAAGTGCGGATCCGATCCCGGATACGCCTTGGTTAGTAATAGAAGCTTTGACTGATGTGCAAGGCAGCAGTTTACCAGCAGACGCGGTTTACTACGTGAATGTCTGGCGAGCAGCAGGCCCTGACTATCAATTGGCTATGCAAGGCTCTTGGAACGGTACTTTTGTTCCATCAGTTGAGCTAGCTGAGAAGAAAGTTTCAGATTTTGAACCTCAGTCATCGTTAATAGGAAAGTGGAATGAGCCCGCAGAAGGAGTTCAGACTTCGTCAACTGGTTTATTAGAATCAGGTTGTTATATGGCAGATCAAGCCACAACAATCACAGACATGATGAAAAGATATGTCCCTCATATAAAACCAGCTGGTGGACCTTTGTCCTTCCCTTCGATGTGGAACCCAACCCCAGTTTCTTACTATCCAATACACTTATTCTCCTCGAGTTTCTTATTTTGGCGTGGATCTAGAAGGATCAAGAAAGCGCCCGCAACGAATTATTTCCTTGCGAAACACGCGACTCAAGTGGACAATTTCCTTGGTAATGCCATGGTCATAACGTCAAATCCAGCGGATGAAAATACTACGGTGAACATACCGTGGTATTGTACTGCATTAATGGTTCCGACGCAAATCGCTCAATCAGACTACCCTTGGTTTAATGCTGAGTATCCAGTAGACTATTTCGATAACGTCGGGCCTGATCCAGACCCCACATTCATTGCAGCAGGAGATGATTTTATGTACGTATGGCTAGTACCTCCTTGTCCTAACGTCGTTCAGCCTACCTTTTCTTCCCCAATGTTGAAAGCGAAGGTAGATCCTAAGGCTGGACGCCCTGTCCATCAGGAACATAATTCAAGCAACGCAAGAATCACTGAGACCATTCAGTGACTACGGCTCCGGTAATCGAGCCTTATAATCGGTTTCCTACAATCACAATATAGAACAAAACTATAAAAATGAAATAAAGACATGCACAGCTAGCGATCGTTTAGCGCGAGCATGGATCCCCTTGAGAGGGGGAGCCATGATTTTTCTCTAATGCACCTCGAATCTTACGAAACGGGACCGGCATTGTAGCCTCTCACATGTACAAAAATGCATAAAAATTGAATATATATAAAAAC
>Ga0224712_10000189_pt1 | contig 10854 bp, 10 predicted proteins | sample DielMetaTC5pm2_FD_171474 | JGI IMG/M metagenome (GOLD analysis project Ga0224712, IMG submission 171474) | Corn rhizosphere microbial communities from Kellogg Biological Station, Michigan, USA - Diel MetaT C5pm-2 (Metagenome Metatranscriptome)... | ecosystem: Host-associated > Plants > Roots >...
GAGGTCCTCGAGCCCGCCGCACATGAAGAACGCCTGCTCCGGCACGTGGTCGTACTTGCCGTCGGCGATCGCGGTGAACGCCGCGATGGTCTCCTCCAGCGGCACGAACGATCCGTCGAGCCCGGTGAAGACCTTGGCCACGAAGGTGTTCTGGGACAGGAAGCGCTCGATCCGCCGCGCGCGCTGCACGGTGATCTTGTCCTCCTCCGAGAGCTCGTCCACACCGAGGATCGCGATGATGTCCTGCAGGTCCTTGTACTTCTGCAGGATCGCCTTGACCCGGGTGGCGCACGCGTAGTGCTCCTTGGTGATGTACCGCGGGTCCAGGATCCGGGAGGTCGAGTCCAGCGGGTCCACCGCCGGGTAGATGCCCTTCTGGGTGATCGGCCGGGAGAGCACCGTCGTGGCGTCCAGGTGGGCGAACGTGGTGTGCGGCGCGGGGTCGGTGATGTCGTCCGCGGGCACGTAGATCGCCTGCACGGAGGTGATGGAGTGGCCCCGCGTGCTGGTGATCCGCTCCTGCAGCTCGCCCATCTCGTCCGCCAGGGTCGGCTGGTAGCCCACCGCGGACGGCATCCGGCCGAGCAGCGTGGAGACCTCGGAGCCCGCCTGGGTGAACCGGAAGATGTTGTCGATGAAGAGGAGTACGTCCTGCTTCTGCACGTCGCGGAAGTACTCGGCCATGGTGAGGGCCGAGAGCGCGACGCGAAGGCGGGTGCCCGGCGGCTCGTCCATCTGGCCGTAGACCAGCGCGGTCTTCTCGATGACGCCCGTCTCGGTCATCTCCGCGATCAGGTCGTTGCCCTCGCGGGTGCGCTCGCCGACGCCGGCGAACACCGACACGCCGCCGAAGTTCTCGGCGACCCGGTAGATCAGCTCCTGGATGAGCACCGTCTTGCCCACGCCCGCGCCGCCGAACAGGCCGATCTTGCCGCCGCTGACGTACGGAGTGAGCAGGTCGACGACCTTGATGCCGGTGGTGAACATCTCGGTCTTCGAGTCCAGCTGGTCGAAGCTCGGCGCCTTGCCGTGGATGCCCCGGCGCTCGCCGGCCTCGAAGTGCTCGCCCTCCTTGAGGTTGAGCACGTCGCCGGTCACGTTGAACACGTGGCCCAGGGTGACGTTGCCGACCGGCACGGTGATCGGGCCGCCGCTGTCCTTGACCTCGGTGCCGCGCACCAGGCCGTCGGTGGGCTTCATCGCGATCGCGCGGACCATGTTGTCGCCGATGTGCTGGGCGACCTCGAGGGTCAGCGTGCGGGTCTCGTCCAGGAAGTCGTAGTCGATCGTCAGCGCGTTGTTCAGCTCCGGCATCGCGTCGACGGGGAATTCCACGTCGACGACGGGACCGATGATCCGCGAGACGCGGCCGACGCCGGCCGTGGTCGTCTGGTCAGTGGTCGTCATGGTTCCTATTCGCTTCCCGCGGAGGCGTCGGCCAGCGCGTTCGCGCCGCCCACGATCTCGCTGATTTCCTGGGTGATTTCGGCCTGGCGGGCCGAGTTCGCCAACCGGGTCAGCTGGCGGATGAGGTCCGTGGCGTTGTCCGTCGCCGACTTCATCGCCCGGCGCCGCCCGGCGTGCTCGGAGGCCGCCGACTGCAGCAGGGCGTTGTAGAGCCGTGCCTTGATGTACTGCGGCAGCAGCGCATCGAGCACCTCCGCGGGGGACGGCTCGAACTCGTAGAGCGGGAAGACGCCGCCGGCCGGCGCCTCGGTGCTCTCCTCGATCTCCAGCGGCAGGAAGCGGTCCGCGGTCGGGTTCTGGCTCAGCATCGTGACGAACTCGGTGGACACCACGTGCAGCTCGTCCACGCCGCCGTCCTCGCCGCCCTTGAGGAAGGAGTCGATCAGCGCGTCGCCGATCTCGGCCGCGTCCCCGTACTGCGGGTTGTCGGAGAATCCGGTCCACGACCCGGCCAGGGCGACGCCGCGGAAGCCGTAGTACGTCACGCCCTTGCGGCCGACGACGTACCGGTCGATCTCCTTGCCCTGCTCGCGCAGCAGCTGGATCAGCTGTTCGGCCTGCTTGATCGCCGCGCTGTTGTAGGCGCCCGCGAACCCGCGGTCCGCGGTGACCAGGACGACGGCTGCGCGCCGCAGGTTCGAGCGCTCGCCGATCAGCGGGTGCCGGGCGTTGGAGTGCGAGGCGACCGCGGAGACGGCGCGGGTGATCTCCCGCGCGTACGGGGTCGACTGCGCGACCCGCTGCTGCGCCTTCACGATGCGCGCGGTGGCGATCAGCTCCTGCGCGCGGGTGATCTTCTTGGTCGCGGAGACCGACGCGATGCGCCGGCGGTAGACCCGGAGTTGGCCTCCCATGTCCTCAGCCCTCCTTCCTGGACTCGTCGAGGTGGTCGGTGGTCACGGCCGCTCAGCCCCTCGTGTGCCGGGTGATCTTCTCCTGGCCCACCTCGGAGGGGTCCAGGGCGCCGACCGGAACGTCGCCGCGCAGCAGCTGCCCGTCGCCCTTCTCGAAGGTGTTCTTGAAGGAGTCGATCGCGGAGCGCAGCAGCTCGACGTCGCCGTCGGAGAGCTTCTCGTTTCTCGAGGCGATACTGGTCAGGATCTCGGCGTGGGAGGACTTGAGGTAGTCCAGGAACTCGGCCTCGAAGCGGCGGATGTCCTCGGCCGGGACCTCGTCCAGCTCGCCGGAGGTGCCGGACCAGATCGAGACGACCTGGTCCTCCACCGGGTACGGGCTGTACTGCGGCTGCTTGAGCAGTTCGACCATCCGCTGGCCGCGGGCCAGCTGCGCCTTGGACGCGTCGTCCAGGTCCGAGGCGAAGGCGGCGAACGCCTCCAGGTCGCGGAACTGGGCGAGGTCCACCCGGAGCGAGCCGGAGACCTGGCGCATCGCCTTGACCTGCGCGGCGCCGCCGACCCGGGAGACGGACGTGCCGACGTTGACCGCCGGGCGAACGCCCGAGTTGAACAGGTCGGTCTCCAGGAAGCACTGGCCGTCGGTGATGGAGATGACGTTGGTGGGGATGAACGCCGAGATGTCGTTCGCCTTGGTCTCGACGATCGGCAGGCCCGTCATCGAGCCCGCGCCCATGTCGTCGGACAGCTTGGCGCAGCGCTCCAACAGCCGGGAGTGCAAGTAGAACACGTCGCCCGGGTACGCCTCGCGGCCCGGCGGCCGGCGCAGCAGCAGGGACATCGCGCGGTACGCCTCGGCCTGCTTGGACAGGTCGTCGAAGATGATCAGGACGTGCTTGCCGGCGTACATCCAGTGCTGGCCGATGGCCGAGCCGGTGTACGGGGCCAGGTACTTGAAGCCGGCCGCGTCCGAGGCCGGGGCGGCGACGATGGTGGTGTACTCCAGCGCGCCGTTGTCCTCGAGCGCCTGGCGCACGGACGCAATCGTCGAGCCCTTCTGGCCGACCGCGACGTAGATGCAGCGCACCTGGAGCTTGGGGTCGCCGGACTCCCAGTTGGCCTTCTGGTTCAGGATCGTGTCGATACAGACCGCGGTCTTGCCGGTCTGCCGGTCGCCGATGATCAGCTGGCGCTGGCCGCGGCCGATCGGGGTCATCGAGTCGATCGCCTTGATACCGGTCTGCAGCGGCTCGCTGACCGACTGGCGCTGCATGACCGTCGGGGCCTGCAACTCCAGCACCCGGCGGGTCTCCGCCTCGATCGGGCCCAGGCCGTCGATCGGGTTGCCCAGCGGGTCCACCACGCGGCCGAGGAACTTGTCGCCCACCGGGGCGGACAGGATCTCGCCGGTGCGGCGGACGGTCTGGCCCTCCTCGATGCCCGCGTAGTCGCCCATGACGACCACGCCGATCTCGCGCACGTCCAGGTTCAGCGCGATGCCGAGGGTCCCGTCCTCGAACTTCAGCAGCTCGTTGGTCATCGCCGAGGGCAGGCCCTCGACCTTGGCGATACCGTCGCCGACCTCGGTGACAGTACCGATCTCGTCGACATTCGCGGCCGAAGGCTCGTACGACGAGACGAAGCGCTCCAGCGCGTCCCGAATCTCCTCGGGACGGATCGTGAGCTCCGTCATGAGTCTTCCTACTCCCTAGTGTTCAACCGGGCCTTCGCCCGCGATTGGGTCCTGCGGTGCGGTGCGCCCTTCGGCCGAAGGGCTACGTCGGTGTGCCAGCTCGACTGTGCTAGCTCGAAACCCTGCGTGCGGCCTCGGCGAGCCGGCCCGCGACCGAGCCGTCGATGATGTCGTCGCCCACCCGGATCGTCATGCCGCCGATCAGGTCCTGGTCCAACTCCACGTTAAGCCGCACCTCGCGACCATAGGCACGGGACAGGATCCCCGACAGGCGGTCGCGCTGCGCCTCGGTCAGCGGCACCGCGGCCGTGACGAGGGCGGTGATCCGCTCGCGGCGGGCCGCGGCGATCCGGCTGAGCTCGTCGACGCCGGCCACCACCGAGCGGCCGCGCGGGGCGGCGGCCAGGCGGTGGATCAGCCGCAGCGCGGACGGGTTCGCCTTGCCCGCGAGCAGCGAGTCGACCAGCGCGGTGCGCTGCGCGGCCGGGATGCGCTCGGACAGCGCTCCGGCCAGCTCGGGCTCCGCGGCCAGGATCCGGCCGAACCGGAACAGGTCGTCCTCGACCGCGTCGAGGGACCCGGCCCGCTCGGCCAGCGACAGCTCCGCCTCGGTGGCGAGCACGTCGACCGCGTCGGCCAGGTCGCGCGGCTGCGACCAGCGGCTGCGCACGGTGCCCGCGACCAGCTCGACCGCCTGCTCGCCGACCTTGCCGGTCAGCAGCGTAGCGACCAGCTCGGCCCGCTGCTGCCCGGACCGCGAGGGGTCGGTCAGCAGCCGGCGCAGCGCGACGTCGCCGTCGAGCAGCGCCCCGATCGCGGCCAGGTCGTCGGACAGGGCGGTCACGTCGGTCGCCGGGACGGCCGTGAGGGCGGCGAGCGCCTCCCGGGCCTGCTCCAGCGATTCACGACTGGCGCCGCGCATCAGCCCACCTGCTCCGTCTTCGCCGAGCCGGCCCGGACCTCGGTGGCCAGGCGCGCGTCGAGGTCGTCCAGGAAGCGGTCGATGATCCGCTCCTGCAGGGCGGCGTCGGTCGCCCGCTCGCCGACGATCTTGTCCGCGAGCTCGACCGCGAGCTTGCCGAGGTCGGCCTTGAGGACGGAGACCGCGGAGGTGCGGTCGGCGGCCAGCTGGGCGTGCCCGGCGGCGACGATCGCCTCGCGCTGCTTGACGCCCTCCTCGCGGGCCTTGTCCACCAGGGCGGCGCCCTCGGCCTGGGCCTTGGCGCGCACCTCGGCGGCCTCGTGCCGCGACTCGGCGAGCTTGGCGGTGAACTCGGTGCGGATCCGCTCGGCCTCGGCCTGCGCGGCCTCGGCCTTCTGCAGGCCGCCCTCGATCGCCTCGGTGCGCTCTTCGAGCAGCTTCTTGATGCCCGGCAGCACCTTGATGTAGAGGAAGAAGAACACGACCGCGAACGAGAACGCGCCGAGGATCAGCTCGGTCCCGTCCGGGAGCACCGGATTGTGGTCGGCCAGGATCGTGACCTGCGGTCCCACGGGATTACCTCCTTGGGGTCGATCGCGGCGGAGGTTACTTGCCGAACACGAACGGCATGACGATGCCGAGCAGCGCGAGCGCCTCGGTCAGCGCGAATCCGATGAACATGTTGGTGCGGATCATGCCGGCGGCCTCGGGCTGGCGGGCCATCGCCTCGACGCCGTGGCCGAAGATCAGACCGATGCCGACACCCGGGCCGATGGCGGCCAGGCCGTAGGCGACGGCACCGAGGGAACCGGTGACACCGGTGCTGGCGGCGAGGTCAACAACAGCGGACATGAGATGCGTTTCCTTCTGGTCGAACCGGCGGGCTGTCCACCGGTTGGCTTGTGGATCGAGCGGGTGTCAGTGACCGGCGCTGTAGGACTCGCCGATGTACTGCGCGGTGAGGATCGTGAAGATGTAGGCCTGCAGCGCCTGGATCAGCATCTCGAAGGCGGTCAGCACGACCACCATCACCAGCGATCCGGCGGCGAACAGGGCTCCGATCGAGGCGCTGGTCAGGTACCAGGTCGCGATCATGAACGTGGCGAGCAGCATGTGTCCGGCGAACATGTTCGCGAACAGCCGGATCGCCAGGGTGAACGGCTGGATCACCAGGACCCGCAGCCACTCGACCGGGATCAGGATGACGTAGACCGGCTTGGGCACGCCGGCGGGGATGACGTTCCTGAGGAAGCCTGCGAAGCCCTGGTGCTTGATCGCCTGGTACCAGTAGGTGAAGTACACCATGAGGACTATCGACAGCGGGAAGGCGATCTTCGACGTTGCCGGGAACTGGGCGATCGGGATGATCTCCATCAGGTTCATCACCCAGATGAAGAAGAACAGGGAGAACAGGAACGGCACGAAGTTGTCGCCGTTCTTGCCGATCATCGGCCGGGCGATCTGGTCCCTGATGAACAGGTACCCGATCTCGCCGATGTTCTGCGTGCCGCGCGGCACCAGCTTCGGCCGGCGGAAGGCGTAGTAGAAGAAGAAGCAGATGATGCCGGCGCAGATCAGCGCGAGCAGCATCGGCTTGGTGAAGTGGAACCCGCCGATCGAGAAGATCGGGGTGAAGTAGAAATCGTCGAGCGACGGCGCGGGGAACCCGCACCCGGAGCCCAGGTGGCAGCCGTCGGCGAGCACCGTGCTCGCGGTTGCCGTGGTACTCACCGGTTCACTCCTTCGGCTTGGCGCGTTCGCAGTCGCCGTGGCGGGGACTGAAATCGTTTATGAGGGGTCGTGCTTAAGTCTCGAGAGCGGGCACGGCGGCCCGCCGAGGCTTCGCGGCCGGTCGTCACTTCTTCGGGTTCTTGGTCACCAGGTAGATCGTGTACCAGGTCGAGAGCACCACGCCGAAGAGGGCGCCGAACAGCAGCAGGATCGGATGCCCGGTCCACCGTCCCAGAAGGTAGCCCAGTCCGCCGTAAACCGCGATCGCCGAGGTCATGTGGCCGACGATCGTCCACATCGTGGCGTCGGTCCGGCGGGCCTCGGCCCTCGCCTCGTCGTCGGCGGGAGGCTCAGCGGGCGGCCGGGTCGTCGGGCTCATCGCCCGCCCCGGTGCGCGCACCCGCGTGCTCCCGGCACAGCTCGGCTCCGCGGCGGCGCCGCAACGAGTGGCCGGGGCGGGCGCGGTGGCTGATCCGGGCGGCGGCTCGTCGGGACGTGGCGGTCATCGGGGATCACAGCTTCCCGACCGGGTCGCGGCGGGCCGGGTTCTGCGACGCCGGTTCCACGTAGAACATCTTCGTGCGCATCCAGGTGCGGACCTGGGTCGCGCACCACGTCAGGACGCAGGCGATCGCGGTGAATCCGAACACCCGCCCGTTGAACAGCGTGGTGTCGGTGAACTGGGCCGTGATCACGGCCAGCGCGACGACCTTCACCAGGTAGGTGACCATCGCGGTGACCATGAGCGTCTGCGGGCTGATACGCGCCGCGCGCCCGACCACCACGGTGGAGATCATGAAGAAGACGGTGACGACCAGGAGTGCGAGCGCCGCTCCGAGCACTCCCTTTCCGCCGCCCACCAAGCCGCCCACCACACCGCAGAGCACGCCGACAGCCGCCGTGGGCACGGCAGACTGCCGTAGCGCGCGGACGTCGTCGGCCTGCATCGTGTGGCTCCGTATTGCTCGTGGGGTCACGGCCTGGCGGGTCACGAGACACCGATCTCGTGGTCGAAATCGCATGCCTCTGTGCTCGTGAAACCTATCACAAGTGCAAGGGCGCGTCTTTAGCGGGTCAAGGTGGTCTCGATCACGCGCGACACGCGGTCCCGGCCGAAAATGTTCCGCCGCTGCTCAACGGGGGTGCCGCTTCAGCGCCGCGGGAGATCGTGACTATAGCGCGGCGGAAGTCCGGTCGGCACAAGGCCCTGAGCGACTCCCGGATCGGTCGCTTGTGCGGTTGTGCCCTGGATCGCGGGCCCGGTGTCGGCGGTCCGCTTGCCCGGGGCCGCATGCCGCGCGGCCTTGCGCTCCGCGCGGTCGTCGATGTGCTTGCGGGCCCGGGGAAGCAGCAGCACGGCCAGGGCGATCGCGGCCAGGGACATGCCGACGATGATCGGCGGGCGGTGCGGCGCGGTGACGGTGAACGCGACGACGGCGGCGGAGATCATGGCCGCCCACAAGTACATGATCAGCACCGCGCGCACTTTCGAGTGCCCGATCTGCAGCAGCCGGTGGTGCAGGTGCTGCTTGTCCGCGGCGAACGGCGAGCGGCCCGCCTTGGTCCGGCGCACCACCGCCATCACCATGTCCGCCATCGGCAGCGCCAGGCAGGAGAACGGCAGCACCAGCGGGATGTAGACGGCCAGGGTCTTGTGCGTCGCCGCGGTCTGCGATCCGGCCGCCTCGCGCACCAGGTCCGGGTCGATCTGACCGGTGGCCAGGATGGTGGTCGCCGCGAGCAGCAGGCCGAGCAGCATGGAGCCGGAGTCGCCCATGAAGATGCGCGCCGGAGACCAGTTGTGGCACAGGAATCCGAGGCACATGCCGACCACGATCGCGGCGACCATGACGGCGGGGGCGGCGGTGGAGATCGTGTAGCCGTGCTGCAACCGGTAGCCGTAGACGAAGAACGCGAACGCGGCGATCGCGCACATGCCGCCGGCCAGGCCGTCCAGCCCGTCGACGAAGTTCACCGCGTTGATCATCACCACGACGATCAGGATCGAGAGCACCGCGGAGCTGGTCGGGTCGAGCACGAGGTTGCCGTAGCCGGGGATCGGGAGCCAGTTGATCTGCAGGCCGCTGAGCACCATGACCGAGGCGGCGAACACCTGGCCGGCCAGCTTCATCAGCGCGTCCACGCCCCAGAGGTCGTCGACGACGCCGAGCAGCACCAGCAGACCGGAGCCCCAGAGCAGGCCGGGCTTGGCGAACGAGGTCTCGAACACCCACTGGTGCAGCATCGGCATCTGCCCGGCGACGAGCATCGCGGCCAGGAAGCCGAGGTACATGCCGAAGCCGCCGAGCCGGGGCGTCGGGACCGTGTGCACGTCGCGGGAGCGGACCTCCTGCATCGGGCCGAAGCGCATCGCGGCGGCCCGGACGAGGCCGGTGGTGAGGTATGTGGCCACCCAGGCGATGGCGATGACCACCAGATACTCGCGCATCTAGCTCAGCTCGCCGCCTTCCGGACCAGGTGCTCGGGCACCGCTTCGGATCACACCGCCGCGGATCCCGGTGATCAGAGTACGCCTGTGGGTCGCCTGTCGCCGGGCGGTGCACAGTGGTCACGGGGTACCGGCCGTGAAGAGCTACCGGCGCGCACCCCGGCGAGGGCGTTCACCCGGATTCTGAGACGCCCCGGCGGCGCGGTCGGTTGCGCGCCGCATGCGCCGGGCCGCGACGTCGCAGCATGCTGAAACGTCGCGGCCCGGTCTCCGGCGGCGGCCGCCTACTTGCGCGGCAGCGGATACAGCGGGAACTCGGCGACCAGTTCGGCGGCCTCCCCGGCTATTCGCCCGGCGGCACTGCCGTCCGCGTCGCGCACGGCCTGGCCGATGAGTCCGGCGATGCGCCGCATCTCCGGCTCCTTCATGCCCTGCGTCGTCACGGCCGCGGTGCCGACCCGCACGCCCGAGGTGACCATGGGCTTGGCCGAGTCGTACGGCACACAGCTGCGGTTGAGCATGATCCCGGCTTTCTCGCAGCGAAGTTCCGCGTCCCGGCCGGTGACCGCCGGAGCCCCGCCCGCTCCGCGCGCGGCGGCGCTGTGTCCGGGGACGGAGACACCGCGCAGGTCGAGTACCGCCAAATGGGTATCGGTACCGCCGGCGACGGGCCGCATCTCCTCTTCCGCCAGCGCCCCGACGAGCGCCTGCGCGTTCGCCACCACCTGGTGCGTGTACGCGCCGAACTCCGGCGTCGAGGCCTCCGCGAACGCCACCGCCTTCGCGGCCACCGCGTGCATGAGCGGGCCGCCCTGGACGAAGGGGAACACCGCCCGGTCGATCGCCGGGGCCAGCTCGGACCGGCACAGGATCGCGCCGCCGCGCGGCCCGCGCAGGGTCTTGTGCGTGGTGAAGGTGACCACGTCGGCGTGCGGGACCGGGGAGGGGATCGCCCCGCCGGCCACCAGGCCGGCCGTGTGCGCGGCGTCGGCCAGCAGGTAGGCGCCGACCTCGTCCGCGATCGCCCGGAAGGCCGGGTAGTCGATCAGCCGGGAGTACGCGGTCGCGCCGCAGATGATGAGCTTCGGCCGGTGCGCGCGGGCCAGCTCCCGCACCCGGTCGTAGTCGATCAGCTCAGTGCCCTCGGCGACCGGATAGCCGACCGTCTCGAACCAGGTGCCGGAGAAGTTGCCCTGCGCGCCGTGGGTCAGATGGCCGCCGTGCGGCAGCGCCATGGCCAGCACCCGGTCGCCCGGGGTCAGCAGCGCCGCGAAGACGGCGAGGTTCGCGGCGGCGCCGGAGTGCGGCTGGATGTTGGCGTGGTCGGCGCCGAACAGCGCCCGGGCGCGGGCGAGGCCGAGCCGCTCGGCCACGTCCACCTGGGTGCATCCGCCGTAATAGCGCCGTCCGGGGTAGCCCTCCGCGTATTTGTTGGACAGCACCGAGCCGAGCGCGGCCAGCACCGCGGGCGAGGCGGGGTTCTCGCTGGCGATGAGCTGGAGCGTGCCGCGCTGGCGGTCCAGCTCGTCCAGCAGCACCGCCGCGATCTGCGGGTCGGTGCGGATGAGGGCGTCGAAGTCGGGGCCGTAATACGAGACGGGCGCGGCGGTCTCGGCGGCCGGACTATGCGGTGCGGCAAGCGGGGACATAATCACGCTCCTAAATCCCGCGTACGGGGGACGCGGTGTTCTAGGGCCCTTCTGCACGCGTGAGTGCCGAAGGGGATCGGACTAATGCC
>Ga0224712_10000190_pt1 | contig 10839 bp, 9 predicted proteins | sample DielMetaTC5pm2_FD_171474 | JGI IMG/M metagenome (GOLD analysis project Ga0224712, IMG submission 171474) | Corn rhizosphere microbial communities from Kellogg Biological Station, Michigan, USA - Diel MetaT C5pm-2 (Metagenome Metatranscriptome)... | ecosystem: Host-associated > Plants > Roots >...
CGGGCAGCAGGCGCCGGGCCGGCCCCGGCGCGGCGTGCCCACGCGGCTCGCGGTGACCTCCGGCTCGCTGGCGGGCACGAGCGTCCCGCTGGGCAGCCAGCAGATCACCCTGGGCCGGGCCCACGATTCCACTATCGTGCTCGACGACGACTTCGCCTCAAGCCGCCACGCCCGGATCTACCCCGACCCGTCGGGGCAGTGGGTGGTCGAAGACCTCGGCTCCACCAACGGCACGTACCTGGACCGGACCAAGATCAACAGTGCCACCCCGGTCCCGCTGGGCGTGCCGATCCGTATCGGCAAAACCGTCCTCGAGCTGCGGAAGTAGCGGAAGTAGCGTTGATGAGCCTGTCCCTGCGTTATGCGGCCCGCTCCCATGTCGGCCTGATCCGCGACGGCAACGAGGACTCGGGGTACGCCGGGCCGCACTTGCTGGTCGTCGCCGACGGCATGGGCGGCCAGGCGGCCGGCGAGCTGGCCTCCTCGGTCGTGGTGCGGACCATGGCGCAGATCGACAGCCCCACCGCCGCGGTCCCGGCCGACCCGATCCAGGCGCTGGCCGACCACATCCACGAGGCGCACGAGCGGCTGCACGCGATCATCACGGACAACCCGCAGCTCGAGGGGATGGGCACCACCCTCACCGCGTTCCTCTTCGACGAGGACCGGATGGCCTTCGCGCACATCGGCGACTCCCGCGCCTACCGGCTGCGCGGCGGCCGGCTCGAGCAGCTGACCTCGGACCACACCTGGGTGCAGCGGCTGGTCGACGAGGGCCGGATCAGCGAGGAGGAGGCCGGCCACCACCCGCAGCGCTCGCTGCTGATGCGGGCGCTCGACGGGCGCGGGCAGGTCGCCGACGCGGACCTGTCGATGACCGACGCCCAGCCCGGCGACCGGCTCATGCTGTGCAGCGACGGGCTGTCCAGCTTCGTGTCCTTCGACACCCTCGAGTCGACCCTGGCCGGCTACGCGGATCCGCACCAGGCCGCCGAGGCCCTCATACAGCTGGCCCTGCGCGCGGGCGGCCCGGACAACGTCACCTGCATCGTCGCGGACGTGCTCGACTCCTCCTTCCACGGGGCGTCCGCCTCGCCGCACGCGGAGACGCAGTACATCGAGATGCCGGTCACCGTCGGCGCGGCGGCCGAGCAGCGCGGCGGCCTGCCGACCTTCGGCTCCCCGCAGTCGGAGACCGTGGTGATGCCGGCCGCGTCCGCGCGGGACGCCGGACCGGCCCCCGACGAGATCCCGACCGACACTCCGGCCGGACGCGCGGCCCGGCTGCGCCGCTCGGACCGGCGCGAGAACGGCGCCGCGCAGAGTGCCGGGGAACCGCCCGACGCCGGCGAGGACAGCGGCAAAAGGCACCGCTGGGTGAAGCCGGCCATCGTGACCGGCGTGTGCGTCGCGATCCTCGGCGCGCTCGGCGGCGGCGCCTACTACTGGACGCAGCAGCAGTACTACGTCGCGGACGACAACGGCCAGGTCGCCATCTACCAGGGCGTGAACACCTCCATCGTCGGCTTCAAGCTCTCGCACGTGTACTCGACCCTCCCCAAGGTCGAGGTCAACACGCTGCCGACGCAGAACCAGTCCAAGGTGCGCAGCACGATCGCCGCGAAGAACCTGGCCGACGCCCAGTCGATAGTGCACACCCTGTCGGTCATCAGCGCGTCCTGTACAGCGGTGTCGGCCGTGCCGAGCATGTCGGCCAGCGCCCCCGCGGTGCCCGGGACGAGCACCGGCCCGACCCCCTCGGCCTCCGGCACCGGCAACCCGGCCGGACTGGCCGCGGGGCAGTCTCCGAACCCGACGCCCTCCGCATCCGTGAGCCCCAGTGCCGACGCCGCCAACCAACTCACCGCCGGATGCCCGGTCGCCGGGTCGAGCTGAGCCGGGCTGAGCCGAGGGCCGGAACCGCCCGGGCACCCGGGGACGTCCGCCCAGAGGGATGACAGGAACGCGATGCCGATGACCACCTTGCCGCCGGCGGCCGTGCCGCCCCCGGTCGCCGTGACGGGGGGCGAGCCGGAGGTTCCCAAGCGCCGGAACGTCGAGGCGCTGCTGCTCCTGCTCGCGCTCGCCATCGGCCTGTTCGCGTACGCCAACGTCGACCAGGCGATGACCGGCAAGTACCCGTCGAACCTCGCCGCGCTGGGCTTCGAGTTCGGCATCGTGCTGCTGGCCGCGCACCTGGCCGTGCGCCGCTTCGCCCCCTACGCGGACCCGGTGATCCTCCCGGTCGCGGTGATGATCAACGGCCTCGGGCTGGTGCTGATCCACCGCCTCGACCCGTACAACATCGCCAACAAGCTCGCGCCGCACGGCGGGGCGGCCCCCACGCAGGCGCTCTACACGATCATCGGCCTGGCGGTCTTCATCGCGGTCCTGATCGTCATCCGCGACCACCGCATCCTGCAGCGCTACACCTACATCTCCGCGCTCGTCGGCCTGTTCCTGGTCGGCCTTCCCGCGGTCCTGCCGGCGCGCATCTCGGAGGTCAACGGCGCCCGCAGCTGGATCCGGTTCGGCGGGCTCTCGATCCAGCCGGCCGAGTTCGGCAAGCTGCTGCTGGTCAGCTTCTTCGCCTCGTTCCTGCACGCCAAGCGGGACGCGCTGGCCCTGGCCAGCCGCCGGGTGCTGGGCATCTACCTGCCGCGCGGCCGGGACCTCGGGCCGATCCTGGTCTGCTGGGCCTTCGCGATGCTGATCCTGATCCAGGAGACCGACCTCGGCGTCTCGCTGATGTTCTTCGGCGCCTTCGTGATCATGCTCTACATGGCCACCGAGCGCACCAGCTGGCTGCTGTTCGGCGTGCTGCTGTTCGCCGGCGGCGCCACGATCGTCGCCAAGATCTCCCCGCACGTCATGGCCCGGGTCGACGCCTGGCTGCACCCCTTCTCCGACGTGCACAACAGCACCCGGCAGATCGCGCAGTCGATGTACTCCTTCGCCAACGGCGGGCTGTTCGGGACCGGGCTCGGCCAGGGCTACCCGACCCAGGTCGGCTTCGCGAACAACGCGGACTTCATCCTCAACACCGTCGGCGAGGAGCTCGGGCTGGTCGGGCTCACCGCCCTGCTCATCGCCTACGCGGTCATCGTGGTGCGCGGCCTCAAGGTCTCGATGCTGGTGCGCGACCCCTACGGCAAGCTGTTGGGCGCGGGCCTCGCGGTGACCTTCTGCCTCCAGGTCTTCATCACGGCGGGCGGCGTGATGCGGCTGATCCCGATGACCGGCCTGCCGATGCCGTTCCTCGCGTACGGCGGATCGGCGCTCATGGCGAACTGGATCCTGGTGGCGCTGCTCGTCCGGATCTCCGACGCGGCCCGGCGGCCCCTGCCGCCGGCCATCCCGCTCAGCGACGAGATGACCCAGGTGGTGAAGGCGTGAACCGTCCGATCAAGAAGGTGGCGGTGTTCTGCCTCGCCCTGTTCGCGGCGCTGTTCGTCAACGCGAACTACATCCAGGTGGTCAGCGCCTCGTCGTACTCGCAGCACTCGGATAACGCGCGCAACCTGATCTACGCGTACAAGTACCCGCGCGGCTCGATCATCGTGGACGGCAAGCCGGTCGCGACCTCGACGGCGACCACCGGCACCCTCAAGTACCTGCGGCAGTACGCCAACGGCCCGCTCTACGCCCAGGCCACCGGATACTTCTCGATCAACTACGGCTCGACCTCGATCGAGAAGTACGAGAACGACCTGCTGCAGGGGACCGACTCGCGGCTGTCCGCCCAGCAGTTCCTCAACCAGATCCAGGACAAGCCCCGCAGCGGCGGCTCGGTCGTGCTGACCCTGAACTCCGCCGCGCAGCAGGCCGCGTACAACGGGCTGGCGAGGGTCGGCAACGGCAAGGAGGTCGAGGGCGCGGTGGTCGCGCTCGACCCGAAGACCGGGGCGATCCTGGCCCTGGTCTCGGCCCCGTCCTACGACCCGAACGCCCTGGCCACGCACAGCAACGCGGACGAGACCAAGGCCGCGAACGCGATGACCGCCGATCCGCTGCAGCCGAACCTGGACCGGGCGCTGGCGCAGACCTACCCGCCGGGCTCGACCTTCAAGATCATCACCACCGCGGCGGCGATGCAGAACGGCATCAACGGCAACGCGGTGAACGAGAACACCTCGATCGACGCTCCGGTGGACGTGCTCAACCTGCCCGGCAGCACCTCGACGATCCAGAACGACGCCGGCGAGACCTGCGGGAGCACGGTCCTGATCGACGCGTTCACCCAGTCCTGCAACACGATCTACGGCAAGATCGGGCTCGACCTCGGCGGGGCCAAGCTCCAGTCCGAGGCCCAGAAGTGGGGCTTCGACCAGGCCGGTCCGAGCGTGCCGATGGCGGCCGCGACCTCGGTGATCCCGACCGGGCTGTCCCAGCCGCAGGCCGCGCAGTCCGCGATCGGCCAGTTCAACGACCGGATGACGCCGCTCCAGGGCGCGATGATCGCGGCCGGCGTGGCGAACGGCGGCGTGATCATGCAGCCTTACCTGGTCAAGCAGGAGCTCGACACCAAGGGCAACGTGATGTCCACGACGGGCCCGAACCAGCTGTACAACCCGATCACCTCGGACCAGGCGAACCAGCTGAAGGACATGATGGTCTCGGTGGTCCAGAACGGCACGGGAACCGCGGCGCAGATCAGCGGCGTCCAAGTCGCCGGGAAGACCGGCACCGCGCAGCGCGGCGCCGGGCAGAACGCCCTGGCCTGGTTCCTGGCCTTCGCCCCGGCGAACGACCCCAAGGTGGCGGTGGCCGTGCTGGTCCAGGACAACAACCCGAACGCCGGCGACATCTACGGCGGCACCCTCGCCGCCCCGATCGCGAAGGACGTGATCCAGGCGGTGCTCGGCTCGCAGTGAACCGGACCGCGGACGCGAGAGGGCGGGAAAGCGGCGTGGCGCACGGCGCCCGCGCCGATCCGCTCCTGCGCGCGGCGCCGGTCGTGAAACAATCGCGCCGACCGGGTTGAGTTCCGCCCGCGTGGTCCGGCACCATGCCGAGAGCGCGAGCAGCACGACCGCAGCAACAGCACCATGACCAAAGACCCAGAAGATCGCGGGTCCGGCCGGGCATCCCGCCCGGAGCGGCCGGCGGCAGGGGAAGGGCTGAACAGATGGAAGAGCCGCGTCGCCTGGGCAACAGGTACGAGCTCGGCGCGGTATTGGGACGCGGCGGTATGGCCGAGGTCTTCATGGCGCGCGACATCCGGCTCGGCCGAGCCGTGGCCGTCAAGACGCTGCGCGCGGACATGGCCCGGGACGCGACGTTCCAGGCCCGCTTCCGCCGCGAGGCCCAGTCCGCCGCCTCGCTCAACCATCCCGCGATCGTCGCCGTCTACGACACCGGCGAGGACTACATCGGCGGGATGTCGCTGCCCTACATCGTCATGGAGTACGTCGACGGCTCCACGCTGCGCGACCTGCTGCACTCCGGCCGGCGGCTGCTGCCCGAGCGCGCCCTCGAGATCACCTCGGGCGTGCTGCAGGCGCTGGACTACAGCCACCGCAACGGGATCATCCACCGCGACATCAAGCCGGCGAACGTGATGCTCACCCGGCAGGGCGCGGTGAAGGTGATGGACTTCGGCATCGCGCGGGCCATGGGCGACCAGGGCATGACGATGACGCAGACCTCCGCGGTCATCGGCACCGCCCAGTACCTCTCGCCGGAGCAGGCCAAGGGCGAGACCGTGGACGCCCGCTCCGACCTGTACTCGACCGGCTGCCTGCTCTACGAACTGCTCACCGGCCGCCCGCCGTTCGTGGGCGACTCTCCCGTGGCCGTGGCGTATCAGCACGTGCGTGAAGCGCCGCTGCCGCCGTCGCACCACGACCCCGAGGTACCGCCGGTCGCCGACGCGATCGTGCTTAAGGGGCTGGGCAAGCACCCGGACGAGCGCTACCAGTCGGCCGAGGAGATGCGCGCAGACATCGAGCGCGCGCTGGACGGCCGGCCGATCGCGGCCGCGCCCACGCTCGCCGCCGGGTACGGAGCGGCGAGCGCGCCGACGCAGGTGGTCTCCAACGCCGGCTACGGCGGCCAGTCCACCGCGGGCTACGGTCCGCCGACCCGCTACCAGCCGACGCAGTACCAGCCCTCGGCCGCGGGCTACGCCGACGACGACGTGGATCCGGGGCCGCGGCGCCGGTCCGACGGCGGCGGCGGGCGCGGCGGCAAGAAGAAGAACGACAAGACCGGGTACATCATCCTGGCCGTGATCGCGGTCATCGCGATCATCATGGCCGTGGTGCTGGCGAACCTGCTCGGCGGCGGCGGGGGCGGGGCGCCGGCGTCGAGCGTGCCGGACATCACCGGCCTGTCGGTCAACGACGCCAACGCGAAGCTGGCCGCGCAGGGCCTCAAGCTCGGCAGCTCGACCTGCGGCTCGGGCTCGGCCAGCACCCAGTTCCCGAACGGCCAGATCCTGTCGCAGAACCCGGCGAAGGGTGCGGCGGCGACCTCCGGTGAGCTGATCAACTACTGCCTGTCCACCGGCGCCCAGCAGTACACCATGCCGAAGCAGGCGGACCTGAACTCGCGCACCGTCGACGCGGTCAAGCAGACGCTGACCCAGTACGGCTTCACGAACATCACCGAGCAGTCGACCACCAGCCAGAGTGTCGCCTCGGGCAACGTGATCGACGTGCAGGACGCCAACAACAACTCGCTGGCCGGCAAGGACGTCGCGGTCACCACGCCGATCGTGCTGATCTACTCGAGCGGCAAGCAGTCCGGCACGGTGCCCCCGGTGGTCGGCCACAGCCTGGACGACGCGAAGAACGCGATCACCCAGGCCGGCTTCAGCGTCGGCAACATCAGCTACCAGTCGAACAACGACGTACCGGCCGGCGACGTGATCAGCGAGAGCCCGACCGGCCAGCAGCAGCAGGGCACCCCGATCAACCTGGTCGTCTCCCAGGGTCCGAGCAATCAGGGGTCGCCGACGCCGAGCTCGTCCTCGACCTGTTCGTCGTTCCTCGGCCTCAACTGCGCGACGCCGAGCACGAGCCCGAGCAAGGGCAACAACTAGGCGCTCGTGAGGGGACCGCCCAGCGGTCCCCTCAGGCGGACGCGGGGACGACGGGAGCCAGGCCGGCCGACCGGCCCACGGCCTTGTCGTCTCCGCACACCGCGAGCCAGTTGGCCAGCATCCGGTGCCCGCCCTCGGTCAGCACCGACTCCGGATGGAACTGCACCGCCTCGACGGGGAGCACGGTGTGCCGGATGCCCATGATCACGCCGCTGTCCGTGCGCGCGGTGACGATCAGGTCGTCCGGGACCGTGTCCGTCTCGATCGCGAGCGAGTGGTAGCGGGTCGCGGTGAAGGGGTCGGGCAGTCCGGCGAAGACGCCCAAGCCGTCGTGGGTGACAAGACTGGTCTTGCCGTGCAGCAGCTCCGGGGCGCGGTCCACCACGGCGCCGAAGGCCACCGCGATGGACTGAAGGCCGAGACAGACACCGAATAGCGGCTTGCCCGTGTCCGCGCAGTGGCTCACCATCGGCACGCAGATCCCGGCCTCCTCGGGGATCCCCGGGCCGGGGGAGAGCAGGACTCCGTCGAAGCCGTCCGCCTCGCCGAGGGTGACGGCGTCGTTGCGGCGCACCTCGCATTCGGCGCCCAGCTGATAGAGGTACTGGACGATGTTGAAGACGAAGGAGTCGTAGTTGTCGACGACCAGGATGCGCGCCATGGCTCAAGGGTAGTGGCGGCCATGGCAGTCGGATTCCGGGGCGCTATCGGTTCAGCGAGTTGTTCCCGTTGAAGGGGAGGTGCGGGTCGGCCCAGGGGAAGACGAACTCGAAGAGGACGACGACCGTAACGGCGAACAGTGACAGCGCCCACAGAATCTTCAGCCAGGTCGCGCCCGGCAGGTGCCTCCAGATCCAGCTGTACATCGCGCCGCCTTCCGTGCCGATGGGTACCTAACCTGCACAACGAGCGCTGTAGCCAGGCGGTAACTCACAGGCACACCCACCGCTGCGTGCTGCCGATGGTCACAGTCGTGTCGGGAAACCTCCCGGCCGCTGTCCCAACGGCCTTCACCCAGCTACGCTATGTGTGCTGAAAAGCTTGTCGATGAGCCAGTGACCAGGAGAATTCCGTGCCCAAGTCGAAGACCCGGGAGAAGGCGGTCTTCACCCCGCCCGAGCAGAAGGTCCAGAAGATCAAGATCGAGTCCTCGACCTGGACCCCGCGCTTCATGGTCGCGTTCTTCGTCATCGGACTGGCGTGGATGGTGACGTACTACCTCGGCCTGCACTGGACCGCCTCGCTCGGCGCGTGGAACGTGGTGATCGGCTTCGGCTTCATCGCGGGCGGGTTCATCATCTCCACCCGCTGGCGCTGATCCCCGGACGTGGTCATGTGCCCGGCGGATGCGTTATCCCCATAGGCGCCGGGCAACTTTCCACAGGGGTATCCACAGTGTGGATAAGTTCACACCATCTGTGGATAACCCTGAATGATCTAGGTTCCGGAGCCCCGGACCGGTGCCGGGCGCTCCGTCAGCGTCGCAGGTTTCCCCAGGCCAGCGCGCTGGCCTGGTAGGTGTCCTGCAGTTGCTTGGTGTGCACAAGCACGGCGACGGCGGACACCATGAGCAGCCCGACGCCGACCGCCGTGGGGACGACTATCTGGGGATTGCGGAACCAGGTCACCACCGCCCGGGCGTGCGGCGCGTAGGCCAGCGCGACGCCCAGGATCAGCCCGCAGACCAACCCGCCGACGTGCGCCTGCCAGCTGATCCCGCCGACGGTGAAGCTGAACACCAGGTTCAGGATGATCACCGTGATGACCGGCTGCATGTCGAGCTTCTCCCGGAACGCCAGCACCGCGAGCACGCCGAGCAGGCCGAAGATCGCCCCGGAGGCGCCCAGGCTGCTGCCGTACTCGCCGAGGGAGAGGTACGACGCCGCTGAGCCCGCGATTCCGCAGGTCAGGAAGGTCAGGGCGTACCGCGTGCGGCCGAGCCGCGCCTCCACCGGCAGGCCGATGAACCACAGCGAGATCATGTTCGTCGCCAGGTGCGCGATGTTGGCGTGCACGAACACCGAGCTGACCAGCCGGTACCAGTCGCCGTAGACGACGCCTATGTCCGTGCTGCTGGGCAGCGAGTCGATCCGCGGGGCCATCGCCTGCAGATCCATCCGGTTGGTGAACGCCAGTCCGATGATCTTCTGCAGGCCGAACATGACGACGCAGATCGCGATCAGCCCGACCGTGACGACGCCCTGCCGGCTGTGGTGCCGCCCGCCGGCCACCGTGCGGGGCTGGCGGACGACACGGTTGCCGTCGCGGACGCACTCGGGGCACTGAAAACCGACCGACGCGGACACCATGCAGTCTGTGCAGATCGAGCGTTCGCACCGGGAGCAGCGCAGGTACGTCTCGCGCTGCGGGTGGCGGAAACAGACCGGCGGACCCGACACCCCGTCGGTGTCGGGCGCCGCCGTGGGCAGCTCGTCGGACGGCATCTTCACGATCCAATCCCCGGGAATGAGGAATCGCGGCTGGCCGCGGGTGCCCGCGGGTACGCCTGCGCGGCGCCTGGGGCGGCTCGCCTCAGGACTGGCGCCGCTCGATGACCACGGACTCGATCACCGCGTCGTTCAGCGGGCGGTCGTTGGGGCCGGTCTGCGTGGTGGCGATGGCGTCGACCACCTTGCGGCTGGCCGCGTCCTCGACCTCGCCGAAGATCGTGTGGTTGCCGTTGAGCCAGGTCGGCGTCCCGACGGTGATGAAGAACTGGGAGCCGTTGGTGCCCCGGCCGCCCTGCTTGCCGGCGTTGGCCATGGCCAGCAGGTACGGCTTGTTGAAGGAGAGGTCCGGGTGGATCTCGTCGTCGAACTTGTAGCCCGGGCCGCCGATGCCCTGGCCCAGCGGGTCGCCGCCCTGGATCATGAAGCCGGAGATGACCCGGTGGAAGACCGTCCCGTCGTAGAGCCGCGCGGTGGTCTTGGAGCCGGTGCGCGGGTCGGTCCACTCGCGCGAACCCTCGGCCAGCTCCACGAAGTTGCGCACCGTCTTCGGCGCGTGGTTCGGGAGGAGCCGCACCGTGATGTCCCCGTGGTTGGTCTTGATGACTGCGTAGGTCTCGTCGGCCATCACGGCCCTCGCTTCCAATCGGCTGCTACTTCCTGAACGCCCCGGAACGCCGCCGGGTGCCCGGTCCCCCGCCGGTCCCCGACCGCCCCGCACATCCTCCCACGGCGGGGATCCCCGCCGCGCCGCCGGGAGCGCACTGTTTCCGTCCGGTGACGAGACTCGTCCGGATAACGGTCCGTGAACCCGCCGTGAATGGTCCGATCGTCCGAATAGCGCAATAGCCGCATAGTCACGCAGGCTCGGGGAAGGCGGAGTGGAGTCCGAACGACGAAGGGTCGAGCTGTGACCGTCAAAACGTCAATCCCACCGTCCCGACTGACCGCCGTCCAGCCCTGGTTGCGCGACCACTATGCGGCGCTGAGGGACGAGGCCGGGCCGCGTTGGAACCAGACCCGCGCTGTGGTCGTGCCGGTAGTGATCGACGCGACGCACAAGGTGCGCGAGGAGTATGTGCCAGCCGTGATGCAACTGTCGTCACGCCTGAGCACTGAAGCGATGAGCCGCTCGGCGCCGCTGCGAGCTGAAGCTGCCAACCGCGCGATCGCCACGACAGCAGCCGTACGCGGTCAGGTGCGCGCGGAGCAGATCGCGAAGCTCCAGAAGCAGCACGGTCGCCGCAAGCTCTGGTTCATGCTCGCCGCGACCGCCACCGGTGCTGCGGCAGGCGTAGCGCTGGTGCTCTGGCAGCGCTCGCGGAGCCAGGACTGGGTCGAGGACGA
>Ga0224712_10000191_pt1 | contig 10834 bp, 8 predicted proteins | sample DielMetaTC5pm2_FD_171474 | JGI IMG/M metagenome (GOLD analysis project Ga0224712, IMG submission 171474) | Corn rhizosphere microbial communities from Kellogg Biological Station, Michigan, USA - Diel MetaT C5pm-2 (Metagenome Metatranscriptome)... | ecosystem: Host-associated > Plants > Roots >...
CGGCTAGGCGTTCGCCCGTCGCCCGCACTCCGGGATTCTGTGCCGCCACCAGACCCGGACTGCGCGCGGCGACACCGCAACGCGGAGGCCGGGACAGCGATTCGCCGTCGCCTCTGGGCCGCGCCATGGAATGCGGCACGGGCATAACTCCCGTGCCGCATCTGCAGCACCATCCGCCGGATGCGCGACGGGAGGGCGCGGCGCCGTGCGCGCGGACATGAGGATAGGTTGGGGCCGTGACCACTGTCTTGCTGATCCGGCACGGCCGCACGACCGCGAACGCGTCGGGAGTCCTCGCCGGACGGACACCCGGTGTGGAGCTCGACGAACGCGGACGTGAACAGGCCGTCGCACTGGCCCAGAGAATCGCCGCAGTCCCCTTGGCGGCTGTGATCAGCAGCCCGCTCGAGCGGACCCGCCAGACCGCCGAAGCTCTGCTGTCAGGCCGCCGCGACACGCCTCTGCACATCGAGGAACAGCTGAACGAGTGCGATTACGGCCATTGGGCGGGTCGGGACCTGAAGACGCTCGCCAAGGAACCATTGTGGAAAACTGTTCAGGCACACCCGGCCGCTGCGGTGTTTCCCGGCGGTGAGGGAATGTCCGCCATGTCGGCGCGCGCGGTGACGGCCATTCGGACGTGGAACGCGTCACTCGGCGAGCACGCGACCTACGCGGTGGTATCGCACGGTGACATCATCAAAGCGATCGCGGCGGATGCGCTCGGAATGCACCTCGACCTGTTCCAGCGCCTCCAGGTTGACCCCTGCTCGGTGACGGTCATCCGGTACACCCCGACACGCCCATTCGTCCTGCGTCTGAACGACACGGGTGGGGATGTCGCCTCGCTGATCCCGCCGAAGCGCAGAAGCCGTACCCGGCGTGCTCCGTCCGGGGACGCGGTGGTGGGCGGCGGCGCGGGAGCCGACTAAGACCGCGTAGGCTCGGACATGACCTACCAGGTCCAGCGATGACGATGCCGAAACCGCACGCAGCAGAGGGAGGCTGAACACCGTGCCGAGGCACCTGTTCGTATACGACCCGCCGGAACGGTTCGTGGCGGGTACCGTCGGCGAACCCGGTTCCCGCGCCTTCTTCCTCCAAGCCCGTTCCGGCCCCCGGGTCACCTCGGTGGCCCTCGAGAAGGAGCAGGTCGCCCTCCTCGCTGAAAGGCTCGAGGAACTGCTCGACGAGATCGTCCGCCGCACCGGCGGCAGCACGTCGGTGCCTGCCGCAGTGCCCGCCGACATGACCGACAACGACCCGCTCGACCAGCCGATCCTGGAGGAGTTCCGGGTCGGCTCGCTGGCCCTGGCCTGGGACGAGTCACACGCCCGGATCGTGATCGAAGCCGGCGCCGTCACCGAGGCGGAGAATCCGGCCGAGCCGTTGTCGGATGATCCGACGGCGGAGGCCCCGGACGTGCTGCGGGTGCGCCTGACCGGTGGTCAGGCCCGCGCCTTCGCCGCCCGCGCTCAAGCTGTGGTCTCAGCTGGGCGTCCACCATGTCCCCTGTGCGAGCTGCCGCTCGACCCGCAAGGACATGTCTGTCCGCGGCAGAACGGCTACCGGCGTCGGATGGCGGCGTGACGCCAACTCTGCGTGACGGCGAGCTCAAGGTCGAGGGACGGCTCACCGACGCCTCGAACGCCACCCTCTACTGCACCGCCGTGTTCAAGGAAGCGGATCAGGAGGTCTCGGTCAGCTGCGTCTACAAGCCGATCGCGGGTGAGAATCCGCTGTGGGACTTTCCGGACGGCACGCTCGCGGCCCGAGAGGTGGCTGCCTATGAAGTCAGTGCGGCCGCTGGCTGGGACCTTGTGCCACCGACGGTCATGCGGGACGGACCGTTCGGCCCCGGCATGTGTCAGCAGTGGATAGAGACCGCCGACGGCGATGCCGCCCATTTCCTCGCCGTGCTGCCCGAGGACGGAGAGCACGAGGGTTGGTGCCCCATCGTCACGGTGGGACTCGCGGACAACCGCCAGGCATTGCTGGCACATCGGGATGACATGACGCTGCGCAGCGTCGCGCTGTTCGACATAGTGATCAACAACGCCGACCGCAAAGGCGGCCACCTGCTACCCGGGATGGACGGCCGACTCTACGCGATCGACCACGGCGTCTCCTTTCACACCGAGGACAAGCTGCGCACGCTGCTGTGGGGCTTCGCCGACCGTCAGCTCACTGAAGACGAGCGCAGCACGCTCGCGCGGCTGCGCGACGACGCACAGCTCAACGATCGTTTGACGGATCTGCTCAGCGCCGAGGAGGCCGAGGCCTTCCACGCCCGCGTCGCCGGGCTGCTGGATTCTGGTGTCTTCCCCGGACCGGGTGACCGGCGACGGCCGATCCCCTGGCCGCTGATCTAAGCGTCTGCAGCGCAGCTGCCCGCGCGCACCTTCGGCGACTCGCCCTTGATCACCTGCGGGTCCTATTGTGGAGCGCATGGATGCCTGGCCGACGAACAACCCGCCGACCCTGCCCGGACGCGGCGACCTCCTCTCCCTCTACGACACCTCGACCCGGACGACGGTCGCCACCCCCGCCCGCCCAGCCGCCGACGGCCCGGCCCGCATCTACGTCTGCGGCATCACGCCCTACGACGCGACCCACATCGGCCACGCCGCGACCTATATCGCGTTCGACCTCGTGCAACGCGTCTGGCGCGACGCCGGATACGACGTGCGCTACGTCCAGAACGTCACAGACGTCGACGATCCGCTGCTCGAGCGCGCGAACAAGACCGGAGCCGACTGGCAGGTGCTCGCGCTTCGCGAAACTGCGCTGTTCCGCGAGGACATGACCGCGCTGCGCGTCCTGCCGCCGTACCGGTATGTCGGCGCGGTCGAGTCGATTCCCCGCGTCGTCGCCCTCGTCGAGCGACTGATGGCCATGGGTGTCGCCTACCACGTGGACGACGACATCTACTTCGACGTCCACAGCGACCCCGACTTCGGTGCTGTCGCCGGACTCGACCCGGCCCTGCGCGAGAAGGTCTTCGCCGAGCGGGGCGGCGACCCGAACCGTCCGGGCAAACGCCACCCTCTCGACTGCCTCCTGTGGCAGGGCGCTCGACCCGGTGAGCCGTCCTGGAAGACCTCCCTCGGCGAGGGACGCCCCGGTTGGCATATCGAGTGCGCCGCCATCGCCCTGGAGCATCTCGGCGCCGGTATCGATGTCCAGGGCGGTGGCTCGGACCTGGCCTTCCCGCATCACGAGATGGGCGCGGCCGAAGCCCAGGTCGTGACCGGGGAGCGGCCCTTCGCGCGCGTCTATGCGCACGCGGGCATGGTCGCCCTCCACGGCGAGAAGATGTCGAAATCCAAAGGCAACCTCGTCTTCGTCTCGAAACTGCGCGCCGCCGGGCACGACCCGATGGCGATCCGACTGGCGATCCTGGCCCACCACTACCGCTCGGACTGGGAGTGGTTCCCCGCCGATCTCGCGGCCGCGGAGCAGCGCCTTGCCCGATGGCGGGCCGCGGTCTCCCGCCCCGACGCTCACCCGGCCGACGGGCTGCTTGCCCGGATGCGCGAGCGCCTGGCGGACGACCTCGACACGCCTGGCGTGCTCGCCGAGATCGACGCCTGGACCGACCGGGTGCTCGGCATCGAACATCCCGGAACAGGCCCCGGTGGAGCACCCTCGACGGTGTCGAGGGCCGGCGCGTCCGGCGCCGACGGCGCCGACTCCGGTGACACGGAGGTCGGCGACGCCGGGCGTCGGGACGCATGGCACGGCGGGAACACATCGAACCGAGTCGAGTCCGGGGACACCGATGGGGCGGCCATCGCGTCCTCCGCAGTCGACACGGCCGAGACCGACACCGCCGCCCCCGGCTTGGTCTCCCGTGCCGTCGACGCCCTGCTGGGCGTCGCGCTCTGATCCGGAAATTCGGATCGCTCTGAGTACAGGGTTGCACACGCCGCGAATCCTGTCTAGTCTGTCTAGATAAGAGATGGCGCCGAGGCTCGGGAGGTCACAATGTCGGTCACCGCGCGCGACTCGCATTGGCAGATCCAGGAGGCCAAGCAGCGGTTCAGCGAGCTGATCAGGTCCGTCCAGGCGGACGGTCCACAGTTCGTCACGAAGCACGGCCAAGAGATCGCCGTCGTGATCGACATCGAGGAATACCGCCGGCTCCACCCGGGCGGGGACCAAACCAGTTTCAAGGAGCACCTGCTCTCCGGACCGGTCTTCGACGACGAGTTCATCGACCTCGTCTTCGAGCGGGACGACGCGTACGCCCGCGACGTCGACTTCCTGCTGGAGGACGGATGACCTTTCTGCTCGATACCAACGTCGTGTCCGAACTGCACAAGAGGACGCCCAACCCGGCCGTGCGGGCCTGGATCGCCGCCGTGCCGGACGATCAGCTCTATATCAGCGTCCTCAACATCGGCGAGATACGCCGCGGGGTGCAGGTGGCGCGGCAGCGCGACCTGGCCAGCGCTGAACGGTTACACGCGTGGCTGGAGCGAACGATCGAACAGTTCGCGGATCGCATCGTTCCAGTCGTTCTCGGGGACGCGTTGCTCTGGGGCCAGTTCACGGCTGGCAACCGGATCCCGGTCGACGACGCCATGCTCGCCGCTCAGGCGGCCGCGCGGGACTGGACCCTGGTGACCCGGAATATAAAGGACGTCGAGCGCACGGGCGTCCGCCTGCTCAACCCGTTCGAATACGCGGGCTGATCGGTGGGTGGTGGCGATCATCTCAGGGCCCGGGCATGAGCCGGCCGGGATGCCCGGTCGAGCGAGTTCGCCGGGTGATCGGCGCCAGTCCATCCAAGCCGGCTGGTCGTCGACGTGGACTGGGCCCGTGGGATTGGCGATGCCGCCAGTCTGACCGGGCGCGGTTCGTGGAGCGGCTGGTGTTGATGGCGTAGAACACCTGCGCGATCAGGGTGACTACCGCGTACGGCGGCCAGACTGATCAGCGGTGGTTCGAGGACACGGTTGGGCTGGCGGTCTAGAGCGTCTGCGCGGTCGGGGTGATTACCCGGTAAAGCGGCCGGGCTGATCGGCGGCGATTCGAGGTGACGACTGTCTCAGAGCCCGGGCGTTTGCCGGAGTGAGGCGGTCGGTCGGGCGGACCCGCCGGGTAGTCGGCGCCAGTTCGCGCAAGGCGGTTGGCGTCGGGAGTCGAGGGAGCCTGTATGGCTTGAGGGCTGGGACAGTGGAACTGTCGCGGTACACGGCGGCTCATGCTGGCGACTGGCAACGGGGCCAGGGTCCGACAGCGTCCGCGTGGGGACTGAGTGTCGGCGTGGCCGAACGGTCGGATGGTCGGCCGGGGCTCGCGGCGTTGGCGATGCGGTCTGTCGCGGACGGGATTGGTGACGGCCGTTGGTGGTCGCGCCGCCCGGCCCGGATGGCCGGGCCGGTGACCGCTGCCGTTCGTGGGGAGAGGATTCCGGTTGAGCCGGCGTGGCTAGGCCGGGCCTTCCTCACCGCGGCGGCGGCGCTCATGGCGCCGCAGGTAGCGCTCGAACTCGCGGGCGATCGCCTCGCCGCTGGCTTCGGGCAGCTCCGCGGTGTCCTTGGCCTCCTCGAGCGTGCGCACGTACTCGGCGACCTCGCTGTCCTCGGCGGCGAGCTCGTCCACGCCGGTCTCCCAGGCGCGCGCCTCCTCCGGCAGCTCGCCCAGGGGGATCGTCAGGTCGAGAACGTCCTCGATCCGGCGGATCAGGGCCAGCGTCGCCTTCGGGCATGGCGCCTGGGCCACATAGTGCGGCACGGCCGCCCAGAAGGAGACCAGTTCGATCTCCTCGTGGCGGGCCATCTCCTGGAGCACGCCGTTGATGCCGGTCGGGCCCTGCAGTGTCGGCTTGTCCAACCCGTGCGCGGACTGCAGGTCCTCGTTGTTCGAGGAGCCGCTGACCGGCACCGGGCGGGTGTGCGGCACGTCGGCCAGCAGCGCGCCGAGCGAAACGATCGTGGTCACGCCGAGATCGCGGGCCAGATCGAACAGCTCCTCGCAGAAGGAGCGCCAGCGCATGTTGGGCTCGATGCCGTGCACCAACACCACGTCTCGGAACCCCGGCTCCGACGCTCCGGCACGACCTGCCGCCACCGGGACGCGGGCGACCGAGAACCGTGTGGTGGGCCAGACGATCTCGCGTTCGCCGTCGTCCCCGAGGGCCAGGGTCGGGCGGTTGACCTGGAAGTCGTAGTAGTCCTCGGCATCCATCGCGCCGAACAGGTCGGAGTCGAGCACTTCCGCCAGGTGCCGGACCGCGTTCGACGCGGCGTCGGCGGCGTCGTTCCACCCCTCGAACGCCGCGACCATCACGGGGTCGACCAGCTCGGGCAGCTCCTCGAGCTCGATCACCCGCGCCTCCTCGTCCTCATCGGCCCTGCGCGACGGGGCCGCCCAGGAGATCCCAACACCGTAGCGGCACGCCCGTGGCGCACGCCGCCTCTCAGCCTACGCCCGTGAGACGCTCCACCGCCGGGTGCGCGGCCGTCGGTACCCTTGAAGAGCGAAGGGCCGTACGGCCGGAGAACATGCGAGTCTCCGAGTCCGTCCGGGCGGCGGCGCGGACCCGTGGCGGACCGCGACCGTGGAGACCCGGCCGGCCTCGGTCCCGCATCGCAGAGAGGGCATGCCCATGACCGCTACCGCCGCCGAACTGCGCCGGGCGCTTTCCGAGCGCGTTGTCGTCGCGGACGGAGCCATGGGCACGATGCTTCACTCCCACGAGCCGTCTTTGGACGACTACCAAGGGCTTGAAGGTTGCGTCGACGTCCTGAACGCGACCCGGCCCGACATCGTCCGCTCCGTGCATGACGCCTATTTCGAGGTCGGGGTCGACGCGGTCGAGACGAACACCTTTGGGGTGAACCTCACCGCGCTCGGCGAGTACGGGATCGCCGACCGGATTTACGAACTGGCGCAGGCGGGCGCCAGCATCGCTCGGGAAGTTGCCGACGGCTACAGCACCGCGGACCGGCCGCGCTGGGTGATCGGCTCAATCGGTCCGGGCACGAAACTGCCTTCACTCGGCCATGTTTCTTATGCCGCGTTGCGGGACGGATATCAGCAGCAGGCTGCGGGGCTCATCGACGGCGGAGCGCATGCGCTGCTCGTCGAGACCAGCCAGGACCTGCTGCAGGCCAAGGCCGCACTGATCGGAGCCCGGCGCGCGCTCAAGGCCGCCGGAGCCGACCTGCCGATCATGGTTCAGGTAGCCGTCGAGACCACCGGCACCATGCTGCTCGGCTCGGAGATCGGTGCCGCGCTCACCGCGCTCGAGCCGCTCGGCGTCGAGTTCATCGGCCTCAACTGCTCGACCGGCCCGGCTGAGATGAGCGAGCACCTGCGCTACCTTGCAAAGCAGGCGCGCATCGGGCTTTCGTGCATGCCGAACGCGGGCCTTCCGGTGCTCGGACAGCGCGGCGCGCATTTCCCACTCAGTCCCGGGGAACTCGCAGACGCCCACGATTCGTTCACCAGTGAGTACGGACTCTCCCTGGTCGGCGGATGCTGCGGTACCACGCCCGAGCACCTGCGCCACGTCGTCGACCGGGTACGAGGCCGCGAGCTCGCCCGGCGTTCGCCGCGGCCCGAGCCCGGCGCATCCTCGCTGTACCAGACGGTGCCGTTTCGTCAGGACACGTCGTTCCTGGCGATCGGCGAACGCACCAACGCGAACGGCTCCAAGGCCTTCCGCGAGGCGCTGCTCGCCGCGGACTGGAACGCCTGCATCGAGATCGCCCGGGCCCAGATCCGCGACGGCGCGCACATGCTCGACCTCTGCGTCGACTATGTCGGCCGGGACGGCGCGGCCGACATGCGTGAGGTGGCGGGCCGCATGGCCACCGCCTCGACGCTGCCGATCGTGCTCGACTCCACCGAGCCCGGTGTCCTGGAGGCTGGGCTGGAATTGCTCGGCGGACGCGCCGTCATCAACTCGGTCAACTACGAGGACGGCGACGGCCCCGAATCGCGCTACGCCCGGATCATGGCGCTGGCGTCCGAGCACGGCGCGGGCGTCATCGCGCTGACCATCGACGAGGAGGGGCAGGCCCGAACCGCCGAGCAGAAGGTTGCGGTCGCCGAGCGGCTGATCGCCGACATCACCCGCCCGCGCGAGGGCGGCGGCTGGGGCGTGTCCGAGTCCTCGATCCTGGTCGACTGCCTTACTTTCACCATCGCCACCGGCCAGGAGGAGTCGCGACGCGACGGCCTGGAGACGATCGAGGCCATCCGCGAGCTCAAGCGGCGCCACCCCGACGTGCAGACCACGCTGGGCCTGTCCAACATCTCGTTCGGACTCAACCCGGCCGCGCGACAGGTGCTCAACTCGGTGTTCCTGCACGAGTGCGTCGAGGCGGGCCTCGACTCCGCGATCGTGCACGCCTCGAAGATCCTGCCGATCTCCCGCATTCCTGAACAGCAGCGCGAGGTCGCCCTCGACCTGGTGTACGACCGGCGCCGCCCGGCGGTCGGCGACGAGGCCGAGTACGACCCGCTCACCCGGTTCCTCGAGCTGTTCGAAGGGGTGTCGGCGGCCTCGACGAGGGCGTCGCGCGCCGAGGAGTTGGCCGCACTGCCGTTGGAGGAGCGGCTCCAGCGGCGCATCGTCGACGGCGAGCGAACAGGCTTGGAGGCGGACCTCGACGCCGCCCTCGCCGAGCGCCCGGCCCTCGCGATCGTGAACGAGGTACTGCTCGAGGGCATGAAGACGGTCGGCGAGCTCTTCGGCTCCGGCCAGATGCAGCTGCCCTTCGTGCTGCAGTCCGCCGAGGTCATGAAGAACGCAGTGGCGTACCTCGAGCCGCACATGGAGAAGACGGACTCCTCCGGCAAGGCGACCATCGTGCTGGCCACGGTCAAGGGCGACGTGCACGACATCGGAAAGAACCTGGTCGACATCATCCTCACCAACAACGGCTACACGGTCGTCAACCTCGGTATCAAGCAGCCGATCTCGACCATCCTCCAGGCCGCCGAAGAACACGGCGCCGACGCGGTCGGCATGTCCGGGCTGCTGGTCAAGTCCACCGTGGTGATGAAGGAGAACCTCCAGGAGATGAATGCGCGCGGGGTGGCCGCGCGCTGGCCGGTGCTGCTCGGCGGCGCTGCGCTCACTCGCGTCTACGTGGAGCAGGACCTCGCCGAGATCTATGAGGGCGAGGTGCGCTACGCGCGCGACGCGTTCGAGGGTTTGCGCCTGATGGACGCGATCGCCGCCGTGAAGACCGGCGCTCCGGGTGCGGCGTTGCCCGCGCTGCGCAAGCGCAGGGTCGCTCCGACGGCCAGCCAGCTCATCGTCACCGAGCCCGGCGACCTGCCAGCGCGCTCGGACGTCGCGACCGACAACTCGGTGCCCACCCCGCCGTTCTGGGGCACCCGCGTGATCAAGGGGATCGCGCTCGCCGACTATGCCTCCTGGCTGGACGAGCGCGCCACCTTTCTCGGCCAGTGGGGCCTGCGCGGGACGCGCGGCGGCCCGGCGAACGACAGCGGCGCGCTGGGTGGCGGGGCGTCGGGGCAGAAGGCCGGACCGACGTACGAGGAGCTCGTCGAGACCGAGGGGCGCCCGCGGCTGCGCATGTGGCTGGACCGCTTGCACACCGACAACCTGCTGGAAGCGGCCGTCGTCTACGGATACTTCCCCGCGGTCTCCAAGGGTGACTCGTTGATCGTCCTGGACGAGCACGGCAATGAGCGCACCCAGTTCACCTTTCCGCGGCAGCGGCGCGACCGGCACCTGTGCCTGGCCGACTTCTTCCGCCCGCAGGAGGCCGGCGAGACCGACGTCGTCGCGTTCCAGCTGGTCACCGTGGGCTCCCGGATCGCCGAGGAGACGGCAAAGCTGTTCGCCTCGAACTCCTACCGCGACTACCTCGAGCTGCACGGCCTGTCCGTGCAGCTCACCGAGGCGTTGGCCGAGTACTGGCACGCCCGGGTGCGCGGTGAACTCGGCTTCGGCGCCCAGGACCCGGCCACTCTGGACGGTATGCTCAAGCTCGAATATCGCGGCGCCCGCTTCTCGCTGGGGTACGGGGCCTGCCCGAACCTCGAGGACCGGGCAAAGATCGTCGAGCTGCTGGATCCGTCCCGGATCGGCGTGAGCCTGTCGGAGGAGTACCAGCTGCACCCCGAGCAGTCCACCGACGCGATCGTCGTCCACCACCCCGAGGCCAAGTACTTCAACGCCTGAGCGCCGCGAGACCAAGCAGAAAGCGGAACCTTGCAAATACCCCCCGATGCCGTCCTGATCGACATGGACGGCACCCTGATCGACTCCGAGCCGGTCTGGTTCGACACCGAGGTGGGCATCCTCGCGGAGTTCGGCTACGAGCTCGGACCCGAGCACTGGGTGCACGTCCTCGGCCAGGCGAACGACATCGCGGTCGCCTACCTGCTGGAGGTCAGCGGGATTCCGCTCACCCCGGGGCAGCTCAACGTCCGGATCGAGAACGCGATGGCCGAGCGTCTTGGCCAGGGGATGGACCTGTTCCCGGGCGCCAAACAGCTGCTCACCGAGTTGGATGCGGCCGGAGTTCCGGCCGCGCTGGTGTCCGCCTCCTCGCGGCGGATCGTCGACGCCGCCCTCGCGTCCATCGGCCCCGACCACTTCCGTTTCACCGTCTCGGGCGACGACGTCGTGCAGGGAAAACCGAATCCGGAGCCGTACCTGAAGGCAGCGCGGCTGCTCGGGGTCGACCCGGAGCGCTGCGCGGTCATCGAGGACTCGCCCAACGGCTCCGCCTCCGGTGCTGCGGCGGGATGCCGGGTCCTGGCGATCCCGCACGCGGCCGTGATCCCGTCGCACCCGCTGATCACGCAGATGGACTCGCTGGCCTCGGTCACCCTCGAC
>Ga0224712_10000196_pt1 | contig 10778 bp, 9 predicted proteins | sample DielMetaTC5pm2_FD_171474 | JGI IMG/M metagenome (GOLD analysis project Ga0224712, IMG submission 171474) | Corn rhizosphere microbial communities from Kellogg Biological Station, Michigan, USA - Diel MetaT C5pm-2 (Metagenome Metatranscriptome)... | ecosystem: Host-associated > Plants > Roots >...
CTCAGCATATCGCTCGAGTTCCCGCGCACGATGATCGGCAGTATGCTCGGCCAGAATCCGCTGCTGCGCACGACGCCCGATCTCGCGACGCTCGGCATCGCGAATCGAGCGAAGATAGTTCAGCGTATCCTCCGCAGAGTGCGCGATAAGTACTTCCTCCTCGGGCGCGAAGAAGGAATCCAGCCCACACCACCAATCACTGATGACCGGTGTCGCGCAGGCTGCTGCTTCAAACAGTCGCACGCTTGGAGAATAACCCGCGCGCACCATCTCCCGCCGCGTGATATTCAAAGTGAATCGTTGGGCGTTGTAGAAGTTACGATGCCGCATCGGGGAAAGGTGCTCGAAGTGATGGACATTATCCGGCCATCCCAACCCCGCCGGATACTGCGGGCCGGCGACCACCATCCTTGCACTTGACCAACGTCGCGCCGGTTCCAGCATCAGCAAATCCAGCGCCGGTTGTCGGTCGCGACTGTAAGTGCCCATGTAACCGAGATCCCATTCGGTTTCGCACTCATCCCGAAAATACAGTTCCGGATCGACCGAACAATAGAGTGGACGGGCAAAGGGCGAACCGAGGCTCCGCTCGATGTAGCGCAGGATTGGGCCGCCGGTGAAAGACAAGTACAGGCGGTAGCGCCTGACTAGATCACGTGAAATATATTCACCCTTGCCACGCTTCAAATTGGACAGAGTAATCGGAGTATCGATATCGTAAAAGGCGGGAACGCCGCGCGCAGTTTCTATGACCCACTCTCCGATGCGGATCCCCTCGGGGATATAGGACCCGACTATCACTAAGTCTGCTTCGCGTACCTCCCGACCGAAGCGTGAACGCAAGTCGGGAAAGCTATAATAAATCTCAATCCTGCCATACCGACCCAGACTTAGATCACGATTGCATGCATACCACGGAACATCGCGTTCGAGAAAAAGTACCTCGTGTCCCCGTTCAGTCAGTGCCTTTACCAGGGCTCGATAGGTGGTCGCATGACCGTTGCCCCAGGAGGAGGTGATCGAGAGGCCAAGGATTACAGTTTTCAAAGCGCTGCTACCGTCGTTCGTCGCGATCCCTTCGATTTCAGAGCGAGTGCACTCTCGACTTGAAGAGCGCGATGAGTATACGTGTGCTCTGACAGTAGGCGACGGCGTCCGGCGCCGCCGATTTTCGAAGCGCGCGCCGGTGATAGTGATTGCAAATGATCCGCTACCTCCTGTCCATTACGCGCAACCAGAACTTCCGGCCCAGGTTCGAGGAACATCTCGATTCCTGCCCATTGATCGGTGATAAGGCATGCACTCGCACCCGCAACTTCGAACAGTCGTGTTGGAGGAGAAAAACCGAAATCAGTCATACTCTGCCGATTGATATTGAGAACAGCACGCTGACTGCAGTTGAAGGCATTGTGTTGATGCGTATACACATGGCCCAGGTAACGAACATTGCCAGGCATCGGCTTGTCGCCCCAGCCGTTTCCACCGAGTAGAAACTTGCAGTTGGGCAATGCGCGAACCGCGGAGAAAAAAAATTGGTCAACGCGGGTTTCGCGGTCCGGCAACCGATTGCCTATAAAGCCCAGATCTCCCATGAACTCTGGAACCGGTGCCACCGGGAAATGGGAATGTGGATCCAGAGCATTGTATATAGGGACGCAAAGCCGCGCGCCAAGTCCGCTGTATGCGCGCACGACCGGCTCACCACCTCCATAAGTGAAGATCAGATCATACTTTCCGATCAGTGACCGAAACGGATCCTGGGGACTACGCTGCACCGTATTCAGCGTCGCAGGAGCATCGACGTCCCAGAATGCAACGAGCTTTCCCGGACCGCGTAGATCGAGAACTGACCGCTCCAGCCATTCGTCAAAAATGCCGACGCCGCTCGCCTTTACGATCAGGTCTGCGGTGCGCGCATCTTCGAGCGCCCGCGAAACATCATCGAAACCATTCACTGAATAAACGACAACGCGTGCCCAGTCAGGGTCAGGGATATCGCGATGCTGCTGACGATCGTAGGCGGCGGGCTCGTAAAATGTGATCCGATGACTGCGGTTGCTGAGAGCACGCAGTAATCCTCGATAGTAAGTGGCCGCACCGTTCCAATACGCAGAAACGAGGCTCGAACCGAAGAAGGCTATTTTTATGCCCCTAGTCATTTCGCAGACAAAGCCCTCCATGAATCGCAAGTAGTTCGTCCACACGATGCGCGCACGTATGACGCGCGCGGATTGTCAAAAAGCCGTTGATCGCGATTTCACGCGCCATAGATACGTCGTTGAGCAAATCGCGAGTGAACTTCTTCATCTGATCGCCATTGTTGGCGACCAGGTAATCGACTCCCGCAGAGAACAGGCCTTCCAAGTCGTGCCAACCAGTAGAGATGAGTGGGATACCGCAGGCCATGGCTTCGAAGGGTCGAATCGTCGGAATGCCGGGGAGCGCCTCCAGGTACATTCGTCTCGGCACATGCACAGTCAACTTGGATTTGGCGAATACGCTCGGAACATCGAAATTCGGCAGCCAGCCGCCATACGTGATCGAGTTCTCACGTAGTTGCATGAGTGCCGATTCGGGATAGCGCACACCATACGTGATCGTTCGTATCGATAGCGCGCGGCTTGGGTGAATGAGAAATTCGCCCAACTCCGCGGTTCGTTCTTCATCGCCCCAATTACCAATCCAGACGAGATCGTTGACCTTTTCGGCTGGGAGTGGACGAAACAGGCGCGTATCGGCCGCCTCCTGCCACGTCCAGGCCTGACGCGTCCATCCATTGCGCATATAGATATCGCGCAGCACCTCGCCAAAGGCGAGCACGCCATCGTAATGCCGCAGGTCATATAGAGACATGCTCGCGGGGTCGCTCACCACCCGATGATGCGTGTCATGGAAGTAGAGCCGGTATCGGCGCGAAAGTGCTCGATGCTCTCCAACTCGCTTTACGATCTCGGGTGTGTTCCACTCGTGAACTATAACCACATCCGTGTTGTCGAGCGCCTCATCGAGGTCTAGCATGTTCGGATCGTATCGATGTGCGACGATCTGCGGATATGCGTGATGAAACCGGACGATCGCGACTTGTCCATGGTCGGCCAGCAGGTTGCGCACGCTCCACGCATCGCGTGGTTCATAAAAGAGCACCTCGTGCCCGCGGGCCATCAATTCTGAGCCGATACCGCGCAGGAAATGCGCATTACCGTGGTTCCAGTCCGAAATGATCGAATGGCAGAAGATTACGAAGCGCATAGCCGCTCTGCCCCGGGTGTATGGCGCTCCATCACAGTTCGATATATTTCCAAATAGGCGCTCGCCGTTCGATTCGAGTTGAAGGTGCTAGCGTGATCGTTTGCACGTTTAGCGAGATCGTCGCGCAGTTTTGGCTTCCGTATCAGCTCTGCGAGTGCGTCGCGAAGCGCGATGCGGTCTTCGGGCGCGACGAACAATGCCGCGCCGTCCCAATTTTCACGCAAGCTTTCAATGTCACCGAGAACGAGGGCGCAGCCGCTGAGTGCCGCTTCCAGCGCGCATAAGCCAAATGGCTCGTAACGGGCCGGAAATGCACAAATCGACGCGGCGGCAAGCCAGACGCGCAGATGCGCAGGACCCAACGGCCCTACCATCTTACCATTCGACACTTGGACGCTATCACCAGCCGGTGAAATCGAGTTGCCGGCGATAAAGACCGGCCATTCAAGGTCGCACGCAACTGCATCTATCGCGGAAATATTTTTAGCCTCGTCCCATAGGCGTCCGAAACTGAAGATATATGCCTGCTTCTTGGAAACGCCGAATGAGCGAGGATCACGACCGTTGGGGATCACCGCTTCGAGCGCTGGCTTTCCGTACCACCGGTGAAGCTGCGCAAGCATTGCATGTGAAGGCGCGATCACCGCATCGGCAGCTAGAATTCCCCGACGCACGAAGCGGCGGTACAAATTCCAGGTGCTGGGAGCCTCGACGCCGCGTACTGCTGCCCACCAGGAAAGCACACAGGAATGCGCCACACTGATAACCGGAGCTTCCCACGGGAGCGCCGCGTGCACATAACCATTGAGATGGACGACATCCGGTCGAAACCCGCGTTCGATATCCAGTAGCCACGCACCGGCTCGTTCGACATCTCCCCATGGATCATCCATCCATTCAATTTTGAAGTCGCTTTCGAAAACGTGAGTTCGCGGAAGCCGCGCAAGCTCCGCCGATTGATCACGGCTCGGACGCGCGCCCATTGTCGCCACGGCGATCTCGACGCCGCGCGTACTAAGAGCTCTCGCCAGTTCGACTGTATAGGTCCAGACTCCCCCCATCGCGTCGGCGGTCATCAGCACGCGCCGCACTTCTCGTCGCGGGATCCGCTGGCGCGCTGATGACGGGACGCTTTTAGCAATGGAGTGCATCTCTAGCCCTTGTAAATGGCGTCGAGTGCGCGCGCCACGTCCAGGAGGCGTTCGCAGGCAGGATCGTACGAGGGCGACCGAGACAATTGCTGCGCCCATGCGATAAGCGCTCTACCGCCCCATCGATCAGGCGGCGAACTCAACGTGGTGCGGTTGCGCCCTCGGATGTACAAAGAGGTGAAATCGTAAAATGACCCGCCCTCATTGTAGAACTCAACTCCACCTTCGGTGCCATAGAACTTCGCAGTGATTACGGCGTCAAAGATCGTCGGCAGTTTCCACGAGCACGCGAGGCGTACTACCGCGCCGGAGTCCAAATGAATAGCGGCAACTGCGTAATCCTCAACCGTCGTGTGCGGCACACTCAGCGGCTTGCCTTGACAATAACAACTACTCTCAACGGAATTGATTTTGGGCCAATCGAGCATCCAGAGCGCAAGATCGACCAGATGGATTCCGAGATCGACGACACACCCGCCTCCCGCAAGTTCGCGCGCGTAGCACCAATCCTTATCGGGTCCATAGGCGTTGTGAAAAGTGAGATCCGCGGCGTAAATACTTCCAAGCGCGCCGTTGCGAGCATAGTCACTCATCTTCGCAATCGCATCTGTGTACCGGTAACAGACGTCGAGGGCGAGCAGTCGATCCGAGTTGCGTGCTGCGTCGACGACACGCCCAGCCTCAGCCGCATTGCGCGCCAGCGGCTTTTGACAGAACACGGCAAATCCCCGCTCCAGCGCCGCGATCGATTGATCGGCGTGAAGAGCGCTCGGTGTCGCGATAACGACGCCGTCCAGGTCCATCGCCAGTAAGTCATCGAAGGAGTACAGCAGCTGCGCGCCCGGTGCGAATTTGGAAGCATCTTCCGCACGTTCTCTAATAGGATCGAAAATCGCGCTTACCCGGCCCGCACCGCTTTCGACCAACGACTGCAGTCGCGCACAGCCTATCCAGCCTGTACCAACAAAGCCGAGTCGCGGTGCCTCGGCGATGTCTCGCCTGACGCATTCTCTACGGAGAGCACTCATACAGTCGCCACCGCCTTAAGGAAGCCGTGAGGGCGACGAGCACACGCGGAAAACGCGTCGCCGAGCTTTCCGAGCGGAAGTAGACACAGCCCGAGCTTGTCCAAATTGATGCGCCCGGTCATCACCGCATCGACCGCAGCTCGCATGCCGTTCGTCCGCACATCCTGATCGCGCTCGTGAGCATTAATCACGTCGATCCCGCGCCAATTCCAGAGTTGCAAATCAACACAGCGCGGACCGTCCTGATGAAATCCTGCGATGATAAGACGTCCGCGTTCGCCGACGAGCTTACTCGCCAGGTCAAGCGTTCGTTGCAGGCCGGCTGCCTCGATGACGCGGTCACATAGCCCGCCGCCGGTAATATCCACGACTCGGTGTACTGCAAGCTCCTGACCGTCGACTACGACGACATCATTCGCGCCGCAGCGTTGTGCGGCCTCAAGGGCGAACTGTCGCCGCGACAAGGCGATAACGCGCGCTCCAATCGCAGCGCACAACTGGGTCAGCGCGGCGCCGAGAAACCCGATTCCAACGATGCCAACGGTATGCTGGGGGCCAATCTCAGATCTGGCGAGGATGTTCATCGCACATCCGAGCGCTTCGCCTGGAAATACGTAGTCATCCAGTTCACTTGGCAGCGGCACCACCGATCTCGTGTCGGCTACATCGAACTCGGCAAAAGCTTTGTCAGAAAGCACGGCGACGCGATCGAAGGTAATGCCCGAAACTGCTCCACCCTCCGCATCAATTCGGCCCCATCCCTCATGCCCGGGCGCGCCGGCTTCCATCGGATACGAGAACCACGGTCGCCCTTGCCAAACCGGCAGATTCGACGCGCAGACGCCACATCCTTCGAGCCGAATACGGACCTGCCCTGGTCCCGGCTGCGGCAAAGGTACGTTGCCCACTCGCACACTGCCGGGCGCGACAATTGAGGCGGCCCTCATATTCTTTTGGCGTGTCGCTCTTGATCGCATTTACCGATGACCCTTTCGCCTGATCACGAAGGATGCTCTCGTGTTCCCAATGTATCGGCTAAATCCGCAGCACCCGACGCATCGCTTCTTGCGCCATGACCACGGAGCCAGCGGTAGAGTTCCGTGACACCCTGGCGCACGCCGACACGAGGCGACCATTGAGTATAGAGACGAAACTTCCGAATGTCGGAGACGTAATATTTCTGATCGCCGGCGCGCCATTCGCCTGCACGGATCGGTGGCGATGAGCCATAAAGCTCATGAATAGCACTGAGTAGTTCGAGCAGGCTCAGCGTATTGTCGACACCGCCTCCGATGTTGAACGCTTCGCCTGAAAGTTCTGACATCCGCTCCTGCGCCAGCAAGAGTGCATCCACCAGGTCGGTCACGAACAGAACGTCACGGACCTGCTTGCCGTCGCCATAGATCGTGAGTGGCTGACCGTTAATGGCGCGATCGATGAAATGCGCGATCCAGCCCTGATCTTCCGTACCCCGCTGTCGCGGGCCATAGATACAACTCATCCTGAAGACGACGGCGGGCAGTCTCTTATACCGGGCGTAGTCCAATACGTACTGATCAGCAGCACCTTTGGAACATGCGTAGGGACTGTGAAATTCAAGCTGTCGCCCCTCATCGATTCCGAACATCGGCGGCGACGACACGGGTTGATAGCGCGTACCGTTGGGATATACCCGCAGGTCCGCCAGACTGCCATAAACCTTGTTTGTCGAAGTGAAGACAAGCCGTGGCGGCTGCAACTGCATTCGCAATGCTTCCAGGAGATTGAGGGTGCCGCCTACGTTGATCTCGAAATCTTCGCGCGGATTTTCGAAACTCGTCGTAACTGCCACTTGCGCGGCAAAATGAAATACTTCATCCACGTGCGCCGCCACTGAATTTAAGCGGGCCGTGTCGCGGATATCGCCAGTCTCTACCCGAAGGCGGCTACTGTGATTGCTGGCGAGCCACTCGAGGTTGGCGCTGACTCCTCGACGCGAAAGATTATCGTACACGATCACGTTCCGTCCTTGGCGCAGAAGACGATCAGCGACATTCGATCCGATGAAACCGGCTCCGCCCGTGACGAGTGTACATTTGGAACGCCGGTCGTCGTGATGGTTGCGGGTGCCATTTAACCTCGGGCCATCAACTTTCGAGACACGCCGATTCGCCGAGCGGCCGCCGGAATTCGCGCCTTTCATATGACCAGCCCTCGCGCGGCAAGTTCACTAGTCGCTACAGCGCTCCGGTCCTCGACAAGCTTCCCTTCAAGCCACTCAGCCATTGATTCGATACCCTCATCGAGTCCTACACGAGGTTCGAAACCGAGGAATTTGCGCGCCAAGCTGATGTCAGCATAGCAATGTCGGACATCGCCGGCACGGTACTGTCGCAGGATCTGCGGCCGAATGTCGTTACGCCCGAGCACCGCGGCCACCCTGAGTGCCACTTCGATAATCGAGTGAGGCTGTCCACTACCTATGTTGAAAACTCTTCCGGGAGCTTCTGACGCATCCAGCGCCAGGCGGCACGCCCTCGCAACATCATAGACGCTGACGAAATCGCGAAGCTGCAAGCCGTCTTCGAAGATGAGCGGCGCGTTTCCGTTGAGCAATCTTGCCGCGAAGTTCGTCAATACTCCTGTGTACGGATTGGAAAGCGCTTGATACGGACCGAATACATTAAAGAAGCGCAGGGCGACGGTCGGGATGTTATATGCATTGCCAATCATCAAACACATGCGCTCCTGGTCAAGTTTAGACAGCGCATAGATGGAGGCTGTAGATGGATTTTTCGTTTCGGGCGTCGCCACCGGCGTAAGCGGCGCGCCGTCACGAGCGCATAGTTCCCACCGCTTAGCGCGCAGCCGAGTGAGCGAACGACTGACGCATTCGTGCAGCGTCCCGTCAGGGGCTCGATAGAGGCCTTCGCCATAGATGCTCATGCTCGATGCGACGATCAATCTCTCCACGGGGCATCGACTCAGCGCTTCAAGCAGCATCGCAGTCCCAAGATTGTTCACGCTCACGTACTTGGCGACCTGATACATGCTCTGACCGACTCCAACCGCCGCGCCGAGATGAAAGACGGCATCGACGCCCTTGAGGCCGCGTGTCAGCGCCTGCGGATCGCGGATGTCGCCGCGCATCAGCTCTGCTGCCGGGTTCAGATACGCTGGACCCTCGCTGCCTTCGCCATGTACCTGGACGGACAGGTTGTCCAGGATACGAACGCGATGGCCGCGACGAAGAAGTTCTTCAGTTACGTGGGAGCCGATGAATCCGGCGCCACCTGTGATCAGTACGAGCTTCGCCATTGTCAGATTTCCCGAAGAATGAAGTTTTAAGATGATGGCCCTGGAGACGCGTTGAGCAGAGCTTGGCTTGGGGACAATGGCGATTTTCCGGCAACAGGCCGGTCCGTGAAATCACGAGCATCGTCGTCGGGAATCTAGGTACGAAAGATAGGCTATGCATCGTTCGTCCATTTGCCGAAACTCGAATCACCTTGAGTTCCGGTCCGCTATGCCCCGGCCGTGGGGCGCTCTGCGCTAAGCGGACGCGTGCTGCGAAGCACCCCCATGCTCGGTCGAGAACCCGGGCAGGAGCGTCATGTTCGGCACTAGCGATCTCTACCTCCGAGTTAGCTAGTTCTGATTCAGCAACATGCGGACCAAATAATTCAGCAATGGATTCCTGCATTAAGTATCATAAGCCAACGTTTAGCTCGCACCGCGTTCGCATTGGATATCGTCCGACTGCCCCCGCGGCTGTAATATTTTCAGAAACCCGATTAGCTCACGGAACCGTTTCGGCTCCAACTCAGCGATCTCAATTTGGATGTTCTATTGAGAGCTGTACAATATCGTGACATGCCGAAGGCGGAATCCCATACGCCGGCGCGGCGAAAATCATCTCGTATCGTCACTATAATTGGCAGGTCTTCATAAGATGCTGGTCAAGTCCGCTGGGTGCTGGAAAAACCTGAGAGGGATTTCCTCGCAGCTGCTTTGACGGCCGGAGCGTGACGGCGTCGATGAGCCTCGTCGAGCTCCTGGCGAATAGATCTAATTGCCTCCGTTCGAACTGACTAATGGTAATTCCGCGCCATTGCTCGCTGGCGCGAATCAGCGCCGCATACATTAGCTTCAGCACTGGCCGTTCGCCGAAGCAGTTAGCGATCACCTTGGTCCGCCGCCGCTCCTCGCCGCACAAGCGCTCAAGCAGGTTGGTGGTGCGGATTACCTGGCGATGATTGAGCGGGAAGCGCAGATGGGTGAGACAGGCCTCGAAGTCATCCTTGAAGCAGGCTACCGCCGAAGGCAAGTCGCCCTGATAGGTGCGTTCGAAGTCTGCCGCCAACGCGCGCGCCATTTCGGCCGAGGGTGCCTCGTAGCAGGCCCGCGCCCGCGCGCGCAGCTCGGGCCAGCTCTGCTCGGGAACCTTGCTCTCAAGTTGCGCATGCGATGGGCCAAGCAGCGCTGGCGCAACGAGCGCGGCAGACATTCCTCGACCGCGCGAATCAGCCCCGGGGCGCCATCAGTCACCGTGAGCAACGGATCCCGCAGTCCGCGCCGACGCAGGTCCTGGATAAAAGCGCGGCAGCTCTCGGTGTCTTCCTTGGTCCCGGGAGAAAGTCCCAACAGCACTTTCTCGCCGCTGCTGACGATGCCCCAGGCGCACAACACCGCCTCGCGCGGCTGCCCTGGCCGCAGTCGCTCGGCGAGGCCGTCGAGATAGAAATAAAGCAGTTCATACTCGGACAGGTCGCGCGTGACGAAGGCCTCGTACTCGGCCCATAGCCGTTCGGTCAACTCGCTCACCGCACTCTTCGAGAGCAGCGAGTTGCCCTCCTCGTCGGCCAAGGTCGCCTCGATGTCGCGGGTCGATAGCCCACGGGCGTACATTTCGACCGCCAGCCGCTCCAGCGCCGCGCTGCGCTTGCCCAATTGTTCGCGGATGCGCGAACGGAACGGTTCCTCACGATCGCTCACCTGCGGCGCGGCGTACTCAAGCGCGCCCTCGGCGGTGCGCAGCCGTCCGCGGCGATAACCGTTGCGGTAGCCGGGCTCGCGCCGCTCGCTATCCCGCTCGTAATAGCCGCGCCCCAGCGCTGCGCTCGCTTCCGCTTCCAAGACTTCTTCCACCAGCCTACGTACTCCCAGCCGGATTAGTTCTGCTTGCAAGTCGCCTGAAGTTCCTTCTCGCAACAGCTTCTCGATCTGCTGGCCGGTCCGCGCCGATGCCGGTACTCTCTGTGCCACGGGATGCACCTCCTCGCAGCCGGCGCCAACCGGCCGCTTCGCGTTTATTGATTACTTATGCGAGGATGCATCCCTCTCCTTTTTCCAGCAATCCTAAGACTTCACC
>Ga0224712_10000199_pt1 | contig 10746 bp, 17 predicted proteins | sample DielMetaTC5pm2_FD_171474 | JGI IMG/M metagenome (GOLD analysis project Ga0224712, IMG submission 171474) | Corn rhizosphere microbial communities from Kellogg Biological Station, Michigan, USA - Diel MetaT C5pm-2 (Metagenome Metatranscriptome)... | ecosystem: Host-associated > Plants > Roots >...
AAATGGTGAGGGAAAATCCCTCACCATCAAACGCGTACGAACGCTACGCGCGCACGAAATCGTTCATTGCGTAAAACTTCAACTGCGGATCAAAGATCTGGCTGAGCGTGCCGATCTTCCAGCGGCTCGACTGCGGGATCTCGGCGATCGTTTCGGCCGTCATGTAATGCTCGGCTTCAGCCGACAATGCGTCTGCCATGAAACGGCTGCTAACGACACGCGAGGTCGGTTCGAGAACGAACCCGATCGTCTCATAAAGCGATTCGATGATAGAGCGGCTCCAGCACTCCAATCGCGTCGGCAGTGTTTGATGATCGTTGTCGAAGTACAGTTCTTCGAGATCCTTGAAGCCGACGTCGATGAGTTCTTCTTCGTTCGTCTGGATCTCGTAGTTTTCCGGCACTTCGATGGCCATGAACATGCCCAGATGAACTTTCTCGACTTCGCCGGCTGCGTAATCGAGGAAGAACGTCGTACGACGATGCAGCCATTGTTCCGGCGACACCATCTCTTTTTGTGCGCCTTCGTAGACGATGTCCATGACTTCATGACGCATGTATTCATGCCGCGTCCCGTCGATCTTGCTCACGATGATGATTTCTTCGCGGCCTTCACGGAACAGGTTGTTCAGGATTCCAGTCCAGAACCCGTCAACGAGCATGCGTCCCGTGAAATTCGATTGCAGGAAAGGCCCGCCGGGCAGACGTTCAAGCGTATACCGAGACTGCATCGAGAAGAAGTCATGCGGATTGGGGTGGCCGCCTACGCCGATCGAACAGCCGAGAGCGAGGCGTTCTTCACCGACACCCTTGCCGCGTTGATACGTGAAGATTTGGTACTTGCCGGCGACCTTCTTGTAGAAGACGGTATAGGGAAGAAACTGGATGAAACGCGTGTCTTTTTCGCACCACCCACGGCGAACGAAGTTCAGCATCGAATAAACGACTTCGCTCAACTCGTTGGGTTTGCCGAACTCTTCCGGCAGACGCAGCATCGTATCGAGGAATTCGTGGGCCGAGATGGCGAGTACCTGCTCGACCGGCTTTTCCTGCCCTTCGACCGATTCACAGTAATCAGTGTAGTTCGGCAGCCGGCCGAAGTCGTGTTCCTTCATGTTGTCGTGTTCAGCCGCGGGCTGTTCGTCGACCATGAGCGGGATCTGGCACGGCATGAGAAACGTGCCGAACTTGGGTACCGCGCAAACGTCATCGATGATCGTTTCACCGAGTTCATTGGTGAAGCCGAGACTGATGCGAGCGCCGATCGGCGTGACGACCGTTGTCTCGTTATCGCGCATGGCCGCGACTTGTTCGAGTTGGGCGACGTTCACCGGATAAAGCGGTGAGTAAGCGCACGCCGAGAGCGGCGCCATGATTTCGTCGTTGGCGTTTTGTTCCTGATCTCCGCCTGCGGGCACGATCAGGACGCGTTGTTCTTGTTCAGCATCTTGCATTTTTTCTTGCGGCGACATATGAAATCCTTATCAAAAAGGTGATGCCGGTTGAGGTCAAACCATTCGGCTTCTTAGTAAAAAATAACGGAGGGCGAAGTGGCTTTCGCCACCCCGCTCTCTTTTCAAACACTACGTTTTGGGAAACTCTACTTGTTCCCCGCGCTGCTTCTTAGCCAGGTACATCCTGAAATCGACGACCTGTCTAGAAATCCGTTCTCGTAGCTGCTGGGTCTGACCATAATTGATGGCAATTCCCGTAACAGCATTTACCAGTCGAGCAAAGTCGTTATCGAACCGTTTATCGGCAAACGATGCGCGTATCCGAGTCACTCCTTCGTCTTCGATCTTGTTATCGATGCCGTAACGCATCTGCATGGCTTTACCTGCTTCTGATGCAGCCATGTCATATCCGTCACGCCACTGACGTTGAGTCAATTCATACAGGTCTTCTGCACGAATGAGAACAACTAGATCTTTGTTATGCGGTGGTTTGTTGAAATACTCTCTCAGATCCGGGTCATAGACCTGATGCTGATTGTCCATGTAGGAGCGCAAGATCTCGTTATCTGACCAGAGCTTTTTATAGTACTCTTCAGTACCAGCAATATCGGTTTTGAAATTCTCAACCACTCGTTTGTGGCGTATGTGGACGATAATACTCCATGCAACAAAAACGAGTATAAAACCCCCAAACATCAGCCCATATTGCATATACAATCTCCAGTTATAAAAAGAAAAAAATACCCACAGGATGAGGCGTCGCCTCATCCTGGGATACATTAATTGGAAGCTTCTGGAAATGGAACGGCGGAAGCATCAACGACAATGTACTCTATACCAAAGAGTTTAAGTGGGATTTTGCCATTGACGTAATTTATCAAGCTTCCGCGCATAGTCGAATACATGGAATCTAGCCGCATTGCTTCCTGAATCTCAATGCCCTGAATTGTCCTATATTCGAACTCATCACTTCCAAAACGACGCAATTTTAGATAAGTAGGAGGTTCAGGAAATTTCGCATCAAGGAAATAATCCATCTTATTTCTTCTTGATGATTTTCCGATCGATCGGAATCACATCGGTTACTGCTACCGACCTGATCTCGTCGGACTGCATCTTGATGAGGATGCGATTGCTACCGGTGATCGGCGGCAAGATAGCTACCTTCTTCCAACCGTCTTCTTCCAGCACTTCACGCACGATGTTGGCGATCAAACGATCGTCTTTATCTTGTACGCGCTCGAACACGTCGATTTCGTGTTCTTTACCGATGTACCAGCACAATTCGCCGGTGGTCGGGTCGTAAGCATAATTACCCAGCTTCAGGGCTTTGCCAAACAGGTCGAAGAAAACATCCTTGACCTCTTGTTCCGTCTTGAACCGACGGTAAGGCTTGGAGGAGAACTCCGTGAGTTCTTTCTTCAGTTGACGCTTGGCTGCGTCCAGCGAATTCATGTCGACCATTTTTAGTTCTTGACGAAGTAGTGTTCGGCGAAGTCTTCGGAGGGAGGCCACATATGGCCGTGCTGCTTGAGGATAGCGCGAGCGTTCGTGATGTACTTAATCTGCTCGTCTGGTCGCAAATCGTTGATGTCGCCAATCGCCAGAATGCCCAAATGCTGGTCGTGACGAACCATTTGCTTCGCTGCCATTTCGGTTGCTTCTCCGATGGGCAGATAGACGAGCTTCACAGCATGAATGTGTTCGGTCTCCGGGTAATTCGGCACGAAGTTCGCACCAAATTCGGTTATGACTTTGTTCGCTTCCATCCTGTACTTGCGAGCCTGCTCTTCCGGCAGGTCTTCCAAGTTATCGGTGGCGATCAGACTGAGCCGATAATCACGCCGGATGTTTTGTTCGGTTGCGCGGCGAACGGCTTCGCCAAGTTCGTAATACTTGTTTTTGATCGGCAGAATTTCACCAGGCATCTAACTCTCCTCGATTTTAAAAGTTGGTATTCTGATACAAAAAAGAAGACCCCGCTATGTAAAATAACGGGGCCGTATCCGCCTCCTACTTACTGGAGGGTCGGACGTTGTTCCTGATAACTGCGTTGCTCAGGGGTGGGTAGATTATGCATAGCCACTTCCCAGCGTCTGCTGCGAACATCGGGTAAGAACAGCGGACGCTTTTCGCAATACTTCGCACCCCAATGATCCTGCTTAGGGATGTCTTCCCAACCGTATTCGATTTTAGGAGCTTCAAACGAACCGGGTACATCTTCTTTAACCCCGTAAGTCTGATCCACCACGCTAAAGAAAGCGAATGGGTACCTGCAATGAACACAGAATAACTGCTGCGAACCTTGGCCTTCGAAGTCCTTACCACTGGATCTTACCTTCCAGTAATGTCCGTTATCGCAGAGGTACTCTGTGTAACCTTCGTAAGACATTTCAAAGCTCCTTTCGTCGCAGTAGCAGCACTACTGAGACTTTCGTTTAAGTGAGAATGTTACAAGGCCGATACTCCAATGAACCGATCGTCGCGCGATCGGGATAAACTTCGTGACGGCTCTCACCCCGAAACTGCTCGTAGGTCTTAGATTTGAGTGCGAAGACTTCTTCCTTGGTCAGAGGATTGCCATGCGAGTCGATTTCCGCATGGACTTGGAATCGCAAAAACACCTGATCCGCTTCTTCCTTGAGAGCATTGGCGATCTCCAAACCGCCAGTTTTCAAAGCCTGTTCATAAGCATGCCCGCCGGGTTGCGAGGTACGCCACAAAGCAGATTGGGTCGGGTAATCTTTGCGAAAGCGTTCGAGTGCTTCTTGACGCTTTTGTTCCTTGGTCTTCATTTTAAAAGACGTTCCTTTTCAAACGTTAAGATATGACCAATCAGCCAGCCATATCAGCTTACGACAATTCAGTTACCATTGATGTCTGCCTCCGTGACTGAATTCGCCGTACGGTTTTTGACGAATTCATTGAATTGATCGACCAGCAGTTTGATCGGGCCTGGCTTAGTCGACAAACCCTTTTCATCGAGTTCGTGAATCACCAATAGTTCGCGAATGCGATATCCGGGTCCCATGAGTGCATGAAGCAGGTCCCCCAAGGCTTCTGCATCCACAGATACCATCAGACGTTCTTCTTTTACTGCTGGGGCTTCGGTACTCATTATTCTCTCCTGATTTTAAAAAGAATTACCAGTCCATCTCACCCGCATCGAACGCCATTTCTTCGCACTGCTTGCGATCGATCGCATCTTCCAGCTTGGCCGTTTCACGCGCCGTCATGAAAACATGATGCTGGTTATTCTTCAACCAAGCACGCATCTTCTTCACGTTAGCGGCGAATATAAGAACCCATGTGTCACTGGTTGGGGCATAGACCGATACGAACCGACCGAAGCGCATCGCCATCGAAGTGATAGCGCTTTCGTTCAACCATTTGCCATAATGATCCGGATGACGACCGATTTCATGTAACAGCGCGTTGACCGCTCGCGTTTCGCTCGAAAATAGGTGTTCGCCCTTACGCAACTTAATGGGTTCAGCACCAAATTCTTTAAGCATATCGCTGATCGATATCTCATTCTCACGAATGAGATCGGCAACAGCAACCGGTTGGTATTCCGGAAAATCTTCACGCACATCGAGTGGACCATCGCCACGCTTGATGATCTTCCAAACATGATGCATGTTGTACATGCGGGGCTCGTCTTGGACAAACGCACTCCCAGGAACACCAGGACGAATTTCATCCATGACGAGCAGGTGATTCCTGGCACCAATCGTGATGACGTGATTGACGGTGAACCGATTGTTACCGAGATGATCAGGATGAGCCGGATCGACTTCGACGACAGTGCCCTTCGGAAAGTGCGCTACGCCGAACTTGATGTCCATCTCGGTGCGACCGTGTCGGCCGTACCGATCCTCGTAGCTGTAAAGCGTGTACGGAAACTTCTGCTCGATCTTGATGAGGGTTTCTTCCTCACACAAGAACCGACCGAATGGATCGTAAACTACCCAGCTTTTTTCATCGTCCGGTCCTTCCGTGACGATCTTCCAGCCGTCCTTCGAGACGTACGTTCCGTCACGTTGTTCCACGAACACACGATCCAGTCGTTCGTTCAGCGGAACCATGTTGAAGTACTCGACGGGATCGACGATCGACGATTGCATCCACATGGCCAAATGCTTTTCGAAGTTCTTCCGGTTCTCTTTAGGGCTGTCCACAATGCCGTTCATTAGCGCGCGGTAGACAAAATCACGCCGATCGCGCGAAACGTTCGGATACTTCTTATCCACGCATCGCCGGATCTTCAGAGCAAGATCTAAGCGCGTCGGCCGGGCTTTCGACAAACCCAAAAATGCTCGGGTTTGTTCATGAGATTTCACAATCGAATCCAATGCTTCCTTGCTGAGAGGGATAGCGCTGCCTGGGAACATCTGCTTGAGCGCTCCTTCGGCTTCAGGTGCAGGTGATCTGAGGAAGGAAAGATACGTAAAACCACGTTCGTCGTTATTCTGTTCCATTTTTACCTCATTTTAAAAGGGTTAGTTTTCCGACTGCTGAGACTTCTTCCATTTTTCGTGCAGCGCACTCGCATGTTCACGATCATGGAATCTCACCAGCGCGATGTTCGGAGCATCTTTAACTGACTCGTAAAAATCATCTTCACCAATCAGCTTTAAATCTTCTTGCGTAGTGAGTCTCGTCGTGTGAAACGTTAAATCCACGAGGATAAAACCCAACTCACCTTTGAGGAAGTACTTACCTTCCTCTTTATCGACTACGCCTTGAACGCAGCCGATGAACCTGCCTGTTGTTTTTTCAAATACCGATCTCACGCATAGGGCAGGCAGACCCCACGGTTTTAATGCATCAGAGTACTCCTTCGGACTCACTATCCTTCCGTTGATCCCGAATTCCTGCCCTAACGGACCCATGCGATAGAAATAGCTTGGCTTCGATTCCGCGTTCTCCACTTTGCTGCGTGCTGCATCCGTCAGCTTCATGGGGATTCGTTCCTTCGACATCAGTTACCTCACGTGATTCGTTGGCGAGAGTTGCAAGACGCTTAGCGATGCATTCTTGCAAGTTCAGTTTCTTCCGTCGTTCCCAGATGAAAACGGTCTTAGCCCATGTTTCGCAGGCCGGACATTTTTCACAGGCGACAAACTTCTCTTCACCTGTACGTTCCATTTCCAGGGGATTGGTCGCCTCGCGTACTTCTTCTCCGACTGCTTTGGGTAATTCGCAGATCCAAAGATCCGGAATAATCTCAAAAGGCAGTTCGTTCAAAATACGGTCCTTTGTATCGTACATCAAAGGAAATTCCATCGGCACCTGATGGTTTCGGGCGTAGTTCGATGTGTGGATCCACGCCATCCTCATGTCGCCCAAATGCATCGCGAACTGATCGCCCATCACGTACCCCAAACACACTTTCGAGTGCTTGCGGCCGTCAGTTGCAAACTGCAATGCGAACGGCCAAACCAGAGCCTGGGAAAACTGATGGTCAGGGATGTTATTATTCCACTGGGCACGTACTGACCCCCAACGGCTTCGCTCAGTGGCCTGGAACATATTGCCGAGATCCACGATCGTATCCGTGATCACCTTGTTACCCGTCTTCTTTTCGAAGAAGTCGATGATCTTTTTACGAGCGGCCAATTCCATCGGGATCTTGTCCTGACATTGCGTCGCCTTGATGTAGCAAGTATAGACATCGCCCTTTTCCAACTCTTTCCAGAGCATGTAGGAGGAGTCCATGCCGCCGGAGAAAACGAGAAGAGGTTTGAGTTCGCTCATTTATTTTTCTTCCTTCTTGGGATGATCTTTTACTTTCGGAACGCCGGTAGTAATGCGATCGATTTCATCCGTCATCTTTTTGATATACGGAATGACCCCGATCCGCTTAGGAGTCGTAGACATACCTCCTACTTCCATGATGTTAGGAGGAGGCGTTCCTTTACCGGCTTCAGGATCCAGGACCAACCGATCGCTAAGCCGTGATCGATGAATCGCCACGAACTTACCTGGAACGTGATTTAAATCTTCACTGAACTTGTATTCCGGACGTAGTTCGACTTTTGATTCATCAGGTGAAAGTACCCGATAGCGACCAATGGCATCGTCAGTCGTTACTCGATTCTTACCGCGATGAATCGTGAGATATTGCTCACCTGAAATCCGCTCGACTACATCAAGAGGAGAATGATCTTCATCCGCCGGAACTACACCAAATGACAAGCTTCCGTCGGCATTCATCCGACAGTCGATCGCTATCTGAAAACACCCAAGCTTTTGCTCGTTGGCCCGATTAAACGACATCGTAGTGATCATATCGGCCAGATCGTCGAATGCGGGTACGTTCGTCCGATCACGTGAAGAAAATTCACGAGCAATCGCTGCGCGATCGTAATCGACATGTATACGCAGTGCTTGGTCGTCAGCCGGCTTCATGTCATTTGCTGAATTTACAACGCCGGTACGAACCTCAACAAATTCTCCCTTAGTCGCAGCTTTTAATCGACGATCCACATCCTCGAACGACATTTCCAGAGGGAAGAATACGACATCGTCGTTACTGCTTTTGTCCGAATCCGGATTGCTCGGTTCGATGCTCGTCAGGATCTTCATGGCTTCCTCGACCAACTCACCTTTGCGAAGCTGCCGCTGAGTACCACTCGTCAACAGACCCTCCAACGCATCGACGAAACTATCGCCCAGTACTTCTCTCATCTGCTTTTCCATGTTGTCCATTTTCACCTTCGTTTTAAAAGAGTGCTTTGAGCATCTCGACGGCTTTCTTATCGCTCGACAATGCCTTGCACGTTTGGTTGAGGGCGTGAACATTGTCGAAATGAAACGCCATGTGAACTTCTTCATCTTCGCGTAGCTGCTCGCACTTCATTCTTGCGCGAACGATGCGGTAATACGGCATAACCTCATCCTTACAGTGACGCAGTACTGTAAGGATGTCACGATTCGGATCTTGCTCATGAAAGAGCTTACGGATCAACGGATCGTTGTTGGGGAGCAGCGGCAATAAAAATAACTCACGGCACACAGCCATGCGAATGAATTCGTAGCGCGCATGGACTGCGGCTACGCTGATGTCGTGGTTTTTGCCGACACGGGCAAACCCTTTCTCTTCGAAAACGATTTCTTCGAAGATGGCGAAATACTCATTCAGGTTTTCCAATGTCTGCATGGCGCTCACCGATTCAAATGAGTCACCAGTGCCTCGGCATCGCCTTCCGAGTACACGATTGCGATCTGATCGCCTTCAGGATCGAGGATCTCATATTGCTCAAGCAGCGTCAGGTCATCAATGACCTGACTGTCGTCGTGAGTGTCTTCGTAGATCTTGGTTTCTCGTTCTTCGTCGGGGACTTTTTCCCAGGTATACATTCTCTGCTCCTCAGTTTTAAAATACGTTCAGTTCAGTCGGTTCTTCGCCTTCGCGTTGAACGAGGATCTTTGTGTTCTTGGCTTTCTCCGTGATCACGAAATCGTACAATGCCAACGCTCGGCGAAATACTTCGCCCATGTTTACGGCGTTCGTACGTGTCTGGAGATCATCCAGTTTCTTCTTGACCTCGGGAGACATGTCCAACTTCAGACTGTTCGTCTTGCTCATTATGATCCTCTGGTTTTCAAATAGGGAGGGGTGACCGAAGCCACCCCAGCGGTCGTATTACTTCGTCTTCGGGAACAGATAGAAGACAGCGAGCAGGCGACAATCTTTGTTCAGCCTGATCGACTCATTGCCCAGCAAAAGACGCGAGGCATTTTCGAAACCACGGCTGCAAGCCGAGATGTAGTCATCCATCGACATGATCATCTCGCCAAGACAGACGTCGGTGCGTACCCGCGTATCGTCAGAGTCCGACGCAAAATTGAGCGGACAGACTTTCTGATCGATGGGGTCCGAATCGGCGTGAACCGGGCAGATCCAGTTGCTACCCCGTTGATCCTGGATCACCATGAAAGCAGTGAGGTCTCGGATCTTATTGGTTTCAGAGTCCAGATATTCCAGATACTCGCCCTGTTCACGAGCTTTGAGGATGTCCTCGTAGATCGTAGAGAAAGTATCGGAATCCGTGATCAGCTTCGCGAAGAAGATCAACGGGTTCTGGAGAGGTTCCGGGTCTTCCTTGGTGAGCAAGGAATTCTTCCAGGGAACCACGGCCAAGGTTGCGGATGGCTTTTCTTCTTGTTTAGGTTTATTGACAACAGGATTCATAATCACTCACCTGTATAGTTATTGTAAAAAACATCTGCCTCGGATTGGGCAGGCTCTTCCCCCTATAACCCATTATTGCTGACGAGTTATCTATTTTACTCGCTTGTTTGCGTACTTCGGAGTAATGATATATTCATCAAAATTTCTCGAACAAACATAATCCCAGGAACCCTTTCGGGCCCCTGGGATTATGTATGGTCGTTGTAGTATTGCCTACTTACTTAGCAGGCGGAGGCGTTCCAGCTGCCGGTTGATCCGGAGTCTGGGGCGCAGCGCTCACAGGAGGAGCCGCCGGCGGTGTTGCGATCGTTCCGCCAGTCAACGTATTGGTCAATTCCGCGACCGCGGCTTCTGCCGATTGTTCCTGCTGAGCATCGGAGGCAGATTGCTGAAGCACTTCGAGATGCTTTTGCTTAACCAGGCGCGAGGCTGCGCCGAAGAAAGCGATTGCATTCAAAATATGCGTGAGTGCGGGCGGCGTGCTCGCGCTGGCCAGATAGCCAGTTTGGATCGCCAGGTTGTACAAGTCCGGCGCGACGCCCATGAGGGCGAAAACCCAAACCGAATACAACTTGTACCAATGGCGCCATTCGGATACCAATTCGAGACCAATCTTGTTCAGACCGGCTTCGATCTTGTCCCCGAGCGTGGAGAAAATGCTCATGTGTTACCTCACTTGATTTGAAACGTTTTCGTACCATCTGTCGTCTTGGGTGGTAAGACCTCCCAAGAAACAAACAGATCTCTTACCTTCGCCCAGTCTACGCAGGGCTTGTTGTTGCTGCCGGTTTTCAAAGGAATACCGACATTACGATCATCGATCTTCAAAGTCGCGTGGACTTTCTTGGCATCGTTCCAATCGGACTGATCCGGATTTTCATTGATGCCCCAAAGATCGATGTTGTTTTGATTGCAGTACAAAACGGCGCGTTGCAGATCGTCGTCCGTACGCAGTGTTTCGAGAATGAGCTTCCAACCGAGGTCAGTCATCTCTTTCAGGAATTCGACAGCGCCTTCGCATGGCGCACCGATGTTCGGGAATTCGTTCTCGACCAATGTGCCATCGAAGTCGATCGCCAATGTTTGGACTTTC
>Ga0224712_10000201_pt1 | contig 10712 bp, 9 predicted proteins | sample DielMetaTC5pm2_FD_171474 | JGI IMG/M metagenome (GOLD analysis project Ga0224712, IMG submission 171474) | Corn rhizosphere microbial communities from Kellogg Biological Station, Michigan, USA - Diel MetaT C5pm-2 (Metagenome Metatranscriptome)... | ecosystem: Host-associated > Plants > Roots >...
AGATGATCTACGAATTACGCATTTATGAGACGGTTCCGGGGCGCATCGGTGCACTGAACGACCGGTTTCGGAATCACACCCTGCGGATCTTCGAGCGGCACGGCATTCGCCCGGTTGCCTTCTGGGAAGACGTCATCGGCGTGAGCAACCGATTAACCTACGTGCTGGTCTGGGAGAACCTGGCCCACCGCGAGACTGCCTGGAACGCTTTTCAGGCCGATCCGGAATGGAACGCTGCCCGCGCGAAGAGCGAGGAGGACGGTCCCATTGTCGCTCGGGTTATTTCGACTTTGATGAAGCCTACCGATTACTCGCCAATGCGCTAACTCGGAGGCTTCCGAGAGGAGCGCGGATGACGACAGAATCCAATCGCATCGAGGTGGTAGGAGTTCCGCTTGACCTCGGTGCCGGTCTACGGGGCGTGGACGTGGGGCCCTCGGCCATGCGTTTGGCCGGTCTCTTGCCCCGCCTCCGCGACCTTGGCTTTGAGGTTTGCGACGCCGGGAATCTTCTCGCCGCGGTAGCCGATTCGATCGAAGAAGGGAACCCGAGGGCGCGCTACGCCGGAGCCGTCGCCGAGGTCTGCCAGGTCCTTCGAGCGCGCGTTAGCCAGACGCTTCGCGACGGCACGACGCCGGTTATCCTTGGCGGCGATCATTCCATCGCGGCGGGCACGCTGGCCGGTCTGCTCGACGAGCGCCCGCCCCTCCGGTTCTCTGGCTCGACGCCCACGGCGACATGAACACGCCGGACACGACGCCCAGTGGCAACGTTCACGGCATGCCCCTGGCCGCCGTGCTGGGAGAAGCGCCGAAAGTATTCCCTGGCCTGGACTGGGATAGACGTTCTCTCGGCGCCGACCGGATCGTTCTGATTGGCTTGCGCAGTCTGGATCCGGGCGAGCGCGCCCTGATCAAGCGGCGGGGCATCCGCGTCTATACGATGGCCGACATCGACCGCCACGGGATGCACAACGTCGTTGAGCGCGCCCTGGACTATCTGCACCCCACCTCGCGGCAGCTCCACCTCAGTCTGGACCTCGACGTGGTGGATCCGGACGCCGCCCCGGGCGTCGGCACGCCAGTCTCCGGTGGGATTACGATTCGCGAAGCTCACCTCGCCATGGAGATGATCGCCCAGACCGGCTTTCTCGGCTCGCTGGAAGCCGTCGAGGTCAACGCCTTCCGCGACACCGCAAACAAAACCGGCCGCCTGGCCACGGATCTCATCCTGTCGGCGTTCGGCCAGACGATTCTCTAGAGCATCTGTTCCGCTTGCTGGAGTGCTCGGTTCTCGCTATAATCGTCCGCGTTGCTGACCGACGAGCAAGGCGCTGGTCCACCGCCACCGATGGTGGAGTCGGTTAGAAATGTTCTCCTGATGGGTAACCGAGTGGCCGTGGTGCCCTTGTGCCTGCTTTTCGTCCCGCGCCAACCCCGGCGCGCACCGGCGCGGCGGGCGTGCCGACGACGAAGCGGGCCTGGGAGTCTGCTCGCCGATCATTTGAATCGCGAGGAAGGCGGGGGATTACGTGTACGAAGAACTGCTGGACAAAGATGTTGCTACAGGGGATTCCGAGCGGTTGACCGCGGCGCGCGTGCGTTCCAATCTGCGGCGCGTCGAGGCGCAAATCGCCGAGATACAGTCCGAGCAGCGGCTGTTTCGGCGCTACAACTTTGGCTCGGAGGTTCATCGGATTCAACTCACCGCGTTGAATGCCGAGCGCGCCGATTTAGCCGCCAGTTTGGCCAAGCTTCAGCCTCGGCGCCCCCGACGACGCTCCGGAGTCGTCTCCTGGCTGCTCCTACCGCCAACCCTCGGAGCGCTGGCTTTCGGTTCACTGTTTCCGCGCCGCCGACAAGCGCTACGGCTCCCGCTGACCGGAACTTAGAGCAATCCTCAAGCTGACGTAGCTGGCTGGCAGCCATCTCCTCCCTCGCAGGAGAAGTGATGGCTGCCCTCGCTAGACCCCCTTTGCTTTTTGGCCGATTTTGCGCTCCCGGCCGCGAATCAACCGGTCGATGTTATCGCGGTGGCGAACGTAGACGATCAGGGGCGCGCCGATGGTGAAGATCAGGTAGCCCAGCGGGACGGTGTGGCTGGCCAGAAAGTAAGCCATGGCGATAGTTCCGAACGCTACCCCGCAGAGCGACCCGAGTGAGGCAAAGCGAGAGCCCGCCATGACCGTGGCGGCGACGACCAGCGAGCCGAGCGCGACGAACGGCTGGAGCATGAGGGTCGCGCCAAACGTGCTGGTCACTCCGCGCCCGCCCCTCCCGCCGATATAGATCGACCAGCAGTGGCCGGCAACCGCGGCAACCCCGGCGAGCGCCTCGACCGACGCCGAACCGGAGATCACCTGCGCGAGGAAGACCGCGGCAACACTTTTGAGCAGGTCGCCCGCGAAAACAATCGCCGAAGCCTGCCAGCCCATCGTACGGAGGACATTTGTCGCACCGGTGCTGCCGCTTCCGTAACGGCTCACGTCGATCCCGCGCCGCCAGCGTCCGACAAGGACCCCAAAGGGAATGGCGCCCAGGAAATACCCGGCTAGTACGATCGCGGCGTCGGTCGCGAGCGTCGATGGTGTCATCGTCGCCTCGTTGATCTTGTCTACTTGGAACGCTAGCGCGCCCGCATGCTCTTGGACTCGCCCTCTTCCCTCTGCTTTGGGCGGAAGATGAGCCTAACCGCCGTTCCCTCGAAGCCGAAGGCCTGGCGCAAGCGATTCTCCAGGAATCGCTGATACGAGAAGTGAATCAGCCCGGTATCGTTTACAAAGAACACGAAAGTCGGTGGATTCACTTTAACCTGAGTTGCGTAGTACACCTTCAAGGTTCGGCCGCGAAACGCCGACGGCCCGTGAGCCTGGACGGCCTCCTCGATGATGTCGTTCAAGGTTGGCGTTGGCACCCTGACGTGACGAACCTGATCGATCTTCATGACCGTGGAAATGACCTCGTCCAGGTGCCAGTGCTGTCGGGCCGAGATGAAGACAACCGGCGCGTACGGTGCGAAGCGCATCTCGGTGCGAATCTGGGCGACAAAGGCGTCCTTGACCTCGTTGCTGTGGGGAACCAGATCCCACTTGTTGACGACGAAGAGAAGACCCTTCGCCTCGCTCACGGCGTAGCCGGCCAGGTGGGTATCCTGAGCGGTCACTCCTTCGGTGGGATCGAGGAGAACCGCGACGACGTTCGCGCGTTGAATCGCCCGAATCGAGCGCAGGACGCTATACTTCTCGATTCCCTGCTCGATCCGGCCGCGGCGGCGAACGCCAGCGGTATCGACGACCACCAGCCGCTCGCCTTTGACCTGCATCTCCACGTCGATGGCATCCCGAGTCGTTCCAGGAATCTCGCTGACCACCGCCCGCTCCTGCCCAACCAGGGCGTTGAGCAGGGATGACTTGCCAACGTTTGGCCGCCCCACCAGAGCCAGGCGGACACCTTCTTCCTCTTCTTGTTCCTCTGTCTCGGTCGGCTTGGGCATACTGTTGACCATGGCGTCGAGCAGGTCGCCGGTCCCCAGACCGTGAAGCGCGGAGATGCTGTAGACGTCGTGGAGCCCCAGCTTGTAGAACTCGCTGGCGTTCAGGCTCTGGGTTACCGTGTCGGCTTTATTCACCGCCACGACGACCGGTTTGCTGGTCTGACGCAGGATCTGGGCGACCTCTTCGTCACCCAGCGTCACGCCCTCCCGGGCGTCGGTGACGAACACGATCATATCGGCCTCGGCGATCGCCACCTCGGCTTGCTGGCGCACCCGCTGCCCCAGGTCGCTACCCGGAATGATCTCCATCCCGCCAGTATCCACGATCGTGAACTCGCGACCAGCCCACTCCGCGTCGTAATACAATCGATCGCGGGTCGTTCCGGCGACATCCTCGACGATGGCCACCCGCTCGCCAACGATTCGGTTGAAAAGGGTCGACTTACCCGCGTTGGGCCGACCAACCAGCGCCACGAGTGGTTTCGTCATCGAAACCTCCTTACTTTCCGGTCTTGCTCCACCTTCCCACCATTAGAACACCCCGGACGCTCTCAAGCAACGGCCGTCGTTCCCAGGTTTCCACCTACGGCCCGGGCGGAGTGCTCGTCGGGGTGGCCGGCGGCTTGGCGTTGACCGAGACGGTGTTGGGCTGCACGCCGCTCTGGGTAACCGCTGGCGGCACAGTCACTGTAACCGGCAGGGTTTGCGTTCCGTTCGTTAATCCCTTCACGTCGATAGTCGCGCTAACGTCGTTCGGCCCCAATCCGGAGATCGCCGGGATTGGACCGGTCAAGGTGACATTTATCGTGCCGGGAGTGATCGCGTAGCTGACGCCCTTGGCGTCATTCACGATCTTCGGCTTGACCGGAATCGTCGCCGTGCCCTGCATCGCGCTCACGAAGACGTGGGCGACCACGGTCTGCGCCTGATACAGCGCGACGGTCCCCGGCAGGGCGAGATTGACCTGAACCTCGCGGTCGCCGGTCGCTCCGTCGATATTCACTGGTTGGGTCGTGATGAACTCGAGCTGATTCAGAGTTTTTGGATCGCCCACCAGCGTCACCGCCACCGGATCGACAATCGCACCGTTTATCTGGTAGCCCACGGCCACGTGACCGGTCAACGTCAACTGAACCGGCAGCGTCTTATAGGCAAGCTGCTGCTCGATGGGCACGCTCACCACCACCTGCTGCGGATCGATCTGAACTCGTTCGACGGCGACGCCGCTGGCGGTCTCCGGAGCCGGGGTGATCGTCTGGTCGACATTCTTGGTCGCGCCTTCCAGGTTCACGTCGACGACCGCCGAAACCACTTGACCCACGCTACTTTGCGGCCCGGAGATCGTCACCTCGCTGGGGGTCACCTGAGCGGTGCCGGCGTTGTAACTGAACGGCACGGTTCCTTTCACCACCACCTGGACCGGCACCTTCTTGGTCAGCAGCGGCTCCACGCGCAGGGAAATCGTCTGCGGAGCCCAGTTCTCGACGCGCGCCCGGGGGTCCAGGGAGACGACGGTCACCGGATAGCTATTCACGCCGGGCGTCACTTTCGAGGCATCAACCGTGACTCTGAAGCGGTCGGCCCGCAGTTGTGGCCAGACGTCACTGGGCGCGCTCACCTCTAGGTCGACCGAGTCCGTCTCGCGTTGAATGACCATGCCCTGAGGTGAGCCTTGAACCTCGATCGGCACCGCCGGAATCACCTCGAACTTCTCCGGGTTCTCCTGAAACGTCACCACGAGCCAGAGCGCCCCGGAGACCATCACGGAGAGCAAGATCCAGATGAGATTGCCACGCAGGAAGGAGAGCACGCCAAACTACCTCGGTTTCGGATGCCACCACTCACGCCGAGTTGGGTCAATCGGGGACCCGCCCGATCCCAACTCCAGCTGATGCTAGGAAGGCGCCGTGGCGCCCGGGGCGTCGCCGCGCCGGGGCCACCACCAGTGTGGCTGCGAAGACGGAGCGCAGAGCACACCAAGCACCTTTCGCAGCTTCCCTTCGTCCAGATGCCGCACCATGCGGCCATTATTCATCAGCGAAATAATACCGGTTTCTTCGGACACGACAATCGAGAGCGCGTCGGTCAACTCGGTGATCCCCAGCCCGGCACGGTGACGGGTCCCCATCGACGAGTCAAGTGGGCTCTCGGAGAGCGGCATGACACACCCGGCGGCGACGACCCGGTCGCCGTGGACGATCACCGCGGCGTCGTGAAGTGGCGAGTTTGGGAAAAACAGCGTGAGCAACAGCTCGGCGCTCACGACCGCGTCCACCTGAACTCCGGAGTCGGTATACTCGTGTAGCCCGGTCTCCCGCTCGACGACGATCAAGGCGCCGTAGCGTCGCTCGGAGAGGCGGCGGCACGCCCGCGCGATCTCGGCGTGGGCCCGTTCGAGGCTCTCGTGATCGCCCGGCGAAAGCGGTCGGCGGAGCAGGCTACGAACTCGTCCGATCCGCTCCATCGCTCGGCGAATCTCGGGCTGAAACACCACGATCAACCCAAAGCTGAGGAGGGGCAAGAGGTTCCGCAGCAACCAGTTCAGCATCACGAGGCCGGGCAGGCTATTGACCACTGCGACTGCGATGAGGAGCAGCCCGATTCCGTAGAGCGCGGAAAACGCGCTGGTCCCTCGGAACAGGCTCAGCAGGCCGTAGATGATCACGGCCACGATCAGGATATCGAGCACGCTCCAGAAGGTCAGGCGATCCAGAGCGGTGGCGACCTGCTGGGTCAGTTGATTCACGCCACGCTACCCGCGACAGAGATTTGCCAGGAATGATCTACCAAAATCGATTCGCCGAGAACGACACCTACTAAAGTCACGCCACGTCCTGACACACGTGGCCGGGCCCTAAAACACTGACCGATCCGGCAGTTCCAGGAGCCACAGGAGAACGGCCTTCTGGGTATGGAGACGATTGCCGGCCTGTTGGAAGACGACCGAGTGGGGGCCGTCGATGACCGCGTCGGCAATCTCCTCGCCACGGTGAGCCGGCAAATCGTGCATGACGATCACGTTCGGCTTCGCCAGACGAACCAGCGTCTCGTCGACACAATAGCCGGCGAAGTCGCGGCGCCTTTGCTCGGTCTCGGCTTCCTGGCCCATACTTGTCCAGACGTCGGTGTACAGCGCGTCGGCATCCCGAGCGGCTTCGAACGGATCTGTCGTCAGGGTCACGCTTCCCCCCATTCGGGCAGCTTCCGCGGATGCGTAGGCGACGACATCAGGATTCGGCGTGTAGCCGGCGGGGGTGGCGATGGTCAGCTGCAGACCGACGCGCGCCGCGGCGTGCAGCAAGGTGTGGGCGACGTTATTTCCATCGCCGATGTACGCCAGGCGGACGCCGGTCAACTGTCCCAGACACTCCTGGATGGTGAGCAGGTCGGCCAGCCCCTGACAGGGATGACAGTAATCGGAGAGCGCGTTGATCACCGGCACGCTGGCCATCTCGGCCAGGCACAGCAAGTCTTCGTGTCGATAGGTTCGAGCCACGATGGCGTGGACGTATTGGCTAAGCACCCGCGCAACGTCCGGAGTGGACTCGCGGCGTCCCAGCCCGATTTCTTCCGGTCCCAGGTAAATCGGGTGACCGCCAAGCTCGTGAATTGCAATGTCAAATGACGAGCGCGTCCGCAAGGATGGCTTCTGAAAGACCATCGCCACCGATCTCCCACCGAGCGCCGCCAGAGGTCCCCGGTGCGCCTTCAGGGCACGAGCGCGCCCCAGAAGCGCGTGAATCTGCTCGGTAGTCAGGTCGCTAAGGCTGAGAAAATCGGCGTGCGTCATCGTTCCCCCGGATATTTTGCGGACAAAGAGACCCCTACGGGGCACTCGAAGCGCCGTGCCAAACTCCTCGCCGGTGCTCCGAGCGTGGGGCCAGTATAACACAAGGCGACTTGATCAGTCCCCGGCGCCGAGGATCTCACCGGTGAGCAGGGCATCCACGCGATCTCCCGCCGCGATAGGCCGGGTGCCGGGCGGAATTCGCAGCAGCGCGTTGGCCCCGACCAGCGAGAGCAGGCGGCTAGAGCGCTGCGCCCCGGTTGACCGCGCGACAAGCCCGCCATCCTCCCATCGGACGATCGCTCGCTGATACTCCGGACGGTCCGGCGAAGGCGTAATGGCGTGGCCCAGCGTCACCTGGGCAACCGTTCGATGCAGGCGGGGAAACCCCTGGAGCTTGCGCAGGGCCGGTCGCACGAAGATCTCGAAGCTTACCAGCGACGAGACCGGAAAGCCTGGCAGACCGAACACCAGTTGATCGCCAACCGTCGCGAAAGTCGTCGGCTTACCCGGCTTGAAGCTTACTCTGCCAAAGTGAATCGTCCCGATGCGCCGAAGAATTGGCTTGATCAGGTCACGACTGCCGACCGAGACGCCCCCGGACGTCAAGACCACGTCGGCCCGGCCCAGTCCTTCCTGAATCATCGCCTCCTGAGCCGCCTCGTCGTCTCGCACGGTCCCCAGCGAGACCGGAATGCCGCCGGCTTCGCGGATGCTGGCCAGTAAGGTGTGGCGGTTACTATCGCGAATGGCGCCCGGCCGCAACGGCTGATCTGGTTCGATCAGCTCATCGCCGGTCGAGAGGACCGCGACGACCGGTCGGCGGAATACCCGCAGCCGACCCCGTCCCACCGTCGCCAGCAGGCCAATCTCCGGCGCTCCGAGGACGGCGCCCGCCGCGAGGACGACCTGGCCAATCGCCACGTCCTGGCCGCGGGGGTGCACGTTGTCGCTCGGCCGCGGCGCAACCCTCGTCGTCATTACGCCGGCCTGCTCGACCGTCTCCTCGACCATGATCACCGCGTCTGCACCGACCGGGAGTGGCGCGCCGGTCATGATCCGAGCCGTCAGGCCCGGCCGCAGGGGAGAGAGCTCGGTGCTGCCGGCGATGATCTCCGAGACGACCTGGCGTGGCCGGTCGCCATCCGCGGCGATGACCGCGTAGCCATCCACCGACGAGGCGGCAAAGGGAGGCATATCGTCTCGCGCGATGACGTCCTCGGCGAGCACCCGGCCTAAAGCCTCGTCCAGCGCAATCTCTTCAGTCGGCAGAACCGGGGTGCGTTCGAGAACGATTCCAATCGCCTCTTCGACGGAAACCATCGGATAAGTTGATGCCTGCATCCGCGACAAAGCTACTCCTCGCTTCGCTCATAATGACTGCTCGGTTCCGGCACCATTAGCCGTCCGGACCGGTGTGACGAACGCTCAACTCACCTTCACCGAGACATGGTGCCAGCCGGTCGCACCGTCGGGGAAGGTATCGGTCGTGTGATCGGTCTGAGCTTGCCCCTTGCCGTCGGTAGCTCGCACGACGAGGTTGTAGCTACCCGCTTGAGGATTCCAGTCCAATCGCCAGAGGCGCCAGGTGTAGGGACCGAGAGGCTCCTTCAATATGGCCTCTTGCCAGGTCTTTCCCCCGTCGACGCTGACCTCCACCTTGCTGATGCCCCGGTCGCCGGCGAAGGCGACACCGGCGACCTCCTGGGCGCCGGCTTTCAGATCCTTGTGCAACGGCACGTCAATCCGCGACATCGTTTGATAAAACGCGGTATCACTCCAGCCGCGCTGCTGCCAGTATCCCAGGTAGTCCGTCGTCACGAACTCAATCTTCGTCAGCCACTTGACGTTCTTCATCCCGTAGATACCTGGAATGAGCAACCTGGCCGGCGCGCCGTGCTCCGGCAGCAGGGGGTTGCCATCCATCGAATAAACCAGAAGATTTTCCGGGCTCATCGCGCGGGTAAAGGGAATCGAGTCGGTGTAGCCGTCGGCCGCGGTAAAGACAACCTTGGTGGAGCGGGGATCCGGCGCGCTCGCCGCGATCAGATCGCTCAGCCGAATGCCCTTCCAGACCGCGTTGCCGATCAGCTCTCCACCAACCTCGTTGCTGATGCACTCCAGCGTTTCGTAACGCTCGATGGCCGGTAACTTCAAAAGATCATCGTAGCCGAGAGTTCGTGGCTGCTTCACCATCCCGACAATCTGAAGACTCCAGGTGTCGGGCGAAAGCTTCGGGTCGCTGAAGAAGTTCTTCGAGACTTCGTAGAAGTCCTTCGGCGAGGTGACCTCGCTGGAGAGACCGGTCACGTTCCAATCGCCCGCCGTTGTCGCGGAGGGTGCCGTGGCGGCCACCGGCGTGCTCGACGGCGGCGAGGCGACGCTCGCAACGGCCGCGGCCGGGGACGCGGGAGACGCAGTCGGCCCGCCGGGAGCCGCTCCAGCCGGAGTCGGCGCGAGCGCGGCTTCGGGTTGCCGACCATTACTGATCTGGTACGCCCACCCCAGAGCCAGCACCGCGATTGCACCCACCGCGACGCCGCCGACCAGCCTGCGGCGCTCCGGGCTCGTCAACCCGTCGCCGGTCGCCGGCTCGGGCGGCGCCGGCCAGACGAGCGACAGAACCCGGTAACCCCCGGCGAGGCCGAGGCCGAAGAGGAGAAAACCGGGAAGCAGGGCGAGGTTCAAGGCCAGCGCACCAACGGCCGTCTCGCCGCCGAAGAACCCGTGACCGGTCAGCGGCAGGACCGCGAGATTCGTCAGGAGCCACAGTCCGATCGCGCTGAAAAGGCCCCGCTTCCAGAGGTCGGCCGGCCGCGCATCCGCGCCGAGCGTCAAGCCAAACCCGCCGCCCAGAATCGCTCCGACGACAATCTGGAGAACCAGCAAGCCGACAAAGAGCAGGGGTTTCGCGTTAAACTTCAGCAGGTCCAGAATGCTGGAAAAGATTGCCGGGGGAATGGCCCGCGTCGCGAGGTCTTCGAACAAATCCGGGAACATGGGGATACCGGCCCCGACCCGGGCGAGTGCCTGGGCGAGCATCATCAGCAGGGCGCCAATCGCGCCCGCGCCCGCCCCACGTCGGATCGCCCGCCACGTACGACTTTGCGTTGTCACGGCTACTCTCCGAGCCGGGGTGAATGCAGTCCGCCGGCTCCCTCATCATAACACAGTCCCATTCCGCGACCCAAAAATACGACACGCCGCGATCACAGCCGGCGCTGCAGCCAGATCCAGCCAAGGAAGCCGGCCGCGCCCAGGGCGACGAGAAAGACGAGCCAGCCCAGCAAGCCGGCGCCCCCACCAAAGTCGGCGACGCGCTGCGGGAGGGTCGGCGTGGGGGTCGAGGTCGGAGTGGCGGTTGGCGTTGGAGTCGCGGTCATCGTCGCGGTCGGCGTGAGAGTCGGGGTCTGGGTCGGCGTCAAAGTGGGCG
>Ga0224712_10000203_pt1 | contig 10670 bp, 2 predicted proteins | sample DielMetaTC5pm2_FD_171474 | JGI IMG/M metagenome (GOLD analysis project Ga0224712, IMG submission 171474) | Corn rhizosphere microbial communities from Kellogg Biological Station, Michigan, USA - Diel MetaT C5pm-2 (Metagenome Metatranscriptome)... | ecosystem: Host-associated > Plants > Roots >...
GTCAGACTAAGCTCTGTGGTTTAGGGCAGAGGGATTGCATGTACAATCACTCCCTAAAAGGTCTATATACAACCATTTTATCGAAAGAAGGGACAATGTTCGCTTCCAACGCGCACAATCGGATCATCATGCGACGGTATGTTACAGCCAGAAAAGGTGCAAGCAAGCCAGAATAAAAACCCGCGGTCTAGGCCCGTTGCGCTCCCGAATATAGCCAGGGGGAACGCAAAGGTGACCTTTGGGCAAAACCTAGCGAAAGTGCGCCCCAAGGCTATATATACATGGCCCACCCCACATGTTCGGGAGTTTGTTGTGCGATAGTCTCGCGTTTTCAACAGTAACCTCCTCAACAAGGTCCAGTAACGTAATTTACCAGGCCGGACACAAATCGCCGGATAGGGTACACGCCGCCAGAGACACAATTAAGCATCTCCGCGTTGTCGGACAAGAGCTAGGGAACAGTCTATCAGGGCTCTACCATGACGCTTTTCCATCCATATGGACAAAGACTTATATTAGGTAGTTTACAGAGATAGCTCCATCCCAAAGCTAGTTGGAGTGGGCATTTACCGAGCTTTATGGCCTCGGAAGGTTTGCCGCCTCAATCATGGGCGGCACACCCAAAAAGAACCCAAGCTGAAAGTCATCGGCGACCGCTCGCCAGAGACGATAATCAGTTGGGGCTGTCCATGAGGTCAGACGAAGAGACATCTGCGGACAGTATGGGTCCGTAATCGGTTCATTGTTACCAACGAACGACGGACGTTGAATCCTGGTAGGCATTCTATGATAGGCTGGAACTGACACTGTGTTGGGAGTAGAATTATCACAGATCAGTAAACCCTCAAGGTTGTAGTCGAGATAGATATCAGGAGTACCTACTGGTGTTAGGGGCTGGTCAGACCAGTCCCCATGCACGAGTGCGGCACGCGACCAAATCAATGGGGTGTTAGCAGCATTCCAGCCTCGGAAACGCATGCCTCCGCGATTGAATGCATAAAGGGAGGAAAAGAGAGAGACCGAGTCGAGAGAAAGGGGTTGCAAACTGACGGCGGAACCATTAGAAGTAACCCAAGCGACTGTATACGGTCTGATTACGATGTCCTGAAGTTGAGCTAGAGTGAAGGTGCCAGCGCGGGGGTAACCCACGTAGGTCTTAGTGTAACGCTTCATCAGCTGTAGGACGGACATGACTCTTTCTCCAATGCAGTCTTCTGCAGCGAAGGTTTGAGATGGAGACATCTGATTAGATGCGCCTCCAATTTTGCCGGTACCAGGTATGGGTCCAGTGCCACCACTGGAACCCGTCATCAGAGGATCAGCTTGGCCTTTAAACCGCAAGGGCGCGGGGCCTTTCTGTTTGAACTCCTCTGGGAAAGGAAGTCTCAGAGAACGAGACGATACAGAGCGAGGTCGCTCATTGTATTCTTCTTGGAACTCTTCAAGATCACTTTCTATAGCAGCAACCTGCTTAAGTCTCCTCTCACCATCAGTTAAAGCCAAGGCAGAAGGCATATATGGTGCAAAGCATGTATCGCCAGGAATGGCAAACTCCATGCTCTCATCGCCAGCTACCTCAATTAAGATCTGGATAGTGGAAGGGACGGTCGAAGGTGCGACAAGTTCGTTTAACACCCATGCGTACACGCAGCCATAGGCTGAGGTACAATCCATGTAATGGTGATTGGCAGTAAAGGGGAAGATGAACTCCATCTCACTGCCTTTCGAAATGTCGACAACAGTCGTGTGAACGTACACCGCGTCATCAATAGTCGGCGCGGAGGACGAAAGAACACCGGGAAAGAAAGCTATCATCATGCGACCACTGTGGTACATGGTCTTCACGAGTTTGAGCTTGAGCTTTATAGGTCCCCGGTAAACACGAAAGACGCGTCCAAGGAAACTAAGAGGTGTGTAGTATGTGATCGGCACTGTGCCGTCAACATCGGGCAGTTTAAACGTAGCGGGACAAAGATCAAAGTTGAACAATGCTGTCCCACTAGTAGTGGTACCTGCCCAAGGCGCTGTTTGAAAATAGGCGTAACGCTTAACAATATCTGCGAGAGCCATCTCATCACGGCCTACAGTAGAGAACGTAGTACTGATCCTCAACTTGTTTGAAGTTAAAACTGCTAGAACATTAACCAAATCCTTTCCATCGGAATTGTTCATGCCCCAGTGAGTTGAGGAACACGTTCTTGTAGCCGATTCTTCCACCGGTTTGGAGTAACCGAAGGAAGCGGCAATCTTTGAGCCAACATTAGCTGCCCAAGAGACTGCTCCAGTGAGAGAGCCGAGTAGAGGTATCGAAGACGCCATAGTGGCCACTTTCGCAACACCAGCCAGAGTCATCGACACGGGATGTGCCGAAAGAGCTGACTGTTCTGCTTCAGTGTGGTCATGTTTCTTCGTGGACTTGAAGTTCTTCATCTGTCCACGCCAGCGCGGTCGAAGGTTGGGAGCGGGTAGAGACAACGACGGAATCGTGTTGTTATACGTAGGGTTCACGAGCTCAACGTCGACAAGGGAAGCGAAGACTGAATAACCAGCGGTAACGGAACCGCCAGATGCAGCCAGTGGAGAGTACACCATATAGGATAGTGTGCCATACGACCCAAAGTTAGAAACTAGGTCGAAGAATTCCACGGGATTTGCATTTTCGAAGTCTGCTTCCATTGTGCGATCGTTCGATATATCGAGTTCCCCCCGTGGGAGTTGCGTGGCCAAAGTTAAGGTTGAGGTGCGAACGGCGGGAAAAGTTCCCGTAACATTGCCCATCGGTTGCCAAACTTGGAGCAGACGTCCCATCTGAAAAGGATTCGAATTGAGCGTGAAATGAATGCGTATAGTACCCCTTAGACCCTGAAAGCCCTTCAACTTGTCGGCAAACACAGTGTTTGATATCACATCCTGTGGAAGTTGAATCGTCTGAAAAACGCCAGAAGTGCTTGTATTGATAGTACCGCTCTTGGAACTGAGCAGTACAGGTTTTGCTAAAAAAGTCTTGAGATCTTGAGACATCCCGGTTGTGACGGGTGCGACTTCTCCAGCAAAAACCTTTGTCTCATTGGCCTGAACGACCTTGACTTCTGTGTTATCTGTGACGAAGGTGGTAGTGGCTGCAGTTGAAACTGAGCCAGGTGTTTGGGTTTCGTTTGATTGAGCGATCCCAGGTACGCCCCATAAGCACGGATCAGTGCAGTAGGGGGTGCCAGCCATCTGTCTTTTAGACTCTGCGTCAGGGCACTGATAGTAAGTTCGAAATGAACCTCCCGGGCTATAAAGGTTTTTGGAAGCTTGAGGCCGGCTGCTTCCAATAACCATCTGCCCCTTGCGCGCCACCGCAAGGGGGGTTACTACGAGTCACCAACGCTCATCCATGGCGAGCGCTTTCGCGAGAAGGATCTCGCGAGTGGCAGTATAGGTCCTGCCAGTGCGCTCATGATAAGCCTTGGTCATCTGGGGAGCCCAGAGATCCCAAGTTGCCTGATCATGCATGGAGAGGTAATGCATCGCAGTGTCGAAGTTAGAGTGCATGATTTCCTCCTCGTTTGAGCCTTTCTTAGTCCAGTAAGGGAATTCTAAGACCACTTTCAACTCAAGGGGGGCGATATAACGAGCCGCAAAGGGGTCGAAACGCCAACGCCGCTTGAGGAATGTGACCTCGTTCAATGGAACGAAGGGCGTCGTAACTGGTTCTTTATTGGCATCAGTGTATTCCATGCCAAGTGTGGGGAGCCAGTGAGCGAGGAGAAGCATGTTCATGTACTGAACTTTCTTCGGATGCGTGCTGATGACATGGTCGTCACCAAGACGCAAAGACTTCACGTACGTATCGAACTCGTAGCAGAATGTACAAACTGCTGCGAGATCTTGGGGTGAGGGAGTCCAGTGCCTGATGTTTTCAGCGGTTCGGACGGTATGCGAGATAGCATAGACATATCTCTTTGCAACACCAATGTAAATAGTGTTCCAGAGGGCAGTCAAAGGGTTGCCAGAGGGCATTTTTCCGAACCATTCATAGACAATACCGTCAATGATGTGGCGAGAATTTGTAAGTTCGCGAATAAGAACATTGCGAGCAAGAGCATTCTCAGGTCCATCATCATACCAAGGGTTGACGATATGATGAAGCATCAGATAATGAAGAGTAGCACAAGTGCTGCTATCAAGTCCAATGTAATCACCGGCACTGAGGTTCTTACCTACAGAAAGTAGGTTGTCGAGAGCGATAGACCACTCGATTGAATGTGGATTCATTCCAATGGCAGAGCCATTGAAAATTCGGCCTTCTTGATAAAGGATCATAAATTGGCCGAACATCATTCTGAATACAATCAGCAGAGCTAATGGGGATCCAGAAATGAATCTTGTTTCCACGTTCGCAACGCGTTTAAGACCGCGTCTCTCGTCTTTTAGGGCATCCTGATATATGTGGAACAATCGGACACCCTTTCTTGCTTGGTCAATAATGTACTGACACTCAAGCTTGAGCAATTTTGCCTCAGGCTTTTCAAAATCGATGTTGCCATCGGTGTCGCAGTGTAGCCAGTACGTTTTGCCAGGATAGACAACAGAACGAACAAGAACATAGGGATAACCAGGACTGGTATCGAGGGGGATCTTCCGAAGATGATCCCCAAGACCCTGACATGCCTGCTCAAATGTAAGAATGGAGCGATCGGTGTGCTTTGGAGCTGCCTGCGTGATGCAGTTGAGCTCAGCGCGACACGCGTGCTCGAGAATCTTAATTTGAGCGTCAGTAAGAGCAGTGTCAGAGTGGCGATACCTTTCGAGAGCTTTTTCCCAAGGATCAATTACGAGACCGTCCTCAGTCTTGATCTTGCGGAGAACCGCAGGTTCAGAGATGTGAGGACCCCACGCTTCAAAAAGCTGTGAGGGCTTTATCTGAGTTTTTGAGGCGCTTCCAGCAGAAGGAACAGAGTAGAGTGGCTCAAAGCCACCTCCAGGAACAGGACGATCTGTTGGGGTTGCCTCAATTTGAATTGAGTGAGGGTTGGGGTTGATGTCGAAGTGGGTTTTGACTTGGCCAATGAAAGGTGGAGATTTTGTGATCATCTCCTCAAGGGCTTCGTGAAGGTCTTCCATGGTAACAGAAGACGCAAAACCTACTCCTTCACCATCACCGGCTGTGTGAATGCCGATGATCTTGTGACCCCGAATGAAATTGTCTCTGAGTAAAACAGGGGCTCCGCAGTCACCATCAGCAGTGTTAATGCTGTAAGCATAACCACGGACAACAGTCCATTCAATCATCTTTTCAGCGTCGCCTTCGACAGGTAATTCGCATTCAAGATTCTTGATGAACTTGGCTCCATCAAACTCCTTCACGGTGCAGAGGGGAGGTTCATTACCGCGACGAAGTAGAATAGCAATGTTGAGATTGCGACTCTTTTCGAGCATGGAGCGTGTGATAAAGTTGGACGAGATGTCAGGTCTGTCGGGAACAGACCCTCCACAGTCAACAAGAGCAATATCACACTCAGTGAAGACTTTGGGTGAATAAGCATTCAGGAACTTTTGGCAGGGCACGAGGAAAGGCTTGACATCAGCATGAGCAACAGAACGAAGCTCAAAGAGGTCATTAGGTCCGTACAGACCAGTCTCAACTTTGATTCGGATCAAATTTACAATGTGCAAAGGCAGCATGAGAATGCGGCCACGAACAAAAAGAACAGAACAACAAGGTCCAGGGGCGTCAGGCATAACCATCGCAAAAGAATTCTTACGATGTATACTGTAAAGCAACTGATCAGTATTGTCATCCTTGACTTGTCCCTTGGCCTTCACTTTAATATTGGACTTCTTCTTCTGGCCCTTCTTTGCATCCCATTGATCGGACTGAGCTCCTTGTGGTCGGAGCTCATCAATGGAACGTTCAGAAGGTTCAGCACTCTTACTGCCCATATAGTACGACGCAACGCCAGTACCAATAAGGGCTGTTAGAGCAATACCGATCCAGGGAAGGTAACTTTTGAGCTTTGTGAAAAGATCAAATTGAGAAATCCAATTCTTAACAGTGGTCCAGGTTCGAGAAAACCAGGACTTAAGGTCATCGATCTTGGAACGGGCATGTACAATCCAGAGAGAGACATCATCGTTCATCGCACGAATCCATTGTTCAACACGAAGTTGATACTCATCTATGCGACGTTCGAAGTTGTCCCGGAGTGATGTAAGATACTGTACAATATTGAAGAACCAGGTGTTACCCTTCTCCTTAACCCATTGCCAGACCATTTCTAGTCTGATTCCAGCAGCACGGAAGCGCTTGAGAAGATCATCTTTAAGTCGGTGATCGAGGCGCTCCCACCAAGGAGGTGTAAGAGGGTCAAGAATAGGGTTCACAAGAAGCAGTTCTTCTGAAGTGTGATCAACAGAAGTAGAGGTCTTAGGAACTTCGGGGTGCGTGAGGGGATTAACAATCCCCATCTCAATATCTCCGAGAGGGAGAGGTGACAAGTGCATGCGTTTCGGCCGGCGGAACCAGTCGAAAAGCCCTTGACCCTTGAACTTCGTGAAAAGATTTCCACGACGAGCAGGGTACTTGCCTTTCTTTTCCTTCTCTTCAATTTCAAGACGGGTTGCAGCATTGGCTTCTGAGAGGTCTGCCTCAACTTCCTCACTACGGTCGCCAAATATTCCTCTAAGGATATACTCAGCTTGTTCTGAGGGAGTGAGACCATTCTTTTCAGCATAGCTGCGAGCTCCGATGCAACGGCCACGGAGATCGTTGAGGTAATTCTTATAGGCTTCTCCTTTCTTCTCATGTTTACGATAAACTTCCACGGATTCACGGATAACTTCATCGTATGAGATATAGCCACCATACATTTCACCATTCGATCTGACTCTAATGAATTGAATCACTTTTGAGTCAAAGGTGGTAATGTTAGCGGCAGCGAGTTTAGCCTTATCAAGAGTCCAATTAATGGGATTAGAACTAAGTGGACCATCATCCTTTTCATTCTTAGCAAAATCAGGATGAGGCACGATGCGATAGTTGAGATCAAATCTCCGATCTACAGCACGTGTATCCAAAATTGCATTCGAAACTACCTTGGGCTGATTAGTTGTGGCGATTATAATGCGACTCATGAAAGTCGTATTACCCTTCTGAGAAATGTCTGCCATGTGGCAGACATGGGTGAAGTCACCATAACAACGGATAATGTCCATCATCTCGTTATCAGGCATGCCAGCGGCATCAATGGCTTGGTTGAAGTCATCGAAGATAGTCACCCACTGACCTGTGTATCCATCCCAAAATTTCTGTTCCCACTCACGAGTGTAAACATAACGATTGGGTTCATTCACATAGTGCTTAATTTGGTCCTCGGGCAGGACAAGCGCAAGCAAACATGTGATGAAGGGCTGAGTACAATAGGACTTTCCGACTCCAGGAGAACCAATGAACTTAATACAAAGAGGGGTCGGACGAGAGAAAGTGCCCTTCACATTTGAGTTGTCAAACTGGGCCTTGATTCGATGGAGAGTACGAATAATCTCCATCAACCCATACTTAACTTTCTCAAGAACTTTCTGATGTTGGAACGATGCAGTATGCATAAGACCCTCTTGTATGAGCTTACAAATAAGATCGTAGTTGTCACTACTAATCACAAGGGTCTTCTTCTGAGCTTTATTGATCACTTCTTCAGCCTGCTTGAGCCAGGCATCATAGGTTGGGCACTCAGAAGAGAAGATTCCAACAGATTCGTAACCAAGGATAGAGCGAGCCTTATTAAGGGCCCACTCGGAATACTTTACAATAGTCTCAATTATGTTACCAGCTCCCTCCGCTACACGGGGAAAGTCAGCAGCAAGTTTGAGACCATCCATTACCTTCTTAGCATGCCCAGTTCCAAGAGTGAAACCAGACACCGTAAGAGCAAGAAGTTTTCCAACAGAAGCACAGCGTTCACCTGAGATAGATCCAGCAAAGATGTCGAGAATGGAAGAAGCCTTCTTAGGATCTTCCTCCTTTTTCTCTTCACCTCCAGCTTGACCTTTCATTTTCTCAGGTTCTCTCTTGCCAACATCAAGTGAAAAAAAGAGCACGAAACTCCTTCTCCACATGTTCCTTCCAAAAGCCTTGAATAGGTCTAAGCAAGGCCATATAGCCAATAGCAGCACATCCAACGAGTAACCATTGGAGGGAAGGTCCATCAGCGAGCATTTTATAGCAAGAGTACAAAAGAGCGATGACAGGAGGTGCAAAAGTCATGAGGTCAGTGGCCACATTCTGAAGAGTGTAACCTTTGAGAAGCTCCTCAAGTTTGCCTGAAATGTCAACGCCTCGTTTCACAGATTCAGCAAGATCCTCAAGGGGACCCACAAATTTATCAAAAACCTGTCCCTTAAAAGGCATGGACAGTTTTTCCAATTTGTGGTCTTGAGCTTCCTTGAGTTTCTGAGTTCTATGACGATCGAGACGAGATTTGCAAATCTTGAGTTTAGCACGCTCCGAAGCATCGTGAGCAAGTCGAAGCTCACGACGGATTAGAGCAGATTCTTGTGCATCGACATATACCGCAAGATCATGCGGATGTTTGTGTCGATCAATCTTCGGTCCATCATGAGTATAAATATGAATTTGGGCACCCGCGTAAGGATCACGCGGTTTCTTCATTTTACCTTTTGGAGTGTTCTTGTGCTGTTTATCGAACTGGTCGATCATTTTCCTAGCTTCAGCAGTATAAGAAAAGTCAGCACATTGTCCTTTGAATTTACCCTTAGGGGGATCTTTGTCAAGATCTCGAGTGCATCCAAAAGAACAAGATTCACCACAGACATGTGTAGGAGCGGATCCAGGATTAGAGCCATCATACTCTTCAATTCTGGAAACCATGTTCGAGAGATCAATTGGAGGCAAATGATCACCAGGATTAGGCAACATGTCTGAGATCATGGTATTAGCACGATCAGTAAGAGGTAGGGGTTCGGGGGGTGCAGGACGGATGAAAGCAGCACTGTTAGGAAACCAAAACTCATCAGGGTCTGCACCCTTATGAGTATTGTGTTCTCGAATAGCAGCAAAGCAATGATAACAGTAAGGAGCTGAATCATTCCATCCATGAATAGCACAAAAAGCCATACTCTTCCAAGTTGATTGCGGAGGCAACTGTCCAGTCTCCAAAAGAGCAAGACAATCCTCCATAGGGCAACCAACACGAGCAAAGAGCAAAGCTTGTTTAGCATTACGACGAAGATCTTCAAGTGCAGCAATGGAAACATGAACAGATCCATAAGTGCAAACAGAGCCAGGTAAAAGCTTAAAAGCCTCTTGCATGGCGTGAAGCATCTTAGTGGGATCAACAAGAAGTTGATCAGGTAGCTTTGGTTGTTCAGAGGTAGAGACAACCTGAGCTGGAGCAAACATCTTAGCTTCACAAGCATCCCAGTTTTCAAGAATGAATTTACAGGCACGATTGGTAGCTTCCTTCTTATTTCGTCCAACAGATTTAGCAAGGCAAACACCAGCGACTACCACGTCGCAGGTATACTGAGGATTAGCAACGGAATGACCAGGAGTCTCAGCAACGATACAAACTGGTTGAGGCCAGCCAAGTTTCGACGCCTTGACATAGAAGTCTCCTTTATATAGGTCGTAAGAAGAAGGAGCATGAGGAAAAGATGTAATAGGATCAAGCTTAGTTCCAGCGAGAATGCTACAGTACATGAGATGGGCAGCTGACTTCTTGGCTTCAACTTGGTTCTTCGCAGGGAGACCACGAAGTGTACCATATTCACACTGGACAGTAGCAACGTACTCAGGAGCATGAGCACTACCAGACTTATCAAGAGTATAGTACGGAACAGAGTGATAGTTGCGTTGACAATACTCCTGGAGTCGGTTGATAGATAGATCATCATGAGCTTTCGAATCCAGTAAAGGCTGTAGCGGCAAACCGTACGGCACAGTATTTCGTTTAAAAGCAGAAGTAGCATTAGAATTAATAGTGGGACGACCCCCCACTCCTGGGTTTGAAACGTTTGAATTAGTAGACTCCATATCATCATAAAATGTATAAAGACGGGCTGCGCCTTCAAAAGTTTTTATTTTGACGTACAATAGCGTACAACTCTCCACTTATTACAGCACGTTGGAAAGGACGTGAGCAGATAAGATCCGTGAAATGCAAGCACGTGACGTTACTAATCGTCTCCGATAGAGCTCGGGCCGATTATTGGCTGCGTCCCAGCCAATCCACATTTAGCCCCAAATTGCTTAAAGAAAGCAACCACGCATCAGTGGGAGAACTACTCTAGGGTAGATCCTTATGGGTGACTCTCAGAGCTTCGACCGCAAATGAATAGACAAGGAAGTGGGACCTCCAGTGAGGACCACTATTAATCACAAACAAAAGCAAAATCTAACTCGCAAGTCTTAAAGTTACAAGTATACCTCATCTGTCCTTAATTAACAGCCTTGGACAGCCAGGCAATAGAGTGACGTTAAGAATCGCAATAGCACGAAAGTTGTGGAACTAACAAACACCCCAAACTGCATCAAGCGCAAGCGACTTAGCGATACAGATGTATAACGAACAAAGGGTAAGAGATAGAGATAGCACATAAATTCCAAATAAATGAAAGGTATGTGGTATCCGCATCACATTATACAAATGGGTAGAAAATACGTTATA
>Ga0224712_10000204_pt1 | contig 10664 bp, 3 predicted proteins | sample DielMetaTC5pm2_FD_171474 | JGI IMG/M metagenome (GOLD analysis project Ga0224712, IMG submission 171474) | Corn rhizosphere microbial communities from Kellogg Biological Station, Michigan, USA - Diel MetaT C5pm-2 (Metagenome Metatranscriptome)... | ecosystem: Host-associated > Plants > Roots >...
GAAAAATCCAACCCCTATTTGGTTAAGTGTTGGCTCGGGCTAAACGATCCCTGTTAATGATTCAATTTTTCATTTATGTCAGCAATTGATATAAGGCTCAAATTGCTAAAGCCGTTAAGCGCACAGACCTCTACGTGATCTGCTCAAAGTTGCGCGCGTTACAAATTTTGAACTCAGAGGCCAGTTTCTTTGATTCACTGGCTTGAGGTTGCTGTTCTATCGGATCTCCTTCCTTCCGTACGAATTCCACGAAAGTAGGCTGAACAGCATTTGGATTGGGTGGCACTAAATAATAGTACGCAAAGTCGTCACCGGCAGCTATCCATCCATCATTAGAAAAACCATTGTCTGAGACTACATCCACAGGAGTGTTTGCATTCACAGGATTATAGTCAGATCGAGCAATTGTGGTTGTATAAAATAATTCAGTACAATACCATGGCACTTGTATAGGAACTTGTGCTTCAGATGCTGATCTGCTAGCTAAGGCGTTATTCATAACGTTAGATGTCTGGCTGACGTGTTTGGCCGCGACGTAGATAGATTGAGATATCACTTTCAATCTTCTTGACCCCCTCCAAAATAAAAATGATCCAGAGAAAAGTTGAAGTGGTGCTAAATGCACAACAGCAGTGTTCCAATCAGTAGGAAAAGACTGAGGGGAAGCTGGTGGAGTCCACGGTGTATATCGTTTAAACATGTCAGTTATTGTAGTAGATTGATCTGCCATGTATATACCGCTTTCTCGAACACCAGTACTTCCAGTCTTCACTCCTTCTGAAGGTTCACTCCATTTTTGTGATAAAGCTGACTGAGGTTTAAAGTTTGTTTTTCTCACTGCAGATGGTGTAAGAGCACCATTCCAAGATGTTTGCATGGCTAACTGATAATCAGGGCCAGCCGCTCTCCATACATTAATATAGTATGTAGCATCTGCAGGTAAGGACGAACCTTGAACGTCTGTCAATGCTTCTACAACTAACCACGGCGTATCAGGAACTGAATCTGCTGTAGTAGTAGTATAAGACCACATACGACGACCTAAGTAAGGAACTACAAAGGAAGTCCATGCATCCCCTTTCACGTCTACGATCCTAGACATGAAACCGCTGCCATTTCCCGTCCCTCCTGGGGGAACCGAGAGGGAGTGGACAACGGAGATCTTAAAACGACAGGAGTAAAATGGTGTACCAACAAACTGAAATAAATACTTTATGGAACCACGATAAAATCGATAAAACCCAGTAGCAAAAGCTAAATAATCAGGGTAATCAACTAATCGGAAGGTACTAGAATATACTGCAGGATGTACGGCAATTTTCAAAACGACTCCTTTCGTTACGACCGACGTAGAATAAAATAAAGCTGGGGTTTGACAATAGTCAACAACATTCATATCTGACGAATTCATGTTGACGTCCTTCGAAACCTGGCATACAGGAAAACTAGACAAACTTTCTGAGTAATCTGTACCCGTCAACCATGAGTGACCTCTATTGGAACGAGATGTCACAAAAGTGATTGCTTGGTCAGATGTAGGCTTATCTAAATTGGCAAAGATGTTCTTACCAAAATCAAGTATACCAGACACCAAAGGAATGGATCGGATAATTGGAGAAATCAAAGAAACTACTCCTTTAGCCGACTCACCTATTTTGTCGTGGGCCTGCCCCTCTTTATTTACTTTACTTTTTGATGACTGAGGAAAGAAATTAGTTTTCCTCACTGATGGCAAATCTTTGAGAGTGGTCTCAGGATCCAAAATACCATAAGTGTGAATATTAGTCATCTGAATAAAGACTGAAACTGGAACCGTATCAACAACCGAAGCTGATGATGTCAAAAGTGGATTCAGTACTTTAATATTAATCCTCGTGTCGATCCACTCAGCTGGGAACGCTAAGTCATAATGAGGATTAAGTTGAAAAAACGGAATATCTAGTGTACACTGATCTTGCTGGGATGCGGACAATAAGATAGCATTAGGCATACTTGCATAACCTATCATCCCTCCCGGCACATTAGCAGTTTGGTAGTTATCTGGGCACCAATTCACGACTAAACACCCTTGATGAAAAGGTGTACTATTAAGTCGTATTGTTACTTTAAAACCACATTGCAAAAATCTATACATAGCTTGATTGAACACGCCAAGTATGGATTGATGAATAGTCGAAACTGTTAAAAATGCGGTGAGCAATTTGATTTCCGTCCCGGCCCATGCGTTATTCCATGCAAGGTCCGGTAATTGGACTACTCTCCCAAGTAACGTTGTTGGTGTATCTTCCGGATATGGATTTACGGAGGACCAACGTTGCTCTAGGGTTAAATGAGAACTCTGCTCGATTACTCTTGCAGAATCTTCAAAGCGAACATTCTGTTCTTGTGAGACGATTGCTTGATCGGTCTCAGTAGACAAACTAATGTCTACTTGTTGAGATGTTGTTGTTGTTTGAGCTGACCAATTCGCGGCAATGGGAGTAAGCGGTCAAACTTACTAGCGCCGAAGTGTGAAAATATTGCATTAAACCAGCACATTGTTCTCCATTTCATTCACAAGGAAAACACGTTCACGGTAAAACGTCTAAGCTTATAGTCCCATACGACTTCAGGAATTGTTTAACGTACAATTTCTAAAACGGTCTGCAATTGTTTAATGGCACAAAATGCAAAAGCCCATAGGAAACTGATTAAGGGTTCAATTACCGAAACCGCAAAATAGTTTAAGGTCATTTCGGACACCTATTAAAATTTACTATTTAATTTAACCAAATTTAAATAACATCATCACTTTCCGATTTTCATCGTAAGTAGTGTTAATTAAAGGCTGATGAACAGCTCTTAAAAATATATTAAATGTTTTTTGGTATTGTTCATACAAATCTCGTCCATGATAGACAAGTTCTCGAAGTGCATTGTCCATATTGATACGCATCATTTGATGTTTAGTCATTGATTCGTGCTTATGAACATATTGAACCATTGTAGTAATTGAATTAAGTGATAGTTGAGCAAAGATATAACCGCCTCCATCAGGAGTCGTATCTTGTATAAACCGTCTACACAAATAATCCGCATCATTTATTTTAAAAAATGTAGGTAAGTCAAGAGACTTATTAGGTGCGGTGTGTTCTTGGTTAAACATTTGCTTTGCCATAGCTGCCACTGTTTTACAATTATACCAATGTCGAATGTCTGGATGTACTCCAGCACACCCGTCATCTCCGAATTTCTTTTGAGATATGTAATCATCAAATTTCAATAATAAATTTTGTCGCATACAGAGTCGTAAAAACATACAACGCTCACGGACAGAGTTAAACACAGAGTTTAGGAAGGAAGTCAAAAAAGTTCCTGACTTCATATAAAACGCAGCGTGCAATTTTCCATTGGGCATAAGAACATACCCATAGAAAGTTTGAATAACAGAAGCAAGGAAACATAATCCATGCTTTGATTTCGGCTTGATGTTGTAAACCATACAAGCTATCATCCAAACGTAAAAAGCAAACCACGGAGGATATCGTAAATCCCAACCCCTGCAATCTTCAGCTTTAACTTCGGCATTTTTAGGATCTTTTTCAAATTTAGTAATTTCAGCATAATGTTTGTCCCAATCGGTTGAATATACATTCAAACCGACCGAGATATCAGAATCTTGATCATGTTCTGTTTGAAAAACCCAAAAACCGGTACTCATTCGATGAAATATCAAATGTTGTAGTGAACCGATTTGAAATGCTCTAGTTTGGCCTAGATCCGATTTCTCAATATCACGAGGCTCATCTTTTAAACAATGAACTGTGACATGAGGAACTACTCTACCCGCTTCTGCTTCACTTACAAGAAAATTGACTTCATTTATAAGATCTGGATGAATCCATCTCTTATCTTTATCAATCAAATTCTTTCGTTTAACCGTTTCAAGAATCCACGGAAAACCAGGTGAAGTTGTTATATCAATTGACGGTATATTGAGTTCTGGAACCCCAAACACCGCTTCTTCCATTGTAAGCATTCGTACCCAATGATGATCGATGTTCTTTGAAAAACACCCATCATACATTGAGGGCAAATCTAACTCTGGTGGAGGTAAAGGAGTAGTATGACCCTTCAAGTGTCGATACGCTACTTCATGAGGATTAATCCGCCCATTTTCAGTATCAAATGGACGCAATTTAGCTGGTTTCTCAGTCACAGGCCAAGGAGGCTGTAACCAACAAACTTTTTCGTCTATAGTAGCGTAACAACCTGTGGTTATCACAGTTTTCTCCAATGCCGTATGCATAGGTTGAGGTGGTGAACGATTACATGTATAAGCATGTTTCATATTAGGAAGATGTTCACGTAACTCGGGAATATCAATTTTTATTTTTGAATCCAATCCTTGTTTTACAAACAATTTCTCAGACTCATTAATACAAATATCTGGTTCAGACACAAAGTCAGAAGCGTATAATGGTGCAACTAATGCATCCGATCCGTTTCCAGCTATGTGAATACCAATCAATTTCCGGTCTACGTGTGTATTAAACACAAGATATGGTTTTCCACAATCAGAAGCCTGATTGGGGAAACCATTAACTCTTAAAACATCCCGAACTCGTTGTCCGGTTTCATATTCTGAAATTCCACCAAATGGTTCTACATAATTACCTAATGTTACGGTATCTCGACCAGTATCATAAGATAATCGTGCAATTCCTTTAAGTTTATCTGTAATCGGTTTATCTCGAAGATGTTTTGTAATATCTCGAACAGGATCTAGCAATTTGAACGTATAAATAGCAATATCCCTATCTGGTTCCTTTTTAATGGAAACAATAGGTATTCTCATAAATTCAGTCTCGCCTTCTCCTGTCCAAAACTTCGCATAACTGGCTGTAGGCAAATCTTCAAGAACATGTAACACACCAACTCCCATATTCCCTTTCATCATTGTTATCCAAGTATTAACTGATCTTTCCTTCACAGGATCAACAATTTCCACAATTCGTAAATTTTTAGTAAGAATTATTCTTCCAAGATCGGAAGCTTGTGGATCATTTTCGCTCATGGTTGGTAAATCAGTTTCTCGTCCTTGTGGTACAAAACGACTGGCTGCACGGTTGTTCTTTTTAGCTTTGGCATATTGTTTCAATTGATCTCTCTGCTTTTCATACTTAGCAGATTGACCTGAAAAATAACCTTGAAATCCAAAACTAAGAAAAACACCTGCGATAGCTGCTGTAAGAGCGGCAACTATGGCATAGCATCCAATAATTTTATACCCAGACCTTGCTTGATTAATCATAGCCATATGTTCTTCTAAAGCATCAATACTTTTTCCGTCAATAATTAACGCACGAACCGCGTCTTTTTGAGGATCAGAAAGCATTTTATCTCTAGCTAACATATTTATAACTAATGGTATCATATATTTTGGTGTTGTAACACGATCGGTATAAGTTAGGTGTTGAAATTCATAAAGTGTTTTACACAACTCTGTGGTTTCAAACATAGCCCAACTCAACTTACGTCTAACTTCTTGATCATATTTAGTAGCGAAACTATCTGTAACTATTCCGCTAGAAAAATGTAACCAAGGAATTTGTTTAATAGGAACACCCAAAATTTGTGATACATGAGTTGCTGTTGATTCAACTTTGTGAGGAACGTGTGTAATGACATTTGGTACTATCACTACATCGTTCCAAACCATATGCGCTGGATTCATTGTTTCATTAGGATAAACAATTTTACAATGAGAACTCCAGTGCGTATAGTAAAATGAATTAATCATTTTCAACAAAGCTGTTTCATTATTAGTTCGAGCCCAAAGCATAACCTCATCTATCCACGTATAAATACATGGTAGAGGTTTAACTTGGGTCCAATCATAATTTAAAATGACACGATGGTTGTAGTAGTCCCAGACACGGTAGAAAAACTCCTGTGCTGGAACCGACATTCCTTCATGATGCTTACATTGTTTTTGGCCACAAGATCGCAAATAATTAATAGCAGGACGCATAGTTCTGTCAATAACAATCGCAACCTTTTGTATCAAATTAGGTCCTTGAGGATACATAGGCGCCGAACTAGGTGGTATATATTTATCTAAAGCAAATGGATTCTCATCATCAAATTTCATATCTAATTCTGTTTGAGTTTTTACACTCAAAGGGACAGGAACTTGACGATCAACTGGTTGTAACACCGGTTGAACCTTAAGAGAATCTATTTTCTGAGTAAATAACCCACTAAGTGAATTCCACGCATCTTTAAAATCCGTAGTAAGTGACTTTTTATATTGATCATACTTTTCATTCTCACCTAACGTCGTTGTTGTGACCTCTGTTGAGGAAGTCGTTGTTGTAATCGTTGACGTTGCGGTGTGAGTTGAAGTAGATAACACTGAAGTATTACTAGAATTAGAAAAATTGCCTCCTGGTGGTCCCATCGGTGGTGACGGTGGTACATTGGGAGGTGGTGGATTTGGCGGTGGTAATGGTGGCGGATTGGTTGGAGGAATAAAAGTGAACTTAGATTTCCAATCAATCTGATTAAGACTACCCAAATACTGAGCATGATTCGCTTGGTGCTTTAAATAGATTTTCTCCATAAGACCAGCCCACGAAAGACGCTCACCCTTTTTCTGAGGCATAGTAACACTATTATAAAGTCCAGATGATGGAACATTCTCTTCTGAAACGAGAATAAAATCCATATCATTAGTATCTTCAAATGTTAGTGCTGCTAAACCTGTTTTGGGTTGAGTACCGGGCTTCAATTCAACTAAAACGTTAAAGTCAACGCGCCTAAAGAGGGCTGCTGGAGACATAACGCCTAAGTTGGTTAAATTCCGAATATCTGCATTCATGCTACTAATAATAAGTGGTGCTTCCATAAAAGTGGTTCCTTTTGATGAAAGATCCGCCATATTAATAGGCATAGATGCAATATTTCTAGCCATGAACAATTCATTGGCGGTTTTACAACGTAACAATGTGTCAGTATTTTGGAAAAGATCCTCATACATGAGCGCAAATGTTCCGTTATGATAACCGGACCAAAAATCATCGGCTTGATTTCTGGTATGAATATGTCCTTGAGTAATAGTCTTGCCTAAACAAGACGCTAACGCAAAGGGGCAAGCCTGAGCTATGAGAGTTTTTCCTTGTTTTGGTATTCCAAAGAAATTAACCCACACTGGCTGAGGTCGTCCCTTAAGGGTACCTAATTTTGTTTGAACTTCCAGCATCTTCTGATAACCTAATAACAGAATCTGCTGCATACGTGATATTACTGGCTGTTCCAAAGAAGTTTTAGCAACTTCTTTGAAAGAGGCCTGCAATTTCGCGTAAGCTGCAACAAAATTAATCCCTATACTCCTATCTCCGGGAATCGCATTAACATCGAGTGTCGTAATCTGCACATAAAAATCTTCATATGCTCGTAATAACACTTCGGTAGCTTTTGACGACTCAAAGAATGGATATCCCGTAAATTTGGTGAAAACAAAATCAATACATTTCTGCAAGATTTGCCAACAAGTTTTAAGAAAGGTCCCAATGTTTTGCAAAGAGACCATAAAGCGTGATGTCTTGTTTACCGAATTCACCATGTCCGAGACCGAAACCCCAGACTGACTGCCGACAATATAGGCCAACGAATCGACCATAAATATGCCAGCTTTCTTCTCTTCTTCTTCTGATCCTTGGGGTTGCCAAGAATCAAATTCAGGCTGAAGCATACTCTTAATCTCAAAAATAGTTCTCGCTAAAAGAATAAATTGAGACAAAGTAAATGCTGTGAGAAGAACGCCACAAACCACGACAAAAATGATGCCTGCTTTAATCCAAGTTGGAGAAAATCCTAAAACTTTCTCCAAACTGGTCGAAACAGACGACATAATATCAGTGAATTTTGACTTGACAGAATCAAGTAATCCATCGGCCATACTTGATCCTATCTCCTTAAATTGATCTTTGTTGGTTTCAATCGCATGCCTCATTGCTGAAGCAACCGTCTCATCCAGAAAGCCTGGTTCAGCTTTCTTAGACTTCGACGATTGCGGTTGAAAACCATACAGAGAAATACCATGTTTCTTCGCAAGAGTATCTTGCCACAATTGGACAATAATTTTACGACGTTTCGCACCAGGTTCGGCGGAAACATTACGAGACACCAGCTTTGAGGCTGGCATCTCGTCTCCAAACATATGCAAGTGCTGCTTGTTTAGACGTATTATCATCTGAAGGTGTAGCAAACCGTAGCCAGAAATGTACAGTTGAAGGGCCTTACGAATAAGGTCAACTGGTACAAGTCTCACTAGATTAGGCGCGTATCCATGACTATCAAAGAAATCTTCGAAAGAAAGAGCAGCATCCATTACTGAATGCTTCTCCTTAATTCCTAGCTCTCGATTTGCTGCGTCAAAGGTTCTCTGTTGTTGTTGATAACGTTTTTCCTTTGACCGCCTAGTACGTGTGGTATGATGATCAATTTTACCTGACTGCTTTTGGAAGGGCAATGAACTTAATATAGTGTCAGCCAACAATTGCTCATTAGCTGATCGATTGCCAGACACTGCCCCTAAAGACAATGTCTGACCATCTTTTAATTTGACCTTAACACTAGTGACTGAACTCGAAATTGCACCAGACGCAAATACACAATTCTCGTAAACGGGAATTGGTAGTTTGTTCTGTTGACAATATTGATTAAGGTCGCCCTTCCGATTGGACGTAATGGGTCTCTGACGAATAAATCGAAATCCACAAGAAATTAAATTTCCTATGTACATTCGACAATCATCAGAGAGATCTACACGATCCAATAATTTGGTGTCTAAATTATCTTCAGTAATGTTAATAACAGATACCGGCACAGGTTGTGCGGGTGCTGGTTCTGTTGTAATAGTCCCAAAGGTCGCCTTAATACCATCCAAGAAAGAACTCTTGGGGATATAAGGTGGCCTATAAGGGGGAACTGTTGGAAACATCTGAAGAGGATGCGTAGTAGAAGTTGGAAGTGCGGTAGCAGAGAAATGATCTCTCTGCTTTCGCACTATCTCAAGTTCAGTTTGTGCTTTAATCACGGAATCTTGTAATAAATTATTCTGAACTCTAAGAGAATCCACTTCGCTCGCTAATTCGTTATGTTCACGAATCACCGAGTTTAGTGTTTCTACTGACGTATCTTTCCGGTTCCTTTCAATCTCTTTCAATTGAGTATGGAATTCCGGATTCATTTTATGTATCTCTGCCATTGATGCGTTAAGAAGTTCGCCATATACACGACGTTCTTCTGTATTAACTATCAATAATTTTAACAAAGCATGTATTCGAGCATGCAATGGCATAGACTTTAATAATTGAGTATTTGCTAATAACTGAGTATTTGGCTCAGTTGCTTTATATCCTAAAAATTCTGAATCTTTGTGTGAATCTGACATTTTGAATTATAATTAATTTAATGGGGTCTGCCTCTCTATCAGGTGACGCTCCCAAACAAAATGGAATAATGTTTAGAATGTAAATTGGTAAGCCCTCGTGAATAGTCCAAACACCTTTTGACTATTACTGGTTACCCGTATAAACTCCTCTTTTACGCAAAGATAGGACAAAGGAAGGTTCTTCCTTTGATTGTGCTCCAAATTGAATCAATCGGGATCAGGCGTAGCTCCATGACTCATCATCACTTCTGCTAAATTCTGAAACGGACGTTCAATCCACGCGGTTATTGGTTTATAGTGGTTAAACTTCCACTGTGATAGGGCGACTGCAGGAAAACCTGCGGTCGCCCGGCCCCTTCATCCCAAACTGGTTTTGTTTTAAGTCGTCCAGCTTGATCAGGGGTGATTTACGACAATGAATTCAAAATTTCTCGTTCTAAATAAGTTAATAAACAAACTAAGGTAATTAATGGTAACATGAGTACACTAAGATTAACTGGGTCATTACTCCAATCAATCTCAATGTCCTGAGCGGTTACTACAAAAACTACGTGTAAGTTCCTTAATTTACTAAAGAAATAATGAATTATTGTGCAAACGTGAAAAACAGTGTTGGTTGCACTGTTGTGTTGCAAGTGAAATAAATAAAATAATACTTATATGCCATTCGAATGGAATGTATTGACGGCACACAAAATAATGTACTACACACCTCTCTCCCTAAACTAAATGGGAGAGACACTATGTGTAATGTATTATAAGTATCAAATTAAATAAATCAAATGACTTATTAGTGAGAACAATAAATTGGACGGACTCTAATATAGTAAAATATTCGCTAAAACGGTCCAATAAATTGAGCATTGTAAAATAAGTAAGCGCAGATTGTTGAGTATCTGTACATATGACAAACGATTTATGGTAAGCTAAAGCTAAACTATAGTCAATCCGAAAAGAACTAATTGACTACAATATGCATTAACTAAGCTTTCACTACTAATCTAATCAACACAAATTAATGTGTTAATGAAATTCGTTAAATGACCTACGTTGTTCATCGATGAGACGCTCGGGTTAAAAACCTCCGACGTACATAAATCTATGACAAACATATAACCTACTTATACAGTGAGGTGTAAATAAACAAAACGAAATCAAGAATGACTAATCATACAGAACTAATAAATCAATATAATAGAACATTGCAAAGAAATCTTTGCAAAAC
>Ga0224712_10000207_pt1 | contig 10606 bp, 10 predicted proteins | sample DielMetaTC5pm2_FD_171474 | JGI IMG/M metagenome (GOLD analysis project Ga0224712, IMG submission 171474) | Corn rhizosphere microbial communities from Kellogg Biological Station, Michigan, USA - Diel MetaT C5pm-2 (Metagenome Metatranscriptome)... | ecosystem: Host-associated > Plants > Roots >...
CGCGTCTCGCGCGCCGGGGCGATCTGCCGTAGCGATTGCCGGCCCAAATCGAGGTTTGGGCGCGCGTTTAGGGCGCGCGACAGCTACAACGCGTCCACTGGCCGCTGGTGGGGCTGATGGTACGGACGGGGTCAGTGTGGCGGAGCCGCACCGTCAGACACCGCCGGACGCCGTCCAGATCGATCAACTGAGGAAGTCTGGTGCACATCGGCGCGTGTGCCGAAATTCACGATTCGCTCAGGCCGACTAAAGAAGCGCCTGCGGACCGCTTGAACCTCGCCCGAGGGCGTCAGGCGGCGTCCGGACCTGCGATCATCACCCCGTCGGCGACCCGACGCACGTGGATGCAGTCGCCAGGGCACTCGCGCGCCGAGTCGATCACATTGAGCACCAGATCGCCCGGTACAGGCACCCTGGAGTCCGGTTCGGTACGCAGGAGGCCCGTGGCATCCTTCACATACGCGAGCCCGTCGATGTCAAGTTCGAAGACGTCCGCGGCGTACTGCGCACACAATCCGTCGCCGGTGCACAGGTCCTGATCGATCCAGACCTCGAGCCCATCGCTGCTCATCCGGGCAGTATCCCCATCCGCTTCGGCTTCCACCCCTCGACCCTAACAAGTCGCCACGCTCCGGCCGGATCCCGCGCGGCGCTCCGGAACGCTCTCGACAACGACACCCCGTTCGCGTAATGATCGAGCCCCGGAACGGATCACGCGCGGTGAAGCCCGCGGCACTGATCCGAACGGGTGCCCGCTGCCCCACATGAACGAGCGGTGAAGGGGGAATTCTGTTCTTGGACGCGTTGCTGACGCAGAGGGGAACGCCCGGAACGGTCGCGTACCGGACAACCGTCCCCCGCCGCGGCACCGTCGGATCCGGCCGCACGAGAACCGTTTGCGAGTGCCGTTCGTTAGGTAGTGACGTATCGTCGCAGCACCCCGCGAGGAGGTGAGGACCGTGCCAGCCCACGAAGACGACAAGCCTCTGCGCGCCCCCGGATCCCGGTCGGGCCGCGGTGCCAACCCGCTCGGCTCCGAAGCCGACCCCATGGCGCAGGTCGCGTACCTCGAACAGGAGATCGCCGTCCTGCGGCGCCGCCTGGCCGAGGCGCCCCGCGGCAGCCGCGCGCTCGAGGAGCGCGTCGGCGAGCTCCAGGCCACCGTCGCCGGCCTGACCGCGCAGAACGAGCGACTCGTGGCGACCCTCCGGGACGCCCGCGACCAGATCGTGGCCCTCAAGGAGGAGATCGACCGGCTCGCCCAGCCCCCCTCCGGCTTCGGGGTGTTCCTGGAGGCCAACGAGGACGGCACGGCCGACATCTTCACCGGCGGCCGCAAGCTGCGGGTCACCGTCACGCCCAACATCGAGCTGGCGGAGCTGCGGCCCGGCCAGGAGGTCATGCTCAACGAGGCGCTCAACATCGTGGCCGGCTTCGGCTTCGAGCGCGTCGGCGAGATCGTGATGCTCAAGGAGATCCTCGAGGACGGCGAGCGGGCGCTGGTCATAGGGCACACCGACGAGGAGCGGGTGGTGCGGCTCGCCGAGCCGCTGCTGGACACGACGATCCGGGCCGGCGACGCGCTGCTGCTCGAGCCGCGCTCCGGCTACGTCTACGAGCGGGTGCCGAAGTCCGAGGTCGAGGAACTGGTCCTGGAAGAGGTCCCGGACATCGACTACCGGGACATCGGCGGCCTGACCGGGCAGATCGAGCAGATCCGTGACGCCGTCGAGCTGCCCTACCTGCACCCGGATCTGTTCCGCGAGCACCAGCTGCGCCCGCCGAAGGGCGTGCTGCTCTACGGCCCGCCCGGATGCGGCAAGACCCTCATCGCCAAGGCCGTGGCCAACTCGCTGGCCAAGAAGGTCGCCGAGCTCAACGGCAAGGACAAGGGCAAGAGCTACTTCCTCAACATCAAGGGCCCCGAGCTGCTGAACAAGTACGTCGGCGAGACCGAGCGGCACATCCGCCTGGTCTTCCAGCGGGCGCGCGAGAAGGCCAGCGAGGGCACCCCGGTCATCGTGTTCTTCGACGAGATGGACTCGCTCTTCCGCACCCGCGGCTCCGGCGTGTCCTCCGACGTGGAGAACACCATCGTGCCCCAGCTGCTGTCCGAGATCGACGGCGTCGAGGGCCTGGAGAACGTCATCGTGATCGGCGCCTCCAACCGCGAGGACATGATCGACCCGGCGATCCTGCGGCCCGGCCGGCTGGACGTCAAGATCAAGATCGAGCGGCCGGACGCCGAGGCGGCGAAGGACATCTTCTCCAAGTACGTCACCAAGAGCCTGCCGCTGCACGCGGACGACCTCACCGAGCACGGCGGCGACCGGGACGCCTGCGTCCAGGGAATGATCCAGAACACCGTGGAGCGGATGTACTCGGAGACCGACGAGAACCGCTTCCTCGAGGTGACCTACGCCAACGGCGACAAGGAGGTCCTCTACTTCAAGGACTTCAACTCCGGCGCGATGATCCAGAACATCGTGGACCGGGCGAAGAAGTCCGCGATCAAGGACTTCCTGGACCACGGCCAGAAGGGCCTTCGCGTCTCGCACCTGCTCGGCGCCTGCGTCGACGAGTTCAAGGAGAACGAGGACCTGCCCAACACCACCAACCCGGACGACTGGGCCCGCATCTCCGGCAAGAAGGGCGAGCGGATCGTCTTCATCCGCACCCTGGTGTCCGGCAAGAAGGGTGCTGAGACCGGCCGTTCGATCGACACCGTCAGCAACACCGGCCAGTACCTGTAGGCCGATCGGGTGGCAGGCGGCACGGCGGTCGCACGAGGGGCGGCGTGCTGCGCGGGGCCGGCCGACAGCGTGGTCGGCGGCTCTGCCGTCCCGGGACCGGTGTTCCCGGGACGTCGGGGTGTGGCGCCGCGTGGCGTGATTGTGACACGTCCGGGCCGCGGGCGGCAGGACAGCACGGAGGAAGTGGGCCGCACGTATGAACAGGACAGAGCATATGAACTCTGCGCATCATCCGTGAGCCCGGCCGTGGCGCCCCGTCACATCCGTTGCCGACGTGGGACGACGGCGTCCCCTATCGGCCCCAGGAGTGGAGAACTCGTGCAGTTTCCTGGTCCCGAACACCTCCCGCTCGGCTTAGGCTTGTCGTCATGAGCGTACGGCGTGTAATGGGCAGTGAGACCGAGTACGGCATCTCCGTTCCGGGCCATCCGAACGCGAACGCGATGCTGACCTCGTCGCAGATCGTGAACGCCTACGCGACCGCGATGCACCGCGCGCGGCGGGCCCGGTGGGACTTCGAGGAGGAGAACCCGCTGCGCGACGCCCGCGGGTTCGACCTGGCGCGGGAGCTGGCGGACGCGAGCCAGCTGACCGACGAGGACTCCGGCCTGGCGAACGTCATCCTGACCAACGGCGCGCGGCTGTACGTGGACCACGCGCACCCCGAGTACTCCACCCCCGAGGTGACGAACCCGCGCGACGCGGTGATCTGGGACAAGGCGGGGGAGTGGATCATGGCCGAGGCGGCCCGCCACGCGGCGACCGTCCCCGGCTCGCTGCCGATCAACCTGTACAAGAACAACACGGACAACAAGGGCGCGTCCTACGGCTCGCACGAGAACTACCTGATGAACCGCACCACCCCGTTCGCGGACATCGTGCGGCACCTGACCCCGTTCTTCGTCAGCCGCCAGGTGGTGGCCGGGGCCGGCCGCGTCGGCATCGGCCAGGACGGCCGCGCGCACGGCTTCCAGATCTCCCAGCGGGCCGACTACTTCGAGGTCGAAGTCGGCCTGGAGACCACCCTCAAGCGCCCGATCATCAACACCCGCGACGAGCCGCACGCCGACCCGGAGCGCTACCGCCGCCTGCACGTGATCATCGGCGACGCGAACCTCTCCGAGGTGTCCATGTTCCTGAAGATGGGCACCACCGCGCTGGTCCTGGCGATGATCGAGGACCGGTTCATGTCCGTGGACTTCTCCGTGGACCAGCCGGTGCGCACCCTGCACGACGTCAGCCACGACCCCTCGCTCAAGCACCTGGTCACCCTGCGCTCCGGGCGCAAGCTCACCGCCGTGCAGCTCCAGATGGAGTACTTCGAGCAGGCCCGCAAGTACGTCGAGGACAAGTACGGCACCGATGTGGACGAGGTCACCCGGGACGTGCTGGACCGCTGGGAGTCGGTCCTCGCCCGGCTGGAGACCGATCCGATGTCGCTCAACCGCGAGCTGGACTGGGTGGCCAAGCTGGAGATCCTCGAGGGCTACCGGCACCGCGACAACGTCGACTGGGACAACGCGCGGCTGCACCTGGTCGACCTCCAGTACTCCGACGTGCGCCCCGCCAAGGGCCTGTACCAGCGCCTGGCGGCCCGGGGCCGCTTCGAGCGGATCACCAGCGACGAGGAGATCCGCGCGGCCGTGGACCAGCCGCCCGCGGACACCCGGGCCTACTTCCGGGGCCGCTGCCTGGACAAGTACGCGGACTCGGTGGCCGCCGCGTCCTGGGACTCGGTCATCTTCGACCTGCCGGACCGCGAGTCGCTCCAGCGGGTGCCGACGCTCGATCCGCTGCGCGGCACGAAGCAACACGTCGAGGCGCTGATCGACCGCTGCCGCACCGCCGCGGACCTCGTGCGCGAGATCACGGGCAGCTGAAGTCCCGCTCGTGGCCGTGTTCGCCCTGCGCGTCCGAACGTGTGAACCGTGCACGCGCGGGGAAGCTGTGATCAAAGGCCGGGGCCCGGCGCCGGCGGGAGCGATATTGCCCGCCGCCTGTCGGATCCCCGGCGTAGTGTGTGATCATCAGGCCTCCAAGCCCGGGGTCGGGCCTGGAGGCGCGGCACATTGCCTGGCAGGAAAGGGCGGGTAGTCACCATGGCGACTAAGGACACCGGCGGGCAGGAGCGCGCCTCCAAGCAGACCCAAGACGCCGAGGACGAATTCGTCGACGAGACGAGCGATCTGAAGGACCGTCACGCGAAGCTGTCGGAGGACGTCGACGACGTGCTCGACGAGATCGACGAGGTCCTCGAGACCGACGCGGAGAGCTTCGTCCGCGGGTTCGTGCAGAAGGGCGGGGAGTGAATGGCCTATGGTCTGCGGAGATAACGTTCTGTAATTCGTGTGCTGGGAACGCGGGGGAGACGGCGGGCGGCGGTGCGGGCGCGGGGCGCGCCGGAGACCGCCGGGCCGGACTACTCTCAGGGTTCTGGCATCTGGTCGGCGCCCCGGGCGGCGGCCGCGCCCGTCCGGCGCGGCCGGTCGCGCGGTGTCGTCGGCCGATTCCGAATCATGTGGCCCACGCGCACGAGGCGGGTAAGGTACGGGTCATCCTGTGCTTCAACCGCAAGAAGGCGCTCGGCGAATCCGAAGTGACGTGCGCAGCCTGGTCCGCGCCGCCGACAACGATCTGATAAGAGGGAGCTCGTGGAACGGCAAGGGGTTGCAACGAATCCGAGTCGGGGAGCGACGGTCGGCTCCCGCGGCCTGATCGGCACGGCCTTCATGGGCTCCTCCGGGACATCCTCGTTCACCGAGTTCCTCGCGGACTACAACCCCGAGTACCTGCCGGGGCGGCGGATGGGCGCGCTGGGCGTCTCCGGGACGGGCTCGAGCCTGGCGGCCGAGGTGCCGCACGGCACCACGATCGTCGCGATGACGTTCCCGGGCGGCGCGCTCATGGCGGGCGACCGCCGGGCCACGGCGGGCAACATGATCGCCCAGCGCGACATCCAGAAGGTCTTCCCGGCCGACGAGTACTCGCTGGTGGGGATCGCCGGCGCGGCGGGCATCGCGGTCGAGATGGTCAAGCTCTTCCAGGTCGAGCTCGAGCACTACGAGAAGATCGAGGGCGTGGAGCTGTCCCTCGACGGCAAGGCCAACCGGCTGGCCACGATGATCCGCGGCAACCTCGGCCTGGCGATGCAGGGCCTCGCCGTGGTGCCGCTGTTCGCCGGCTACGACCTGGAGACCGGCTCCGGCCGCATCTTCAGCTACGACCCGGTCGGCGGCCAGTACGAGGAGCACAACTTCTACTCGGTCGGCTCCGGCTCGGTCTTCGCCCGCGGCGCGCTCAAGAAGCTGTACCGCGCCGACTTCGACGCGGCCGCCGCCGCCACGGCCGCCATCCAGGCGCTCTACGACGCCGCGGACGACGACTCGGCCACCGGCGGCCCGGACACCACCCGCAGGATCTACCCGGTCGTGGCCGTCGTCACCGAGGAGGGCTACCGCCGCCTGCCCGAGGACGAGGTCTCGCAGCTCGTGCACGAGATCATCGAAGCCCGCCACCGCGCCCCCGACGGGCCCCAGGCCCCGCTGCGCTAGCCCGCCCGAATTTCCGGCCTCCATAGACAGAGGGATCGATGACCACCCCGTTCTACGTGTCGCCCGAGCAGGTGATGAAGGACCGGGCCGACTACGTGCGCAAGAACATCGCGCGCGGCGGCTCGGTTGCCGTGCTCAACTACGACGGCGGCATCGTGTTCGTCGCCGAGAACCGCTCGCGGGTGCTGCACAAGATCAGCGAGATCTACGACCGGGTCGGCTTCGCCGCCGCGGGCAAGTACAACGAGTTCGAGAACCTGCGCCAGGCGGGCGTGCGGCTGGCCGACACCCGCGGCTACCTGTACGACCGGCGCGACGTGTCGGCCCTGGGGCTGGCCAACGCGTACGCCCAGACGCTGGGCACGATCTTCTCCGAGCAGGTCGGCAAGCCGTACGAGGTGGAGCTGGTGATCGCGGAGGTCGGCGACACCGCGGACCGGGACCAGATCTACCGGCTCACCTACGACGGGGCGGTCTTCGACGAGTCCGGGTTCGTGGTCATCGGCGGTCCGGCGGACGCGGTCAGCGGCGTGCTGAAGAACACGTACGAGCAGGGCGCGAGCCTCGGCGCGACGGTGCGCACGGCGGTCGCGGCGCTCGGCCGGGACGGCAACGAGACCCGTGAGATCGAGCCGACCCAGCTCGAGGTGGCCGTGCTCGACCGCAACCGCAAGCAGGACCGCAAGTTCCGGCGGCTGGTCGGCTCGCAGCTGGCCCGGCTGCTGGCCGACGAGCCGGGCGCGGAGGCCGCGATCGCCGAGAACGGCGACGGCGCCGAGGCCGAGTCCGCGGGCGCGGAGCCGGAGGCGGCGGCGCAGGGCGACCTGCTCGACGACATCGACGACGTGCTCGACGACGAGGAAGGCGGCGAGGACGCGCCGGGGAACTAACGGCGGCCACCTCGCGTTCGGACAGTGTTCGAACGACGCGCCACGGGATAAGTACCGGGAAGAAGAGTCCACACACTCCCCCTAGGGACAGTTGAGGCGGTGGGGAACCGATGGACCGTCGGATCTTCGGCTTAGAGAACGAATACGGCGTCACCTGCACCTTCCGGGGCCAGCGGCGGCTGTCCCCGGACGAGGTGGCCCGCTACCTCTTCCGCCGCGTGGTCTCCTGGGGGCGTTCCTCGAACGTGTTCCTGCGCAACGGCGCCCGGCTCTACCTGGACGTCGGCTCGCACCCCGAGTACGCCACCCCGGAGTGCGACTCGATCGAGGAGCTGGTCGTCCACGACAAGGCGGGCGAGCGGATCCTCGAGGGCCTGCTCGTGGACGCCGAGCGGCGGCTGCACGAGGAGGGCATCGCCGGGGACGTCTACCTGTTCAAGAACAACACGGACTCGGCCGGCAACTCCTACGGCTGCCACGAGAACTACCTGGTGACCCGGCACGGGGAGTTCTCCCGGCTGGCGGACGTGCTGATCCCGTTCCTGGTGACGCGGCAGCTGATCTGCGGCGCGGGCAAGGTGCTGCCGACCCCGCGCGGCGCGGTCTACTGCGTGAGCCAGCGCGCCGAGCACATCTGGGAGGGCGTCTCCTCGGCGACCACCCGGTCCCGGCCGATCATCAACACCCGGGACGAGCCGCACGCGGACGCCGAGCGCTACCGGCGGCTGCACGTGATCGTGGGCGACTCGAACATGAGCGAGACCACGATGATGCTCAAGGTCGGCGCGACCGACCTGGTGCTGCGGATGGTCGAGGCCGGCCTGGTGATGCGGGACCTGACCCTGGAGAACCCGATCCGGGCGATCCGCGAGGTCTCGCACGACCTGACCGGGCAGCGGCGGATCCGGCTGGCCAACGGGCGCGAGGTCTCCGCGCTGGAGATCCAGCGCGAGTACCTCACCAAGGCGGCCGACTTCGCCGACCGGCGCGACCTGCGCACGAACTCGGTGGCCCGGGTGCTGGACCTGTGGGAGCGCACCCTGGACGCGGTCGAGCTCGGCGACCTGTCGAAGATCGAGCGCGAGGTCGACTGGGTGATCAAGTACCGGATGATCCAGCGCTACCAGGAGAAGTACGACCTGCCGATCTCGCACCCGCGCATCGCCCAGCTCGACCTGGCCTACCACGACATCAGCCGCCGCCGCGGCCTGTACTACCTGCTGGAGCGGCGCGGGCTGGTCGAGCGCACCGCCCGCGACCTGGACATCTTCGCGGCCAAGTCGGTGCCGCCGCAGAACACCCGGGCGAAGCTGCGCGGCGAGTTCATCAAGCGGGCACAGGAGCAGCGGCGCGACTTCACCGTCGACTGGGTGCACCTCAAGCTGAACGACCAGGCGCAGCGCACGGTGCTGTGCAAGGACCCGTTCCGCTCGGTCGACGAACGTGTGGAGAAGCTCATCGCGTCGATGTAGCCGCCTTGTAGGGTAGGGGCCGTGGTGAGACAGACGCGGTTCCTCAGCGGTGTGGGTGTAGGTGCGGCGGTGTGCGCAGTGGCGCTCGCCGCCGGCTGTAGTTCGTCGGGCTCCGGCACGCCGCCGTCGGGGGCGCTACCCCAGGTGACCGGCGCGGTCGGGCAGCGGGCCGGCATAACCCTGCCCACCGGGGCGCCCACGCCCGCCAAGCTGGAGACCAGCGTGCTGGTGCAGGGCAGCGGGACGAAGCTGGCCTCGGGGGAGCTCGTCGCGGTCGACTACACCGTGATGAACTGGTCCGGCTCCAAGATGCTGGGCGACACCTATTCGAAGGACGGCGGCAAGACCCCGAACCAGCCGCAGGTGATCACCCTCGGCTCGCAGGGCCTGCTGCCCGCCTGGAACACGGCTCTGACCGGGGCCCGCGTCGGCAGCCGGATCGAGGTCGTCGCACCGCCGTCGGAGGCCTTCGGCAGCCAGGGGAACTCCCAGGTCGGCGTCGGGCCGAACGACGTGCTGGTCTTCGTGCTCGACATCGACAGCGCCTACCCGGCGAAGGCCGACATCACCGGCAAGCAGGGCCCGCAGACCGACCCCTCGCTGCCCTCGGTGACCGGCGACCCCGGCTCGGGCACCCTGACCGTGACCGTCCCGGCGGGGAAGAAGCCGCCGGCCGACCTGGTGGCGGACACGCTCATCCACGGGACCGGCGAGACCGTCGCCGCGGGCAAGACCCTGATTCTCCAGTACAGCGGCGTGGACTGGAACACCCGCACCACCTTCGACTCGTCCTTTACCCGGGGACAGGCCTTCAGCACCGTCATCGGCGCCGGGAAGGTCATCAAGGGCTGGGACACCGGGCTCGTCGGCAAGCACGTGGGCGACCGGGTGCTGCTCGTGGTCCCGCCGGCGCTGGGCTACGGGCCGTCCGGCGGCCAGCCGTCGGCCGGGATCGGCGCGGACGACACCCTCGTGTTCGTGGTGGACATCGTCGACGCGCTCTGACGGCCCGCCCCGCGGCGCGAAGCGGGCCGTGCATCAGCTTCCGTGCAGTGCCGCGGCGGCTTCGCACCGCCGCCGCCGGGTCAGCTCACGCCGAGCAGGTCCACGACGAAGATGAGCGTCTCGCCCGGCTTGATGACCGGCGGCGCGCCGCGGTCGCCGTAGGCGAGGTGCGCCGGGATGGTCAGCCGCCGCCGGCCGCCCACCTTCATGCCGGCCACGCCGCGGTCCCAGCCCGCGATGACCCGGCCCTTGCCAAGCGGGAACTGGAACGGGGAGTTGCGGTTCCACGACGAGTCGAACTCCTCGCCGGAGGAGTGCGAGACCCCGACGTAGTGCACGGTGACGTTGTGGCCCGCGGCCGCCTCCGCCCCGTCCCCGACCCAGATGTCCGCGATCTCAAGGTCCTGCGGCGGCGGACCCTCGGGGAAGTCGACCTCGGGCTTCTCCAGTGCCATGACGTGTTCCTCTCGTGACGTCCTTACCGCGCTCTACCCTGCCATAGTCGGGCGTCGTCGGCGGCGCGCGCGGCCCTCCGGATCAGCGGATCAGGCTCGCGGCCAGCCGTCCCGCGGCCGCGGCGGCCAGGAAGTTCGCCCGATCGGCGGCCGGTCCGCGGCCCATCGTGGACAGGCCGACCGGGCTGGTGGCCAGCGCCTCGTCGAGGCCCGCGCAGTCGACGAGGTGGAGCGTGTGGCGCGGCTTGAGCGTCTCAGCCTGCGTGCGCACGCCGTCCCAGAACGGCGACTGCTCCGCGGGGACCGCCAGATCCGCGTGCGCGAGGGCGACGCGTCCGTACGCGGTGAGGCTGTGGTGGCTCAGGCCTCGGTGACGCTCGCGGGCGTCGGCCTCGGAGACGCGCAGCGCCCCCACCGGGCGGCCGTCGAGCGCCGCAAGCAGCGCAGCAGCCGCCGCCCGGACAGGATGCGCTCCGCGAC
>Ga0224712_10000208_pt1 | contig 10586 bp, 16 predicted proteins | sample DielMetaTC5pm2_FD_171474 | JGI IMG/M metagenome (GOLD analysis project Ga0224712, IMG submission 171474) | Corn rhizosphere microbial communities from Kellogg Biological Station, Michigan, USA - Diel MetaT C5pm-2 (Metagenome Metatranscriptome)... | ecosystem: Host-associated > Plants > Roots >...
CTCCGACATCACAAAGCCGGAACGGTACTTATCGAATGGCCGCGACGCGCGCTCGGGGCCGTCCTCACCGGACGCCAGCGCACCCATGACGGTGAATCCCGCGACGACCACCGGAACGATTGCCATCTCGGTTCCCCCGGCGATCATCACGTCTGCATCGCCGCGGCGGATCGTTTCGGCCGCCTCGCCAAGGGCGTGACCACCGGTCGCACAGGCAGAGACGACCGCCATGTTCGGACCGGCCGCACCGGTGGAAATCGCAACCTGCCCGGAGGCGGTGTCTGGAATCAGATTCTGGAGAAATCGCGGGCTCAGGCGCTTCGGGCCACGCTCCTCGTAGATCTTCTGATGATCCAGCAGCGTCTTGATTCCACCGATGGCCGACCCGATGAGCACCCCAACGTACTCGGCGTTGCTGTCGTCAATCGTCAGGCACGCGTCGGCAACCGCCTGTTTGGCCGCGGCTACCGCGAACTGAACGTTCAGATCCATGTGGCGAAGCTCCTTCTTCTCCACGTATTGCAGTGGATCGAAGTTCTTCACCTCGCCCGCAATTTGAATCGCGAGCGGTTCGGGGTCGAAATGAGTAATCCGCGCGACACCGGACCGTCCGGCGACCAGCGAGTCCCAGGTGGACGGAATATCGTTGCCAACGGGGGTAATGGCGCCCAAGCCAGTGATCACCACGCGCCTTCCCACGAAACATATACCTCCGGTCGGTGCGACTCATATAGAGAAACACGCGAACAGCCATCTGGTTACGGGGAAGGTCCCACGGAGGGCGCGAAACAAATCAGCCCGACTGACTCACCCGGATCCGGGTGAGTCAATCGGGCTGATTGGCTGGTTTCGATCCAGTCCCGACACTTAGCGCTTGGTGTACTGTGGCGCCTTGCGTGCGCGCTTCAGGCCAGCCTTCTTGCGCTCCTTAACCCGTGCGTCTCGGGTGAGGAACGTGCCGTGGCGAAGCGTGACCCGATTTTCCTCGCCCTGCTCGGCGAGAGCCCGCGAGATGCCGTGGACTAGTGCGCCAGCCCACCCGGTGGTGCCGCCGCCGCTGACCTTGGCGATGACGTTGTAACGACCGACCGTGTTGGTGACCCGGAATGGTTCGAGCACGGCGGTCTGATCGGTGGGACGAGGTAGCGCCTGCTCCAGCGGCCGGCCATTCACGATAACTTGTCCGGTCCCGTCGTGGAGCTGGACTTGAGCGGTCGCCGACTTGCGACGTCCGACCGCGTAGGTGTAGCGTTTCTCCATGCGAAAGCGTTTGCTCCTGTAATTTACTACTGACCGAGCGTCGGAGGCATCGGTTCGACTTGCTGAGCCGCGTGCGGATGGTTCGGACCGGTGTAGACCTTGAGCTTCTTCAGCATATTCTGACCGAGCGCAGTCTTCGGAAGCATGCCTCGCACCGCCCGTTCGACGACGCGCGTCGGGTGCTCTTCGCGGACCCGGCGAATCGGCACGGTCTTGAGACCGCCGGGATAGCCGGAGTGGTGCTTGTAGACCTTCTGGGTCTCCTTGTTGCCGGTGAGCAGCACCTTGTCGGCGTTGACCACGACCACGTAGTCGCCAACATCCAGGTGGGTGCTATACATCGGCTTGTGCTTCCCTTTGAGAATCGTGGCCACGCGCGATGCCAGTCGGCCGAGCGGCACACCGGTCGCGTCCACGACCCACCACCGGTGCTCGATCTCCGAGGCCTTCACGGCGTGAGTTTTCGGAATCATTCGACTGTTCCTTTCCGGTTGCGATCGGTCGCGCTCGTTCGTCGGCGCCGACCCGAATCGTCTTCAATCTAAGCAGACCCACACTCAATCGTACCAGACCTGTGTTAGACACAGGCCACTCGGTGGAGCGGTGATCGCCACCGCCGGCCGCGTTCGGCTCTCCAGGGCCATGGTAACATCCCTGGCCGTAGTTTGACCCATCCCGGCCTGGACGAGCGCTCCCACCAGGTTACGAACCATCCGCGGCAAGAAAGCGTTCGCCATCGCGTCCACGTACACCCGCTCGGCGTCTCGCCAGCAATGCAAGCGAAACAGAGTGCGCACGGTCGTCGTCGGTCGCTCGCGTCCGCGAAGCGACCCCCCATACGCCGCGAAATCCTGCTTCCCGATCAGCGGAACCGCCACGCGGTTCATCGCCGAAACGTCCAAGAAGTGTCGCCACTGGTAAGCGTAGCGTCGTCCCAACACTAGCGGGCTGGACGCGTTCCAGATCGTGTAGCGGTATCCCCGAGCGACCGCGGAGTACCGGGCGTGAAAGCCCGGCCTTGCGTCGCGCGCGCCCCGCACGCCGACGTCGTCGGGCAGCACCGCGTTGATCGCTCGCCCCAGATCGCGCGCCGCGAGGGCGCTCTCGGTCCCGAAACTAATCACCTGGCCGGTCGCGTGAACCCCCGCGTCGGTTCGTCCGGCGCCCTCGATTCGGGTCGTCGCGCCGGTCACCCGACCAATCGCGGTCTCCAGGACTTCCTGCACCGTCCGCTGACCGGCCTGGTACTGAAATCCCGCGAAGTCCGTTCCGTCATAGGCGACGGTCAGCCGGATCGTTCGCACCAGACCTGCTCACGTCACGCTCTGGACTTCAGTCCAGAGCTTCCGCGGCATTCTCACTCCACCAGTTCGATCACGGCCATCTCGGCCGCGTCGCCCAGGCGGCGTCCAATACGGACGATCCGGGTGTAGCCACCCGGCCGCTCGGCAAAGCGTGGCCCCAGCTCGTTAAAGAGCTTCTTCACCATCATTGCGTCGTATAGCTGCGCGGCGGCCAACCGACGATGGTGCACGGAGTCTTCTTTGCTCAGAGTAATGATCTTCTCGGCAAACGGCCGCAGGCTCTTCGCCTTGGCGAGGGTCGTCGTGAGCCGCTCGTACCGAACTAAATCCGTGGCCAGGTTGCGCAGGAGCGCGTTGCGCTGGCTTGTCGGTCGGCCAAGCTTACGGCCGGCAACGGCATGCCTCATCAGGTCTACTCCTCTTCGTCGTCTTCGTAATCCTCGTCGAACTCCTCGGGATAATCGTCCTCGAATTCCTCATCGTCGTCCTCGTCGAACTCGCCGCGCTCGCCACCCGCTTCCTCGGAACCCAACGAAGTCAATCCACCGGTCTCGGCTTCTTCGCCCAGGCGCGAGTGCTCGAGAAGGCCGTGGGCGGCCAATCGCTCCCGTAGCTCGTCGAGCGACTTCTGTCCGAAGTTCCGAACCCCGAGCAGGTCCTCGCTGGACATCTCCAGAATCTGGCCCACCTTGGTGATCCCCGCCCGCTTCAGGCAGTTGTACGCCCGTACAGTCAGGTTGAGATCCTCGATAGGCATCTCATAGAGGCGCTGCGGAATTTGCGCCGCGCCAGCGGCCACTTTCTCCGGACGGCCGTTCTGTTTGGTCACCAGCTCGGTCAGCAGCGTCAGGTGGCGGATCAGGATATTCGCCGCCTGGGCCATCGCGTCGTCGGGCGCAATCGTCCCGTCCGTCCAGAGGTCAAGCACGAGGCGCTCGTAGTCGGTCACCTGACCGACGCGGGTGTTCTCGACGACGTAATTGACCTTCCGAATGGGCGTAAAGATGGCGTCGACCGGAATCACCCCGATGGGGAGCCCTTCGCGATGATCGCCGCTCTGATACCCTTTGCCGCGCTCGACGGTCAGTTCCATCGCCACGCGCGCGTCGGGCGAGTCCAGGGTCGCGATGTGCAGCTCCGGGTTGACGATTTCGACGTCAGGAGGGGCGATGATGTCGGCGGCCGTAACCTCGCCGGTCCCCGAAGCCTCAATGCGCATCTGCACCGGCCGATCGGCGAAGCCGCGGATTCGCAGCTGCTTGATATTGAGCAGGAGTTCGGTCGTGTCTTCTTTAACGTGTGGAATATCCGAGAACTCGTGATACACGTTCTCAATCCGAATCGTCGTGACCGCCGCGCCAGGCAATGCCGATAGCAAAACCCGTCGCATGGCGTTTCCGATGGTCGCGCCGAATCCGGGTTCGAGCGGCTCGATCTGGTAACGTCCATAGGTCGCCGCGGTTTCTTTTGTTTCAACCCGCGGCAGCATGATATCAATCAATGGAAAGTCCCCCCTCCAATATCCCCCGAACGGGCCGCAGGCCGCCGCCCGTCGAAGGGGCCAGGCGGCCTGCGGTCGCTCCGCTCGGCGGCATCGCTCGTGAAACTTAGCGCGAGTAATACTCGACGATGAGCTGCTCCTGGAGGTTCGCGTCGATGTCCTGGCGCGCCGGGGCGTTCAACACGCGACCGGTCATCGTGTCGGGCACCATGCTGAGCCAGGCCGGGACCTCGCGGCGCTTGAGAACCTCGCCGAGCGCCTTGAAGTACTCAAGATTGCGCGCGCGCGGTGACACCGCGATCACGTCACCAATCTTCACCTCATACGAGGGAATGTCGACCTTCCGACCGTTGACGACGATGTGGCCGTGGTTGACCAGCTGGCGTGCTTGCCGTCGGGTATCGGCCAGACCCAGACGATAAACCGCGTTGTCCAGACGCATCTCTAGGATGCGCAGCAGGTTCTCGCCGGTTGATCCGGGTCGCCGCTCGGCCTCTTCAAAGTGTCGGTGGAACTGGCGTTCGAGAACGCCGTAGGTGTGTCGGGCCTTCTGCTTCTCGCGAAGCTGAATTCCGAACTCGGATTGCTTGCGCCGTCGGCCCTGCCCGGCCGAGCCCGGCGCGTAAGGCTTGCGGTTGCTCTCCATCGCGCACTTCTGCGAAAAGCACCGGTCGCCTTTAAGGAAAAGCTTGATTCCCGCGCGACGGCATAGCTTGCATACGGGTCCTGTGTACCGTGCCATGTGCTCTCTTCCTCCCTAGACCCGCCGACGCTTGGGGGGACGGCATCCGTTGTGGGGAATCGGCGTGACGTCGGTGATGGAATTGATCTGCAGCCCGGAGGACTGCAGAGACCGAATCGCGGCCTCGCGACCCGAGCCCGGCCCCTTCACATAGACGTCCACCTGCCGCATTCCCTGCTCCATGGCTCGGCGTGCCGCCGTTTCGGCAGCCTGGCTGGCCGCGTACGGTGTGCTCTTGCGCGAGCCCTTGAAACCGCTGGAACCGGCGCTGCTCCAGGCGATCACCGCTCCGGTCGGATCGGTGATAGTGACCAGGGTGTTATTAAATGTAGACTGAACATAGGCGCGTCCGCGAGGGATCTGCCGACGTTCCCGTCGACGAACGCGCGTCGCCTTCTTTTTGGTTACCGGCATCAACTACTCCGTTGTGTTGTTTCGGGACTTACTTCTTGGCCGCGGCCTTGCGTCGGCCGGCGACTGTCTTGCGCGGGCCCTTCCGGGTCCGAGCGTTCGTACGGGTTCGCTGACCGCGAACCGGTAGGCCGCGCCGATGGCGCAGGCCGCGATACGAGCCGATTTCGATCAGTCGCTTAATATTCAGGTTGATCTCGCGACGCAGATCGCCTTCGACCTTATACTCGTGCTCGATGACCTCGCGCAGGCGTGCAACCTCGTCGTCCGTCAGGTCGCGAACCCGGGTATCCGGCGCGACTTGAGTCGTCTGGCAGATCTTGCCGGCCAGAGTCGGTCCGATGCCGTAAATGTAGCGGAGGGAAATGTCAACCCGCTTATCGCGCGGGATGTCTACTCCGGCAATTCTCGCCACGTTGTCTCCTCTAGCCCTGCTTCTGCTTGTGCTTCGGATTCGTGCAGACGATAAGAACGTTGCCCTTTCGTCGAATAATCCGACACTTCTCGCAGCGGGGCTTGACCGATGCTCGTACTTTCATCGCTTCCCCTGTCTTTTCGATCCCTTGTCGCGCCCACCCGGCTGCAACCCCGATTGCCTTACCAGGGCTAGCGCCTGTGGCCTTGCTGGTAAACGACACAAAATACCGCTCGGGTTGCGAGCGGCCTGATAACATATTGTACCGGAATCAGAAGACCCCGTCAAATCGGACACCGCTAACAACCTGACTGTCTGTCTCGCGCGAGCTGGAACGAGAAAGCTAGGCTCTTAGTCGATAGGTAATTCGACCGCGAGTCAAATCGTAGGGCGACAGCTCCACCATGACGCGATCACCGGGTAGAATCCGAATGAAGTTCAGCCGGAGCTTCCCGGAAATATGCGCGAGGACGGTGTGTCCATTCGCTAGTTCGACTCGGAACATCGCGTTCGGTAGCGATTCGAGGACTTTTCCCTCGAGTTCAATGGCCTCAGACTTTGGCATAGCTCTCCCGTCAGATCTGTTTATTAAAGGCGAGTCAGAATCTCCGGCTCGCCTGGCGTAATCGCAACCGTGTGCTCGAAGTGGGCCGAGAGCCCGCCATCGGCGGTGACCACCGTCCAATTGTCCGGTCGAACCACGGTGCTTTCCGTACCGGTGTTGAGCATGGGCTCGATGGCGAGCACCATGCCGGTCTTGAGCAGCGGACCCTTGTTCGGCGGACCGAAGTTCGGAACCTGCGGCTCCTCGTGCATGTGGCGCCCAATGCCGTGTCCCACGTACTGGCGAACGACCGAAAAGCCTTCCTTCTCGGCGTAGGCCTCGATAGCGTGGGACACCGCCCCAAGGCGGTTTCCGGCGCGGGCGTGCTTGAGTCCCTCGTACAGCGCGGCTTCGGTCACCGTGAGGAGCTTTCGCGCCTCCTCGGAGATTTGACCTACGCCAACGGTGATCGCGGAATCACCATAGAAGCCCTGGTAGATTGCCCCGAAGTCGATGCTCAGGATGTCTCCCTCCTCGAGCACTCGCGCGGGGTTTGGAATACCGTGGACGACCTCGTCGTTGACCGACAGACAGGTGCTCGCGGGAAACCCGCTGTACCCCTTGAAGGCCGGAAGCGCGCCAAGGGCGAGCACGGTGCGTTCGGCGATGGCGTCGAGCGCCGCCGTGGCCACTCCCGGCCGGACGTTTTCGCGTAGCTCCTGGAGAGTGACCGCGACGATCCGTCCAGCCTCGCGCATGTTTGCGATCTCGCGTTGTGTCTTTATTTGTGTTGCCAACTTGCCTCGGTGCTTTCCGGATCGGGCATCAGCGCACTCGACCCGAGGGCTTCCAGTTCATCTTCGAGAACCCGTTCGACCGGCTGGCTGCCGTCGATCTCGACCAAAAGCCCTGCCTGCCGGTAGAACGCGACGACCGGGGCGGTCTGCTTCTCGTAGACCTGCAAGCGGCGTTGCGCGACGTCGCGACGGTCGTCGGTTCGTTGTACGAGGGCCGCGTTGCAGCGGTCACAACGTCCGGCCACCCGGGGGGGTGAGCTGGTGAGGTGGTAGGTCGCGCCGCAGCACGGACAGGTATACCGCCCGGCGATGCGATCGAGCACCATCTCCATCGGTATTCTCAAGTAAAGCACCCGGTCGACCTTCCGGCCAAGCTCGGATAGCATCCGATTCAGCGCCCGCGCCTGCTCGACCGTGCGCGGAAAACCGTCGAGGATCGCCCCCGGCTTCGCGTCTGGTTCGAGGAGTCGTTCACGGACGAGACTGACCATCGTCTCGTCCGGAACTAGCTCCCCTCGATCAATGTAGGGCTTCGCAAGCTTCCCAAGCGGCGCCTTCCTGGCGATTGCCTCGCGGAGCAGGTTTCCGGTAGCCACGTGCGGCAATAACAGTCGCTCCCCCAGAAGCTGACATTGCGTCCCCTTGCCGGCACCCGGCGGGCCGAGCATCACGATTACCATTACTTGATGAAGCCCTCATAGTTGCGCATCATAAGCTGCGATTCGAGCTGCTTCATGGTGTCCAGGACAACGCCGACCACGATGAGCAGACCGGTGCTACTGAGGATCAGCGATGTGCTTACCCCCTGGAGAAAGAAGGGAAGAATCGCCACCACGCCCAGAAACAGCGCGCCCAATATGGTGATTCGAAAGAGAACTTTATTCAAGTACTCTTCCGTCGGCCGCCCCGGCCGGATGCCCGGGATGAAGCCACCATACTTCTGCAAGTTCTCGGGCAGGTTCTGCTGCTGAAAGATCACCATCGTATAGAAGAAGGTGAACATGACCACGAGCAAGAAATAGGCGAACCAGTACACCGGTCCGGTGGCGTTGAATATATCGCGAATCCAGGCGGCTGCCTCGCCGACGAAGCCGGGCGTGATGGCCAGATAGCTGGCAATCGTACCGGGAAGCAGCATGATCGACATGGCGAAGATCAGCGGGATCATGCCTGCTGAGTTCACCCGAAGCGGAATATGAGTCGTCTGGCCACCGTACATTCGGTTGCCCCGAATGCGCTTGGCGTACTGGACCGGCAGGCGACGTTGCCCTCCTGCACGAAGACGATCGCAGCGACCGTTGCCACGCCGACGACTGTGAAGACGATAATCGGGAAGAAGTTCCCGGTGCCATTTGCACCAGCAAACGACTGCACGACGATTTGCGGCAGTCGCGAGACGATCCCTGCGAAAATGATGATGGAGACGCCGTTACCGACACCGTACTCCGTGATCAGCTCGCCCAGCCAGACCAGAAACATGGTCCCGGCCGTCATCGAGATAATCATTGCGGCCGTCGGCAGCGCGTAGGGGCCGACTAGGCCGAAGCCGGACAGAACCTGAACGCCGTTCTGCCCACTCGCGAGCAGCGAGCCCGTACCGTACGCCTGGAGAGCCGCGAGGGGCACCGTGAGCCAGTTAATGTACTGGTTGATCTTAAGTCGCCCTTGCTCCCCCTCGCTGCTCAGCTCCTGTAGCGAGGGTATCGTCGGTATGAGCAGCTGCATGATGATCTGCGCGGTGATATACGGGTAGACGCCCATCGCGGCGATGGAAAACGTCGTCATTGCCCCGCCCGAGAACAGGTCGAGCATACCCAGTAGCTGGTTGGTTTGAAACAGCTGCTGGAGCTGGGCGTAGTTGACTCCCGGGACCGGAATGTGAGCGATAACCCGGAAGACCACCAGCATGGCAAACGTAAACAGGACCTTATTGCGCAGATCCGGAAGTTTCAGCGCACGGTTCAGCGCGTCGAGCATAGCTAGCTCTCCTGGGACTTCGGTTCACCAACTTGAACAGCGGTTCCACCAGCTTGCTCGATCTTCTGACGCGCACCTTCAGAAAAGGCGTTCGCCTGAACGGTGAGCGGCTTGGTGAGTTCGCCCGCGCCAAGAATCTTCACGGCCCGCGCGTCGCGGTCGACCAGACCCGCGGCGACCAGGGTCTCCTTGCCGACGACCGCGTTCGGCTCGAATTGTTCGAGGGCGCTAACGTTAATTGCGGTCGGCCGAACCTTGTTATAAGGGCCACGGAAATGGATGCCGCGCTTTTGCGGCAATCCGTGCACCAGGCCAAGGGTTCCACCCTGGAAATGGGCGGGCACGCCACCGCCGGCTCGCGCATTCTGACCTTTGGTGCCCCGACCAGCGGTCTTGCCGCGGCCGGACCCGTGCCCGCGACCCAGGCGCTTGCTCGTCTTGCGCGAGCCGGGCGTGGCGTGCAAATTTGTAACGTTCATACTCATGAGGCTACTTCTCCGGTCTCTACCGACTCGACCGTGACTAGATGGCGAATCTTGCGGATCATTCCCCGCATAGCGGGGTTATCGGGCACGACTACCGACTGGTGCAAGCGGCGTAGCCCGAGATTACGGGCGGTTGCCTTTTGATCCAGTGGATAGCCAATCGTGCTGCGATCCAGGGTAACACGTAGTTGATTCACGTTCAGGCTCCCTGAAGTTGCGGCGCTCCGCGGCGGCCACCCTGGCGAGGACCGCCACCGGTCCCTGGTCCACGACGTTGTCCACGACGCTGTCCAGGACCGCCCCGCTCTTCGCGGCTTGGCGGCGGCGCCACCGACGCGGCGGGCGCCGGCGGCTGCATGCGCAGCGGCAACGTAACGCCGCGTCGCTGTGACTCAATCTCTGGCTGGCGGATTCGCTCCAGCGCGTCCACCGCCGCCCGGGCAACGTTAATTGGGTTCGCGCTTCCGAGGGACTTCGTCAAGACATCTCGCAGTCCGGCCGCCTCGACGATGGCGCGAACCGCGCCCCCGGCGATGAGTCCGGTACCGGGTGCGGCTGGTTTGATCAATACCTGCGCGGCGCCGAAGTTACCGGTCACCTCGTGAGGAATCGTCGTGCCGCTGATCGGAATCGTGATGAGGTCCTTGCGTGCCGCTTCGGTACCCTTGCGGATGGCGTCGGGCACCTCGTTCGCCTTGCCCATGCCGATGCCGACGTGGCCGGCGCCGTCGCCGACGACGACCAGCGCGCTGAAGCTAAAGCGCCGGCCACCCTTGACGACTTTCGCGACACGATTGACGCTGACAACCTTCTCTTCAAGGGTCAACGTCGCGGGGTCAATATGGGGCATGCATCCTCCACTCAGAATTGCAGTCCGGATTCCCGGGCCGCGTTTGCAAGTTCCGCGACGCGACCGTGATACAGGAAGCCACCACGGTCAAAAACGACCTTTTCAATACCCTTGGCGCGGGCCCGCTTACCAATGGCGCTGCCCACGACGTGCGCTTCCTGGGTCTTGGTCTTCCCTTCCAGGGCCCCGCGAATCTCTGGCTCGACCGTGGACGCCGCGGCGATGGTCCGTCCATTGAGATCGTCGATAACCTGCGCGTAAATGTGCTCGCCGCTGCGGAAGACCGCCAGACGGGGGCGC
>Ga0224712_10000211_pt1 | contig 10467 bp, 1 predicted proteins | sample DielMetaTC5pm2_FD_171474 | JGI IMG/M metagenome (GOLD analysis project Ga0224712, IMG submission 171474) | Corn rhizosphere microbial communities from Kellogg Biological Station, Michigan, USA - Diel MetaT C5pm-2 (Metagenome Metatranscriptome)... | ecosystem: Host-associated > Plants > Roots >...
GGGAACCCACGCACGGTGGGGGAGCGGAAAGCGCTCAATAAAAATTGACGTCCCAGACCCATGCGATAGACGGCATGGGGAGCTGGTAAGCCATACCACTGGGGGTGATGGTCGAGGCAGCTCCGGGAGCGCCAGGAGTGAACGAATTACCACGGGTAATTACGTACAGTGAAGGTTTGCACCCCTTGACACACATGAAGCGATGGTCGTCAGCAACTGATCGATAAATCATCGACCAATTCTTTGCTGCGATCTCATCTCCAACAGGGCCAAGAGACTTAACGGCCACCATAACGCAATTGTCGGGCGTCCACTGGTAAATAGTCCCAGAGGTAATGCCTGGTTCGATAGCAGGCATGCCAGTGGTATGGAACAACGCACTGGACTTGAATGGCACCTCAAATTCCACGACTCTGGTGCCACCAGGGATCGTAGCCTCCACGGCGCCGGCTCCTACGGTGAGGAGAGACGACGTTTCATAGGGTGAGGTGCCGGCGACGAGGACGGGCCACATCGGGGTTGGGTCGATGCCACCAGCGGTCTTACACAACTCGCCAGTGGACCAAGTTCCGTTAATTTCGCGGGCGGCAATGACCGTCTGCTTCGTGTCGTAGTTGGTCGTGCCAACAACCACCTTGATCCTAAAGCCACCAACCTGGAACTTGTAGCAGTCAGCAAAATGCTCCAAATAGCCTAAAGAACGGCACAAATCGGCCGCAGGGCTAATTATCTGAGAGGCAAACGAGCTGAGTGGGTACACGTACTCGGGTTTGAACTTGGAAGTCATGTTCCCGGCGCGTGTGTATGCTGGGTAAGTGGCTGTGGGAGCGGTGGCCACCAAAGTGTTGGACTCAAAGTAACACTGGGGTGTCAAGGACAGGGCGTGATCCAACACGACTGGAGCGTCCGTGGGGTTGGCCAGCCACGGTTGGGGTTGACGAGTCAAATCGGAAATGTGATTGTACATGTCGTGTACGTACGGACCGTCACCAATGACAACCGATGTCGCTCCCTCGTGAATCGGCATGAACGACTCGCGAAGGAAATCATCTCGTGGGCGAGCCTGGGCCGTGGTTGACGAGATACTGTCAGCCGGAATTAACAAGTGACCGCTCGGTTCCGCCACCTCCAGGTCTGATGCACCGGCAACATAGACCTGGAAGAAAACAGGCGCCACAGCGACGTCACCGACAGGACCGGGGGGGTTTATCATCTGGAATACCAACTGACCAATTGACTGGGTCGCGTACGGCCGGGGGAACAGGAACGGAATCGACAGTTCAAAGTCCTGCGACCCATTGATGTCTATGACCACATTGGCAACAGTCTCCAAGGGACCGGGAGCGAAGACATAGGAATTGTCTGCAAGCGGGATGAAGGCTGCACGAATACGGAATGAGTGGAACTCACTGCATGTCACGTACACCTTATACCGCAGCGTCCCGCGCCACTTCTGGAAAGGGGTGGTGACCTTCGATAAATGCGTCGGGTGAAAGAATAGCAAGTCCGAACTACCAGCAGGCACTTCCGTTTTCACGCAACGCGGGTTGACGGGAAACCTCTGAATAATGGAATCCGGCGCGTCAGTAGCAATGACCTGGAAGTCACCAAGTAGACTTGGGATGGACGCCAGCTGGGCCAGGTTCATCTCGTCGCCTATGCCAGGGGGACTAAGTCCGGGGATGACAAAAGGCTTGCGGGCCGGAAGACGAGAGAGGATGATGGAATTGTCCAAACCGGAACTCAATGGAAGTCCGGGACAAGTCACCGGCACGATGCGGGTTGCCTCTTGCAGGTTCCGCGGTAAGTCGAACCCAAGATAATACGCAACTGTGCCAACCACATCCACGATGGGGCGGGGGATGAGTGGGGTAAGAAAGTCGGCAGCGGTTTTAACAGCTGAAACGACCATGTTTTTGGCACTTTTCTCACGTTGTTCTGCAGTTGACTTGCCGAGCCGTGGCCCGCCTTGCGGGCGGATGACTTCGGCAAAGCTGCCTGCGGACCCGAACATATCAAGGCGGTAGGCATCAGTTGGGCGTACTCGAGAGCGGGGGCCAGCCCGGTAGCTGTATGAGTCAGGGGGCAGCATAGTTGACGACAACGTCGTGTTATCAGTGGGCCCGTCAAGGACCACATCAACGAATTGAGCGTAGACGTCGACGGGGATGGTGACGACCGCAGATGACGTTGAGACAGGAGTAAGGGGATTGAGCACGACGATGTCAACGGTTCCCATACATCCAGAGTCAAACGTTGCCACATCAATGCATGGGAACGGATATATCCAAGGAAGGTCAAACTCCTCGACGATGGGCTTGGACACGTCAACCAGCAAGTGTGGACCGCCGGAAATGGAATACGTGTTGACCTCAAAAGACGCCGTAGCGTCGAGAGACGTTGCCGGATCCCACCCTACTATCATGGTCCCATACAAGAACTTATTGCCGTTGACACGGATGGTGACCTTTACTCCTGCACGGAAGTAGCGGTAGTTCCGAATCTTGTCGGCAATGAACGGGATGGAGAAGAGCGCGTCTGGGAACGGGATCGAAAGTAGCGGGCTCTCACGCGCATCAGTCGTGGAGAACGATGCAGACGCAACCTTGAACGGGCGTTGTATAGCGAAGCTAGGGGCATCACTAGAACCCGTAAGGAGCGCATCGAAATAGTGAAGAGGTTCCGGAGACGCGACAGGGGGGGTCGATTCGACAACGGGGTCGATGAAGGTAGTGGTAGTGGCAGATCCGGAGATCGCCGTAGGGGTGGGGGCGGGTGTTTCAGCAACAAACCAGACGATGAACATCGCTACTGCGCACACAATTGCGCTAAGGTAGTAGCTTGCCTTGTGCCATACGCGAGCTCGCGACCGGGACACAACCGGGTATGTTCGCCCATACATGTAGCATGGGCGGGACTGAGCCGTGACCTCGATGGGATCCCAATGAACGGGTTCCAACCTCAGCCAGTATTCATCAGTCATTAAGACGGTGGTTTGTTCACGCTGTGCGGCTAACTCCATCTCTCCGCGAATGTCATCGTATGAGCGGATTTTTCCAGCCACACCTGTTGGAGCATAGACTATATGCAACTTTGCGTGGGTGCGTGCCACCATAGCAGCGCACCATTCGTAGAACTCTTTCCCATGTAAGCAGGCCTCGCGTAACATAGAACAACATCGCGCGCTGTACTGAGCACCAGTTTTATCGGCAGTGTGCCTGTGGGCTAAGCACGACAAGATACTCTGTTTGCTAAGCGGAGCCAAAACCATGATGGGACCGAGGGGGACGAATGACCTCTTTAGAAAGGTGATCTCACTCTCTTCAGGTTCATAGTCCGGGGGGTGATCTAACTTGTCGTCCCAAGTGTACTCGGTACCGTACTTGCTGGCCTCAACCTGCAGCTCACCGGGGAGGGCCCCACTCTCCGGATCGATGTTAACCAACGTGTCGTCGCCAAAGGAAATCCAATCCAACTGCGACAACACGTTGGCGAGCGCATGAGGTTTTCTAGCTCGAATGAGAATGTTCCGCATGGCAATGCATAAATCCAGGGCGACTGCAAAATCATTGATCTGCACCGTGAGATAGTTGCCTGACGGATTGCCCATGTCGACTAAATATATCATGTCGTCCACAATGCGAGATAGTACGATGAGCAGGCGGCCCAGCTTGGACGGGTTGAATGGGATTTCTCCGGGAAGTGGGTCTTCAATGAGGCTAGCCACTTGATCGAAGAACAAAGCCATCTTATCGGCCGTGATGTTGCGGTCAAGCTTCCGACAATCACTAGCCATTTTCCGCCACTTCCGCCTGAAGAACCGGCGGTGGATACGTTTCCATCCTTGAGAATAGGGATTTATGCCGCATGCGAAGTGTGACGCATCGGTCATCCCTGCATTATTCTCAATAAGGGACCTCCTCCAATTCCCGAAAACCATCTGCAGAGCGAGATTGATCTCTGTGGGGACTATGACAATGTCACGCGGTTTCTTGCCAGGCTTGGCTAGCTCGTCCTTCTCCTTGTGTAACGCGGCGGGATTGTAGCCATTGTCAGCACCCTCCAACCAATCATTGAGCATGTGCATGCTCTTAAGGAGCTCAGGTTTGGGGGTACCATCCGCATTAAACAAGTCGGCCTTCTGGTGATAGTTAGAGAAACACCAGGGGGGACCTGGAGAAGTATCCTTAGGCGATTCCCTGATGGCTTCAAGGAGCGTCTGACGAGGATACGTGGTCTTGCCGTACAGCTCTTCGGCCAACTCCGCACCAAACTCAATCTCCGCAGGGTCCAACACTGTGGCCGGCTTGTCAATACCATCGTATAGGTCTTTGGCAGTGCCGGGAAATCTGGGCAAAACGGCCTCCTTGAGGACCACACCCTCCGAGGCAGCTCGGGCTGCTATCTCAGAGTGGGTCGGTACTGGGGCCAACTCAGTGCGACGTACTGTGCTCTTCGGCTTAACGCCAGGGAAGAAGTCAGTGGCAGGAAATGCCGGGCACCGTGGGACGATGGGGTTGACATAAGCGGACTGCGCCTTAATTTCATTGAACCCCGGCACCACATTCAACATGTCAGACGTTATCGGAACGCCATAGCCTGCGTGGGCGCTGCCGGCGCAATGAATGCCGAACACGCGTTTCGTGACAACGTCGAAATACGGGGCACCACACATTCCTGGCTCCGTGGGATTAGCACCCTGTAGAGCGTAATCAGCATGCATGATGTGCGTAACAGACCCGGCAGTCATGGGGTATGTTATCTTGCCACGCAAGTGGACACGCCCCAAGTCGTGGGTATCATCGGGGAAGATTATGCGGCCATGGTAAGTCCCACCAATGTGGGAATCCGGTACCAGGAAAGGCTCGATCCCCGAACGTGGGATGCCGCAATCGGGGGCTTCCAGGAACAGGTAATCATTGCAGGTGCTAGAGCCCTCCTCGGTGCTACCCGACCGCCACATACGAATGGATGACAGTGGGAACACATGCTCTTTACCACGAACGATGAACGTCACCATGCCCTCACGCGAGATGCCAGTTTCAGGATCACTGTGTTCTGGGAGGCCAAGGAACGAGTGGCTCATGGTCACGGCGGGAGCAAACCCGTCCCGGCTACCCAACAGGTACAGAAGGTATTGTCGCGTCGGTACACAGCCCTCTGGGTGGATGACGATCTCAATCACGTTACGGCGTATGCGACCTTCGATGTCCTCCTCCGCAACGGGGACGGGACCAGCCTGGGGCCTCATAATGCCGTTGGACACGGCAATGGCGCGTATGCGGACCACCTTAAACGGACGTACGAACCGACGCGCCTTACCTCCAGAGTCGTACATAGCATGGGCCGCCTCTGGGGAAATTTCGCCATTGTCCATGAGGCGCCTCGCGCCGTACGCGACAGCAGCGGCGGCACCGAACGCAGCGCATAAGGCCATCCAATGCTTCCGAATGAACCGTCTAGCACGCGATAGCTCTAGGTGTTGGCGACAAACTTGAATGTATTCCCACAACCGCGAAACCACACTGCAAACGTAAGCAATCGTGTCAGATACGAGGCCGACACCGAGTGACATTGTAGGGCGATTCTGGAAGGCCCTGCGGAGCTGAAGCTCAGCAAACCTCACGGGGCCAAGGTTTACTAACTCCAGCCACTCTCGCCAACCTGGTGGCAGATTCCGATACACAGCGTAAACGAACGCGGCAAACAATCCTGCACCAGCTATGATGGGAGCCCACCGGCCTAGAATCACTTCCACAGGGGTGGCGACCACTAAGTTAGACTGGGCGACGATGCCAGCAGAGCGGCTAGTCGGTGTGCGCGGTATGAACCGAGACTGCACAGGCTCTGGCTCTGCACGCTCGGCTGCCAGGGAAGCCTGGACAGACATCTTGTGCTTAATGGACTGGATAATCATACCCAGGAGTTGGGGATAAGTAACCCAAACATCACCAGGCGGCTTGACGAGACCGGACTGTGGCAGAAGGCTGACGATGCGGTACTTGGTAACGCCATGCTCGCGGACGACCTCCACGTCTAATGTCAGCCGTCTATCAACCGCTTCCGGCGCCTCCACGGTTGTAACCAAAGGAACTCCTGGCTTAACGTTGGAGGTACACAGAATCAGCTTGGCATCAAACGGCTGGCCCTTGTCGGTGATGGCTGCGCCTGAAACGAGGAATATCTGCTGTGACACCATATTCAAGAAATCAACTATCTCTTGATTACGCACAGACATGTCCTTGTTCTGGAACACTTCCTGGAAAATGACGATAGGTTGGCGGCAATATCCTGACCAATGTTGATCCGCCACATTGCGGGAATAAGAGGTCCACGGAGTGCCATCTATCCTGTCGCCGATATCCCGAGCAATGCGACATGCGGTGTTATCTTTGCCAGCGCCAGAAGAGCCGCGCAACATGACGCACACGGGTTCCATGCGCGAACCAGACAGTTCCATGGCTGCACGATAAGTCGCCACCTTTTCATTCAACATCCTGAATGTGTCCAAAGCTGAGACGTAATCAGGGTGAGTGTTAAGGCGATCAGGAAGTTCAGCGCATTTGCGCATACATGCTAGCAAGTCAGCTTGCACAACTTCTGCAGTCGCTAGCTTGGACATGCTGGGGTTAGCCATGAGAACCTTGGCGGCGGCGGTCTTATCGCGCAGCGCAGCGATTGCTGCCTTAGGGTCAGCAAAATCAAATCCACAATAACCAAGTATCGGGCGAATGACTGCACGCGCAAAGGCGACGATAGTCTCCAATGATTGTAAAGTCACGCGTACTGCAGCCATAGCCAGGACAAATTGGGGCGTACCCTGAGGGGCCACATATCCGTCATCATCTGGTTCTATGACTACTGGCCCAGAGGAACCTGCACCAGCAGAAGCGGGAGGCTCAGGAGCCGGAGGGGGCACGCCACGGCACCAGCGGGAGAATGATTCCGCTGATCCGAAGCCAATACTGGACATGTACGCCATATATGCTTCTCGCTCCTTCTCCGTCAAAACCGACATGGCTTGCTGATAGAGCAAAGGCAGGGTATCCAAGGACATGGAGTAGCGTGAAGTAGAGCGCATAATGCCGACTATCCAGGTGAGAGGCCAACCGACGTTGATTACGTAGGTAGCTAACCAACAAGGGATGGATTGTAAGAAGACATCCAGCGAGCCATATATGCCCCACCCAACGAGGTTCTTCGCGAAATGGAGCAAGAAAATGGCAGCTGTATGAATGGACTGGTTTTTGAGCGTGCCCAAGAATGGTTTGCGGTTCACGTTGTCAACGAACCACCTTGAGGTAGCATACCAGAAACCGACAATGTCCTCGCCGAGGCTGCTGACACGCAACAAGATAACGGGGATCTCACACCAGCCACCGGTAGCGGTAACGAACGTCCACGATGGAGGGAGACTTATCTCAACGGTCCCATCATATTGCACCTGGTAGTGCGTGAGTATGTACACGAACTGCACCAAAGTGAGGGACTTCTCGCCCAAATTAATGAGACCGCCAGAGTGGGGGACGATGAGCTCACCACAGGGAAGCTTGAACTTGTAGTATGTGCCAGTGTCGCAAATGGACAATTTCCAATATTGGTAAAGGAATTCTATCCACATGTGGAACTGGTTGAAGCCCTTCGACGCGACGTCCATCAAGTTAGAGAAGAAATCGGCTAGATTTCCAGCTAGACCACGTAGCCACTCGGGAACGAAAGAGACGATGTAGTCATAAGCCTGTTTAACCCAGTTCATTGATGGCATGTTATCGCTGAACAACTCGGCAAGGAACTTCCAAGCATTCGCTAGAGCTTCGACAGGACCTCCCTGGGGGAATATATCCTCCTCGGATGATGAGTCATACTCGCCAGGAGCCAGATCCCAGCCCACAGACCTGTGCATGACTTCAGTAGCACGCTTTTCCAGGGCCAAATCGGCTTTCTTGCCATCAGGCAAAACTCCACCAGTAGGCAAGTGATCACGTATGCCCGTCCTGTACTCGAAGGCTATGCGTTCAGCCTCGGCATGTGCACGAGCCACACGAAAAGCACTCTTCTTAGATGTCATGCCGCGGAGCTGCGCCTTGTAAATGACGTCAAACTCCTCGGGGGACACGTGCTTACACACTACGAAATGCTCATGTGTATGGAAATCCTCAAGGCGCTTCGTCATGTCTCGCACAACACGCCAAAAGTAATCCGCATTATGCACATCAGATGGGATACACAAAGTGAACGTACAAAGCGCCTGCACCATATACTTCGTTTTGGTATACCAGGTGGGCGCAGACTTGGACACGGAGACTGAGGCCGGAGAGGAGTCGCCCTCGAGAGTTGAAACGTACCCGGGGGGCACATAACGGTCGGCGTTGATGGCGTCACACTCCAGCTTGAGGTGACGGATCCACTCGGAAACGAGCATAGGGCCCCACTCGGAAGTGCTTAACCAATGCATGGCCTCACGGCCTTGGTTGAACGTGACTTCAAACGCAGAAAACTGGGGGAGGTAAACGGGGAAGATGCGAACCAACTCCTCCGTCTTAGACTTGGTGCGCACACCGACAAATGGGCCGACGCGCCAGGGGGAGACGTCCCCTTCCAAATCATAAGGTAAATGGAAAGTCCCGCCAGGATCTTCTTTGGTAAAGAGACCCATAGGGATGGTCGAACCATCGATGTCCTTTTCCCACGAGTCGACCTTGGGAGGATGACGTGGATGCTTCTCGCGATACTTGGACATGGCAACCATATAACGATTGACCCTATGGTCCGCGGACATGATGGAAGAGATCTGCTCGATTCCTTGCTCAGTCCAAGGGCCGCGATACTGCCGAAGGCAAACTAGCCATATTGGCAGGTGTCGAAGGGTTACTGACGATTCAAGCCCAGTACGGGCTATGATGTCGGCAGTAGGAAGAACAGGAGGCCACGCAATATCGTAGGGGGCCTTGGCTTCTGGGGCCATGCGCCAGGGAGCTACCTTATCGGAGAACTGGAAGGTGTGGAAAATGACACGAAGGTGATGCCAGTTCTTACGAATCTCGCCCTGGATCGCACGAGGGTCAGGGGTGCCAGCAACGGCTGCAATGACATATGCGGCCGACGCACGGGCCACGCCCAGCTTCTTACAAATGTCGTAAACATCTGGAAGGTTCAATTTGCCGCCACGATCTGCCGAATGATCGTCGACATTGGCGGCGATTGCCCCCCTCTCAAAGTTGTACGTGTCAATGATCTCACGCTCAACGCTTGGGGGGACAGGGTAATAGGCGTCCAGGACGCGGGGGTCAAAGGGGCACGGTACGACGCGGAACAATTCACCAGGGTCCATTTTCTTCTCCTTCTTCTTGGAGACTTCATATGAACCCTTATTGTCTCGCACTAGCTTAAGGCCATGACCTTGAAAGCTAGGGGTGCCACCATTCTTGATAAGCAGCATAAAAGCCGCAGACGCAAGCGAGTCCCAATCACTCGGGTCGCCCTCCAATGTCGGGGCGTCAGGGACCGCTTCTTTTTCCCATTCGAATAACGGGATGTCCTCATCAGGGACAGCGCCAGTACCAGCGAGAAAATCGTCCTCCTCGGGGATCGTGGTTCCGCCACATCCAGCAAGGGGCAATTCCTCTTCAGGATCATGATACTTGGACTTCCAAGCCTCCATAGCGGCTTTGCGCTTAGAAATGGGGGGGGCAGCAGATGGCCGGGGAAGCTCAGGTTTGTATACCGGAGCATCTTTGCCTTTTGGTCGATCGGGGAGTCTTTCCTCATACATACCAACGCCTTTGGCATATGCATGGCGTGATTGTTCAATGAACTTGATGGCGCGGGGGTCGTACCCTTTGGTGTTCATGTGGACGGGTTTCTCGTACTCATGAGACATCTCAGATATTTCGCGCTCATATTCATCTTTCTTGGTTGTACCTTTCTTTCTGCGCATAGGCTCGGCGTCAGCTTCGTCACTGGCCCTAGAAGGGCGAGTAACGTTAGCCTTCCTACCTTGGGGCAGGATAACTTCACGGGCGCGCGCAGAGATCAAAAACGTGAGGTAGGGCGCATAAGCTACGAGGTATGACGTCATAGCTGGTTGCGACCGACAGATGCCTTGGAGCTCATCATCAGAGTGCAAAGCGAGAATTGTTCCAACTACTTCCGCAACCATGGGGTAACCACCCATGGTCATCTCGAAAGTTAAGGTATTACCTACCCAGAGACGAAACAGAGAGGAGTCCGGACAACAAGCGCGACATGGCATGCCGCACATGGTGGGGACAAATCGCGACTGCGATGGAAAGCCGGATGCAGCAATGGATGCAATCGGCGAGACGTCGAACACTGAGTGAAACAGCGCAACGGAATGTGGCAGCAACGGAGCCACGTGATCAGAACTTGTTTCTTTCTTTTCGAAATTGACAGCTACTAATCAGACGATAAGCATCATTAAAGAACGAACGATATGGATGTGAAGAC
>Ga0224712_10000212_pt1 | contig 10456 bp, 9 predicted proteins | sample DielMetaTC5pm2_FD_171474 | JGI IMG/M metagenome (GOLD analysis project Ga0224712, IMG submission 171474) | Corn rhizosphere microbial communities from Kellogg Biological Station, Michigan, USA - Diel MetaT C5pm-2 (Metagenome Metatranscriptome)... | ecosystem: Host-associated > Plants > Roots >...
CTCCCCCCCCGGATGATCGAGGCCGCCCATGTCCGCCCCCCAGCAAGCCTTCCTGCGCGACGCGATGCGCCGCATGAATATGACGCGCGATGCGTTCGCCAACCGCATCGGCGTTAGTCGGCGGGCGCTCGACACCTGGCTTCTGCCCGAGGATTCGCAGGAGTCGCGTTCGATGCCGGAGATCGTCGAGCGCTTTGTCTCGGAAATCGTCCTCACCGGTACGCACAGTGATGAATATACGCATCGCGCACATTCACCCTCCCTCGCGGGTCAAATTCTGTTCGAGGGCAAACCGCAACTTCTTTCGGTCGATCAGTTTTCGCGCGAATCGGTCGAGGCGCTCTTTCGCGTGGCCGATGTCATGCAGCCGATCGCGCGGCGCCAAAAGATTTCGCGCGTGCTCGAGGGCGCGGTGCTCGGCAATTTGTTCTTCGAAGCGAGCACACGCACGCGCGTATCGTTCGGCGCGGCCTTCTGCCGATTGGGCGGGTCGGTTTGCGACACGACCGGTTTCACGTTTTCGTCGATGGCGAAAGGGGAATCGATCTACGACACTAGCCGCGTCATGAGCGGCTACGTCGATGCACTCGTGGTGCGGCACCCGGAGCAAGGCTCCGTCGCCGAATTCGCGCGGGCGACGAACCTGCCCGTGATCAACGGCGGCGACGGCCCGGGCGAACATCCAAGCCAGGCCCTACTCGATCTCTATACGATCCAGCGCGAATTCTCGCGGCTCGGCAAGATCGTCGACGGCGCTCACGTCGCCCTCGTCGGCGATCTGAAATACGGTCGCACGGTGCATTCGCTCGTGAAGCTGCTCGCACTGTATCGGGGAATCAAGTTCACGCTGATCTCACCGCCCGCGCTCGAGATGCCTACGCATATCGTCGAGCAGATAACGCGCAACGGCCATGTGATCGAGCAATCGAACGATCTGGCGACGGGGCTTCGGAGTGCCGATGTCGTCTACGCCACCCGGATCCAAAAAGAGCGCTTCACCGACGAATCGTTCGAGGGTTACACGCCGGAATTTCAAATCAACCAGGCGCTCGTCGATGCGGCGTGCGGCCGTGACACGCTGATCATGCACCCGTTGCCGCGCGACAGCCGCCCCGGTGCGAACGATCTGAGCACCGATCTGAACCACGACCCGCGGCTCGCGATTTTTCGTCAAACCGATAACGGCATCCCCATCCGCATGGCGATTTTTGCGGTGCTGCTCGGCGTCGAGCACCTCGTCCAGCATTCGATGCGCGACGCGGCGTGGCACCCGCCGGCCTTCCTCGGGCCGGACGACGCGCTCTTTCACGGCATCGATTGATACGCGGGCGGCGGCCTCGCCGCCCCCCCCTCCCGCCCGCTCGCCGGTCCCGGCAAATCTCCCGCTAGCTGCTATAACACTCAGACACGCAGCTCGCCCCGCCGCGCGAACAGCTTCGCCGCCCGCAGCGCTTAGATCCCGTCGTTCGGCGCAACGGCACGCGCGAGGTCGCCACCAACGGCACTGCAATGCGGGCATCGCGCTTGCTCGCCTTCGAGCCGGCCCCACGCGATGCAGTTCGCATTGCTTGCACTCCCGATAGGCCCGCTGCCCCCGATCCGGAGCTTCGCTCATCGACCATGTCCAAGCCCGCCGCCCCCGATGACGTGCCGCGTGCGCCCAACTTGGCGCGTCGCCGCTTTCTTCAATCCGCTGCGGCGGCCGCCACCGTCGGCGCAGCGCCGCACCTGTCCGCAGAGGTACCGCCGATGGCTCAGCCCGTGCCGCCTCCCGCAGCCCACGCCGCGCCGCCCGCGCAGGCCGTGAGCCTCACGATCAACGGAAAACCCTACCAGCTTCAGCTCGAGCCGCGCGTCACGTTGCTCGATGCGCTACGCGAATATGTCGGCCTGACGGGGACGAAAAAGGGCTGCGATCGCGGGCAATGCGGCGCATGCACAGTGCTTGTCGACGGCCGCCGCATCAATTCATGTTTGACGCTCGCCGTGATGCACGAAGGTCAATCGATCACCACGGTGGAAGGGCTCGCTCACGGAGAGACGCTGAGCCCCTTGCAGCGCGCGTTCATCGAGCACGATGCCTTTCAATGCGGTTACTGCACGCCGGGGCAGTTGTGCTCGGCCACCGCGTTACTCGACGAATATCGCGCCGGCGCGGCAAGCGCGGTGACGGCCGACGTTCGCACTCGACCCGCCGCCCTGACCGACCACGAGATCCGCGAGCGGATGAGCGGCAATCTGTGCCGCTGCGGCGCTTATCCGAACATCGTCGCGGCGGTGCGCCTCGTGCATGAGCGCGGCTAACGACGAAAGGAGTCACGCATGGAGGCAATCGCTTACGAACGCGCGACGAACATAGCGGATGCGGTGAAGGCAGCGCGCGAGCCCGGGAGCGCATTCATCGGCGGCGGCACGAATCTGCTCGACCTCATGAAGGGCGGGGTCGCGCATCCGTCGAAGCTCGTCGATATCACGCACTTGCGCGACGATGGGCTCGATTCGGTGCGCGCGCTGCCCGACGGCGGCATTCGTATCGGCGCGCTGATGCGCAACAGCGACGCGGCCAATCACACACTCGTGCGAGAACGCTATCCGCTGCTCACGCAAGCGTTGCTGGCCGGTGCGTCGGCGCAACTGCGCAATATGGCGACGGTCGGCGGCAACCTGATGCAACGCACGCGTTGCCCTTATTTCTATGACACGGCATTTGCAGCGTGCAATAAGCGCGCACCCGGCAGCGGCTGCGCGGCGCTCGACGGTTATCAGCGCTTGCATGCGATTCTCGGCGCGAGCGAACACTGCATCGCCGTCAATCCATCGGACATGAGCGTCGCGCTCGCTGCGCTCGATGCGACAGTTCAAGTCGTCGGCCCCGACGGTGCGAGGCGGATACCGATAGGCGAGTTTCATCGCTTGCCCGGCGATCGCCCCGATGTGGATACGACGCTGCGGCCCGGCGAATTGGTCACGGCGGTCGATCTACCGCCGCCCCACCCCGCCGATCGCGCCTATTACTTGAAGATCCGCGACCGCGCGAGTTACGCGTTTGCGCTCGTCTCCGTCGCCGCGGCGCTGCAGTTGCAAGGCGATAAAGTCGCGGCGGCGCGCATTGCACTAGGCGGCGTTGCACACAAGCCGTGGCGCGCGAGCATCGCGGAAAACTTGCTGATAGGGCGAACGCTCGACGACGCAGCCTTGCGCGAAGCGGCCGCGGCACAGATGCGCGATGCCCGGCCGCAGCACGGCAATCGCTTCAAGGTCGTGCTCGCCGAGCGCGCCATCGTACGCGCGGTCAACGTTGCCGCGGGCCGCGAGCCCGCCGGCGTCACCGGAGCCCCCGCATGAACACGATCGGTCAACCGCTCGATCGCACCGACGGCGTCCTCAAAGTGACGGGCCGCGCCCAGTACGCGGCGGAGTTCCCCGCCGCCCACCTCGCGCATGCCGTGCTCGTCACGAGCACGATCGCATGCGGACGGGTCGCCTCGATCGACACCTCGCGCGCCGATTCCATGCCGGGCGTGCTGTACGTCATGACGTCGCGCAACGCGCCGCGCTTGCCGCAGGGCGGGCGGCCCGACGTGTCGCCGCCCGCGCAACGCCAGTTGTCGCTGCTACAGGACGACGAGGTTCGCTACGACAACGAGCCGATCGCCGTCGTGGTCGCCGATACGCTCGAACGGGCCGTCGATGCAGCGGGGAAGCTGCGCGTCGCCTATGAGCGTGCTTCGCCCCACCTCGACTTCTCGAAAGCGAGAGCGCATGGGCATGCGCCCGCCTCGATGATCGGCGGCAAAGCCGACACGGAGCGCGGCGACATCGAGCAAGGGTTGCGCGCCGGCGCCGTGCGCATCGACGCCGTCTACACGACGCCGATGGAGCATCACAATCCGATGGAACCTCATGCTGTGATGGCGTCGTGGGACGGTCCGCGCCTGACCCTTTACGATACGACACAAGGCGTCGCCAACGCGCAGCGGGCCGTGGCGACGTTTCTCGGCATTGCACCCGAGGACGTCCACATCATTTCGCCATTCGTCGGCGGCGGCTTCGGCTGCAAAGGCTCGGTATGGTCCCATGTCGTGCTGTGCGCGATGGCCTCGCGCCAGGTCGGCAGGCCCGTGCGCCTCGCGCTCACGCGCCCCCAAATGTTCGGCCCCGTGGGCGGCCGTCCCCATACCGAGCAACATCTGGTGCTTGCCGCACGGGACGACGGCGCCCTCACCGGTCTACGTCATGCGACGTCTTCCAACACGTCGACGTTCGAAGACTGGACCGAAACCGCGGGCGTCGTAACCCGAATGCTTTATGAAGTCCCGAACCTCGCGACCTCGCACCGGCTCGTGCCGCTGAACGTCGGCACGCCTACGTTCATGCGCGCGCCCGGCGAAACGACGGGGTCGTTCGCACTCGAATCGGCGCTCGACGAACTCGCCGTCGCGCTGAAGATGGATCCGATCGCATTACGGCTAAAGAACTATGCCGAGATCGATCCGCAAGAAGGTAAACCGTGGTCGAGCAAGCAACTGCGCGAATGCTATCGCTTGGGCGCCGAACGCTTCGGCTGGTCGCAGCGCCAGCCTGCGCCTCGATCGATGCGCGACGGCGCCACGTTGATCGGCATGGGCATGGCGACGGCGACCTATCCGGGACATCGCAGCGAAGCCGCGGCGTTTGCGCGCATCATGCCCGATGGCACCGCCGTGGTGGCCTCCGGCACGCAAGACCTCGGCACCGGCACCTACACCGTCATGACGCAGGTGGCAGCGGACGCGTTGGGGTTCCCGCTCGAACGCGTGAGCTTTGCCCTCGGCGACTCCTCGTTGCCGCACGCCCCCGTGTCGGGCGGATCGCAATCGGTAGCGAGCGTCGCGCCCGCCGTGCGCGAAGCCGCAACGCAGGCACGGCAGCGCCTGATAGAAACCGCGTGCGCGGATCCGGCTTCGCCGCTGCATGCGGTGCCCGTGAACGAGGTGACCGTCGTCGAGGGTTGGGTCGTCAGCCGCGCCGATGCTTCGCGCCGCGATCCGGCTGCCGCCGTCATCGCCCGCCATGGCGGCCGCCCGATCGAAGCGCATGCGACTGCCAAGCGCGGCGACGAAACCCGTCGATATTCGTTCCATTCGTTCGGCGCCGTATTCGCGCAAGTGCATGTCGACGGGGCGCTCGGCACTATTCGTGTGCCTCGCATCGTCGCCGTCTACGACGTCGGGCGGTTGCTCAACGAAAAGACGGGCAAGAGCCAATTGATGGGCGGTATCGTCTGGGGGCTTGGCGCTGCGCTTGAGGAGGCGAGCGAACTCGACGCCCGCTATGGACGCTTCGTCAATGCGAATCTGGCCGAGTACCACGTGCCGGTCAATGCCGATATAGGGACGATCGACGTCAGCGTGCTGAACGTACCGGACCCGCACTTCAACTCGCTCGGCGCGCGCGGCATCGGCGAAATCGGCATCACGGGCGTCCCGGCGGCGATCGCCAACGCCGTATATCATGCGACGGGTGTGCGCGTGCGGGACCTGCCCATCACGCTAGACAAAGTGCTGCAAGGCGCGAGCGTCTAATCTCGAGCACACCTGTTTTCTCAGCGACGAGCCTCTGATCCCATGACCTACGCTTCATCCGCAACGGCGCTACTGCTGGCGGCGGGCCGCGGCACGCGCTTCGATCCGGCCGGGGTGCAAAATAAACTGCTCGCGCCGCTGCCTGACGGAACGCCCGTCGCGTGTGCGGCAGCACGCGCATTGCTCGCGACGATGTCCAACGTCATCGCCATCGTGCGGCCGGGCGCGGAAGCGCTGGCGCATGCACTCAACGACGCAGGCTGCAACGTCTTTTTCTCGACCGATGCCGAGCGCGGCATGGGGGCAAGCCTGGCGGCCGGCGTGCGCGCAACCCCCGACGCAGAAGGCTGGATCGTGGCGCTCGCCGATATGCCTTGGATCGCGCCGTCCACGGTCGAAGCGCTCGCGCGCCGCATCGATGCCGGCGCATCGATCGTCGCGCCGGTCTTTCGCGGACGCCGCGGGCATCCGGTCGGCTTCGGCGCGATGCATCGCACGGCGCTGTCCGCGCTTGACGGCGACATCGGCGCGCGGCGGCTGCTCGATACCAACGATGTCGCGTCGATCGAAGTCGACGATGCGGGGATCCTCGCCGACATCGACACCCGCGCCGACCTGCAGCGACAACGCTAATCAGCGCACGTCGATCACGAGCTTGCCGAAGGCGCCACGCTTCAGATGCGCAAGCGCCTGCGGCAATTGCTCGAAGGCATAGCGTGCGTCGATCACGGGCGTCAGGCCGGTGGCGTCCACCGCGCGCACGAGATCTTCCAGCGCGCGCCGATGCCCCACCCCGATCCCTTGAATCACTGGCCGGGTCAAGAACGACGGCACGCTCGGAAATGTCATCGTCTGCTCGCCGAGCACGCCGATCAGCGAGATCCGCCCACCCTGGCGCAGCGCGCGCAGCGACGCGGCGAGGTTCTCACCCCCGGCGAGCTCGAAAATGTGATCGACGCCGCGCCCGTTCGAATACTCGCGCGCCAACACGTCCCACTGGGGGTGAGCGTTTCTGTCGATGACATACGATGCGCCCAGCGCCAATACCGCGCGCCGCTTCTCTTCGCTGCCGGTTGTGACGATTACTTGCGCACCGTGCGCGCGAGCGATCTGCACACCGAACAAAGCCACGCCGCCGGTGCCCTGCATCAACACGGTCTGTCCCGCGTGCACGTGGCCCATTTCGACGAGCGCGAACCACGCCGTCAATCCCGCGCACGGCAGCGTGCTGGCTTGCGCGGCATCGAGCGTGCGCGGCGCTGGAACGAGCCAGTCCTCATGCAGCACGACGTACTGCGCCAGCACACCCGGAAGCGAGCCGCCAAGGACGCGAGCCGTCGACGGCCAATCGCCGTCGAGCCATCCTGCCCAAAACGTACCGAGGATGTCGTCACCCTCCCGAAAGCGCGTGACCCGACGCCCGATCGCCACGACACGGCCCGAAAAGTCGGATCCCGGCGTGCAAGGGAACGGCGTGGCAGCGCCGTCGTCACCCTCGATGACACCGAGATCGCGGTAGTTCAGGGAAACCGCGCCCACGCGAATCAGCACCTCATGCTCGCCAGGCGTGGGAACGGGCACCGTCTCGAGCGTCAGGTGCTGCGCCCCGGGACTGGTCACGGTCCATCTCTTCATCGTCGAATTCGTCGAAGTCATCATGTCTTCATCCCCCAAAAAATCGATTGAGATAAAGCATACCGACGATGAAATGTCGCCAGTGGCGGCAAATATTCGTTTGATTGTAGACTTACAAGCACCAATCGATTTGACCTGTAACGAGACTTGCGCCAATGCCCCGCAACACTTCGATCAAGACCGACCGCCTGACCGGCATCGCCATATTCGTTCAGGCGGCCGAGGCGGGTAGTTTCTCCCTTGCGGCCGAGCGGCTTCGTTTGACGCGCTCCGCGGTGGGCAAAAGCATCGCGCGTTTGGAAGAACGATTGGGCGTCCGGCTCTTTCTGCGCACCACGCGACAACAAACGCTGACGGCGGATGGGCAGGCGTTCCACGATCACTGCGTACGGGCCTTGGCCGAACTCGATGCGGGCGAGGCCGCCTTGAGCGATGCGCACCTATCGCCGCAGGGCCGGCTGCACGTGAGCGCCCCTGTCTTGTTCGGCCGCTTGTGTGTCGCGCCGGTGCTGCTGGAACTGGCGTCCCGTTATCCAAAGCTCGAGCTGCAGATGAGCTTGACGGACCGCGTGGTCGATCTCGTCGACGAGAACGTCGATCTCGTGGTACGTAGCGGCGCGTTGCGCAACGCGCCGGCCGATTTCGTAGCACGCAAGCTCGGCGAACAGACAATGCGGCTGTGCGCCAGCCCCGACTATTTGGCGCGCCACGGCACGCCGCGCACCGTGGCCGAGCTCGACGGGCATCACGGCGTGTTGTATGCGTCCGGCCGCCGCGACGTCGCATGGCCGCTCGGCGACCACACCGGGTCGATGCGCACCATAACGCTGAAGCAACGGCTTCGATTCGACGACCTCGAAACGATCGTCGCTGCGATCAAGGCCGGTGCGGGCATCGCGCGACTGCCTTGCTGGCTGATTGCAGACGATCTGCGAGCGGGATCGCTGGTCGCATTGCTGCCCCAGGCGTCGGGGCCGCGCATCGAGGTGAACCTTGCATGGCGGCGTACGCGGCACTTGCCCACCCGGGTACGCATTGCCATCGATATGTTGGCGGCGCGCTTGCCTGCCACGCTCGCCATCGGCGGATAGGCGGATAGGCGGTGGCCCGCGCGTCACTTCACTCGCCGGCACAACTTCAGGCACAGCGCATGCTTCGCAGCCTCGCTTCGGAGGCGCGGCGCGCCGGCTGCACCGGCCCCGCCGCAAACGGCAGGCAGCGTCGTGACGAATGGCCTATAAAGGAGTGACGCCACCGCCCTTTGTACTCATCCTCTCGTCACCTTTATCGATACGCATAAGACCATGGACTATCGCATGCACACCGTACCGATTCCCGACCCCCTTGCCGATCCCACGCGCGATCCGGAAGGCGAGCCGGTGGTGCCTCCCGCGCCCGGTCATCATAACGACGAGCCGCAGCGGCCCGAAGGCCCGCCCGACAAGAATCCATCGCGAATGTAAGAGGCAAGCGCAAGCGCCCCCTTGGCCCGGCGGCGCAACACCGCAGCATGGCGCGGCGAACTGCGACCGTTCGCCCCACGCGCCCTCCCATCAGGGTTTCCCCCTCTACGCCCCTTGAAACACCGCGTCGTTAAACCGGGTACGCGCGGCTTCGAGGTTTGTTCAGACGAAGCCGTTGACTAAAAGATCGACCCTTCGTGAGCGACGTAATGCAGAAAATGACTTTGAATCGAAAGCTCGGCTCGATGATCGCGGTCCTGTGGGCCGGACTCATCCTGATCGCCGTAGCGGGTGTTTGGCAGAATCGCGCATCGATGATCGACGATCGTAAAGACCGACTCGTGGCGCTCGTGCAAGAAGCCAATAGCGTCGCGCAGCATTATTACGACGCCGCGCAACAGCACGCGATGAGCGAGGAAGATGCCAAGAAGCAGGCGTTGCAAACAATCGGGATGCTTCGCTACGGCACCGACGGCTACTATTCGATCAACGATTCGCAATCGGTCATGCTGATGCACCCGATCAAGCCGCAGTTGGTCGGCAAGAATTTGACGAGCTTCACCGATCCCGCGGGCAATCATCTATTCGTCGATCTCGTCAAGGCGGGCACTCAAGAACACGGCGGTTTCGTCCCCTATCTGTGGTCGAAACCGGGCAGCGAGGAGCCCGTGCCGAAGCTGTCCTATTCGTTGCGCTTCGCACCGTGGGATTGGGTGATCGTCACCGGCATGTACATGGATGACGTCAACGCCGCATTCGTCTCGAGCCTGATTCGCTGGGTGTTGATCATCGGCGTGCTCGGCACGCTCGCCACGGTTGCCATGTTGCTGGTCTTGCGCAGCGTGCGGCGTGCTTTGGGGGGCGAACTCGAGGTGGCGGTCGCCACGGCGCAGCGCATCGCGAACGGCGATCTGACCGGGCGTATCCCCGTTCGGCATGACGATGACATGAGCCTGATGGCCGTGCTCGCGCACATGCAGTCGGGTCTCGCCAATGCCGTCAAGCGCGTGCGCTCGGGCACCGAGAATATCAACGTCGGCGCAAGCGAAATCGCCGCCGGCAACACCGACTTGTCGCAACGCACGGAGCAACAAGCCGCCGCACTCGTCGAAACGGCCTCGAGCATGGACGAGATGACGACCAACGTCAAAATGAACGCGGATAGCGCCTCGCAAGCCGCCAAGCTCGCCGAGCAAGCGGCCGATGTAGCAACGCGCGGCAGCAGCGTGGTGGACGATGTCGTGCGCACGATGAGCGAGATCACATCGAGCTCGCAGAAGATCGGCGACATCATCGGCGTAATCGACGGCATCGCGTTCCAAACGAACATCCTCGCGCTCAATGCGGCAGTGGAAGCCGCCCGCGCCGGCGAGCAAGGCCGAGGCTTCGCCGTCGTCGCCTCGGAAGTGCGCAGCTTGGCGCAGCGCTCGGCCACGGCCGCCAAGGAAATCAAGGTTTTGATCGAATCGTCGACCAACACGGTCGATCAAGGGGCGGCGCTCGTGGCCAACGCCGGTTCCACGATGGGCGAGATCGTGCAGTCGGTGCGCCGTGTCAACGAGATCCTCGAAGAAATCAGCCATGCATCGCGCGAGCAAAGCGCGGGCATCGAGCAAGTCAACCGCGCAGTCGGCGAAATGGACAAAGTCACGCAGCAAAACGCAGCACTGGTGGAAGAAGCCGCCGCCGCCGCGCAATCGCTGAAGGATCAGGCCAACGTGCTGCGCGAAGCGATCTCGGGTTTCGCCCTGCCTGCTTAGGCGATCCGCTCGCCACGCCGCCGCGGCGCCGCTC
>Ga0224712_10000213_pt1 | contig 10444 bp, 8 predicted proteins | sample DielMetaTC5pm2_FD_171474 | JGI IMG/M metagenome (GOLD analysis project Ga0224712, IMG submission 171474) | Corn rhizosphere microbial communities from Kellogg Biological Station, Michigan, USA - Diel MetaT C5pm-2 (Metagenome Metatranscriptome)... | ecosystem: Host-associated > Plants > Roots >...
AGGTGATCTCCGCATCCGAGGCGTCGTACGCCGCGAACGTCATGCCGTTCGGGTGCGCCGGGAGGCTCCGCCGCCGGTGCATCACGAGGTCCTCCGCCACGTCGAACGGCACGATCATGGCCGCCACGTGCGGCAGCTTGGAGACCGCGCCCGCGATCGAGTCGGCGGTGCGGTCGTGCAGCAGCCGGCTGGTCGCGTGGAACGAGCGGCGCGGCAGCAGGAAGGTGACCTCGGAGTCGGACTCCGCGGCGGTGCGCGCGGCCAGCTCCACCGCGGCCCGGCGCAGCCGCCGGTCGGGCACCTCGATGATCTCCAGCGGCACGTCCGCGGCCGCCGAGTTCTCCCAGGAGCGGCGCAGTATCTCGGCGTGCTTCGAGTCGATCATGAAGTGCACCGCCCGCACCTCGACCGGCCGCAGCGAGCGGGCGTAGCGCAGCGCCTTGATGACGGCCAGGTCCACCGAGTCGACCAGGACCAGCACGGTGTTGCGGGTCAGCGTGGGCAGCGAGGCGGAGGCCGGGGCCTGGGCCAGCGCGGCGGCCTCGCGGCGGTATCGCTCGTTCAGCTTGATCAGCGCGAACACGCCGATCGGGAAGACCACGACCACGATCCAAGCGCCCTCGGTGAACTTCACCGTCGCGAAGATGAGCACCACCGCCGCGGACAGCACCGCGGCCGAGCCGTTGATCAGCAGCTTGACCCGGCGGCCCTTCTCGTTGCGGTCCTTGTGGTACTTGAACAGCCCCGCGGCGGCCATCGTGAAGCCGGTGAACACGCCGATCGCGTAGAGCGCGACGAGGCGGGTCAGGTTGCCCTGCAGGCTGACCAGCAGCGCCAGCGATCCGATGGTCAGCACGATGATGCCGTTGGAGAAGGCCAGCCGGTGCCCGCGGTGCATCAGCTGCCGCGGCAGGAACGAGTCCTCGGCCACGAAGGAGGCCAGGAACGGGAAGCCGTTGAACGAGGTGTTCCCGCCGGTGTAGAGGATCAGCGCGGTGGCCAGCTGGACGATGGTCAGCATCGCCGTGCCGAACCAGTTGTGCCCCCAGATGAGGCTGGACAGCTGCGCCAGGACCGACGGGCTGCCGCTCTCGTAGGGCACCGTCTGGGCGTGCCAGGCCAGGATGGAGATGCCGAGCACCAGCGAGCCCAGCATGCTCGACATCCACACCATCGACTTGCGCGCGTTGACCCCGTTCGGCTTGCGGAAGACCGAGACGCCGTTGGAGATCGCCTCGAGGCCGGTCAGCGACGAGCCGCCGTTCGCGAACGCTTTGAGCAGGCCGAGGATCGCGGCGAAGGCCACCAGCGTCTGGGTGTCGCTGCCGAGGTGCAGCGCCCCGCCGTTGGCCGTGTCGCCGACGTTGTCCGCCTTGCCGAGGTCGCCCATGGCCAGCCTGACCAGCCCGGCGATGACGGTCAGGCCGATCATCACGACGTAGAAGTACATCGGGACGGCGAAGGAGCGGCCCGCCTCCCGGATGCCGCGCAGGTTGCCGAAGCAGAGCAGGCAGATCATCAGGATGGAGATCCAGATGCTCCAGCCGGTGATGTCCACGTTGAAGGTCAGCTGGAGCCACGAGGACACGGCGATGGTGCCCGCGGTGATCTGCACCGCGACGGTGACGATGTAGTCGATCAGCAGCGCGACGGCGGCGATCTGCGCGACGTTGACGCCGAAGTTCTCGCGGGCGACGACATACGAGCCGCCGGCCCGGGTGTAGACGCTGACCACGTCGCGGTAGCACAGCGTCAGCACGAACAGGAGGAACAGGATCACCCCGGTGATCGGCATGACCAGCGCGAACCCGGCGATGCCGAAGACCGGCAGCAGCTGCGTGAGCATCTGCTCGGTGCCGTACGCGGAGGAGGAGATGCAGTCCGGCGCCAGCACGCCCAGCGCGATCGGGCGGGACAGCTTCTCGGCGTGCAGCTGGTCGTTGACCAGCGGTTTGCCCAGGGCGGCGCGCTTGAAGCGGTAGCCCGCGCTTTCCGGGACCTCCACCTTGGCCGACAAGGCGGGCGGGGGCGGTGTAGGTGTCGCCTCGGCCGCTTGCGGCGCGCCCGTGGTCGAGGTGGTCATCTGTTCCCGTCCATCCGAGACATGGCGTGGGCCCCGGATGGGCACACTCAGGCTTCCATGCCCATACCAAGGGACTGTCCTATCACCAGGATGGTTCGTTCATCCAGTTGTAGGACAGATGCGCGCATTAGATAGCCGTAGAAATGGCGCGAGGAGTGCTGAGCATCACTCAATGAGTTAAACGCGCTCCTCACGCGGCCGCAGGATGAAGCGGGTGTGCACGGACTTATAGGAACAGACAGATACGCGGCGCACCCCCGGCCGGGCCGGGCGTACGCCGCGCATGAGGACGGCGGGCGAGACTACGCCTCGCCGATGGTCCAGGTGTCCTTGCCGCGCAGCAGCGCGCCGAGGTCCGGCTCGCGCTGTCCGTATCCGGCGTCGGCGAGCTGTTCGGCCATGAGTTCGTCGTAGACCGGGCGGTCCACGTCCCGCAGCACCCCTATCGCGGTCGCCTCGTGCGTCGCCGGGTCGGCCAGGCGGGAGAGCGCGAAGGCGTGCTCCGGGCCGGCGTGGACGTCGTGGATGACGGCGGGGGCCGGGTCGTCCGCCGGAGCCACCGCGAGGGCGCCGATCTCCGGGTGGCGGATCACCTTGCGGTCGCCGAACACCAGCGGCTGTCCGTGCTCGAGCCGGATGAGGTAGCTGTCGCGGGTGGCCGGGTCCTTGAGGGTCTCGAAGGCCTCGTCGTTGAAGATGTTGCAGTTCTGGTAGATCTCGACGAGCGCGGTGCCGCGGTGGTGCGCCGCCGCCTCCAGCACGCTGGTCAGGTGCTTGCGGTCGGAGTCGATGGTCCGCGCGACGAAGCTGGCCTCGGCGCCCAGGGCCAGCGAGACCGGGTTGAACGGGTAGTCGAGCGAGCCCATCGGGGTGGACTTGGTGACCTTGCCCAGCTCCGACGTCGGCGAGTACTGGCCCTTGGTCAGCCCGTAGATCCGGTTGTTGAACAGCAGGATCTTGAGGTTGACGTTGCGGCGCAGGGCGTGGATGAGGTGGTTGCCGCCGATGGACAGCGCGTCGCCGTCACCCGTGACGACCCAGACCGACAGATCCGGGCGCGAGACGGCAAGGCCGGTGGCGATCGCCGGGGCGCGGCCGTGGATGGAGTGCATGCCGTAGGTGTTCATGTAGTAGGGGAAGCGGCTGGAGCAGCCGATCCCGGAGATGAACACGATGTTCTCGCGGGCCAGGCCCATGGTGGGCATGAAGGATTGGACGGCGGCGAGGATGGCGTAGTCCCCGCAGCCGGGGCACCAGCGCACCTCCTGGTCCGTCTTGAAGTCCTTCATGCCGAGCTTGGTCGCGCTGCGCGGCACCAGCGGCAGGAAGGTCCGCTCGGCGGTGTCCGTCCCGTTCGGGTGGGCCGCGCCGGCGTGCGCGTCCTTGCCGGCGGCCTGTCCGTTGGTCGCGGCGCCGGCCCCGGCGCCGTTGGTGTGCCCGTTGGGCGTGGACTCAAGCATGGGTGGCCTCCGCGTCCTGCGTGAGCAGGGCCGTGATCGCGTCGGTGAGTTCCTGCGAGGTGAACGGCAGCCCGCGCACCTGGTTGTAGCCCACCGCGTCGACCAGGTAGCGGGCCCGGATCAGCAGCGCCAGCTGGCCCAGGTTCATCTCGGGGATGAGCACCTTGCGGTAGCGGTGCAGGATCGACCCCAGGTCCTGGGGCAGCGGGTTGAGGTGGCGCAGATGCGCATGCGCGACCGGGTGTCCGGCGCGGCGGGCGCGGCGGGCGGCGGCCTGGATCGGGCCGTAGGTCGAGCCCCAGCCCAGCACCAGCAGCTCGGCGTCGCCGCCCGGGTCGTCGACCTCCAGCGGCGGCAGCGAGCGCGCGATCCCGGCGATCTTGGCCGCGCGGGTGCGCACCATCGCGTCGTGGTTGGCCGGGTCGTAGGAGATCTCCCCGGTGCCGTCCGCCTTCTCGATGCCGCCGATCCGGTGCTCCAGACCCGGGGTGCCGGGCACCGCCCAGGGGCGGGCGAGGGTCTCCGGGTCGCGCTGGTACGGCAGGAACGGCGCGCCGTCCTCGGCCGCCGTCGCGAAAGTTACAGTCAGGTCCGGCAGATCCGCCTCGCCCGGGACGCACCACGGCTCGGAGCCGTTGGCCAGATACCCGTCGGAGAGCAGGAACACCGGCGTGCGATAGGCGATCGCGATGCGGGCCGCCTCGAGCGCCGTCGCGAAGCAGTCCGCGGGGGAGCGCGGCGCGAGCACGGGCACCGGGGCCTCGCCGTTGCGGCCGAACATCGCCTGGAGCAGGTCGGCCTGCTCGGTCTTGGTCGGCAGCCCGGTCGACGGGCCGCCGCGCTGGATGTCGCAGATGAGCAGCGGCAGTTCCAGGGAGACGGCCAGGCCCACGGTCTCCGACTTGAGCGCGATCCCGGGCCCGCTGGTGGTGGTCACCCCCAGCGCGCCGCCGAACGCCGCGCCCAGGGCCGCGCCGATCCCGGCGATCTCGTCCTCGGCCTGGAAGGTGCGCACGCCGAAGTCCTTGTGCTTGGACAGCTCGTGCAGGATGTCCGAGGCCGGGGTGATCGGGTACGAGCCGAGGAACAGCGGCAGCCCGGCCCGGCGCGCCGCCGCGATCAGCCCGTAGGCCAGCGCCTGGTTGCCGGAGATGTTGCGGTAGACGCCGGACGGCAGCGCGGCCGGGGCGACCTGGTACGAGACCGCGAAGTCCTCGGTGGTCTCGCCGAAGTTCCAGCCGGCCAGGAACGCCGCGCGGTTCGCCGCCGCGATCTCCGGGCGGTTGGCGAACTTCTGCTCCAGGAACGCCAGCGTCCGCTCGGTCGGCCGGTGGTACAGCCAGGAGAGCAGGCCGAGCGCGTACATGTTCTTCGCCCGCTCCGCCTCCTTGCGGGTCAGCGGGTGCCCCTCCAGCGCCTTGACCGTGGACGAGGTCAGCGCGACCTCGTGCACGTGGTAACTGGACAGGGACCCGTCCTCCAGCGGGTTCGCCGCGTAGCCGACCTTGGCCAGCGCCCGCGCGGTGAACTCGTCCGTGTTCACGATGATCGTGGCCCCCCGCGGCACGTCGCCGAGGTTGGCCTTGAGCGCCGCCGGGTTCATCGCCACCAGCACGTCGGGTGCGTCGCCGGGGGTCAGGATGTCGTGGTCCGCGAAGTGGACCTGGAAACTGGACACCCCGGGCAGCGTCCCGGCGGGGGCCCGGATCTCGGCCGGGAAGTTCGGCAGCGTCGACAGGTCGTTGCCGAACGCCGCCGTCTCCGAGGTGAACCGGTCCCCGGTGAGCTGCATCCCGTCGCCCGAATCCCCCGCGATCCTGATGACCACGTCGCCGATCCGTTCGACCGGCCCGCCCCGCTTCTCGTCGATCGCCTCGCCCGTCACCGAGCCTCCTTGACTCGCCGGAACAGTCTGTAGGAGATCGCCGCCTCGATCACCGGAGCGTGTCGTTCCCCACACGCTCAGCTCGAACCAATCCTACGCCCGGTAGAGAGTCAGCAGCCGTCGAAAGCGGGGCGAAAGGCGGGAGCTTCGCGATCAAAGGAGGGAGATGAGCGGCAAACGGTCGATCTTGTCCACGAGCCGCGCCGCGTCCGGCATCGCCAGGGCCAGACGGCCCCCGCCGCCGGGTTCGGCCAGGACTCCGCCGGTCGCCGGGTCGCCGCACAGCCAGACCGTCATGTGGCTGCTCGCCCACGGCACGAGCTTGCGGACGGTGACGAGCGAGCTCACCCGTTCGCCGGTGTGGATGTCGAAGAGGTAGACGCGGACGTACCTGTTCTTGTCGTCGCCGGGCACCGGCTCGGGTCCGCGATAGGCACCGAACCACGCACAGTAACCGTTCCACGGATAGCGCCGTAGGAAGGCTTTGTATTGGTGCTTCTCGGTACATGTGGCAGCGTGGATCAGGAGAAGCAGCCAGAGGACGCCTATCCCGGTGAGCGGAAGCCAGAGCGGCGTCTGCGCGTGGCCGCCGTTCGCCCCGGCGGCGAGCTTGGCCGACGCGGCCGCCAACAGGGTGACCAAAGCGCCGCCGACATACAGCCGCCGCCGTTGGAGGCGTGCGGCGCGTGTGGCGGGTGTTTCGAGTGCCGCGCGGTGGCCGCACGGCGGGAGCGATTTAGGCGGAATGGAAGCAGCCTTGGGAATGGCTGGAGTGTTCGACATGGCAAGGTCCCCGTCGCCGTCGTGTCATCCCGTATCAGGACTCGCACTGCGAGTTCCCGTGGTCAGACCATAACCCGCTGTGCTCGCGGATGAACAGACGGAGAGGTGATAGTTCGTCGAAACGGGCGGCGGGCGGGGGAGCGTGCACGATGCGTTCGCGCTCCCCGGACGAACGACACAGGTGCGCGGGGTGTGGCGGATCTCGCACCCGTTCGCGGGCGGACACCTGCGCGGACCCGCCTCACGATCCGAGTACCCTTGTGCGACGACCGGATCATCCCGGCGGACGTGGCCGGTCGCCGGCCGCGCGGGGTGCGGACGGCACGGATTTCGGCGGCATCGGATTCGGCGGCGCGAGGGCAGGCGGAGACGGCATGGGATTCGGCGGCGCGAGCGGAACCACCTACTACTCCGCGTATTCGATCGTCGGGATGCTCCTGCTGGTCGGCATCGCCTTCGTGACGACCGCCTTCACGGCGAACCGGATGCTGGCCCCGGCCCGGCCGACCGCCGAGAAGCTGCTCACCTACGAGTGCGGCGTCGATCCAGTGGGCGAGGGCTGGGCGCACACCCAGGTGCGCTACTACATCTACGCCTTCCTGTATGTAATCTTCGCGGTCGACTCGGTCTATCTGTTCCCCTGGGCCACGGTGTTCGCCGCGCCGGGGTTCGGCGCGACTACGCTCGTCGAGATGTTCGTCTTCATCGGGTTCCTCGCGGTCGGGATCCTCTACGCCTATAAGAAGGGCGTGTTGACGTGGCTGTGAACGGGCAGCAGGGCGGCGGGCCGGTCGCCCTGGGCATTCCCTCGATCGGCGGACCGGAGCGGTCCTTCGGCGCGGCGTTCGACGCCGCGCCCAAACCGATGAAGGTCGTGCTCAACTGGGGCCGGCGCTACTCCCTGTGGGTCTTCAACTTCGGCCTGGCCTGCTGCGCGATCGAGTTCATCGCCGCGTCGATGGCCCGGCACGACTTCATCCGGCTCGGCGTCATCCCGTTCGCGCCCGGTCCGCGCCAGGCCGACCTGATGGTCGTCTCGGGCACGGTCAGCGACAAGATGGCGCCCGCGGTCAAGCGGCTGTACGAGCAGATGCCGGAGCCGAAGTACGTCATCTCCTTCGGGGCCTGTGCGAACTGCGGCGGCCCGTACTGGGACTCCTACGCGGTGACCAAGGGCATCGACCAGGTCATCCCGGTCGACGTGTACGTGCCGGGCTGCCCGCCGCGGCCGGAGGCGCTGCTCCAGGGGATCATCAAGCTCCAGGAGAAGATCGCGGCCGAGGGCACGAAGACCGCCGGAGACGGCCGCGACGCCAAGGGCGGCGGCCCCGCGGGACGCACCCTGAAGCGGCCGCGCCGGCCCAAGTCCATCGAGCCGCCGACCCGGCCGCAGCCGCAGCCGAGGGCGCAGGCGGCCCCGGCGCCGTCCGCGGTGCCCGAGTTCGCCCCCGAGCCCTCGCCGGTGCCCGCGACGGATCCGGCGTCCACTTCGGCTGCCGAGCCGGCCGGGGAGCTGGCCCCGACCCTGAACGGGCAGGTCACCGCGCCCATCCCGGAGCTGCCGCCGACCGTCGAGCTCTCGGCCATGACGGCGCAGCCCGGCCAGGCCCAGGGCCAGACACAAGGTCAGGAATCGGGCGCGCAGAAGCGGATCGACCCGGTCGCGGCCACCACCGAGCTGCCCGTGGTCAAGGTGCCGCGCCGCCGCTACTTCCGCGAGCTGCGCCGGGCCCGCGACCACGGCCTGTCCCTGTTCGACAAGGCCGTCCGCGACCAGGAGTGGGAGTACGACGATGAGCCCTGAGACCGGGGCATCGGATCCCGGGGCACCGGGTCCCGGGTCGCCCGGCAGCCCGCTCGAGGCCGTGATCAGGGTGCTGAACACGGCGACCGGCGGCGCGGCCGAGGTCGAGGACGGCTTCGGCCGGCCGGTGGCGACCGTCCCGCCGGAGCAGTGGATCGCCGCGCTGACCGCCGCCCGCGACGAGCTCGGCGCGACCTTCTTCGACTGGCTGGCCGGCGTGGACGAGCTGGAGGACGGCTACACCGTCGCCGCGTTCGTGTGCGCGAACGAGGACGCCGCCGCGGCGTCCGGGGGCGCCGGGTTCGCCAAGGGCCAGGGGGTGCTGCTCAAGACCCGGGTGCCGCGCGACCGCGCCGAGCTGCCCACCGCGACGGGCGTCTACCGCGGCGCCAACTGGCACGAGCGGGAGACCTTCGAGATGTTCGGGGTCGTCTTCGACGGGCACCCCGACCTCAAGCCGCTGCTGCTGCCGGACGGCTTCGAGGGCCACCCGCTGCGCAAGGACTTCATCCTGGCCGCGCGGGTGGCGAAGGCGTGGCCGGGCGCGAAGGAGCCGGGCGAGTCGGACCACGACCGCGGACGGGCCTCGCCGGGCCGCCGCCGGATGCTCCCGCCGGGCGTGCCGGGCGAAGAGTGGCTCAAGCCGGCGCAGAGAACCGCGCCGGACAATGACACGCGCACCGGCAGTGTCACCAGCGGCAGTGACAACGGCGGCAGTGACACCAGCGACGGCGGCGACAACGGTCCGACGGGCGGGGGCGACGCGTGAACTGGTGGCTCGACGTCGTCCTGCGGCTCGTCGTCATCCTCGGCTTCTTCCTGCTCGTGCCACTGCTGGTGGGCCAGATGGAGCACAAGGCCATGGCGCACATGCAGGGGCGCCTCGGCCCGATGGAGGCCGGCGGCTTCCACGGCTGGGCCCAGCTGGTCGCCGACGGCGTCAAGTTCGCGCAGAAGGAGTCGGTCGTCCCCGCCGACGCCGACCGCACGATCTTCCAGATCGCCCCGGCCGTCGCGCTGCTGCCCTACCTGGTCGTGCTGGTGACCATCCCGATCGGGCCCGGCAGCCAGGTCGGCGTCGCGCTCGACCTCGGCCTGTTCTTCGTGCTCGCGGTGATGGGCGTCGGGGTGCTCGGCACCCTGATGGGCGGCTGGGCCAGCGCGAACAAGTACTCGCTGCTCGGCGGCATCCGCACCGCCGCGCAGCTGATGGCCTATGAGCTGCCGCTGCTGCTGGCCGCCGCGTCGGTCGCGATGGCCGCCGGCAGCGTGTCCCTGAACGGCATCCTCGACAAGTGGCAGTGGTACTGGATCCCCTGGCAGCTGGCCGGCGGGTTCGTGTTCTTCACCGCGGGCCTCGCCGAGCTCCAGCGCCCGCCGTTCGACATGCCGGTCGCCGACTCCGAGATCATCTTCGGCGCGTACACCGAGTACACCGGCCTGCGCTTCGCGTTCTTCCTGCTCGCCGAGTACTCCGGCATCGTCGTGCTCTGTCTGCTGACCAGCGTGCTCTTCCTCGGCGGCTGGCACGGACCGTTCAGCGCGCACCTCGGCTGGCTGTGGACCCTGCTCAAGACCTTCGTGCTCGCCTTCGTGGTGATCTGGCTGCGCGTCAGCTACCCGAGGCTGCGCGAGGACCAGCTCCAGAAGTTCGCCTGGACCGCGCTCATCCCGCTGTCCCTGGCCCAGATCGCGCTCACCGGGGTGGTGAAGGTACTGTGACCGAGTTGCCCGGAGCCGGCCTGGTCAAGGGACTGGCCACGACGTTCCGCACGATGACCCGCCGGTCGCATACGGTCCAGTACCCGGACCAGGCGCCGGAGCTCGCGCCGCGCACCCGCGGCGTCATCGCGCTGATCGAGGAGAACTGCACGGTCTGCATGCTGTGCGCGCGCGAGTGCCCCGACTGGTGCATCTACATCGACTCGCACAAGGAGACGGTCCCGGCCCCGCCCGGCGGCGGCCGCGACCGCACCCGCAACATGCTCGACCGCTTCGCGATCGACTTCTCGCTGTGCATGTACTGCGGGATCTGCATCGAGGTCTGCCCCTTCGACGCGCTCGAGTGGTCCCCCGAGTTCGAGTACGCCGAGTTCGACATCAAGAACCTGCTGCACGAGAAGGAGCGGCTCGGCGAATGGGTCGCCACCATCCCGGCGCCGGTCGCCCTCGACGACGCCGCGGAGGAGCCCAAGGAGATCGCGCTGGCGCAGAAGGCGGCCGCCAAGCGCCAGGCCGAGCTCGACAAGCCCGCGCCGCCCGCGCCGGGGCCCGAGGCGCCGGGGACCGGGTCGGCGCAGCCCGAGGCCCCCGGGGGCGAAGGGTGACCCACTCCTATCTCTCGCCCACCGGCGTCGAGATCGCCTTCGTGCTGATCGGCCTGGTCACCGTCGGCTCCGCGCTGCTCGTGGTGACCGTGCAGAACCTGG
>Ga0224712_10000214_pt1 | contig 10415 bp, 10 predicted proteins | sample DielMetaTC5pm2_FD_171474 | JGI IMG/M metagenome (GOLD analysis project Ga0224712, IMG submission 171474) | Corn rhizosphere microbial communities from Kellogg Biological Station, Michigan, USA - Diel MetaT C5pm-2 (Metagenome Metatranscriptome)... | ecosystem: Host-associated > Plants > Roots >...
AGATAATGGTCGAAGACCGTCGCCACGCGCCGTGACAATTCATAGCGCATCGGCGCATCGGCTGCATCGAGGTAGGTGCGAAGCCGCGGCGACTCGAGCCACGCGGCGGCCGTGCCGGACGCCGCGTCGCGCGTGCGAGCCCGCCCCGCGCCCGCGGGCTCGCCGCCGAACGCAGCGAACAAGCGATAGCAGCGCCAAGCAAGTCGTTCGACCGCCAGCGGCGAGTGCATCGGCACATCGATGACGCCGCCGATCTGCGTCCACAGCCACTGCGCGAGAAAGCTGAAGTTGACGTTCGCGCAAATGCCGCGGCGCGAGGCGAGTTCAAGCTCGAGATGGCGACGCACGGCGGCGCTCGGCACGACGATCTCTTCGGACGTCCACGGGTCGGACGGCATCGAGGCGAGATCTTCCGTGAGCGCTTGAACGAGCGTTTCGTAGCGATTCGAATAGAAAAGCTGGAGCATGAACCCTTGGCGGTTGAAAGCGGCTTCGCGGCCGCAGGCCGGCGGCGAAATGCATCAGCATAGCAAACGCATCGGCCGCCGCGTGCGGGCCGTATCACGCCGTTGCCAGGTTGCCGCCGGTTGCGGGTGGCGCCATCGGCACGATGCGCAACCCTAGCCAACACCTGCCGCCCGCCGCGCCGGTCGCGTGCGAAATACAAATACGTTAGACTCGACGCCAATCCCCTTCCCGACCCCGCTAGGCGCTGCCGCCTCGAGATCGATGCGCTATTCGAAAGAAATCGAAAAATTTCTCTACGGCCAATATTTTTTCGGGGGACTGCGCATGGCCGTCGGCGTTTCGCTGCCGGCCGTCCTGTGCCTCGTCGTGTTTCACCAGGCCGATCTCGGTTTCACCATCGCGACAGGGGCGCTCGGCGCCTGCGTCGTCGATATGCCCGGCCCGCTCAAGTACAAGCACAACGAGATGCTGATTTGCAGCGTGCTCGGCTTCGCGTCCGCGCTCGCGACCGGGCTTGCGACGTTCAACGTCTTCGCACTCTGGGCCACCGTCGTTGCGCTGACGTTCGCGCTATCGCTCACCGTCGTTTACGGGAATCGCTGGCCGCAAATCAGCTTCGCGACGCTGTTCATGATGGTGATGACGCTCGAGCAGCATTTCACGCCGCTGCATGCGCTCACGAATGCCGCCTGGATTCTGGCGGGCGGCCTGTGGTACACCTACTGGGCGACGTTCGTCTCGCAATGGCAGGCGCATCGCATCGAGAAGCAGGCGCTCGCGGAAAACGTCTTCGCCTGCGTCGATTATCTGCTCGCGCGCGCCGACTTCTACGACATCGATGCGAACCTCGACGATTGCTACCGCAACCTCGTCGACAAACAAACGACGGCCGTGGAAATGCAGGACGCCGCACGTGCGATCGTCTTGCGCAATCTGCCGAAGCTGCGGCGCGGCCAGCTCGATGCGAGCCGCGTGACCCTGTTCAATCTGTTCATCAACACGGTCGATCTGCATGAATTGTTCGTCGGCGCGCACACCGACTACCCGCTCATGCGCGCGACGTTCGGCAACGCCGACGTCATGCTCTTCTTTCGCGATCTGATCCGCAAAGCCGCGAGCGATCTCGAGGAAGTCGGCTTAGCGGTTCTGCAGAATCGGCGCCCCGCGGCGCGCGTCAATATGAAGGCCGAAATGCGCGCGATCGAATACGAGATCGAGCTGATGCGCAAAGAGGGCCTGCCGGAGCGCCAACCGGAGGCGTATGCCGCGGCCTCGGCCACGTTCAGGCGCATTTGGACCGGCGTGCGGCTCATCGACAAGATGAAGAAACATCTGGCGAGCGACACGCGCGGCGCGCGCACCGAGCTGCGCATCGACCATACGTTGATGCGCTTCTTGTCGAACCGCCACGTGCCCCTGCGTCAGATTTTTTCGAATCTGACGATGGCCTCGCCGAGCTTTCGCCATGCGCTGCGCGTGACGCTCGCGGTGGCCGTCGGCTTTTGGCTCGGGCGCCTGTTGCCGCTCACGAACGCGTATTGGATCGTGATGACGACGCTGATCATCATGAAGCCCGGCTATTCGCTCACCAAACAGCGCAACATGCAGCGTATCGTCGGCACGACGATCGGCTGTGCGGCCAGCATCGCACTGATTTGGTTCGTGAAGGCCCCGGCCGTGCTGCTCGTTTTCATGTTCGCGTCGATGGTGATGAGCTACAGCCTGCTGCTCTTCAACTATACGGCGAGCGTCGTGTTCACGTCCTCGTACGTCTTGCTGCTGTTTCATCTGCTTGCGCCGGGCAGCATGCGCATCATCGGCGAGCGCGCGATCGACACCGTCATCGGCTGCGCGCTCGCGATCGGGGCAAGCCGTCTCTTTCCGTACTGGGAGTATCGGCTGATGGGCAAGCTCGTCACGGAGATGCTGAGCGCGACGCGACAATACCTGGAAAGCGCCTGGTGGCGAGGCAATGCGCCCGAGCCCGCCGCGAGTCCTCTGCCTGGGGCCGCCGCCGCAGCCGCCGCGACGGTTTCCGCCGTTGCGGGCGGATCGTCCCGCGACGCGCCCGCGTCGGACGAGCGCGATTTCCGCTACCGGCTCGCGCGCAAGAACGTCCATATTGCGTTCGCCAACCTGGCGCAAGCGTTCCGCCGCATGATGCTCGAGCCGAAGGCGCACCAACGGTTCGTGCCGGAGTTGAACGACCTGCTGGTGCAAAGCCACGGACTGGCCGCGCACATCACAGCCGCCGCTCCGCTGTTGCGCAGCGTGGCCCAGCACGAGCCCGACGGCGCGCTCGCCTTGCAGCGCGCGCTCTCTGCCGTGCGCGAGAATCTCACGCGCGCTCAGACGGGCGAAGCGCCGCCTGCGGATCAGGCCGAAACGGCCAAGCTCATCAAGCGCGACCTCGACGCGATGGTGGTCGAGACCGAGCGGGTCGGGACGCACACACCAGAGTTCGTCGGCGAACTGAAGCTACTGGCCCTGCAGTGCAAGCAGATGCTCGCAGCCTCGCAGCTGATTCGCAAAGACGCAGGCGCTATTCGCCTGCCCGAGCCGTAAAGGGCAGCCGCGGGCGCCGGCTCCCTTACTGCGAAGCCGCGGGCGCGCTCGCAGCGGCGGCGCCGCTCGTCATCTCGACGGCCGGGGTCGACGCAGCCGGCGCGCCGGCGTTTTGCGCGTCGTACTCGCGTTTGCCCTTGATCGCGTTGAAAAAGAACGTGCCGATCACAATCAGCACGAGAACGATGATGAGCACGGCGACGCGCGTCGTCGGATTCGATTTGTTAGGTTGGCGCGGATTGTTCATAGAAAAGGTGCGTACGGCGGGAAAGCGCGGGCCGAGGAAAGGGAGAGTCGAGCAGCCGGCATTCTACGCGCATCGCGCCGCACCCACTGTGCGTGCGCCGTCCGGCGCAGCGACGATCAACGCACCGGCAGCGCGGTCGAATACTTGATTTGCTCCATCGCGAAGCTCGAGCTCACGTCGAACAGCGGCACCGCGCGGATCAATTGCTTATAGACGCGATCGTAGTCGTCGATATCGGACACGACGACACGCAGCAGATAATCGGTCTCGCCGCTCATCCGATACGCCTCCACCACCTCCGGAATGTCGCGCACGGCCGTCACGAACTGGCGCGCCCACTCTTCCGTATGCTGATTCGTGCGCACGGCGACGAAAACTGTCGTGCCGACGCCCAGCTTGCGTGCGTCGCACAGCGCCACTTGAGCGCGGATGACGCCCTCCTCCTTGAGCCGCTGCACGCGCTTCCAACACGGCGTTTGCGAAAGGTTGACGCGGCTCGCGAGCTCGGCGATCGGCAATGTCGCATCGGCTTGCAGGAACTCGACGAGCTTTTTATCGATAGCGTCCATTCCCATAATGACCTCGCGCTAGAAAAAAAATCTACGTTTATGCTAAATGAGGAAATTATACGGAAACTCTTTTTATCGATAAATCGATATAAATGGGCCATCGATCACTCCGACTCGCACCACGCCCGCCGGCTTGACGGCGATCCACCGGCTCGCGAATACGAGTTCGCGGCCCGCCCTATCGGCTCCATGTGGATGGCGTGCATGGCGAGCAGATCGCCATGCACGTCAACCGCCTCATGGCGGCTGCGGCAGAGCCCTCGTTGCGCGGGCGTTGATCGCCGCGCCGGGCCGTGCCCGCTGGCTGTCACGCCCTCAGTAAGCCGTCGTTGCAATGCGCCGCACGAAGCGTCCCGCCTCGATTTCGTCGACGAACGCAATCGCGTAATCCTCGACGGAAATCTTGCTCTCTCCGTTCGCGTCGACGATCAGCGTGTCGGCGCCCGTGCGGAAAGATCCGGTCTCGACGCCCGGCGCAATGATCGCGGCGGGCGCAAAGAAGGTCCAATCGAGGTCGGTCGCCGTGCGATAAATCGACAGCGCCTCGCGATGCGCGAGCGCGACCGCTTTATACGCCTCGGGAAAGCCTTCGGTGTCGACCAACTGCTTGCCGGGAGCCACCTCGAGCGAGCCCGCGCCACCGACGGCCACCAGCCGCTTGACCCCCGCCTCCCGCGCCACCGAGATCAACGCGCGCGTGGCGTCCACAACCTTCGATGCGTCCTCGCGCGCCGGGCCGTAGGCGCTGGCGATGACGTCGAAGCCCTTGACCTGCTGCACGCTCGCCGCCGTGTCGAACAGGTCCGCCGCGACCACCCGCAGGGTGGGCAAGCCTTCGATAGGCCGAGCCTGGCGCACGAGCGCCGTCACTGCGTATCCCCGCGCCAGCGCTCGCGCCGCAATGCGCGATCCGATCATGCCGGTAGCCCCGAACAAGGCGATTTTCAAACGTCGTTGCATCATGCCGCTCCAGATGTTTATGTAATCAATTCGATTACATTTTTGAGCCTAAAAAAGAGAGGCAGCGCCTCTCGCTTGGACTTCCTTTTCGGCGTCGCGCGCTCGGCGCGGACACCGCCACGCGCCCCCCTGCGAGCCGCCGGAATTGTCTTACGTGCCGCCCGCCGTGTTTTCCGCCTCGATCACCCCGGCTGTTACGTCGGCCAGCGTCCGCGAGCCCAGCGAGGCCTCCATGGCCCGCTGCGCGTCGTCGATGATGCCGACGAGCACTTGCTGAATGTGCCGGCCCACGAGGCATGCCGGATTCGGCGCCTCGCGATGAAGGCCGAATAACGGCGCCTCGTCGACGGCCCGATACACGTCGATCAGCGCGATCGCTTTCGGCGCGCGCGCCAGGAACGCACCGCCGCCCGCGCCGAGCTGAGACGTGGTGAGACCGGCACGCGCGAGCATCGACAACAACTTGCGAATCAGCGCGGGATTCGTATTGACGCTGCCCGCGATGATCTCCGACGACAACGGCTCGCCCCGCTGCAGCGACAGCAACGCCAGAATGTGAACGGCATAGGCGAAGCGGCTGCTGGTATTCATGGCTATGGGCGGGCCCGATAAAGTGTACTCATCTTAATTACAATTAAGCTCGAATGCAAGCATTCCCCTTCACCGCTCATACGCCGGGCGGCGAGCATGGGAACCTCGCATCGCAGTGCGCCGTTCGTCCTGCTCGAGCTGGCACATAGCGGTCATGAGCGAGGAGTACACTGCCTCTTCCCACAGCATCTCACGCCGACTCACTGCGCTTCATCCACGTTTGTCCGCTCACCTCGAAAGGAGAAGGTCATGGCCGCGAAGAAAATTTTGTTTCTGACGGGCGATTTCGCCGAGGACTACGAGACGATGGTGCCGTTCCAAGCGCTGCAGGCGGTCGGTCATACGGTCGATGCCGTGTGCCCCGGCAAGCATGCCGGCCAGAAAGTGAAAACGGCCATCCACGATTTCGAGGGCGATCAGACCTACACCGAAAAACCGGGCCACCAATTCGCGCTGAACGCGAGCTTCGACGAAGTGGACGCGAATACCTACGACGCGCTCGCCATCGCAGGCGGGCGGGCGCCCGAGTACCTGCGCTTGGAGCCGAAGGTCATCGAACTGGTCCGCCATTTCGCGCAGCAGAACAAGCCGATCGCGGCCATCTGCCACGCGGCGCAATTGCTGGCGGCGGCCGACGTGATTCGGGGCAAGCGGATTTCCTGCTATCCGGCGTGTGCGCCCGAAGTGCGCTTGGCTGGCGGCGAATACGCCGACATTCCCGTCGATGCCGCCGTGACCGACGCGCCGTTCGTCACCGCGCCGGCCTGGCCCGCGCATCCCGAATGGCTGCGCCAGTTCCTGGCGTTGCTCGGCACGCGCATCGAGCTATAGCCACACGGCCGCCTCGCGCCGGGCGCCGTTGACGATCACCCTTCGTCCCCGTCGACCCAGCGCGCACGGGCGATCATCTTGTGGCCGCGGGCAGTTTCACCACCTGCAGGAAAAATCCAAGACGCCTCACCGCTTCGATGAACGCATCGTATTCGACGGGCTTGGTGACATACACGTTGCAACCGAGCTCATAACAGCGTTCGATTTCGCGCGGATCGTCGGTCGTCGTCAGCACGATCACGGGCAGCGATGCCGTGCGCCGGTCGGCCTTGAGCCGGCGCAGCACTTCCAAGCCGTCGATGCGCGGCATCTTCAGGTCGAGCAGAATGACGGAAGGCGGCAAATCCTCGCGCGTGTGCGCCGGCTCGTCGCTGAAGAAATAGTCGAGGGCCTGCTGCCCGTCGGAAAAGCGCGTGAAGCCGTTGGTCAACCCCGCTCGCCTCAAGTTGCGCTCGATCAACGTGGCATGCCCGTCGTCGTCTTCGATCAGGATGATGCTGACCGATTGTCCGGGCGGCAGAGCCCCGCTCTGGCCCGCAGGCCCTGTCGTGTTGTGCATGGTGCTTCCTCTGTTCGTTATGCGGCGACAACCTGTTTGGCCGCCTCCGGCAGCGATAGATAAAACGTGGTGCCTTCACCTTCGGTCGACTCGGCCCACACGCGCCCGCCGTGACGCTCGACCATCCGGCGCACGAGTGCGAGGCCGATGCCCTCGCCGGCGGCGACATTGCCATGCAGCCGCTGGAACGCGTTGAATAGGCGCGGCATCGCGCCGGCTGGGATCCCGAGGCCATTGTCCTTCACGTAGAAGATGCGTAGCGAATGCACGCCGGGGGGCGCCGGTAGCGCGCCGATCTCGATGCGGCCCGATCGCTGGGGATCGAGATAGTTGATCGCATTGCCGATCAGATTAGCGAAGATCTGCTCGAGCGCGGTGGGATCGCCCCAAACCGGCGGGAGGTCCTCGACGACGATCTGCGCATGGCAATGGCGAATCGACGCTTGCATCGCATCGAGCACGTGACGCACGACCGCGCCGACATCCACTTCCTGGCGCCGGTACTCGACGCGGCCGACGCGGGACAGGCGCAGCAGCGAATCGATGATGTGCGCCGCGCGCAGCACCGCGCTTTGCAGAAAGCGCAAGGCCTCCCCGATGTCTTCGTCGATGAGCCGTTCGATGCGCTCGCGCTCCTCGGCCGCGAGCGAAGAGGCCCGCACGCCCGCGCGCAGGTCGTCGCAAGCGTGCGTGAGCTCCTTCGAAAAACCTTGCAGGTTCACGAGCGGGGCGCGCAGATCGTGCGACACGCTGTAGATGAACATTTCGTTTTCCTGCGTCTGCTGATGCAGCGTTTCATTGGTGCGCGTGAGTTCGTCGGCGCGCCGCGCCAGATCGTTCTGGAATCGCGCTCGAAGCCGTTCGGATTCAAGCAAGCGCCGGCTCGTATCGTGCAGGATCTCGTCGAGCTCGGCGATCTCGTCGTCGCCGGCGGACGGCGGGCCGAGCGGCGCGCTTTCGGCCAAGCGCTCGGCATTGTCGGACAGCCGGGCGAGGCGCCCGCGCAACCCGCGCGTAAACAAAAACACGGCGAGCGCGGTCATGACGAGCGCGCCCACGACGACGGCCGCCGTCAGTTGCTGTTGTTGCGCGAGCGCCTCGGCCGCTTGCGCCGAACGCATCGCGTCGGTGCGCAACTCCTCGTTCTGGAACGCCGCCAGCTGAGCGCGGAAGCGATCGACCACGTCGACACTCGCCTGATTGCGAAACCGCTCGAGGACGTCCTCGCGCCGGCCCGTGCGCAGCAAATCCTGCACACGGTCGGACCATTGCCGATAGGCCTGGACCGTCTGGCGAATCTGCGCCGCGCGCTCGACTTGAACAGGGGTGTCGGCGACCAGATCGACGAGCCGGTCGATGCGCCGGTCCAAGTCGATCCAGAGGGTGACCGGCGTGATCGACGTGCGCTCGTTCTTGAGCACGGCGCCGCGCATGCGCACGGACTCGATCAGCACCGGCTCGAGAATGGCGCTCGTCTGGCGCAATACGTCCTTGCTGCGCAGCGACCATTGCTCGGCCTGCTCGGCGTCGTTTTGCGCTTTCACGAGCCCTGAAAGCAGCGCGACCTCGACCAACGTCGGAATAGCGATCAGCAACAGCCCTTTGGTTGTCAGTCTCATGCGCGATCAAAGCGAGTCGGGGACCCGGCCAGTCGAGCGCCGGTAACTGACGCATTATGTCGGCGTTTTAAGAGAATGACAAAGAGCGCGTCAGTTCTTCAATCGGTAACCGGTTTTGAATATCCAGGCCAGGATGCCCGCGAAAATCGCCAGAAATACCGCCGTCATGGCAAGACTCACGCCTACATGCACGTCGGCGATACCATAAAAGCTCCAACGGAAGCCGCTGATCAAATAAACGACAGGGTTCGCGAGCGCGATCGTGCGCCAAAAGGGCGGCAAAATGCCGATCGAATAGAAACTGCCGCCGAGGAATGTGAGCGGCGTGACGATCAGGAGCGGGACCACTTGCAGTTTCTCGAAGCCGTCGGCCCAGATTCCGATCACGAATCCGAACAGGCTGAAGGTGATCGAAGTGAGCACGAGAAAAAGCAACATCCAGAACGGGTGCTCGATGCGCAATGGCACGAAGAACGCCGCCGTGATCATGATGATGAGCCCGAGCACGATCGATTTGGTCGCGGCCGCGCCCACGAAGCTCACGACGAGCTCGAAGTACGATACCGGCGCCGTCAGCAGTTCATAGATGGTGCCCGTAAATTTTGGAAAATAGATGCCGAAAGACGCGTTGCTGATGCTTTGCGTGAGCAGCGACAACATGACGAGCCCGGGCACGATGAAAGCGCCATAGCTGATGCCGTCGATCTCGCGGATGCGCGAGCCGATGGCCGCGCCGAAGACGACAAAATAAAGCGATGTGGAAATCACGGGCGAGATCACGCTTTGCATCAGCGTGCGCCAGGTGCGGGCCATCTCGAAGCGATAGATCGCGCGCATCGCGTGGTAGTTCATGGGCGGTCCTTGTCCTTGTTTTTGACCAGATCGACGAAGATGTCTTCGAGCGAGCTTTGCGTCGTCTGCAGATCCTTGAAGCGCACCTGCGCATCGCCCAAATCCCGCAGCAGCGTGACGATGCCCGCGCGCTCGGATTGCGTATCGTCATAGGTATACGTGAGCGCGTTGCCGTCGGCCGACAACTCCAGCCGGTAGCCTTCCAGCGCGGGCGGCACTTGCGCGAGCGGCGCCTCCAATTGCAACGTCAGTTGCTTTTTGCCCAGCTTGCGCAAGAGTTGCGTCTTGTCCTCGACAAGAACGATTTCACCGCGATTGATGATGCCGATGCGATCGGCCATTTCTTCGGCTTCGTCGATGTAGTGCGTGGTGAGGATGATCGTCACGCCCGTGTCCTTCAAGCCACGCATGAGTTGCCACATGTCGCGGCGCAACTCCACGTCCACCCCTGCGGTCGGCTCGTCGAGAAACAGCACGGCCGGTTCGTGCGCGAGCGCCTTGGCGATCAGCACGCGCCGCTTCATGCCGCCCGAGAGCGTCATGATCGGATTGTGGCGTTTGTCCCACAACGACAGCGCGCGCAACACTTTTTCCAGATGCCCCGCGTCGGGGGATTTGCCGAATAGGCCCCGGGTGAACGAAACGGTGTCCCATACCGTTTCGAACGCGTTGGTCGTCAATTCTTGCGGCACGAGCCCGATGATCGAGCGCGCACGGCGGTAATCCTTGACGATGTCGTGGCCGTCGACGCTGATCTGCCCTTCGCTCGGGTTGATGAGACCGCAGACGGTGCCGATCAAGGTCGTTTTGCCCGCCCCGTTCGGGCCGAGCAGCGCGAAGATCTCGCCGCGCCGGATGTCTAGATTGACGCGTTTGAGCGCCTGGAAGCCCGACGCGTAGGTCTTCGACAGATTCGAGATAGTGAGGATCGTTTGCATCGAGCGACGATAGCAGAAGCGCGCCGACACTGTCGTCAACCTGCGCGAAACGCATCCCTGCGAGGAACCGGATGCCGCCGGCGCGATCCATCCCATGCCGCGCCGGGCGATGGCCGCCGTGCGGCATCGGCGCGCCCTGCCGGGCGCACGAAAAAAAAGGCGCCACGTTGCCGTGGCGCCTTGAAGAAGTTCTAGCCATTCCGAGGGCCGTGCTAG
>Ga0224712_10000216_pt1 | contig 10378 bp, 14 predicted proteins | sample DielMetaTC5pm2_FD_171474 | JGI IMG/M metagenome (GOLD analysis project Ga0224712, IMG submission 171474) | Corn rhizosphere microbial communities from Kellogg Biological Station, Michigan, USA - Diel MetaT C5pm-2 (Metagenome Metatranscriptome)... | ecosystem: Host-associated > Plants > Roots >...
CCGCACCCTTCCCAGCGAGGTGCAGCACGCCGCCCAGAGGCTTGACCGCCGGGAGCAGGTCGTTGATGCCGTTGTCCACCACCGATTCGAGGATCACGACGAGGTGGCTCAGCGGACCGGCGAGTTCCTTGACCGTCCCGGCGAGGGCCTTGAGCACCGCCGAGACCAACTTGACGCCGGTCGGGTTGGCGAGGTTGGCGATGGAGCCGAGGAACGCCGCGATCGGCTTCGCCAGAGAGTGCAGGATCGAGGACAGGCTGTGGAAGGCCGGTTGAAGTTCGGACTTGAGCGAGTGGGCCAGGGGTGTGATCGTTCCGTGGGCCAGGTGGCCGAGCAGTTGACCCAGAGGCTTGAGCACCACGTTGATGAGGTTCGCCAGCACGCCGAGCAGGGGCTTGGCCGCAGAGAGCACGGCACCGAAGCCTCGGGCGAACGGGGCCAGGTTGATCTTGCCGACAGCGCGCACCAGCGCGTCGATGAAGTGGAGCGCCGGTTGCGCCAGCGGGGCGATGCCCTTGCCGATGTTGCCCAGCGTGTGCACGAGGTCGGACACCAGCCGGATGACCTCGGGGATGGACTTCTGGGCGTAGGAGACGAAGGTCGCCAGTCCGCCGCCGGAGGTGAAGCCCCTCGCGGCCTTGACCACGTGCTCGATGCCTCGGCCGAGTTCGGACATCAGCGGCATGAGCGCCGAGAACAGGTTCATGTAGACGTGGAGCAGTCCGGTGATGACCGGAGCCGCCCCTTGCAGGAACCCGTGCATGAAGCCCTGCAACTGCTTGAGGAAGGTCTCGAACGCCTTGGTGTGGGCCAGCGCCATGACGTGCTTCACGATGCCGTCCACGCCGTTGCCGACCACGTGTAGCAGGGGCACCAGCAGCGGGAGGATGTGGGAGAGCCCGTTGAACGTGTCGGTCAGCACCTTGTAGCCGACCCCACCCGCCTTCTTCTGGAAGGTGTCCCACGCCGAGGTGAGGTGCTTGTACGCCGTCTCGGCGAGGCCCGCCGACCCGGCGAGTTGCTTGTTGGCCTTGGCAGCCGTCTCGATCTTCTTGAAGTCGGAGGTGACGACCTTGCCGAACAGCGCGAGAGGGCCTTCGACTGCGATCATGGCGGTCGCCGCAGCCCCGCCGAGCCCGAGCAGGGCAGCACCGGCCGGACCGGCAGCAGCCGCCACGGACATGATCGCGCCAGCGAGCCCGATGTACTTGCCGATGAGGAGGCTGGGGCCGGTGGATGCCTTCCCCAGCCCTCCCGCATCGAGCACCTTGCTCAGGATCGCGTACTTGGCGAGCGCCTCGGAGATGTCGAGGTCGGCCTTCGAGGTGACCTTCTTGGCGCCGAGTTTGTCTAGTTCGGCGTTGTCGATGTCCTTCTTGGCCTTGAACTCTCCGTCGTCCAGCGTCGCCTTCGGGCTGACCTTCTTGTGCTCGAAGTCAGCCGCCTGCATCTTGGCCTTGTTGAGCCCGGCGGCGAACGGCGCGGTGTCAAGATCGAGGGTGCCCTCGATCGAGCCAGCGTTGAAGTCCGCCGCCATGTCCTACCCCAATGTCCGCTCGGTGAAGCCGAAGGCAGTCAGTTCACCGGGCTGACCTGAGAAGGTCGCGTGGTGCCTGCGCTCGGTGATCGTCGTGCCGCCGGAGTGGTGCACCCGCTCGTTCACGACGGTCGGGTCCGCCGAGCCGTCTCCGGGCTCGATCAGACCCTCCTCCTCGTAGCCTTCGAGGTACATCCTCTGCTCCCACCATGCTAGTGCATCCCACTCTCGCGGAGACATGGAGAGATACCGGCGGGCGAGGTAGTAGGCCATGCGCCGGGCACGCCCGCCAGAGATTACCTCGTAGCGGGCGTCGAGGCTTCCGGGGAGGCGAACTCCCCGGTGATCCACCCCATGAACGCCTGCTTGACCCGAGCCGGGAGGGCGTTCAGCGTGCTGTGGGCGATGCCGGTCAGGTCAGCGACCGCGCCGGTCATCTCGGCTTCGAGCCCGTCCACCGTTTCGAGCAGAGTGTCAACCTGGGACATGTCGATCTTGCCCGCCCGGACCTCCTCGATGTTGAGCCCGGTTCCCTGGAACGCCGCGAACAGCCGACGCCGGAAGGCATCGACCTGGCTGACGGACGGCTCCGGGATGGTGCCGCTCTCCTTGACGTACGGGTTGAAGTCGTAGGTCAGTTCCTCGACTGCCTCTGTGGCCTTGAAGCCCATGGTGCGCCTCCTTGGGTGAGATTGTGCGCCGTCGCCAGGATACACCACGAAGCCCGAGCCCCCTCGTGAGAAGGAGGGCTCGGGCTTCGTAGCATCCCAAGGTAGCGAACCGGCGGGATTAGCGCACGGCCCCGACGAGGATCAGGAAAAGGATGATGATGAGCAGAATCCACAGCCAACTCAAGGCATTACCTCACTTACTCGCCGTGAAGTTGATGATCTGGATGTCGGTGGTCTTGCACACGGTCTCGAACTGGACCGGGTAGGATCGCTTGTCCGCCGCACGTCGGAAGGAGACCTGGGCGTTGCTCAGTTGGGTCCAGCGCGGGGCGTAGATGAGCCGACCGAAGCCCTCGGCGTTGGTGGTCACCATGCCCACCGCGTACTCCACCGGGTCGTCGGTCAGGCTGATCGTGTCGTAGCCCGGCGAGGTCCCGGCCACCGCAGCGGTCGAGGCCGAGGTCGCGTTGAGCGCCAGGGTCAGGGTCTTGGTGATGTCCTCGGACAGAGCGCCGGAGAGTTGCACGCTCTGGGAGGTGATCGTCACGCCGGTCGGGGTGCTCTGCTCCTCGATGTTGATGACCTGGGTGTTCTTGTTCGCTCCGAACTGCCAGCCCTGGTCGGTGGCACCACACGGGGTCCACAGCGGGGAGGTCCAGAAGGTCGCGTCGAACGGGTCCGTAGCGTTCCACGTGTCGAGGCTGGGCAACGGCGTGTCCTTGACGGCGAAGAAGACAGCCGCCTGGCCCACGACCACGTTGTTCGCGTCGTAAAGATCGCCGATCATTTGTCACTCACTTCCGTGATGGTCACGCCGTGTTGCGCGGCGGTCTTGATGAGGGCCTTGGCGTCCTTCGCGGACACCTCGATGCCATGTTGGTCCACGACCAGTGTATCGTCCCCGCCCAGCGGGAAGGTCATGTGGGTGCACCACGGGGTCACGACCCGTAGGCGCGTGGTCTTCTGCTGCTGCTGCTGCTCGGTCACCGGACTGCCTCCGTGATGTACGTGGTCTGGAACGAGTACCGATCCGCCGCATCGAAGTCTATCAACATCGGCGCTCCGCCGGATCGGGAGATGAACAGCACCTTGGCGGTGCCAACTGTGGTGTTGCTCCCCACGCCGAGCATGATGTCGTCCACGTCGTAGGCCAGCGTCTCCGCCGCCGTGTAGTTGTGCTGGGGGCCGACCACCCGCACGGTGATGAATGGGGAGTCGATGATGCCCTCGTGGCGCAGCCCGACGCCGTTGCCGACCTGTAGGAAGACGATCGCGTTCGGGGACTTCTGCCGCAACTTGGCGAGGGTGACCGGGCCGGGGTCGAACAGGGGCACGGCCGGACCGCCGGAGACTCCGTAGCCCTTGGCCGTGAGCGCGCTCTGGACGTAGCCCTTGATGTCTGAGTACCTCATCGGTCGTACCTATGCGGGTCGAACAGGTACCGGAGGTGGGACTTGATCTTCAACTCCTCCTCCGAGAGCCGGTGCACCATCGGGGCTCGGTCGTAGACCAGCGCGCCGTCCGCCTCGACCATGGGGTGCCCGGACGCCCGGAGGTCACCGAACTCCCACGGAGCCTCCTCGTAGACCTGCCGCGAGAGGTCTTCCATGTTCTCGGTCATGGCCCGGATCAGTTCGCCGGTCATCGCCCCGTGGGCCAGGTGGTCGAGGTACTCCGAGGACTTCTGGAACAGCGGGTCGCGGAGGTAGAACGCCTTGCCGCCGTCCGGGTGGTGGAACTCCGGGTGCTCGTGCTGGTAGTGGGCGTAGACCTGATTCACCTCGACACGACCAGTAACCCGCTCCGGCGTGCGCCGGAGCAGGTCGTTTACACCTTGGATGAATGTGCCGCTCACCAGCGAGACCACCAGTACGGAGAGCCATTGAGGCCGGGGTTCGGGGCGTCAGAGAGGTTGAAGTCGTCCGGCGTCCACAGGTCGCCGTCGTAGGGGTTCTGGGCCGGGCCAGCGCCGGTCGAACCGTAGCCAGAGGTGTTCTCGGGCAACTGCAACTTCAACTGCCCCTTGGACACCGCCTGCAACGCCGCCAGCGTGTCCTTGTACCGGCGAGACACCGGGTCGGTGTCGGTGAAGTCCAGCGAACCCCGGTAGGTCAGCGTGGCGTTGTAGGCCGCGAGGTTGCGCGACCAGTAGTCCAGCGGGTGCGGGGTCGCGTTGCCCACCAGCGCCACCGGCACGGCGTAGTAGCCGCCGAGGTAGCCGTCGATCGTGGAGTCAGCCTCCGCAATCGCGTCGTTCAACTGCGCGTCGGTCAGGTCCGCCGCCGTGTTGGACGGAGGGTCCGGCTGGCTCCCGTCCGAGGAAGGGACGAGAGCCTGCCGGACCATCTTGGGGGTCGAGTACGCCATGGGACAAGGCTACTCGGTCGTCACGTCTTCGAGGGTGAGGTTGCCGCCGTCCACGCCCGCCGCCGGAGCCCGCACCGGCAGGACTTCTTGCTGGGGAGCCTGCACCGGGTCGTCCGGTGCGCCCATGGACTTCGACGCCTTGCGGACCGTCTGACGGTACCGGGACCGCAGCGGGTCCTTGAGGTCCGCCTGCACCTCGGCGAGGTGCTCCGGGGACTTCGCCCGCACGATCGAGCCCTTGCGGAGCAGGTCCGCGATGGTCTCGGAGCCCTCGGCTCCGTTGAGTACGCCACCGCGAAGCACGCGGGTGTACTCGGCCTTGCCGTTGGGCTTCTTGCCGGTGGTGACCACGATCGCGTCGGACAGCACGACGTACTTGTGCGTCTTCGGCTTCTCCGGGGCCTCGGTGGGGGTTCTGCCAGCCATGTGTGCGCTCCTTGAGTCGTTCGGCCTCCCAACAGCGAGAGGCCCGGTGCCATAGTAGCACCGGGCCTCTCGGGGTTCAGACCTCCACCACGAGCAAGATCACGTTGGTGGTGGTGGCCCCGGTGAGATACCCGTAGATCGAGTCCCCCCGGAACAGCCTGATCGGCTTATCCGCGAGACCTGCAACCGGGTACCCGTTTGCGGACACCGTGCCGTCTCCGATGTAGAGGGTACCGACCCCGCTCTGCCGGAGGAACACGTCCGCCTCCGCCTCGGTGATGGTCACGAGCGCCGTAGCAGTGTTTTGAGGCACCGCTGTCTCCACGAGTCGTACTGCCACAATCTACTCCTTTTCGTGAGGGGGCCGCGCACAGCACGAGGCCCGGTGGTAATAGTACCACCGGGCCTCGCTACTGGCTAGGTCAATTGACCGTCACGCCGGTCGGGTAGGTCGCCGCACCGTTGACGCCGTTGATGAGCACAACCGCCTTGGGCTGGTCGAGGAAGATCGCCGACGCACGGGTCACGTCGGTCCGCCAGGACTCGGTGGGACCACCGTTGCCGCCGTTGCCCTCGGGGTATAGCGGGGTGGCCTGCAACGGGCGCTCGTTCGAGACACCGCCGAAGACCTTGCGCTGCAAGACCATCGCACCGTCCGGGAAGTAGGCGCTCAACCGCCAGGACACCAGCACATCGAGCCCGTTGAACTTCTTGGGCAGCGCACCCTTGTACCGGATGCTCTCGGACGCGATGTTGCCGAGGTAGACGTTGTTGACCTCATCGCTGTCGAGGAAGTCCTGCTCGGTCTCGGTGGAGATGATGAGCGTGTCCGCCTCGTAACCGAACTTCTGCTTGCCGTTGGTGTCGGCAGCAGCGTTCTTGATGAGGTACTTGGCCGCGTTGATGTCGCCTCGGATGTGCGTGTTGGCGTCCACCGAGGAGTTCCATGCGTGCGACGTGGTGATGGACTGGACCGAGGCGTTGGCGACGATCGCGCTGAACAGCGCGTCCTCCCACGCCCGGACCATGGTGTTCCTGATCTGGGTGATCTGGACGTTCACCGCGTCCACGTTGTTGCGGTCCACCATGGTCTTGCTGACCCGGAGACCGAGGGCCCGACGCACGACCCGAGCCACGAGCGGAGTCCCGAGGGAACCGTTGGTGGTCGGAATCTCGCCGAACTCATCGAGGATCGTCGGGTCGTCCTGGGCGAACAGCGGGGTGCTCTCGTGGTAGAGAACCGAGCCGCTGGGGGCGTCGGACGCGCCACGGAGAACCGCGTCGCTCAGAAACTCCTGATCCATCATGGACAGAATCCGCTTGGGGATCAGTGTCGGCGACTTGATGAGTTCGCTCACGGTGAGGCGAGGCCCATCCTGCACGCTGACGATGTTGGTAACCATCTGTTGTCAACTCCTAGTTGTTACTCAGTGACCGTCAGCCGGTCAGTAGATGTAAGCCTTGCCGACGCCGCCACCGGCACCCATGCCGCCAACGACTCGGCACTCGCCGACCAGTTCTCGGGCATCCGGCGTAGCACCCGCCGGGGTGACCTCGCCGTTGGCAGCGGCGACCAACTTGTCACCGTAGCCGCAAGCGTTGGCCGTGTAGGTCACGTCCACGACACAGCCCTTGTAGACTGCGGTCAGTTCGTTGACCGGGTTGGGGTAGGCCACCGGGTAGCCGTCGCCGTCTGTCGCCGCGAGGTTCTGGTTGGCGACCGGCTCAGCGCGCCGAGCGGCGACACCGAGCACGTTGGTGGCCGCAGCCCCAGCCGGGGTGATGCCCTGGACGCCCGCGTTGGTGGCACCCGCCGCCGGGACGACCAGTTGACCGCCCTCGACAACCGCTACCGCCTCGTAAACGTCATCGTGGCCGATGCGGTTCTTGTTCACGCCTGCCATTGTTCATGCTCCTTGTCAGAACTGCTCGGACCAGCGGTCGAGCATCTGCTTGTCGGGGTCTTCGCCGTCTCCGGCGCGGAAGGTGCCGCTGTGGCCCTGCTCGGTGCTCAGGTCCACGGTGCCCTTGAGCGTGTCGAGAAGGCCGCGCACGACCTCGGACACGTTCACGTCGTCCTCAGCGGAGTTGCTGAGGTCGATCACCATGTCGTCGGCCCGGTTCAGCACCGGAGCCGCCAGGTCGAGCGCGTGCGGAGGCACACCCTCGCTCAGCATGGTGTTGCGGAACTCCCGCCACTCGGCGTCGGCGACCCGGCGAAGGGCCTCCTGGGCACGAGCATTGGCAGCCGCGACAGCCTGGTTCGCCAGTTCGATGTCCTGGCTGGTCTTGGTGCTCAACTCGGCTCCTGCTCCGACGAGAGCCTTCTCGGGCTCCTTGGTCTTGTCCTCCTCGGTGGACTTGCCGGTGGGCTCGTCCTCCTTGGAAGATTCTACGGCACCGAACTCGGGCACGTAGGTGGCAAGGAACTCGTCCAGTTCCTCGTCGGTCATCTTCTCGATGTCGGCCTCGGTGAAGTCTTCGAGGGCCTTCTTCTCACCGGCCTTGTCAGCCATGTCTACAAACTCCTCGCTTGAAAGGTCGAGGACATCGCCCTCGAAACTGAGGTCGGCGGGTTGCCACGGGGACATTCCACTGACCTGTGGGTCCAGTGTACCTAGAACGTGGACGATGCCGCCGCGCAAGGTACCTCCGTCCGGCCGGATGCGAGCACTCACACCCAGGTCGGGGTTGTCGAGGACGGCCTTTGCCGCCTCGGCGGTCGGGAAGACGATCTTGCCGTACAACCCGTCCTCGCGCACCTCCATAGCCGCGACCTCGCCTCGCCAGCGTTCGGGGTCCATGGTGTGCGCGTTGTCCTTGTCCGCCAGCAGGAAGCCGATCTTGTCCACGGCCTTGCTGTTGGCGAGGTCAGTCAGGTACTTCTCGGTGAAGTCGATGCTCTGGCGCGACCCGTCCTTGGCGGTGTACTGGATCGACCGCTTGGGGAGAATCTGCTTCCAGAACGCCAACTTGCCGTCTTGCTGGGCAAGTTCGATGTCGGCGTTGTGAACCGCCGGGGTGATGTACGAGAGACTCATCGCAGGCTCCTTCGCCTTCTCCTTGACGTGTGGGGGCCAGAATCCGTCCCCGGACTTGAAATGGTACGCCCCACCGACCGCGTGCGTGTATGCGCCGATGTCGTGCACGTCCGCCAGGTTCGGCGTCACGAGCACCGGGTCGATGTCGATGGTGCCGGTGTCTTGGTCGTGGAAGATACCGAGGTGGTGGCCGGGCCGGGACAGGATGTCGTGGTAGCGCGACTTCGCCGTCTCCATCGCCTTGTCGAAGGCGGCCTCCGACGCCTTGGGGTCCACGTGCACCGAGGGCATATTCGGGTCTCGGACCGTCAGCGCGTAGGCGTCGAGTCCGTCCGGGACCGACTTGCCGGTGTGGGCGTCGATGGTGTCGCCGCCCCATGGCTCGCGGGAGACCTTGAAGGCGTGGGCCTTGATCTTGTCCCACGACGCGCCGGACAGCGCGGTCGGTTCGGTCGCCCCGGCCTTGAGCCGGGCAACCTTGGCCGCACCACGCCGGGCATGGGCCTGAAACTCCTCGGGGCTGACCTCGGGGCTCCGGCGAGCGTCCGGGGTGGACAGGTCCGAGGCGTGGATGACGGGGAAGTGCACCCACTTCCCGCCCGGTCCACGCGGCTCGTCAGGGTTGTAGCCCATCTCAGACCTCTCTCCGAAGCCGTTGCTTCACCGTAGGAGCCTTGCTCGCAGCCTTCTTCGCCGAGTTGCGCAGAGCCTTCGCGGCCAGCGCCACGCCGATCGAGGCCGCAGCCCCGAGACCGGCTTCGAGCACGGGGTTCTCGGCGAAGGCCCGGATCGTCTCGGAGGCAGCGTCGTTCCCGGCGAAGTGCACCGCCAGCCCGGCGGCGACGCTCACGAGAACCTGCACGCACCGGGAGGATGCCAGGTGGATCGCCCAATCCTTGCCGTAGTCCTTGGCGCTCTCCTTGGCCTTGTCGGAACGGTCGAAGGACTTGTCCGACAGGAGGTGGTCGCGCATCTTGAGGAACGCCTTGCCCACCTTGGACTTCTTGAGGTGGGCGTCGAACTTCTTGTAGAAGTCACGCTTGGCCTCGCGCTCAGCGACCTTCGCCGCTTGCTGCACGGTGGCAAGGCCGAGGGAGACCGCCTTGAGCCGCACGTCGAGTTCGTGCTCGATGTGGGCTCGGACCGCCGGGTCGGTGGTCTCGTGCCACCTGTGAATCAGTTCGGTCTCGGACTCCTTGAAGGAGCCCTTGAGCCCTGCCCCCTCGAAGAACAACTCCCGCGACCTGTGGTCCATGGTCAATGTGTGCCGGACCTGATCCTCGGACAGCCACTTCGCCTCGCCGTGCTCGGTGACCGTGTTGAGGCCGAGGGTGGCCTTCTTCCCGCCGAGGTGCGGGGCTAGCGTCCGGCTACGCTCGACGCGCTTGAACTGCGTGTCGAACTTGGGCTGGAACTTGGTCGGCCCCGCCGAGGGGATGCCGCCGACGCCGCCGGACTCCTTGGCCCAGCGACCGAAGGCGTCGCGGAGTTGGAACTTCCACGAGTCGGACAGGTCAACGTATACCGGCTCGGAGCGAAGGGTGAACTTTTCGGCCACCGGGTCACTCGCCCTTGCCGAGGGGTCAACGTATACCGGCTCGGAGTTCACGGTGAACTTCTCGGCCACCGGGTCACTCGCCCTTGCCGAGGTCCGGGTAACGCTTGCGGACAGCAGCCACCACAGCGGCGTGCTCCGCCTTGCCCTTGGACCGAGCCAGCGCGTCGATCGCGTGCGTCCGGTCGTGGATCGGGTAGGCCCGCTTGCTGGGGAAGACGAAGGCCGACGCCGGGAGGGCCTTGCGGTCAGCCGCCGTCAGGGTGGAGAGGTCCACGTTGGACAGGTCGGCCCTGCGCGCCATGGCAGCCTTGGTCTTGGCGACCATGCGCTCCCCGTGACGCTTCCTCACGAGAGCCTTGGCGATGCGGCGCTTGCCGCCCTTGCCGAAGGGCACGGCCTTCTTGCCGCCGAAGTTTGAGAGTTTGCCGGACATCCTCGGACCATCCTGTACGGAGACGATGGGAACAGACAGGTTCATCGTACGCGACTTCACACGGTGTGAACTTGGCTCGGTCATCAGAAGGTCTTTCGCTGAGCGATGCTCCCACGGGCTCCGGCGACCGTCCTGGCCCCGGCCTTGCCGTGATCGCCCCACCGGCCGGACTTCGCCGCCTTCTTGAGGAGCCCTCGTGCCATGGGGATCGCCCGTTCCTTGGGCATCCCCTTCCGCATCAGAGCGTGCGCAATCTCGCGCTCATAGTCGGAGAGCCTACGCGGACCCTTGCCGAGGGGCGAAGCATCCGCCTGTCGGCCGTTGGGGGTCACAGCGAGGTCAACG
>Ga0224712_10000220_pt1 | contig 10317 bp, 9 predicted proteins | sample DielMetaTC5pm2_FD_171474 | JGI IMG/M metagenome (GOLD analysis project Ga0224712, IMG submission 171474) | Corn rhizosphere microbial communities from Kellogg Biological Station, Michigan, USA - Diel MetaT C5pm-2 (Metagenome Metatranscriptome)... | ecosystem: Host-associated > Plants > Roots >...
CCCGGATTACATCGCGACCGTTGAACGCAGCCAGACGGTAGATCGCGCGGATTTCGATGCTGACACACACACCTCGCCTGAAACCTGGCAGACCGTTACCCTTGCCGCCGGCGGCGTGCTGACGGCGGTCGAGGCGGTGCTGGATGGCGAGGCGCGGAACGCCTTCGCGGTAGTGCGTCCGCCCGGTCATCACGCGCTCCGCGACCGAGCGATGGGCTTTTGCTTCTTCAATAACGTTGCGATCGCGGCCGCTTACCTGTTGCGGGTGCGCGGTCTCTCGCGTGTCCTGATCCTCGATTGGGACGTTCATCACGGCAACGGCACGCAGGATCTGTTCTACGAATCGCCGCAAGTGCTCTATATCTCAACGCATCAGTTCCCGTTCTATCCCGGCACCGGACGGCTGGACGAGATTGGAGCAGGCGCCGGTGTCGGCTACACGGTCAACGCGCCGATGCCGGCAACTTTTGGCGACGGCGAATATCTTCGGGTCTTCGACGATCTGCTGATGCCAATCGCGCGGCAATTCAATCCCGAGTTTGTGCTGATATCCTCCGGCTTCGACTGCCACTATCGTGACCCCCTTGGCGGGATGCGCGTCACTGAAGCGGGCTTTGCCGCTATGACGCGACGTCTCCAGCGCTTGGCCGCCGAATGCTGCGGCGGAAAGATCGTGGCCGCGCTTGAAGGCGGCTATGACGTGAAAGCGCTCGCCGACAGCGGTCGTATGGTCATCGAAGAGCTCGGGCGCGAGGCTGACGAAAAGTTCGTGTCTGGCGGGAGCGCCGAACGAGCATTTCCTATCATTCAGCGTGCCAGGTATTTCCATGCAAATCGCTGGAAATTTGATTGACCCACGACGCGATCCGAACCCTGCCCGCGGGTGCTTCGAAAAGAAGTTGAGCGGTCGACCGACAAGCCCCACCCTTATCGCAGTTGGTGCGACCAGCCCTGAGCACTTCATTCTCGCCAGGAAAGAAATTGCCGTAGGCAGCGCGGCCAGCAATGATTTGATCATCAACGAGAAGACGGTCTCGCGCCGTCATGCGAAGCTCGTACGCGACGGCGAGACTTATCGCGTCACCGACCTGAAATCGACCAACGGTACGTTTCTGAACGGCCGCCGCATCGATCGTGTGATTCTGGCGCGGGACGGCGACGAGCTGCGTTTTGGCACGGCCGCTTACATATTGCGTAACGGACCCGCGGTGGCCGAGCGGCGGCCATTCGGCATCGGTGGCACCGCGCCGTCGCGGAAATCAGTAAGCCGAATCGCATTGGCAGGGTCCACGATTGTTTTGTTCGCGGGCGGATTCTGGTTGACGCTGTACCTTCTCCAGCGGACTCGTCCCGATGCCAACGCTTCGGGGCGGGCGACTGCGCAAATTACTGCACCATCTGTAATGCCGCGTACAGCGCCGACGAGTTCCGGTCCATTGCGAGCTGAAACGACGCAAGTGGGTCCGAAGTCTGGCTCACCTGAAGCAAAGGCGCCCAGCAAGGAGGTCCTCAAGTGGCTAGGGCCGCTGAATCATTACCGCTCAATGGCGGGTCTGGCGCCGGTTGAGGCCGACCACGCGCTCAGCGTTGCCGATGCCGCTCATTCCCGCTATCTGGTTAAGAACTTCGCCGATTCCATCAAGCACAGCGGCCTTGGTGGGGAGGCGCACATGGAAGACTCCGCCAGACCCTGGTACAGCGAGGCCGGCGCCCAAGCCGCTCAGTCGAGCAACATAGAGGAGGGCTTCCATCCCGCTGACGCCCAATGGTTGTCACCGGCTGCCGCGGTCGAAGGATGGCTGAGCATCCCGTTCCATCGCTTATGGATACTCAATCCAAATCTCCGCCGCGCGGGCTATGGTCAATATTGCGAAAGCGGCGTATGTGTCGGAAGTCTCGATATTCTGCACGGCGTCGACGGCGCCTCGCCCGGACCCAGCCCGTTGCCGAAGCCTATCGAATACCCGCCGGGCAAGAGCGAACTAAAATTCTCATCGTCCGGCAATGAATGGCCTGACCCACTTACCGCGTGTCCCGGATATGCGCATCCGGTCGGGTTGTCAGTCACGCTTCAGCTCGGGACGCGGGTCGATGCGCGATTATCCGACTATTCAATCGCCGCTGACGGGAGCTCAGCCCCGTTGGAAGCCTGTGCGTTCTCTGCGGATACCTATGTGAATCCCGACCCGGCGCAGCAGCAAAGGGTCCGCGATATCCTGCGTGATTTTGGCGCTGTCGTGCTGATCCCGCGCGCAGTGCTCAGGCGGGGGGATTACCGGGTGTCGATGACGGTGGCGGGACGTGCCTATACGTGGTCCTTCACCATCGGTGGCTGATCGTATATAGGCTCGGGGCGCCGATTGTCGCAAAAGGCGAGGCCGTGATAAACAATTTAAGACCCGTGCCCAACAGGAGAGAAGTCCGGCATGAAAATTTCGATGTTCCATCTGATGCCCTATCGCGAACTGCCGCCGGATTTTGAGAAGAGATACCATTCCGTGTGGGTTGACCCACCTTTTTGCGAACTCGGCGATGCCGATAGAGTTGGGGACTATTACAACTGGACGTTCGACGAGCTGATTCATGCGGCCAAGTGCGGGATGGATGGCATCTGCGTCAACGAGCATCATCAGAATGCTTATGGCTTTATGCCGAGTCCCAATCTGATGGGATCGGTGCTGGCGCGCGCGACCAAGGGACTCGATGTCGCCTGCGTACAAATGGGAGCAACTCTGCCCACGACAAATCCGCCGATTCGAGTGGCTGAAGAATACGCGATGCTCGATTGCATCAGCGGCGGACGAATTGTCGCTGGGATGCCGCTCGGCAGTCCGATGGACGTTAATCTCTGCTACGGCATCAGCCCGATCGAGCAGCGCGAGCGCTACTATGAGGCTCATGATCTGATCCTCAAGGCCTGGTCGAGCAAGGAAGTTTTCGCCTGGAACGGTAAGTACTTCAAGCTGCCGATGGTCAATTTGTGGCCGCGTCCGATCCAGCAGCCCCATCCCCCGGTATGGGTTCCCGGCAGCGGTAGTCTCAGCACCTGGGATTTTGCCGCCAAGCACAATCACTGTTACTGCTTCCTCAGCTACTATGGGAACAATCTCGGCAAACGAGTGATGGATGGCTTCTGGGAGTTTGTTGCCAAGAGTGGACTCGAGCCTAATCCCTATCGCGCGGGCTTTTTGCAATTGGTGGTTGTCGCTGAGACAGATGCCCAGGCCGAGCGGGATTATTATCCGCATATTCGGTACTTTTACGACAAATGCCTCCACGTGTTGCCTGAATTCATGGCGATTCCCGGTCATCAGGATTACCGCAGCCTGGCGAACAGCGTGAAGAATCTGAATCCGATGACCGCCAAGTTGATGACCGAGATTCCCACCTGGCGCTACAAGGATTTCGTTGATAATCAGTTCGTGATCGCCGGAAATCCCGCGTCCGTGCGCGATCAGTTGATGGATGCGGTCAAAAAGCTGCGCGTGGGAAATCTGATGGTATTACTCCATATAGGCTCGATGCCGCATGAGCTGACACTCAAGAATATCGAGCTATTCTCACGCGAAGTGATGCCTCATTTCCGCAACGTGTGGGATGTTGACGGCTGGGAGAACAAATGGTGGCCCGCCCGCCTTGCTCGAGCCGGCAAGACCGCGAGTGCGACCAGTGGCGCGACGGGCGCAACGGAAAGCCGCGTAGGCAAATAACTCAGCATCAAATCGATTCGAGGAGCTTCGACGGGAGAGAGCAAGAATACTTATGGCCGCTACTTCAGAACGGACAGTCAGCCTCTGGGAAGATAAAGTCACCGCCCACGTCAAGGTAGCTGGCCAGGGCCCTGCGCTGGTGTACCTGCATAGCGGGTACGGGTTGATTTGGGACGATTTCCTCGACCAATTGGCGCGCGATTTTACGATCTATGCACCCGAGCATCCGGGCACCAGCAGCGGCGATCCCGATGCGATAAAGGCGCTCGATGATGTTTGGGACCTGGTGCTTTATTACTACGAACTTTTCGATAAGCTTGGCCTCGCCGCTCCCGCGATTGTGGGGCATTCGTTTGGCGGGATGGTCGCGGCCGAACTGGCGGCCACCAATCACAGGAGCGTAGGCAAGCTGGTGCTGATTGATCCGCTTGGATTGTGGCGTGACGACGCTCCAATCAAGAACTACATGGTGGCGCCGCAGGCGGATCTCGATCCGCTGTTCTTTCATGACCGAAACCATCCCGCGCGCAAGCTGCTGTTCATGAATCCTGAGGAGCCCGATTCGATCATTCGCGTGACGTGGGCGCTCGGATGTACGGGCAAATTCATCTGGCCGATTCCGGACAAGGGGCTGCGCAAGCGAATCCATCGAATCACTGCGCCCACGCTAATCGTCTGGGGTAAGGAAGACGGGTTGACCAAGCCGGTGTACGCGGATGAATTCAAGCGACTGATTCCAGGAGCGCGCGTCGAGATCGTAGCGAACGCGGCGCATATGGCACCGATGGAGCAACCAGCCAACGTCGCGGCGCTGGTCTGCGACTTTCTCAAGTAACGGTTCAGGTTAACGGACGGTTCCGGATCGCTGCTCGCTCGGAACTTTAAGCCTGTTTTGGATAGCTACGTGGTTAATGTGTGCCCGAGACATGAGCCGGGCCTTGCGCCGGCGCGCAGCGTCGAATAGTCCAAAAGAATCCGACGCGAATGCGATGCACATTGATGAGGTGAGATGAGGCTAAGAGCTGTTCTTTCCTGCGTCGCCATTGCGAGCCTGGTTATCGCGGCCGCCGCCTGTTGGGCTGCGACGGATAATCCCAAATTGGATGGATTGCCAATGCGAAATACTGCCCAGTATGCGACTCTCGAAACCGACCGCGGCAATATCGTGGTTGAACTGTATCCCGCGGTTGCGCCAAAAACCGTGGCTAACTTCGAAAAGCTCTCCAAGGACGGCTTCTATAATAATTTGACCTTCCATCGCGTGGAGCCGAATTTCGTTGTCCAGGGAGGCGATCCAAGCGCCAACGGAACCGGCGGTCCGGGTTATGACCTGCCGGCCGAGATAAGCCCGACCGAAAAACACCTTCGCGGCACCCTGGCGATGGCTCGCAAGGGTGATCAGGTAAACCCCGAGCGTAAATCAAGCGGGAGCCAGTTCTATATCTGTCTCGAGCCCGCGCCGTTTCTTGACGGCCAGTACACGGTATTCGGCGGCGTCGTCGAAGGCATGAACGTGGTTGATAAGATCAAGGTTGGCGATCACATCAAGAAAGTCGCCCTCAGCAGTGAACCGCCAAAATAGGAAAGCTCGATGACTCCAGCCGGAAGCGGCCACCTCGATGGGGCCTACTTCACCGTCGACCTCCATCTGCATACGAATCGGGGCAGCGCGGACTCGAATCTGTCGCCCGGCGACCTGGTCTCGCGTGCCCGCGAGATCGGGATTGGCGCTGTCTGCATCACCGAACATGACAATATGTGGGAGCTAAACGAGATTGCCACGATGACGTCTCAGGCCGGCGTCATTTGCATTCGTGGCATGGAAGTGACGACCGAACTCGGACATGTTGGCGTGTTTGGCTTGAATGAATATATCGGCGGCATCTACAAGCTGGCCGAGCTTCGCAAAGTAGTTGACCGCGTCGGCGGGGTGATGATCGCGAACCATCCATTTCGCTACAAACTCGACCCGCGCTTTTCCTTCATCAATCCGGATCACGAACCGATCGACCCGCAACATCCTGAACGCGCCGCCAAGCTCGAAATCATTCAGCTTTGCGACGGGGTCGAGGTCCTGAACGGCGCCTGCTCGGAGGAGGAGAATCTCTTTGCGCTCCGGGTCGCGCGCGAACTCGGGATGGCCGAGGTCGCCGGCTCTGATTCGCACTCGGCGAACTCGGTCGGTGTCGTGACGACCCTGCTCGAAGAGCCATTGCGCAATGATCGCGACCTAATCGAGCTTATCAAGGCGCGCCGAACCCGCGCGGGGCGGGGTCTGCTTAATGGCGCCGTCCGTCCTTTCGAACTGACGGATTGAACGGTCTACTCCGCTTGCTACTTTTGCTTGCTGCTGACAGGCTCGCGCCGATTCGCTTGAAACGGTGATACGAAGGCGCGGCCAGGATCCGGAAGCAGGTTCAGAAACTTCACTTCAGAGAAGGTGCCCGCCAGTTGGACTCCCGAGATGGTGGCGTTGTCGACGCGCAATCGATGAAAGTACTTGAGCTCCAATCCCAGGAAGTGGCACAGCACCGTGCGGATAATGTCGCCATGCGAGACGAACAGGATTCGCTTGTCGGCGTTTCGCTCAACAGCGCCGGTTATCGCCCTGGTGCCGCGCGCCTGCACTTCGGGAATAGTCTCGCCGCCTGGCGTAGGATAGTCGATTGGCGATTTGCGGTACTCAACGTAGTGCGGATCATCGATCAGGTCATGGTAGGTCATCCCCTCCCAGCGGCCATAGAGCACCTCGGTGATTTCAGGTTCCTCGATAATCTCCAATCCGCCGAGAGCCTCCGCCATGATTTCCGCTGACTGACGAGCGCGCACGAGGGGACTCGTTATTACCACGTCCGGACTAAGCGGCTGGGCTACGCGCGCCGCGGCGTGAACCTGAACGCGGCCGTTCTCGCTGAGCTCTATCGGATTGCGCCCCATCACGCGGCCCTGGCGGTTCCAATCGGTCTCGCCATGGCGCATCAGCAGCGCGACACCGCGAAGGCCGCTGCTTTCTGTCAATCTATGCGCCACGTAAAACGGCCCCAGCGCCATAGTCATACCCGTCCGCAGCGGCGTTAAGCGCAACGGCGGGCGCCATCTCTGACGCCAGCCGTTGATAGTTGAGCATGTTGGTTCAGTGGCCTTTGATGCCGGTTATCTACCGGCCGGCCGGAGTCGCGGCAGCCGGACGGCCGTTGGCATTGACCGTTGGCCCTTCCGCCGGCGCTGGTCCGAGCCCGCAGAAGGCCTCGTAATCGATGAGCGTGGTCTGCGTGGGACGTTCGCCGCATACTGGGCAGTCAGGATTGCGGCGGATTTTCAGAACGCGCACATAATCCTCGGAAAGCGTATCGAAATATACCATCTTGCCGAGCAGTGGTTTGCCCGCGCCGAGCAACAGCTTGATTGCCTCCAGCGCTTCAATGGATCCGATTACTCCGGGCAACGCGCCCAGAACACCGGCCTCCGCACACGACGGCGCCATATCGGGCGGCGCCGGTTCCGGATAGAGGCATCGATAGCAGGGTCCGCCGGCCGCGGGATAAAAGACCGTCGCATTGCCCTCGAACCGAAAGATCGCGCCGTCAACCAGCGGCTTCTTGGCGAATACGCAAGCATCATTGATCAGGTAGCGGGTTGGAAAGTTATCGCCGCAGTTAACGATTACGTCGTAGTCCTTAATGATATCCATCACGTTCTCCGAGCTCAGTCGGACATCGTGACGGATTACTTTAATTCCGGGATTGATCGCGTTGATTTGCTTCTGCGCGGACTCGGTTTTTGGCGTGCCCACCCGGTCAACCGTATGAATGATCTGGCGCTGCAGATTCGACAGATCAACCACGTCGAAGTCGACCAGTCCGATAGTGCCGACCCCGGCCGCGGCAAGATACAACGAAGAGGGTGAGCCGAGGGCGCCGGTGCCGAGGATCAACACCTTTGAATCGAGCAGCTTCGCCTGTCCCTTTTCGCCCACTTCCGGGATCACGAAATGACGCGAATACCGAGTCAACTCTTCAGGTGAAAAAGCGCGTTCGGCCGTAAACGGCAGGCCACGATCCTTCCAGGCGTTGAATCCACCCGTCAGGTTATAGACATTTTCATAGCCCATCTCGCGCAACGATCGCGCGGCGAGCAATGAGCGGGTGCCCGAGGCGCATTGGAGAATTACCGGCGTTTGATGGTCGGGCACCTTCTCCTCGATGCGCAATTCCAAAAAGCCCCGCGGGATTCCGACTGCTTGCGGGATATGGCCCTGGCGCCACTCGTCGCTCTCCCGCACGTCGATCAGGACCGTTCCGGAGTGATCGAGCATCCGGCGCGCTTCATCTATGTCGATCTGCTTTATCGCTGAACGCGCTTCGTCGAGAATATTCTTGGAACTTTTCGCCATCGGTTTATGTTCCTTGCGGCGATGCGTTTGAATCGATCACGCGCATCGCCAACCACCTAATGATAATCATCGCATCAGCCGGGTGCATCATGCTACCCGCGGGCTGAGGCAGCCGCCAGAATTGTCAGCCGCCGAGCATCCGATGCGACTCGAGCAGGTTGCGGACGAAGTTGAGGACACGCTGAGCATGCCCGCGCGGGGCGACCTCCAGGAAGGCGCGCGCCACGCGTCCGTCGCGATCGAGGACGAAGGTCGCCCGTTCGGCCATGGCACCGTTCAGGACGCCGAAAGCACTCGCCAATTCGCCGCCACGGTCGGAGAGAAGAGTGAACGGCAGGCCATGTTTTGCCGCGAAATTCGCATGCGACTCGACCGAATCCGTGCTCACGCCGATCACCGTGCAGTCGAGTGCCAGGAACTGGTCGTGTAACTCGCGAAACTCCTTGCCCTCGACCGTGCACCCCGGTGTGTCATCCTTCGGATAGAAATAAAGAACCAGGTTAGTGCCGCGATAATCGGCTAGCCGGTGCCCTATCCGGTTCTGATCGATCAGTTCCAGCGAGACGGCCGCGCCGAGGTCGCTCTGACGAAGTTCTTCAGCTCGCTGCGGCATGAGCTTCGGCCTCAGCGGCGACGACGCGCCGTTTGGTGAACTTGATCGCGGCGTTATCGATATTAATCGAGCAGAGTGAACCGCACATGCTGCAGACGTTGGAGCCCGCCGCCTCACTTTCCTCTTTGTAGCGGCGCGCTTTGTCCGGGTCCATCGCCATCGCGTACATTCCCTCCCAGTTGAGTGCCTTGCGATAGCGCGACATCTGGTCGTTCCATACCTTTGCAGCGCGCACACCCTTTACCAGGTCGCCCGAATGAGCCGCGATGCGTGTGGCAATGACACCCTCTCGTACGTCGTCAATGTCGGGTAGCCGCAGATGTTCGGCGGGGGTGACGTAGCAGAGGAAATCCGTGCCCGCTGCCGAGGCGATCGCTCCGCCAATCGCACCGGTAATGTGATCATAGCCAGGCGCGACGTCGCAGGTCAGCGGTCCGAGAACATAGAAGGGCGCCCCCGCACAAACTCGCTTTTCGAGCTGCACGTTGGCTTCGATCTGATCGAGTGGAACATGCCCGGGACCTTCGATCATGACCTGGACACCCTGAGCGCGCGCTCGTTCAGTCAGCTCGCCGAGGACCAGTAGCTCCGCCAACTGTCCGCGGTCGGTGGCGTCGCCGGTCGCACCGGGACGGAGACCATCGCCGAGCGAGATGGTAACGTCGTGCTCCCGCAGAATCGCGCAGACCTCATCAAAATGCTCATAGAGAGGATTTTCCTTGCCAGTCCGCTCTATCCATGACGCGAGCAGCGCGCCCCCGCGAGACACGATGCCCTCGATCCGCTGATGGCCGCGCAGCTTGCGTACGCTCTCCCGGGTGACGCCGCAATGGAGCGTCATGTAATCGACGCCCTGGCGTGCCTGGCGTTCGATGACTTCGAGGAAGAATGGCGCCTCGAGGTCCATAATCGAGCGCTCGGACGCGACGTGATAAATCGGCACCGTGCCAAGGATTACCGGGCATCGCGAGAGAATCTCGATACGGATCCTGTCAAGATCCGTCCCGGTCGAGAGGTCCATCACGGAGTCGGCGCCGAATCGCACCGCCGTGTAGAGTTTCTCGACTTCTTCGTCAACCAGCTGATGAAAATTCGACGCGCCGATGTTGGCGTTGACCTTGGTTCGGAGCCTCTTGCCAATGCCGATCGCGCGAAAATCGTGATGTAAATTGTGCGGAATGACCAGCTCGCCGGTCGCCACCAGGGCGCGTATCTCCTCAGGCGCGAGTCCCTCGTCCTCGGCCACTTCCGCTATCTGCTGCGTGATGATGCCTTTGCGAGCAGCTTCTAGTTGGGTCATGTCGACACCTCTAGCTGAGACATTCACTGAGCACTTAGCATCAATGGTAGCGTACGGCTACCGCCCATCCCGCGACGGCAGAGCTCCGTGCTCACTGGGTATTCTTTGTCGAAACGGTTGTCGGTCGCAACTCCCCCGTACCGTTGCTAGTGGGGCGATTATCCTGACTGAAGGTCAATATTATCGCAAACGTTTCTGGTTCGAAGCGGCGTATCGCTTAAGAATCCGAAATTGCCGGTTCATTAGCAGGATAAACTCGGGAGTTCCAAGTTGCCTATCACCAAAGCCGATTGTCGCGGCG
>Ga0224712_10000221_pt1 | contig 10284 bp, 5 predicted proteins | sample DielMetaTC5pm2_FD_171474 | JGI IMG/M metagenome (GOLD analysis project Ga0224712, IMG submission 171474) | Corn rhizosphere microbial communities from Kellogg Biological Station, Michigan, USA - Diel MetaT C5pm-2 (Metagenome Metatranscriptome)... | ecosystem: Host-associated > Plants > Roots >...
CGGATGCTGCCGGTCTCGGACCTGACGCGAGTATCTCTCAAGGGGGCGATGCGCCAGGGGAATCGCGACGGGGCATCCACCTAAGAGCGGTGATGGCGATTGCCGCCCGGGGTGGAGGTCGATCCCACTCCAAGCCGCTCCGTCCGCTGGTTCGCCGTGCGCGTGTGCCACGACGGGTGGATTTTAGATCAACAGCTTGATCAAGGTGGTCTGCGGCCGAGGCGGCCATATGTCCCTGGGAAGGGGCGCACATATCCGGGGTGGGAACTCCGGTCTCGGCGGTGAATCTCATTTTTATCGTGACCGGTAATGCTGCTGGCCGCGTCCATCGGACACTCACAGGAGTTGGGGAATGGCACTTTCCGAACGTCTTCGCAGAATGATTCCCGGCATCATGGCGTTGGTGCTCGGGCTGACATTGTTCATCATCGGGCAGTCGCCGGTGAAGGCCGGCGGCGCCGACCAGACCGCGGCCAAGTACGGCTTCCAGGAGATGCCGATCGCCTACCCTCCGGGGTACGACGCCATCCCGAAGCAGACGATCCGGCAGGTGAACCCGGCCTACTTCAAGATCCGCGCGTGGATCTCCTCGGTCGGGGCCAGCGTCGCGATCAACGACGTGGTGGGCCATGGCAAGTCCGACGGCATGTGCTTCGTGGACACCCGGACGAACAAGGTCGTGGTGACCTACACCCCGACCGCGCCGACCGCCGACCAGTTCACGCCGTTCATGCTGAACCCGGCGCCGCTGCCGTACAGCGACAGCACGATGGCGCCGATGGGCTGCACCCCCGGCGACTACAACGGTGACGGCCGGATGGACTTCCTGGTCTCCTTCTGGGGCCGCTCGCCGATCCTGTACATGGCCAAGTCCGACGCCGCCACGGTGTCGGCCCAGGCCTACAAGCCGGTCGAGCTGCTGCCGCAGGCGGTCAGCGACGGCACCTACCACGGTCCGGACTGGAACACGAACGCGGTGGGCGTCGGCGACTTCGCCGGCCACGGCCACCCGGACATCATCATCGGCAACTACTTCCCGAACTCGGCGGTCCTGGACCCCAACGGGCAGAAGAACGTCGCGATGCCCAACTCCCTGTCCAGCGCGAACAACGGCGGCGGCGCGCACGTGCTGCGCTGGGTGAGCGCCAAGTCCGGTGACGACCCGAGCGTCAGCTACGTCGAGGACAAGGACGCCATCCCCTTCGCCAACTCCGCCGGCTGGACCCTGGCCATCGCCTCGGCCGACCTGACCGGCGACGGCCTGCCGGACGTCTACATCGCCAACGACTTCGGCCACGCCTTCGTGCTGCACAACGTCTCCGACGGCAAGACCATCAAGTTCAACACCGTCTTCGGCAAGCGCACCCCGACCACCCCGAAGTCCTTCGTGATGGGCAACGGCTCGTTCAAGGGCATGGGCGTGGACTTCGCCGACATCAACGACAACGGCAACTTTGACGCCATGGTCTCCAACATCACGGCCGCCTACGGCCTGGAGGAGTCCAACTTCCTGTGGATCAACAAGTCCAAGAGCAACGCCGACATGAAGAAGGACTTGGACTCCGGCTACGCGCCCTTCACGCAGGAAGCGCAGCAGTACGGCGTGGCGTGGACCGGCTGGTGCTGGGACGTCAAGATGGGCGACTTCCTGAACGACGGCAACCAGGAGATCCTGCAGACCGACGGCTTCGTCAAGGGCAACATCAACCGCTGGCCGTGGCTTCAGGACATGGCCATGATGAACGACGACCTGCTGTCCAACCCCGCGATGTGGCCGAACGTCGGCCCCGGTGACGACATCGCCGGCAGCGAGGCGATGGCCTTCTACGCCCGCAACGGCAGCGGCAAGTACGTCAACGTCAACAAGCAGCTGGGCGTGGCCTTCCAGACCCCGACCCGGGGCGTGGCCATGGGCGACACCACCGGCACCGGCCGCCTGGACTTCGCCGTGGCCTACCAGTTCGGCGGTCCGAAGTTCTTCGCCAACACCTCCAAGGACCTCGGCGACTACCTCGACCTGCACCTGGTGCGGCCGACCACGGACAACCAGACCGGCACGGGCCTGGAGAACACCGGCACCCCCGCCTACGGCGCCACGGTCACCGTGACCGCCAACGGCAAGTCTCAGATCTCGCAGCTGGACGGCGGCAGCGGCCACGGCGGCAAGCGCAGCTTCGACGTCCACTTCGGCTTCGGGATGTACATGGGCCCGGTCCAGGTCCACCTGCAGTGGCGGGACAACGACGGCGCGCTGCACACCCAGGACATGCAGATGAAGGAGGGCAGCCACACCTTGATGCTGTCCGGTAACGCCCAGGAGGTTTCGGCGTCATGACCACCACCATCAACGACCGCGGAGCGGCGGCCAGCCCGAGCCCGGCCCCCGCGGCGGCCTCGGCCCCGGCCAAGAAGGCGCCGGACCCCCGCTACCTGGCTCTGCGCAACTTCGCGATCTCCATCTCGATCTTCAACATCTTCGGGTACACCCTGCTCGGCTTCGAGCAGCCCTACCTGTGGCCGTTCATCGCGGTCGGCTTCGCCTACACCTGTGAGATCACCTTCGAGATGATCAGCGCCTGGGCCCAGCGCCGGCCCCGCCGCTACAAGGGCAACGGCGTGCGCGGCATGTACGAGTTCCTGCTCCCCTCGCACATCACGGCGCTGGCCTGCAACATGCTGCTGTACGCGAACAACCAGATCTGGCCGGTCCTGTTCGCCGTGGCGATGGGCGTCACCGGAAAGCACGCGCTCCAGGCCCCGGTGGCCGGCCGGATGCGGCACTTCATGAACCCCTCGAACTTCGGCATCACGATGGCGCTGATCTTCTTCGGGTCCTGGATCAGCATCGCCCCGCCGTATGAGTTCACCGAGAAGGCGAACACCTTCTTCCGGATCCTGATCATCGTGATCATCGCCACCGCGGGCACCGTGATCAACGCCCTGCTGACCAAGAAGACCCTGCTGATCGTCGGCTGGATGGGCGGCTTCTTCATCCAGGGCGCGCTGCGGCACTGGATCTGGGGCGTCGGGCTGTTCAACGCCTGGGGCGTGATGACCGGTGTGGCCTTCATCCTGTTCAGCAACTACATGATCAGCGACCCGGGCACCACGCCGTCCAAGCCGCGCAACGGCTTCATGTTCGGCGCCTCGGTGGCCATGGTCTACGGCGTCCTGATGGTGTTCAACGTGGTGTACACCCTCTTCTTCGCCACCGCGATCGTCTGCGCCGTGCGCGGCGCCGGCTGGTGGGTGGCCCACTTCGTCGCCAAGGCCCGCAAGGGCAATTCCGACGGTCCCCTTCCTTACGGCCGAGCGGCCGCTGAGACCCAGGCAGTGGTGTCATGACCGAACGTATCGCCGTCGTGGGCATAGGCCTGCGATACCCCGACGACGCGGACTCCCCGGACAAGCTGTGGGAGAACGTGCTGGCCGGCCGCCGGGCCTTCCGGCGCCTGCCGGACGAACGGATGCGTGCCGAGGACTACTACGATCCCAACCCGGACGCTCCGGACAAGTTCTACTCGCCGAACGCGGCCGTCATCGAGGGCTACGAGTTCGACCGGGTGAAGTACCGGATCGCCGGGAGCACCTTCCGGTCCACCGACATGACGCACTGGCTGGCGCTGGACACCGCCACCCGGGCGCTGGAGGACGCCGGGTTCCCGGCGGCCGAGGGGCTGAACCGCAAGGCCACCGGCGTCATCATCGGCAACACCCTGACCGGTGAGTTCTCCCGGGCCAACGTGCTGCGGCTGCGCTGGCCGTACGTGCGCCGCACGGTCGGGGCGGCACTGCGGGAGCAGGGCTGGGACGACGCCGAGCTGGCGGTCTTCCTCGACAACCTGGAGGAGCGCTACAAGGCGCCCTTCCCGGCCATCGACGAGGACAGCCTGGCCGGCGGCCTGGCCAACACCATCGCCGGCCGCATCTGCAACTACTACGACCTGGCCGGCGGCGGCTTCACCGTCGACGGCGCCTGCTCCTCCTCGCTGCTGTCGGTGGCCACCGCGTGCGACGCGCTGGCCACCGGCAAGCTGGACACCGTCATCGCCGGCGGCGTGGACATGAGCATCGACCCCTTCGAGGTCATCGGGTTCGCCAAGACCGGCGCCCTGGCCAAGGGCGAGATGCGGGTCTACGACAAGCACTCCAACGGCTTCTGGCCCGGCGAGGGCTGCGGCATGGTCGTGCTGATGCGGGACAGCGAGGCGCGCGAGCGCGGCCTGCGCCGCTACGCCACCATCGAGGGCTGGGGCTGGTCCTCGGACGGCAAGGGCGGCATCACCCGCCCGGAGGTGGCCGGCCACCGGCTGGCCATCGAGCGGGCCTACAAGGCCGCCGGCTTCGGCATGGACACCGTCGCCTACCTGGAGGGCCACGGCACCGGCACGGCGGTCGGCGACACCACCGAGCTGACCGCCTTCAGCGAAGCCCGCCGGGCCTTCGACCCGAAGGCGGCCCCGGCCGCGATCAGCACGGTCAAGGGCAACTTCGGGCACACCAAGGCCGCCGCCGGCGTGGCCGGTCTGATCAAGGCGGTCCTGGCGGTCCACCACCAGGTCATCCCGCCGGCCACCGGGCACTTCGACACCCACCCGGTGCTGGCCGGAGACGACGCCGCGCTGCGGATCATCAGCGACGCCGAGCTCTACCCGGCCGACAAGCCGGTGCGCTCCGCGGTCTCCTCGATGGGCTTCGGCGGCATCAACGCGCACATCGTCGTCCAGCACGCGGACGGCGAGCCGCTCACCGAGATGCCCGAGGCCTACCGGGAGCTGGTGCGCTCGCGCCAGGACACCGAGCTGCTGCTGGTCGACGCGGTCGGCATCGCCGAGCTGCGCGGCCGCATCGCCCAGGTCGCGGCGCTGGCCGGGAAGCTGTCCTACGCCGAGATCGGCGACCTGGCCGCCACCCTGGCCGGGGAGCTGGCCGACCGCCCGCTGCGCGCGGCGGTGCTGGCCTCCTCCCCGGCCGACGCCGAGAACGGCTTCACCAAGCTGCTGAGCCTGCTGGACGGCGGCGCGCGCTCGGTGCTGGACGTCGACGGCGGGGTCTTCCTCGGCTCGGCGGCCACCTTGCCCCGGATCGGGTACCTGTTCCCGGGCCAGGGCGCGGGCCGCCGCGGCGACGGCGGTGCGCTGCGCCGCCGCTTCCAGACCGTGGACGAGCTCTACCAGGCCGCGGGCCTGCCGACCTCCGGCGACCTGGTCGCCACCGAGGTCGCGCAGCCGCGGATCGTCACCGGCTCGGCGGCCGGTCTTCGGGTGCTGACGAGCCTGGGCATCGAGGCCAGCGGCGCGGCCGGGCACAGCCTGGGCGAGCTGACGGCCCTGCACTGGGCCGGGGCGATGGACGAGGCGGCGCTGCTGGCCGCGGCCACCGAGCGGGGCCGGATCATGGCCACCGCCTCGGCCGGGGACGGGGCCATGGCCTCGATCTCGGCCGCGCCGGACGCCGTCGAGCCGCTGCTGGCCGGTGAGCCGGTGGTGATCGCCGGCTACAACAGCCCGACGCAGACCGTGATCTCGGGTCCGGCCACCGCCGTGGAGCGGGTCGGCCGTAAGGCCACCGCGGCCGGGCTGGACGTCGCCGGGGTGAACGTCTCGCACGCCTTCCACTCCGACGCGGTGGCGCCGGCGGCCGAGGAGTTCGGCCGCTGGCTCACCGGGCAGAGCTTCAGCCCCCTGACCCGGCGCATGGTCTCCACCGTGACCGGTGAGGCGGCCGAGGCCGACGTCCAGATCGCCGACCTGCTGGCCAGGCAGATCCGGCAGCCGGTCCGGTTCTCCGCCGCGGTGGAGAACCTGGCCGCCGAGTCCGACCTGCTCATCGAGGTCGGCCCGGGCCGGATCCTGAAGAGCCTGGCCTCGCAGATCAGCTCGGCCACCCCGGTGGTCTCGCTGGAGACCGACAGCCCCTCGCTCGGCGGCCTGCTGCGCACCGTCGCGGCGGCCTACGTCCTGGGCGCCTCGGTCCGGATCGGCGCGCTGTTCGACGGCCGGTTCACCCGGCCGCTGCCGCTGGACAAGGAGTTCAAGTTCTTCGCCAGCCCGGTGGAGTCCGCGCCGCTGGACACGCTGGCCGGCGTGGAGGTTCCGGCGGCGGCGCGCAAGCAGGCCGCGAAGGCGGTCGCGGCCGCCTCGGCCGGCTCGTCCGCTCCGGCCGGACTGGAGCTGGAGCTGGCCGCCCCGCAGGCCTCCGCCGAGGCCGGCGGCGACCCGCTGCCGGTCCTGCTGCGGCTGGCCGCCGAGCGCGCCGAACTCCCGCTGGAGGCCGTCAACCCGGACAGCAACCCGCTGGACGAGCTGCACCTGAGCTCGATCACGGTCGGCCAGATCGTCAACCAGGCCTGCCGCGAGCTGGGGCTGACCCCGCCGGTGACCACCTCGGCGTTCGCCACCTCGACGCTGGCCGAACTCGCCGAGATGCTCACCGAGCTCGGCGGGCCGCAGCCGGAGGCCGACAAGCCGCTGGCCGCGCCCGGCGTGGCGCCGTGGGTCCGGGCGTTCGCGGTGGACCTGGTCCCCACCGAGGTCGGCCCGAAGGCGCCGGTCGCCCAGAGCACCGGGATGGGCAGCTGGCAGCTGTTCGCCACCCAGGGCCACCCGCTGGCGGCCACGCTGCGCGGGGCGCTGGAGGCGGCCGACATCGGCGACGGTGTCCTGCTGTGCCTGCCGCAGGAGGTCGACGCCGAGGACACGCTGCTGATGCTGCGGGCCGCGCGCGCCGCCCTGGTGGCCGCGCCGGAGTCGCACTTCGTGGCGGTCGGCGACCGCCGCGGGGCCGCGGGTCTGGCCAAGACCCTGCACATCGAGGCGCCGCACATCCGGACGACCGTGGTGACCCTGCCGCTGCCGCCGGACATGAGCGCCAAGCGGGCCAAGACCGTGGCCGACCGGATCGCCGCGGACGTCGCGGCGACCACCGGCTTCAGCGAGGTGCACTACGCCGGCGACACCCGCAAGGTGCCGGTGCTGCGGGCGCTCCCGGTCGCCCCCGAGGCCCAGGTCTCGCCGCTGGCCTCCGGCGACGTGCTCCTGGTCACCGGCGGCGGCAAGGGCATCACCGCGGAGTGCGCGCTGAACCTGGCCGTCGAGACCGGCGCCAGCGTCGGCCTGATGGGCCGTTCGGCCCCGGCCGACGACAGCGAGCTGGCCGCCAACCTGGACCGGCTGCGCGCGGCCGGCGTCGACTTCCACTACGTGGCCGCCGACGTCACCTCCGCCGACGAGGTCAAGGCCGCGGTCAACGAGGTCCGCGGCAAGCTGGGCCCGGTCACCGCGGTGCTGCACGGCGCCGGGCGCAACCAGCCGGTGGCGCTGGCGAACCTGGACGAGTCGTCCTTCCGCCGCACCCTGGCCCCGAAGATCACCGGCCTGGAGAACGTCCTGCTGGCCGTGGACCCGGGCGAGCTGAAGCTGCTGGTCACCTTCGGCAGCATCATCGGCCGCGCCGGGCTGCGCGGCCAGGCCGACTACTCGGTGGCCAACGACTGGATGACCGACCTGACCTACCGGGTCGCCGAGCAGTTCCCGGACTGCCGGTGCCTGGCCCTGGAGTGGTCGGTGTGGTCCGGGGCCGGCATGGGCGAGCGCCTGGGCGTGCTGGAGACGCTGACCCGGGAGGGCATCGAGCCGATCCCGACCGAGGACGGCGTGGCCATCCTGTCCCGGATGATCTCCGACCCGCAGGCCCCGACCGCCGCGGTGGTCATGGGCCGGGCCGGCGGTCTGCCGACCATCACCCTGCCCACCGCCGAGGTCCCGCTGCTGCGCTTCCTGGACCGGGTGCAGGTGCACTACGACGGTGTGGAGCTGGTGGCCGACGCGGACCTGTCCGCCGACGGCGACCTGTACCTGGCCGACCACCTCCTGGACGGCGACCTGCTGTTCCCGGCGGTGTTCGGGATGGAGGCGATGTCCCAGGCGGCCTCGGCGCTGACCGGCCGCACCAGCGTGCCGACGCTGAGCGACATGGAGTTCCTGCGGCCCATCGTGGTGCCGCCGGCCGGCTCCACGACGATCCGGGTGGCGGTCCTGGCCGACGGCCCGGACACCGTCAAGGCCGTGATCCGCAGCAGCGACACCGGGTTCCAGGCCGACCACTTCCGGGCGACCCTGAACTACCGCGCGGTGCTGCCGGACCTGGGCTCGGTGCCGCTGGCCGGCGAGCGGCTGCCGCTGGACCCGGCCGGCCAGATCTACGGCCCGGTCCTGTTCCAGGGCAACCGGTTCCAGCGCCTGACCGGCTACACCGACCTGGCGGCCAAGCACACCGTCGCCGAGATCGACAACCGGGCCAAGGTGCCGTGGTTCGCGCCGTTCCTGTCCGCCGACCTGACCCTGGGCGACCCGGGCACGCGCGACGCGATGATGCACTCGATCCAGTGCTGCGTGCCGGACGCCACGCTGCTGCCGGCCGCGATCGAGAAGCTCTACCTGGCCACCCCGGAGGCGGTGGGCGCGTTGGACACCGTGGTCCTGCACGGCGCCGAGCGCAGCCGGGACGGCGACACCTACGTCTGGGACGTGGACGTCCGCACCACCTCCGGCACGCTGGTCGAGCGCTGGGAGGGGCTGACCCTGCGGGCGGTGCGCAAGCAGGACGGCTCCGGCCCGTGGGTGCCCACGCTGCTGGGTCCCTACCTGGAGCGCCGGACCGAGTTCGTGCTCCCGGCCGAACTGCGGGTCGCGGTGCGGCCGGACGCCGAGGGCGAGGGCCGCGACGTGGACGCCCGGCGCCGGCAGACCGCTGAGACGGTCGGCTGGCTGCTCGGCGGCGAGGCGGACCTGCGCTACCGCCCCGACGGCAAGCCGGAGGCCGGCGGCGGGTTCGCGGTGTCCAGCTCGCACGGCGCCGGCGTCACCTTCTCGGTGGCCGCCGCCGGCACCGGGGTGGCCTGCGACGTGGAGACCGTCGAGCAGCGTTCCGAGCAGGACTGGTCGGATCTGGTCGGGGCGGAGGGCTTCAAGCTCGCCGGCCTGGTCGCCCGGGAGTCCGGCGAGGACCTGGCGGTGGCCGCGACCCGGGTCTGGGGCGCGTTCGAGGCCCTGAGCAAGAGCGGCCGGGCGCGCGCCGACCTGACGGTCGACGGCGCGAAGCGGTCGGACCGCTGGGTGGTGTTCCGGTGCGGCGACGCCCGGATCGCGACCTTCCCCACCGTCCTGGACGGCTCGCCCGCCCAGGTGGTGTTCACGATGCTCGCCGACGAGAAGGAGTGAGGGCGGTGGAGCCGTACTACGAGTACCGGCACGTGGTCGGGTTCGAGGAGACGAACCTGGTCGGCAACGTCTACTACGTCAACTATCTGCGCTGGCAGGGCCGCACCCGGGAGATGTTCCTCCTGGAGAAGGCACCTGACGTGCTGGATGACATCCGTGACGACCTGAAGTTGTTCACGCTGAAGGTGGAGTGCGAGTTCCTGGCCGAGATCTGGGCCTTCGACCAGCTCTCGATCCGGATGCGGCTGGAGGACCTGACGCAGACCCAGATCGGCTTCGCCTTCGACTACGTGAAGCTGACCGAGGGCATCGAGATCCTGGTCGGCCGGGGCCGGCAGCGCATCGCCTGCATGCGCGGCCCGAACGGCAACACCCGGCCGTCCAAGGTGCCCGAGACGCTGCGCGCGGCGCTGGAGCGGTACGAGCTGACCCCGGCCCGTTCGCTGGTCCCGTCCCAGGGCGCGGCCGAGTTGGAAGGCGCCGGACGATGAGCGTCGCGGACGTGTCGGTCGCGCTGGACCGCTCCGCGCCGCTGCGGGACCGGATCCCGGTGGTCGGGCACGATCCGAAGGAGCTGCGAGGCTGCTTCGGGATGTTCGCCACCGGCGTCACCATCATCACCGCCGGCGGCCCGGCCCCCAGCGGCATGACCGCCAACGCGTTCACCTCGGTGTCCCTGGACCCGGCGCTGGTGCTGGTCTGCGTCAAGCACGACGCGGCGCTGCACCAGGCGATCCTGTCCGAGCAGGGCTTCGCGGTGTCGGTCCTGGCCGCGCACCAGGAGCCGGTGGCCCGGTACTTCGCCGACAAGAAGCGGCCGCGCGGCGACCGCGAGTTCGAGGCGGTGCGCTGGCGGCCGGCCCCGGTGAGCGGGGCGCCGATCGTGGCGGACACGCTGGCGTGGATCGACTGCCGGCTGGTGGACGTGCACGACGGCGGCGACCACTCGATCTTCATCGGCGCCGTGACCGAGCTCGGCCGCGACGGGACCCAGGACGCGCTGCTGTTCTTCGGCGGCGGGTTCCACCGGCTGGAGCCGGGGATCCAGAACTAGATGAGGCGC
>Ga0224712_10000224_pt1 | contig 10268 bp, 11 predicted proteins | sample DielMetaTC5pm2_FD_171474 | JGI IMG/M metagenome (GOLD analysis project Ga0224712, IMG submission 171474) | Corn rhizosphere microbial communities from Kellogg Biological Station, Michigan, USA - Diel MetaT C5pm-2 (Metagenome Metatranscriptome)... | ecosystem: Host-associated > Plants > Roots >...
GTTCGGCACGCCTGTCGCCGCGGTGCTGCTGGCCGTCGAATTGCTTCTATTCGAATGGCGCCCTCGCAGCTTTCTCCCCGTGGCGCTGGCATGCGCCGTGGCGGGTTTCCTGCGCGCCATCTGGTTCGGCGTAGGGCCGTTGTTTCCGCTCGAGACCGCACAGCCCTCCGCCATCTCGCTCGTCTCCTGCCTGATCCTCGGCGTGGCGAGCGGCGCGCTCGCTTCCGGCTTGTCGGTCGCGCTCTATGCGACCGAAGATCTGTTCGCCAAACTGCCGCTGCATTGGATGTGGTGGCCTGCGATCGGCGGGCTCGCGGTCGGCCTGGGCGGGTTGATCGAGCCGCGCGTGCTCGGTGTCGGCTACGACGTGATCGGCGACCTCCTGCATCAACATCTCGCGGTCAAAGTCGCTATCGCGATCCTCGTGGTGAAGGCGATCATTTGGGTCATCGCATTGGGCTCCGGCACGTCGGGTGGCGTGCTCGCCCCGCTGCTCATGCTCGGCGCCGGCCTCGGTATCGTGATGGCACCGCTGCTTCCCGGTCATGACGTCGCGTTGTGGCCTCTCGTGGCGATGGCCGCCACGCTCGGCGCCACCCTCGGTGCGCCGCTCACCGCCATCGTCTTCGCCTTCGGGCTCACACACGATAGCAACGCGCTCTTGCCTTTGTTGACCGCAACGCTCGTTGCGCACGGCTTCACCACCGTCGTCATGCGCCGCTCGATCATGACGGAGAAGATCGCACGGCGCGGGTATCACATCTATCGCGAATACGGCGTCGATCCCCTAGAACGGCATCACGTGGACGAGGTCATGACACGCGACGTGAAAACGATCGACGCGAGCTTACCCGTGCGCGAAGCTCTGGCTTCGTTCTTCGGCCCCAGTCAGAGTCATCGCGCCTACCCGGTCGTGCGCGGCGATCGGCTTGTCGGCGTCGCCGATCGCGAAACGCTCGTGGCGTTGACCGACGCTGAAAACGGCGTCGGTCGCGACATGACGCTTGGCGACGTGCTCGCCGGGAACACGCCTGTTGTCGCCATGCCGGGCGAAACCTGCCGCCTCGTCGCAGCACGGCTTGCCGTGCAAGGCCTCGAGCGCGTACCGGTCGTGCTCGATCGCGAATCGATGAAACTGACGGGCATCGTCTCGCGCAGCGATCTCGTCAAACCCGCGCGTCTGCACTTCGAAGAAGAACAGAAGCGAGAGCGTTTCCGACGCGTCGCCTGGCGGCCCGCGAAACGCCGCCGGCAGGCGTAGCGCTCGATGATGAGGGCTTGCCCGCGCGTTGCCCGCCCTAGGTAGTTACCACGCTGTCACTCGCGCGTGCGCTCATCTACTATTCTTCATAACATTGTATGAATGGAAAATACGGGGGGCGCTTCGATAGCGCCGGCGCAGGGAGCGGTGCACGCTTTCGCGAATAAAAGTCGAACGATAAGCGGTGGGCAGTTCGCCCCCGCACATTCGCGACGGGACGGCGAGCACGAGAATAGGCTCACGTAGAACGGTATCGATGGCAATACGCCGTTCCACGTGAATTTACGATCGTGAGCGTCAATGGCGTCTGCACAAAATGAGAACGAGCGAGCGGGGATACCGGCTGAACACTCGGCACGAATAAGATTGCACGCAGGATCGGTGCGCGCAATTCTCAAAAAACCAGGGCGAGTGATTCAGCCGGTTTCGCAACGCTACGCCGTGCGGCGACGCCGAACGGGGAGGCGTGGCATGGACATCCTGGAGTTGGCCCGGCAGGCAGGCTTGCAAGTGCTGCTCGATGCGCGCATCGGCAGCCAGACCTATCACAGCGTATCCGGTTCGCTACCGGCACTGCAGCGTTTTGCTGACGCAATCGAAGCGCAGGCGCGAGACGCATCGGCTGCGCAGCGAGATCCGCTCAAACGTCATGCGCCGCCCGCGCGCCCCGCGACGTCGACACGGCTGCGCAAACGCGCGCGGTGGTTACCGATGCGTCGCCGGCCTATCGGCCGCCGGCTCCAACCGGCAAGCTCGCACCCGAACGCCGCTTCGCGGCATGCCCAAGCCACATGACGAAAAGCCACAGCGGCACGAGCCATACGGCAACGGACAACCCCGGCGTAAACGCGAGAATACCGAGCACGATCGCCATGAACGCGAGGCAAACCCAATTGGCGAACGGGAACGCAATCGATTTGAACACGAGTTGCTGGCCTGCCGCGATCATCGCTTTGCGCGCCTTCAAATGCGTGAGGCTGATCAGCGACCAATTGATGACGAGCGCCGCGACCACGAGCGCCATCAGAATATCCAAGGCGCGCGCGGGAATCAGATAGTCCACGATGACGCAAGCAAACGTGGCGAGCGCCGACAGGCCGATCGCGACATACGGCACGCCTCGGCGATCGACCTTGAGCAGCGCTCGCGGTGCGTTGCCCTGCTCCGCCAAGCCATACAGCATCCGGCTATTGGCATAGACCGAACTGTTGTAGACGGAAAGCGCCGCCGTCAGGACCACTAGATTGAGAATGTTGGCCGTCAGCCCCGCGCCGATCTGCGAAAAAATCATGACGAACGGGCTCCCGCCTTGGACCACCTCGTTCCATGGATGCAGCGCAAGCAGCACGACGAGCGAGCCGATATAAAAAATCAAAATGCGATAAAGCACCTGATTGATGGCTTTCGGAATCGTGCGGGCCGGATCGTCGGCCTCGGCGGCCGTGATCCCGATGAGTTCGAGGCCGCCGAACGAGAACATGATGACGGCCAGCGTCATGAATAAGCCGTGAAAGCCGTGCGGAAAGAATCCGCCGTAGCGCCACAGATTCGAAATCGATGCCTGCGCTCCACCTCGCCCGCTTTCGAGCAAATAGGCGCCGAACACGATCATGCCGATGACGGCCGCCACCTTGATGAGCGCAAACCAGAACTCGGTTTCGCCATATGCTTTGACGTTCGCCAAATTGATCGCATTAATGGCGACGAAGCAGACGAGGGCCGACACCCAAGTGGGAACGGACGGCCACCAAAAGTGAACGTATGTGCCGACGGCGGTGAGCTCCGCCATGCTGACGAGCACGTACAGCACCCAATAGTTCCAGCCGGAGAGGAAACCGGGGAAGTCGCCCCAATACTTGTACGCGAAATGACTGAACGAACCCGCCACCGGCTCCTGCGCAACCATCTCGCCGAGCTGGCGCATGATCAGGAAGGCAATGAGACCGCCGATCGCGTAGCCGAGAATCATCGACGGCCCCGCCGCCTTCAGCACGCTTGCCGACCCAAGGAAGAGGCCGGTTCCGATCGCGCCGCCAAGTGCGATCAGTTGGATGTGGCGATTTTTTAGCCCGCGCTGTAAGCCGCGCGGTAAACCCTCCTGCTGCTGCGAGTGACGCGTCAAAACAACCCCTCCTCTCCTGACCGGATTTAGCTATAAGCGAGGCGCCGATCGACCGCAATCGATCGGACAAAACCTAGCATTATAGCTAGTCCGACCCGGAGCCCCGGCCCTACTCTTGCTCTCCATTGCGCAGCAACAGCAACGGGACGGTCGTATCGTGCAGCAGCGATTCGGCCACGCTACCGGCAAACAAACGGCGAATGCCGCTGCGCCCATGTGAATACATCACGACGAGATCGGCGTCGAATTCGTCGATCGCGCGCGCCAGCACCGCCGCCAGGCTCTCCCCATACGCGTCGACGGCGCGAACGCTGCCTTGATCGGCCAACGCCGCCAAGCGCTCGCGCGCTTCGCCCAGCACGCTCGTGGCGGTCTCGCTCGACGTATCGCGCACCGGCATTTGCTCGGCGAAGCCGGCCGAGACATCGACGACTCGCGTCGGGTGCTCGAGCACGTACACGGCTTGCAATTGCGCCCCCGCCAACCGCGCGAGCTCGATCGCCTCGTCCAGCGCACGGCCCGCGCCCTCGCTGCCGTCGACGGGAACCAGAATCCGCTTGTACATGGCACTCTCCATGACTTGCGCCGCGCACGAACCGGCGCGCGACTGTCTCGAAACCGTTCGCACCCCAAGCAGTATCGTGACGTTGCTACCGTTCGATCGCCTGCCGAGCTTACGAATGGACCTCCTCTGCCGCCTGCGAACCGAGAATGCGTTCGGACAACGTGGCGTCATAGCTCGAATGCACATGCACTCGCTTTTTATCCGGATACGCATAGCTATAAGCCTTGCGCAACGCGAGCGAGGCCTCGTGAAACCCCGACAAGATGAGCTTTTGCTTATTCGGATAGAGGGCGATATCGCCGACGGCGAAGATGCCGGGCGCCGATGTCTCGTAGTAGGAGGTGTCGACGCCGACACGCCCCGCCCGTACGTCGAGGTCCCAATCGGCGATCGGCCCTAAATCGGCCACGAGGCCGTACAGCGCGACGAGATGATCCGCGTCGATCGCCGTGGCGCCGCCGATCGTTTTCACGTCGATGGACTGCAACACGCCGTCCGGCGCATTGAGCGCCGCAATGGTCCCGATCACGATATCGAGTTCACCGGCCGCCGCGGCGCGTTTGACCTCTTGCACCGTCGCCTCGGCCGCGCGGAATGCATCGCGCCGATGCACGAGCGTGACGCGCCTGGCGTGACCGCGTAGCGCCAAAGCCCAGTCGAGCGCGGAGTCGCCCCCGCCGGCGACCACCACGCGGCTATCGTCGAACATCGCGCGCTTGCGCACGGCGTAATGAACGTGCCGGCCTTCGAGCGCTTGCGCTTCGGGCAATCCCACGCGCTGCGGCACGAACGCCCCATTGCCCGCCGCCAGCATGACGGCGGCCGTATCGAAGACGAGCCCGCGATCGGTCGCCACGCGCCAGCGCTGCGTCTGCTCCTGGCGCTCGACCTTCATGACGCGTTGCGCCAGATGAATTGGCGGGGCGAACGGCTTGCACTGTTCGGTGAGACGTTCGACCAATTGCCGCGCCGTGCATACCGGCACGGCTGGAATGTCGAAGATCGGCTTTTCCGGATAGAGTTCGATGCACTGGCCGCCGACCTCCTCGAGCGCATCCACGATATGGCAGGACAACCCCAGCACCCCGGCTTCGAAGGCTGCAAAGAGCCCGACAGGTCCTGCGCCGATGATGACGACGTCCGTGCGTAGCACGCTCTCGTCCACCGAAACCGCTTCTTCGCTCACGTTGTATCCCTGATGATGTCGATGCCCGTGCGATAACCTGCGTCGCACGGGCATGCGTGGGTGAAATCGTTCGCCACGACGCGCATGACAAGAACAAGTATAGGGAGAACCCGGAGCGCTCGCCGCAGTGGCCCGCCGGCAAGTAGGGGGAAACGACGCGAAAGCGCGACAGCCTCCGCGGCCGATCGCCGCGGCAAGCACGAAAAAAAGGCGCCGCGACAAGCGCGGCGCCTTTTGCGCAACTAGACCCGCAGTGCTGGCTTAGAAGCGGTGACGCAGGCCGACCGTAGCAGCCGTTTGGTTGTCCGACGTCGACAGGCCACCGAACGTGCCGTTGTAGATCGAAGCGCCGGCCGTGCTTGCATGTTGATACACGACTTGAGCGTACACGTCCGTGCGCTTGGACAGCGAGTAGTCAGCTTGCGCACCGACTTGGTGGAAGCGCGCCGACAGGCCGCTCGCCAAGCCCGAGCCTTTCTGGTCCGTGAACGTATAGGCAACGCCCAGGCCCAAAGCAGGCGTCAGGTTGTACTTGGCATTGACTTCGTAGTTGTCTTGACGCAGCGATTGCGCCACCGCGAAGTTATCCAGACGCGTTTGCGTCCACACCGCGCCGACTTGCGCGGGGCCGAATGCATAGGCAGCGCCTACGCCGAACGTACGGTTGCGGAAGTTGCCGTTCGCGATCGCGGCGGCGTTATCGGTCGCACCGACGGTGTTGCTGAGCGGGTTGTTCAGTTGCGCGTACGAAGCAGCAATGCGCAAACCTTGCAACTCATAAGCCGCACCGAGGCTGTATTCCCGGTTGTTAGCGAAGGCGCCGGCTTGGTTCGAGAAGCCGTAGGTGCCGCCGAACGTGAAGCCTGCGTAATTCGCGCTCGTGAACTTGACCGAGTTGTTGACCGAGCGGCCGCCGTTCGTGTTCAGGTTGTCGAGGTTGCCGACGTGAGCGAACTGCGTACCGCCCCAGCTACCCGTGGCGCTCAACGGTGCCAGGAAGTCTTGCGCGGCGTCGTATTGACGGCCGAGCGTGACCGTGCCGTAGTTGCTCGACAGGCCAACGAACGATTGACGATTGAACTCGCTGCCGCTATTGGCGAAACGGCCGCTGTTCAGGTTGAAACCGCTTTCGAGGGTGAAGATTGCCTTCAGACCGTTGCCGAGATCTTCAGAGCCCTTCAGGCCGAAACGGCTTTGGCTGATGCCGCCCGACGTTTGCTGCCAGTTCGAGTTGCCACCGACGTTGCTTGTGTACGTAAGACCGGCATCGACCACGCCATAGAGCGTGACGCTGCTTTGAGCGTGTGCGGCGACTGCGAAAGAGGCGGAAACCGCTGCGACGACCAGGGTTTTTTTCATTAGAGAGGTCCCTTTTATAAAACTGGCTCACTGCCAGACTTCGGAATGGACGGGGTTGCGGCCGGCGCCGTGATAAGCAGCAGCCGCGTAACCGAAACGATTAAGGCCGTCCGATGAGCGCCGAGTCTACGTGTTGACCCTATCTAGGGTATACGTGGTGCACACAACAGGCTGTTGCGGGAAATGAAACAATCAACCTAGGACAAACCCCTAGGTTATTGTTTTTGAACACATTTATTTTGTGATAGCGGTGTACCGCGCACGGCCTGTCGGAAGCTGCCCAACCGGGTTGTGAGTTGCAAATTCGCAACGCTTTTCATCGGCGCGTCATTTACGAGATGCAGCGTCCATGCGGGTTTCCAGCCGGCGCCAGGCTTTCGTGAATGCGGATGAGGAAGAAGCTCGGGGAGAAAAAAAGACGGCCCGACGGCGAAACGCCGAACGGGCCTAGGAGGGTTGGCCTCGAGATAGCCAAGGCCGACTATACCGAATCGAAATTCGCCGCGGGCGCTTCGTAACGAACGGTAAGACATTCGGTGCGCCGTCAGCGCGGCGCGTTGGATCACCGGCGAAAGACACTGTTTTCGGGGCGGACGGCTTTCTTCTCGACTGCTTGCAGACGCCAGACGCCATCGGTCCGAGGCTGCTTGCTGGATGACCATTGCGCACCGCCTTGTGCCGCGGTTGGGCAATCGCATTCGACATGCAGCCCACTCAACGTGCATAGCGGCTGCTCGTTCGTCGGTGCGCAGAGCTTGGTCACGCCGCCCTCGTCGCGCAATTCACCCCAAGGCGGCAGGTCGATCCCGTCATGCGACTCTCTGGACCACACGCGCTCTTCCGTATCGAGCCAAAGCACGGCGTAATCATGATTGACCGTAGGATCGGAACCGTTGATCAAAATCGTCAGACGCATCTGCTTTACTCCCACGATGTTCGCCGAGAAGTAAAGTCTATGCCGCGATGGCTCGAATTCAAGGCGATGAAACGTCGCGGGCCGGTCGGCGAGCGTTGAAAACGATGCCGCCGATTCACGTGCCGGCTGTCACCGCACCCCATAACCCCGGCTTTGCATACAGTCTCCGTATGCTTGCCAATAGGTGGTCATAGGCGGCTGCGGCGGAGGCAATGGCGGGAGGTTCGCGGAAGCGGAGGCGGAGGCGGAAGCCGCGGCGGCGCCGGGCACGCCAGAAGCCGATGAGGCCGCTTGCGCGGCCCCTTCGCTAGCCGATGCGGCATTGGCGCGAGCGCCCCGCGGCGGAGCACCGGTGCCGGCGGATGCCCCGCCCGCGTCGGACGCCATCGTCGGCGCCTTCGGCGTTTTGGCCGCGCCCTCGGGCACGCCATGCGCCGCCGGCAGCGGCGGCGCGCTCGCGCCCCTGCCCGTATCGGGGGCAGACTGAATCGGCCTGATGCGACTGGGGCGCTGCGATAGACGTGTCATATTGACGCCGGTTTGACGCTTCGCCTGCCAATAACAATAAGCGCTATCGACACCTTGCGTCGCCGCGGGCTGGCTGCGCAAGGGATAGACCGCCGGCTGCTGCGCAAAGGCCGTCGTCGACCACATCACGATTACTGCACTTACAACCAGGGCAATCTTCATCGGCTCTCTTTCCTTTCGCGTCCGGATCGATCACCCCCGTGATAGGTACGACGCGCCGCATGACAGCCACAACGGAAGCTCAGCTGCCCCGGGTCGAGCGAATCGCCCTGCGGGCAGCCTGCCACATACCGCCAGCATAGAAGGCTAGCGATCGGACATGGCGAAAGAGTATCGGCAGGATCCGCCATATCCACCGCAATAAGGGACAGATTTCCTAAGATTTACAAAAACTTTATGCGCGTAAATTTACTTGTCGCAAACATTCAAGACCGTGCAGCGGCAATTCATTAGGATTCCTAACAAATTGCGGCGCCGTTACGCAGCGTCACGTCCGAGGCGTGACGAAGCGAAACGTCAGATTGATGCGCTCTCCCTGCAAGCCCGGCACTTTCACGATGCGATGCCGCCATTCGCGCTGCGTGCGCCCTCGCATGACTAGCAAGCTACCGTTCGTCAATTCGTAAGCGCGCAGTTGCCCCGTCGCATTGTGTCGAAGATCGAACCGCCGCGAGACGCCGAGGCTCACCGATGCAATTACCGGCTCCCCCCCGAGCTCGGCTTCGCGATCGGCGTGCCAGCCCATGCTGTCCTCTCCGCTGCGGTACCGGTTCAGCAAAACGCTGTTGAAGCGGCTCTTGCATGTCGTTTCGGCGAGCGAGCGCAGCGCCTGGACGGTGGGTGTCCACGGCAGCGGCTCGTTGCGAATACCCGAGTACACGTAAATCGCGCCCGGATCGCCCTGCCAGGCGGTCAGACGCGGCAACGGCTTGATACCGCCGGGGGTGCCGATGACATCCTGCTTCCACTGCACCTCATCCAAGAGCGCGGGCAGGGCGATAGACGCCTCGTCGGGCGACAACCAATGCGGATACCAGTCGACATCAACCTGCGGCAGGCCGCCGAACATGTCTTCGATCATTCGATCAATACCTTCGATACCTTCGATACCTTCAGTGTCTTTCATACATTCGAACGTCTTGGCCGGGCGCAAGCCGGCTTCTCGCGCTCCCGACGCCGCTATCGCAAGCAGAGCATGCAAAACGATCCGTGCCATCCGAACGCTTGCTTGCTGGTGCGCGAGCGGCGGCTGCAAGGAATGGCTCGAGTCGCTATCATGGGACCCTTTGGAATTCTAGGACGCGTGCTGTCACGACCCTTGATCATGCCACTTTCCGACGACGCTCTCGATCAGTTGTTCCGCGAAGCCCGCACCGTCAATGCCTGGCTGCCCAAGCCGGTCGACGATACGCTTCTTCGGCAAATTTTTTCATTGGCCATCCTGGGCCCGACATCGGCGAACTCGAGTCCCGGCCGCTTCGTCTTCGTCAAAACGCCCGAAGCCAAAGAAAAGCTGAAGCCGGCGCTCTCGGCCGGCAACGTCGACAAAACGATGGCCGCCCCGGTCACGGTAATCGTCGGGATGGATCTCGCCTTCTACGAATACCTGCCGAAATTGTTCCCGCACACGGATGCGCGCAACTGGTTCGCAGGCAACGACGAAGCGATTCGCTCCACGGCGCAGCGCAACTCCTCTTTGCAGGGGGCTTACGTCATCATGGCGGCCCGCGCATTGGGGCTCGATGCGGGCCCGATGTCGGGATTCGACGCGGCCAAGGTGGACAACGCATTTTTCGCGGAGACGACGATCAAATCGAACTTCCTGATCAATCTCGGATACGGCGATCGCGCCAAGCTGCATGCGCGCAACCCGCGCCTGTCATTCGACGAGGCTGCGCGAATCGCATGAAAGATGGCTCGCACCGGCGAGCCCGCCGCGCCGTTCCCTTTCTCGCCTATGTGAGCAACGCGATATAGAACACGGCTGCGCCGATCAACGCGCCGACGAAGCAAAAGCCTTCGCTCTTGCCGTCGCCACCCGAGCGCAGCCAGGCGCCCACCACGCCGAACAACCCGGCAATGCCGAGCGCGACGAATACCATCACGACGTCGAATAGCGCGCTGCGACTGACCTCGAGCCAATCGAGATGTCGAACGACGGAGTAGACGGCCAGCGCCATCAGCGAAAGGCCGACGAGCGGCAGCATGACATGGCTGCCTTCGTAGTCGAGATGATGAGCACGGTGCGGCTTGTGGCCCCATTTGACGGCTTTCATCGTTCGCCCCTCCCTCGCGACTGCCGATTCCCTCGAATCGAATCGCGAATATTCA
>Ga0224712_10000228_pt1 | contig 10215 bp, 9 predicted proteins | sample DielMetaTC5pm2_FD_171474 | JGI IMG/M metagenome (GOLD analysis project Ga0224712, IMG submission 171474) | Corn rhizosphere microbial communities from Kellogg Biological Station, Michigan, USA - Diel MetaT C5pm-2 (Metagenome Metatranscriptome)... | ecosystem: Host-associated > Plants > Roots >...
CTTATCTTTTGCGCGATACGCCTATCAACTCTGTGGGTTGTTATTTAAAAACTGTATGCTGAAACAGGCGAGCGGAAGGCGCCGTGCGTTCCTCGGGCGATTGCCGTCATGCGGCCCCTGGGGCTCCGCCACGATGTGTCCTGGACGCACGCTTGAATCGGCCATGGACTTCCCGGCAAAAAGAAGAGCGACGAGACTGACGATAAGTGCTAACGGCGTGTTTCGCGTGCAAATCGGAAAAAATGGAGGATTTCGTTGTTGTTCGCTGCCTGAGTCGGGAAATATTGCCTGTATACAGACGGGTATAGTTCGAGACTATCGCCGAATCACCGGCATGTTTGTCGATTTCTTCTTCCGCCTCAATTAGAATTTCGTGCTTCTGGAAATCTTGCAGCCTGCGGACAAATAAGGGGTGCGGTATGGCGTTCGGTGCGCTTTTCGATGCGCTTTTCTATGGGAATGCGCAACACAATCGTTTATTAAAGCTCGAGACGCCGCTGGGGGACGATTGGCTCGTGCCGCTGCAGGCAAAGGGCACATCGCGGCTCGGGCGCGATTACGAGTTCGTTGTCGATGTCGCCTCGTCGCATGGCGATCGAATCGAATTGAAGGCGCTGATTGCGCAGCCGGTGACGTTGTGGTTGCAGCAAGCCGATGGCTCGTATCTGCCGCATCACGGCTATGTGAAAACGTTCTCGCGATTAGGCAGCGACGGATATCTCACGTTTTATCAATTGCGATTTTCCTCGTGGATGTGCTTTTTGCCGTTGCGTCGCGATATGCGCGATTGGCAGGAGCAGACGGGCGAGCAGATCGTGGCGGACGTGTTCGACGAGCACCCGCAAGCACAGGGCGCTTATCGGTTCGATTTGCGGCAGGCAATGCCGCAGTATTCGAACCGGGTGCAATGGGAAGATGACTGGAACTTCGTGCATCGCAGCTTGGAGGAAGCGGGGGTGTTCGGCCGCTTCGAGCAGGCGGAGGATGGCAAGTCGCACACGCTCGTGCTGATGGACGATGTGTATTTCGTGCCGCAGCTCGAGCAGAAGACGGTGCGCTTCGTCCGCACGGGCTTACGTGAAGAGGTGGAAGGCTTCACGCAATGGAAAGAGCAGCAACAGATTCAGAGTGCCAAGCTGACGACGCGCACGTTCGATTACAAGCGGCCGGATTTGCCTAAGCAAGTGGATAGCGCGATTAGTCCACGTGACGATATTCCGGCGCAGGGCGAGGTGTACGACTACACCGGGGCGTATTCGTGGGGCGTGCGCGATAGCGGCGAGCATCGAAATGCCGTGCGCGTCGAAGCATGGGAATCGCAGATGAAGCGGTTTCATGGCATTGGCAGCCTACGTTCGGCCATGCCCGGGTATTGGTTCGTATTGGAGGGGCATCCCGTTCACGATAAAGAGCGTCCGGAGGACCGCGAGTTCGCGATCATTGAGACGACGTGGACCATCCGCAACAACTTGCCAGGCATGGATGAGGTGGCGGACTTCGCGGAAAGCTTGCAGTCGGAAGTATTGGCGGCGGCGGTAGCCAATGCTGGCGGCGTCAAAGTTCGGCATGCCGATGGCAGCGAAGGGTACTTTCAAGTCGAGATCGAAGCGCAACGGCGGCGCACGCCGTTCCGTAGCCCGCTCGAGCACCGCAAGCCGGTGATGGAACTGCAGACTGCGATCATCGCGGGGCCCGATAGCGAGGAGATTTACACCGATGCACTCAATCGCGTGAAGGTGCTGTTTCCGTGGAATCGCCGCAATGAGGGCGATGAGCGGGCATCGGTGTGGGTGCGGGCTGCGTTTCCCGATGCGGGTTCGAAGCGGGGCGGTCACTTTCCGCTGCGCAAAGGTGATGAAGTGATCGTGGGCTTCATGGGCGGCGATTGCGATCGGCCTGTGATTCTGGGCCGCATGCATGGCGGGCCGACGTCCCCGGTTTGGCACACGAATGGTTTGCTCTCTGGGTATCGGTCCAAGGAATACGGCGGCAGGGGGTTCAATCAACTCGTGATGGATGACTCGACGGGGCAGAACCGAGTTCACCTGTATTCGACGAGCGCCGATTCGCATCTTCATTTGGGATACTTGGTCGATCACACCGGCAATACGCGGGGCGGATACCTGGGCAGCGGCTTCGATTTGAAGTCGAATGCGCATGGGGCGATTCGTGCGGAGCAAGGGCTGTATGTGTCGAGTCACCCGGCGTCGGTCAAGCAACCGATGGATGTGCGGCAGGCGAGCAGTCAGCTCGTCAACGCAGAAAGCGTGATTGAAGCGCTATCGGACGCGAGTGCGACGCATCAAGCGGAAAGCTTGAAAGACGGCTACGACGCGCTGAAGGCGTTTACCGATGCGACGCAAAAGAGCGTCGCGGGTGACGCGTCGGGGGCGGGACGCACGGCGGGCGGCGGCACCGGCAACGCCAATGGCTTCGCCGAGCCGATCATGCTGATGGCGAGCCCGTCGGGGATCGCGCTATCGACACAGCAATCGACGCAGATCGCCGCGGACAAGCACGTGAACATCGTTAGCGGTGCGAGTACGCATATCGCTAGCGGCAAATCGCTGATCGCTTCGATTGGTGAAAAGCTGAGCCTGTTCGTGCAGAACGCGGGGATGAAGCTATTCGCCGGGAAGGGCAAGGTGGAAGTGCAGGCGCATTCCGACGGGATCGAACTGACGGCGCATAAAGGCGTGAAGGTGATTTCGATCACGGAAGCGGTGGAGATGGCGGGCAAGAAAGAGATCCTACTGACGAGCGGCGGCGCGTATATCCGCATCAAGGACGGCAACATCGAAATCCATGCGCCAGGGACGATCGACGTGAAGGGGGCGAAGCGGGTTTTTGCGGGACCAACGAGCGCTGATTACCCACTGCCGCAAATGCCTACAGGGGACGTGGTCGGTAAGTACAGCATGCGGTTCGCTTCAGTCGGCTCCGATAAGTTGCTGTCTGACACTCGTTGGTTAGGACAGGCATACAAGATTACGGACGACGAGCATAACGTGTTGGCACACGGGACGATTGGCGAGGACGGGCGTTTGCCGAGGGTCATGACTGACGAGCCCCGTACGTTGAAACTCCAGATCGGCAGCGGCGAATGGCAGATGCAAGAGGTCGCTCGCGCTGCTGCATTGCCTGAATCGCAAGACGATGAATCTCCTTTGTCGGAGGACGATCTAACGGGAGAGTACTTCCAAGTGGTGGAGCATCACGAAGGCGCTTTTTTTCATTCGGACGATGTTCGCAGCTTGCTCTCTGACGACGTTTTGCAGCAAATTGCTTCCTTGAAGGAATAGACGAATGAATCGTTGGGTGATCAGCGCGCTCTGCGTCGCATTGTGTGCGTTATCGACACCGGCCGTTGCGGGACCGTACGCCGACGGAGCTCATCATTGGAACAACGCCGAGGGCAAGCTTACGTTGATGTCAGGCCTGCTGACGGACAACGCTGTGCAGATGAATCTGAAATACACGTTCTATTTTGAAGCGGCCGGCAAAAAGCCGCTCTATCAGGTGCCGCTGGTTGACGGGAAGAATCAGTCCAAGTACGCGCTTACCGTTACCGAGGCCACTCTCGGTGACGTCACCTTGGAAGATGCTTCCATCGTCCAAAACGGCAACGCGATATGGCTGTTGGTGGCGGAGCGGGAAACCGAGCCCGGCGATGAGTTTTCCGGAGCGGTCACGACAAAAACGTACAAATTGATTTCCGGCAACGACGGCAACTGGGCGTACTACTTTCAACTTGTTAAGACGATTCGGCATGCGGGTACGCAAGGCTACACCGTCGAAAAGGCATTAAAAGAAAATGCGAATGCATTGCGATAGGGGCGCAGAATGCCAAAGCTTGTGAGTGCAACCTACCATCTGGACGTCAAAACAGCCGAGTTCATCGCCGACAACGGCGATCACTTGCTGCGTAGTGGAGGGACGCCCGCGTGGCGCTTTAACAATCCGGGCAATATGCGCCCGGCGGGGCGGCGAGTGATTACGACCAGTATTGGCCGGGCCACGATGGCCAACGGCGGCGCGTTCCTCATTTTTCCGGACTACGAGACGGGCAGATCCGAGTTGAAGCGCTTGTTGCGCGATCCTGACTCATATGCGCCGCTCACGATCGCCCAAATGGCTCCGAAATTTGCTCCGTCGACCGATGCAAACGACCCGGACAAATACTTGCATTTCGTCACGAAGCGGACTGCCTTGAATAAGGACACCAAACTCGGCGATTTGACGGATAGTCAGCTGGATAAGATCGTGGATAGCATCGAAACGATGGAGGGCTATCATGCGTTGGCCTCGACGAGATCGGAAAAATGGATAAAGGGAGCGACGATTGCGCTGACTGATGGGGCACGCCCGATCGCGAATCAGCAAGTCGTCGTGCGTCAAGGAAGCAAGGAAAAAGTACTCAGTACCGGTGAGACCGGTGTCCTGCCGGCGATCCCTCTGATCGGTGGAAGCATCGAAATTTTGGTGCATGACGCACAGGCGCAATTACAAAAGATCGGGACCGTGGCGCAGACGCAAGCGTCTAAATCGTACCTGCTGGTGCGTGATATGTTCGTTGCCAAAGCATCAACGGCACCACATGTTCCCTCGTCGCCGCGCGGTGCCGTGAGGCGTGCGCCGATTTCCTATCGGATCGAACCGCACGATACGCTTTCAAAGATCGCCAAACGGTTTAAAACGTCAGTTGATAGGATCAAGGCTGACAATCATTTGGGGCACAGCGATCTTATCTTCGTCGGGAAAACGCTGATCATCTCTGGCGATTCCCAACTGGGTAGTGCAACAGCGAATAGCTCCGCGAGCGCCCCGCATGTTTCTTTAGGCACCGCAGGCCTGCAAAAGCCGCATGTGGAAAAAACTTCGCCGTCGACAGCGCCTTTGGCTGTCCCGGAGTCGAAGGCACCGGGCCCCGCCGCTACGGCTGTAGACATTTCTCGCTCGCAGGCAGGTCAGGGGCGCCCGCTGGGCTTGTTTCCGCCTGATCAACCGCGCGCGTCGTGGATGGCCATTGCAATTGCCGAAGCGGAACGTTGGGGTGGTGCCGACGAATCGGTGATCACGAAGACTATCAATTACCACGCTGAAATTGACGACCGGAATGGGTTTAAGACGTTAGTCGGAAGCACGAATGCTTGGTGTGCCGCATTTGTCAATTGGGTGATGATGCGAGACGGGCGTGCCTTAGTGGCCGGTAATATAGGGCGACATCGGGCGCGCAACTTCGTTGGCGACCCAAGCTTTCCGCAGATCGAGAAGCCAGTTTTCGGCGCGATCGCGGTGGAAGCAAACTTGGGCCACGTTATGTTCGTGTATGGCGTCAACCCAAAGACAAAAAACATTGTTGTACTGGGCGGGAACCAGGGAGGTGGTGGATCGTTCGGAGGTACGATTGATTTCGCCGAGTTCAAACCATCGAAAATCCATGGGTACTACGTGCCTTTGACTTATTTGCCCTTCGCACAACAGGAGATCGCTAAGGGACTCTCGCTCCCCGAAGCATCCGCAGCCGACTTGAACAAGGTTCATCATATTAAGGATCCGAAAGGTCATGGCACTCGCTAAGCTCCAGAAAATACTACCGCTGATTGTGGGTGTGGCCGCTATTTTTGGATGCACTGGCGTGCGTGCGGGCCCACTGTCTATTTGCCTATCCGCGAGTGATGTTTCCAGTATCAAGCGGGAGTTCTTTTCTACCTTTCCCGATCATGCCGCATTTGACAATTACGTCGATCAGTCAAAATTTAAGTTATTGACCAACGTTATCAATGGTGCAGCGCTGCAGAGCAGTGGAAGGCCTGTCGGCGAAAAAATCGATTGGTTGATGACCACGTTCGACGAACACAAACCATTATTTGAGAATATGAAAGGGCTCGATCAGCCTACTTTTTCCTATATCAAGGGTGAGTTAAGGGGGCTCCAGTTGTCCGTCGATAATGGGAGAACGTCAACGCATTTTCCCAAGAATGAATGTGTGCGAGACGTAGAGTTCACGGCCGTAGGTACGCAGTGCGTGATGTCTCAACGACTACAGAATTTGACTTTCAGCTTTATAAAAAATGAAAATAGAACAATATTGGCGTCCGTAGGCATTTATTTCATTGCATGTCAGGACAAGAAGCTCCCGTGAGCCAGGTTGGCGGGGGTGAGTGAAATGATAGTATTTGATGTAACGGGATCGGACGGTGCAAGTGACCTTGCGGTTCTTATTGGTGTCTTGGATGATTTAACCAAAACGCGAGCGCCACAATGAAAATCAAATCTTCATGTGTTTTTTTCTTGGGTTAATTTTTAGTTTTTCAGTCTGGGCAGAGGGCAGCGATAAAAAGTCAAAATTTTCAGACTATCCGATGTCAATTTATGTGGGGCGAACTATAATTCCGGCCTATTATGTAAAAACCGGAGACGCGTGGCGAGATGATATGGCGAAGGGGGTAGATCCGCCAATAATTAACTTTGCGGGAAGGTATCATGTCGGCCTTCGCAGCTGTGGGGCCGAATGTCGCTACTATACCTTGTCTGACCTATCTAATGGTCGCGATTCGAAAGCTTTAGATATGTTTTCCTCTGATGGCGAGAAGCCTACCAGAACAAAAGATGGACGTCCTCATGTTACGGATCTGCTGACTCGGCCGGGCAGTGCTATGCTAATAGCGCAATATCATATCGAAGCATCTGCTGAGCATTCGGCGGAATGTCGAGAGCGTGCGTTTATATATAGCCAGAGTCATGACGTGATCAAACCTATAACGCCAACAATAAAAGGATGTGAGCGTCATTAGGCTGTCGGGCCTGGTCTTTGTGATCGCAACTCTTTCGATAGTGCTTGAAAGGGTCGTTATTGGGAATTAGGCCTATGGGGAGGTCGTTAAGCACTCCATATGACGATGTTTCTGAGCGCCATGCCATCGACTTTGCCGCGGCGATGGCGTTAGTTTATGGATGAACTCCCAAGTTTCTACGAACCCCCATGGGCGCTTGGAGTTCCTATGAGGGCTGGCTTGAGCGATTCCGGTGCAAATGATCAGCTGATGACTTGATCTAAGGTATTCGTTATCTTCCTTCAATTGGAGTCGAGAGGGTTTAAAGCCAAATATATCTTGAAATATGATGGCAGCCATGCGAGATGATATTCAATCGATTCACAAGCGCATAAACTAGATTGTAAGACCGTGAGCTACATCACTCCTTGTATTGTCAGCTCATTCAACAGGTGCTGAGAGTAAGAATGAAAATTTGCAAGACAATGTTGCTTCTGATCTCGCTGTCCTTTTTCGCCGAGGTAGGGCACGCGGCCTTGTCGGCGACCTGCAATCAAGAGTTGCGGGATCTGGTGGTGCCACCATTAAAGGGGGTGACGATGAATAAAAAAGATGTTCGAGTCGAGCTAGAGGATCATAATAGTGATGTCTATAGCGTTAGGTTGTTTGTTGTGGCAGATAGTCCTGATAATCTCGATAAACAGGTCTCGATCGGCTGGGTAAACCTGGATACAAATAAAATGAAGGCATTTGATGTAACTGATGACCCCAATAGTCGCATTGAATTGCGTGTGAGCGGAAGCAAGTATAAGTCGTTCGTTGGGAGGTGTCTTCAAAGAAATTGATTTTTGTAGTTTTGCAAGCACGGCCCGTGCGGGTCTGCCCGTTTCGCAGACGGTTTAACCGATCACTATGCGACCGAGCCGGATTGAGGTGGAAATCTATTGCGATACTACATCGAATGCTATAATTTAACTCGGTACGATTTGCGGTGAGAGGAAAAAATGGCAGGACGTCATGTGCCAGTGTCGATGCTATGCATTCGAATTGCCGTCACCCTTTCTCTGTTTGCGTGCCATGGGGTGAGCAGCGCAAGAGATTGCCAAAAACTAAGTGATCTTGCGTCGAGAGAAGGGATATTTATTCCTGGGGATGACGCGGGGCGGACGGTAATCGGCGAGGGGCGCCTGCAGTTCTATTCGGCACCGAATTATTCTTGCATGATGCGTGGAGTTTTCGTGAAAAATGGCAAACGATAAATACCTACACAGAGTATAAGCAATTCACGTCTGTTGTTTATCTTGGTGATAAGCACGAGAGGCCGGTTGCCGGATGGGTGAGGACGAATCGACTAAGGCAAAGTGGAGTCGGTATTGCTCCAGCACAAAAATAACGCGAACGATCGGCCGACTCGTTCGGGGTCTCGCTTGAATCTCAGATAGCGTTGCCTTGATATTAACGAAAGTGTATTTTACAACGGTAAGTTAAGGTTCTATGATTAAGCAATTGATCGGCGCGGCACATGATTTGTGCTTTGACTGCAGTTGCCGGAAGCTGCTACGCGGACGTAGTGCCGACGCGGTGGGTTGGTAGCTACTCGTATCAGTATGTCATGGGGCACGCTGCCGGCGAACCTGCTCCCGCGTGGGACTTTAGTCTTACAGTAAAGGCCGATGGAAGCTGTGAGTTGACGTGGCAGGGATACCAGAAAGATGACAATATTATTTGCAAAGCGTCGGGCGAAAATAGTTATTTGCGAATTTATTACATAAGCTTTGCGGACGGCACTACATCTGATCCTTTGAGGCAGCAAGCGTATGAGTCAGGCGCGGAATTGGTGGAGTTCAAGTCGATCAAAAAACAGGGCGCGTTGTGGACGAAATGGGGTGCTTTAAATAAGACGAACATCTTAAAGGACGGCGTACGATTCACGCATGATTAGATTTGCGCCGAGGCTCACTCTGTGCACAGGAACCATCGGATACGGGTATGCATAGAGATACATCCAAAGTCGTTGACGGCAGCGCTTATGAAGAATGCGTCGTATCCTGCCGTGGTTGACTCAGCGGCGCTCACGTCAATGCGAAAAAAGCGATATGCCGTCAATTGGAAAAAACTGCTCGACGAAGAAAAACTTCGTGCGGATTTTGCTAGAGCTAGGTGCGATTTTCTGTTTATCGGGTGGCGCACTAGCTGTTACGGTTGAGGACGAGGGGTTGCACAAATTAAGCGACGCGATCTCGCTGGTAGTATCAAACGATAAGTCGTTTGACTCCTTCAAGGGTAATTCTTGCGAGATTATCGGCGAAAAAATCGATCTGACTGATACGCGAGCGGTGACCACCTATTTCTTGACGACGGCTAATGCTTGCGGATGGGGCGCCGCGCTCGGTCCGATCTGGTTAGTGCGATCGTCAGGTCGAGATAATTCCATTGTGCTTAGCGCAGGCGGATACTCCGTCAGTGTCATGAGTGTTGCGAAATATGGGATGCGGGACATAAGGATCGGAGGTGCAACCGCTGGGCACCCCGTAGCTTCTGTTTATGGGTTTAATGGAAGCGTGTATCGAAAGATTAATGATCGCAAGTAGGTGAACATTGCGTGCAAATTCGCTCCAGTGAGGCCCGCACGTGAGCGGTCGCCGTTTTCTTCCTTAACGGCGTCCCTGTCGACCGTTCGGCACGCAACGTCTCTTTGCGTTTTGCTCGGATTGCGGTTCGATTTGGTGAATAGGTGACGCGGCGCGCCTCAGCCCGCATCGAGCGCCCCACGTCGCGCGAGCGGCGGCCGGCTGCGCGTCTGGCGCAAGTACAGACTGACCGACAACAACGCAGCAGCGGCAGCCGCGATCGCCGCGACCAAGAACACGGAGGGATAGCCGAACTCACCGGCGACATAGCCCGCTAGCGGCCCCATGATGCCGAGCGACAGATCGAAGAACACCGAGTACGCGGCGAGCGCAGCGCCGCGGCTGGCCGGTGGCACGAGCTCGACCGCTTCCACGCCGAGCGAGGGAAAAACGAGCGCGAAGCCGAAGCCGGTCACGGCCGCGCCCACGAGCGCAGCGCCAGGCGTGGGCGCGAGCCAGAGCGTCAGAAGGCCCGCGCATTCAAACATGAACGAGACGAGCGCAACCCGAAAGCCGCCGTAGCTGCGGATGGCATTAGCGAACAGCAGCCGCGCGCCGACAAAGAAACCGCCGAACAGCGTAAGCGCCAGCGCGGCATGCGGCCAGCCGCGCGCCGCGTAATACAGCGCGATGAAGGTCGCGATGGACCCAAACCCGGCCGTGCCGAGCGCCAGGCCGACGCCGTGCGGCAGCACGCGCACGAACACGCTCGCATAGCCCATGCGTTCGCCGTGAACGAGCGGCACGGCATCGAGCCGGCGCGCGAGCCAGTAGCCGAAGGCGGCAAGCGCGATGGTCGTGGCGCCAAG
>Ga0224712_10000229_pt1 | contig 10210 bp, 20 predicted proteins | sample DielMetaTC5pm2_FD_171474 | JGI IMG/M metagenome (GOLD analysis project Ga0224712, IMG submission 171474) | Corn rhizosphere microbial communities from Kellogg Biological Station, Michigan, USA - Diel MetaT C5pm-2 (Metagenome Metatranscriptome)... | ecosystem: Host-associated > Plants > Roots >...
GCCGCATCGGCGGCCGCGGCGCGCCTGCTCGACCGCGTCGCGCCCAGCGGCGGCCGGTACGGCGGCCTGCTCGGCCTGGTGACCGACGGAACCATCGTCCTTTCGGAGATGTCGCGACTCGTCGCCGCCAAGATGGAAGCGACGCGCGTCGCCGAAGAGGCGCACAAGCGCAAGGGCGGCCAGGTGGTCGACACCGTCGCGCGCCCGTCCGCCGGTCCGGCGCCTGAGGCGCCCTACCCCACACCGGAAGCGAAGCCGGTCGCCAAGCGACCGACCTCCGCCGCGTTCCATTTCGACGACTCGGCCCTCGCCTTTGTGGGCCTCGCCGACCCAGCTCAGGAGACGACCCAGCAATGATCGAAGCCGACAACACAGCACCGACCACGCCCGCCGCCGCCCAGCTCGCCGCCGTCGTGGCGCGCCTGCGGACCGATTTCCGCACCGCCGACCTGATCGCCACCCTGGACTCGCTCGCCTCGCACCCGATGGCCGGCGCAGTGGCGCGCCAGTTCGGCGTGAACCTGCCGCCGTCGATGGACGTCGCCCAGCTCGGCGAGGAGGAGGCCGCCTCCGGCCTCGAAATGCTCGGCGCCGTCGCCGATTCCTACAACGCCGTGATCGGCGTCGTCGAGGCCGCCTGATGACCGAGCACCTTCGCCAGACCGAGTCCGGTATCTACCTCGTCGACCCCGCAGCCGAGAAGGGCAAGCCGTTCGTGCAGCTCCTTCACGACTACCCCGGCGCCGTGACGAACGTGGTCGGGCCCGACGACGACGACGTCGAGCGCGTCGCCCGTCAGATCGCCGAACTCCAAGCGGCCATCGAACGCGGCGAGGCCGTGGAGCCGTGGGAGTTCGTCGAACCGATCTTCGGCCGGACCAACTACCTGTCACGAGCGGGGATCGCCTCGGTCCGCCACGTGTGCCGGGCCTTCACGGAGGCGCTCGACGTCATCGCCGAGCAGCAGCACATTCAGCGCAAGGCCGCCGAGAAGCTACGCGAGCACGATCGCGCGTTCGTCGAGCAGGGCGACAAGCCGCACATCGCACGGCCGGTTCACATTCCGTTCATCAAGGACTGATGAAGGCCGCCCTCGCCGCCTTCGGGCGCGGCCTCCTGATCGGCGCTCTACTCGGGACCCTGTCGGCAGCGGCCACCCTCCGCCGTCGGCGCCGTCGCCTCGCGGCGATGCGCGCCGTCGGCAGCTCGTGGGCGGAAACGCATCGCGCCCTCATGGGCGGAGGATGCGCCCACGTCTACCGCGAGGCGTGGGCCTGCGATCACTGCGGAGTGGTGCGGACCTCGATCGCGGGCGAACCGTCCGACGGCCGCGTCACCGGGGGGCGCCGGTGGTGAGCGGCGGTATCCGCATCGTCACCACCGTCGACGAGCACGGCCAGAGGGAGGCGCAGCGCGCCGCCTTCCTCGGCCTGCCCGGCGCCGGTAAAACCACCACGGTTCAAACGCTCGCGGCGCCCGTCGAGTCGTGCGTCGTGATCGACACGAAGCACGTCGACCGGGAGTGGCGACCATTCGCCGACGCCCTCGGCTACGTGGTGACCGGCAACCCGGCCGACGTGCGCCGCTACCCTCGCGTCATTCTGCGGGTCGACTCGCCGTGGATCATGGACCGCGCCGGATGGCGGAAGCCGGGCAGCGTCGGGTATCAGTGGACCGAAGCCCTAGAGTCGATCCTCTGGCGGCGCGACACGCTGACCGTCGTCGATGAGGCGATGGACGTCGCCCGCTCGTCGTCGGTTCACCCGTCCTTCCGGCGCATATCGACCGGCGGCCGCGGCCTCGGCTGCGGCCTCTGGCTCTGTACGCAGGCGCCGTTACACGTCGACACGGTCGCCATGCAGCAGGTTGACCATCGTTTCTCGACGGGGATGCCCTCCGAGGAGTACCGCGACGTCATCCGCAAGCGATGGGGCCTCAACTGTGACGCCCTGGCGGCGTTGCCGGCCAAGGGCACGCCCGGCGATCCGTCGTCGTTTCAGATCGCCTACCACCGCGAAGGCGACTCCGAGTGGCAGATATTCGACCAACCGGAGCCGATGAAATTCGCCGCAACGCGGCGCCCCGTCGAAGCGGTCGCGGCACCCGACGCCGATCCACAAAGCGGATTTGACGGCACTCCCGGAGACGTGGGACGAAGCGGGTAGCCACCGCCTGACCCAGCCCCATACGTCAACCGGAGGCCCCCTCGTGGTCCGTGTCAACCTTCACAACTTGGTCGTAGTGACGGCCCTGGTCCTGCTTGCGTTCTTCGCGATGGCGAAGGCCCGCAAGACCGGACTCGGCGGCGTCCCCATCATCGGGCAGATTCTTGCCCTGTCGCCCGTGGCGGGCTGACGATGGGACGCTACGCACTCGACCCCACCAAGCGCGCCGCGATCGGGCAGCGACTCGTTCAGAAAGTCGGAACCATCACCTATTCCGGTGGTGCGACCGGCTCGGTCACTCTCCCGCAGAGTGACTACACCGTCGGCCTGTCGATCATCAGCGGGCAGACCATCACCACGACCGGGACGTCGCCGGTCCTGGCCGGCTACGGCGCCTTCGGCCCCCTGGGGACCGTCAGCGTCGCCACCAACGGCAACCGGAAGCCGCACAGCGCCCCCGGCGCCGTGACCGACTTCCTCGCCCGTCTGCGCCAGGACGGATACAAGTCCGACCTGACCTCCGCGCCCGTGACCGCGTCTCAGACCGGCATGGCGTGGACCAACCACCTCCGCATCCCGCTGACCGCCGACGTCGCGTCGCCGCTCGATGAAGGCGATTTCCGCGGCGCGTGGTACACGGGCGACACCGCCCTGACCATGAAGGTCAGCCTCGCGATGCAGGCCGCCGCGGCCGTGTTCTCCACGGTCAACAGCGCCACCATCGCCGGAAGCTGGGACGTGTACCGGGAGGCGTACAGCGCCCCCGATCCGTCGCAAAACCCGCTCTGGCTGCGGAACATCTCGTTCTATCACGAGTTCCTGTTTCAGACGACTCAGGCGCTCAAGAACGGATCGACGCAGGTGGTCCTGCCCCTGGACCTCGATTACGAGCGCATCGTTCTCGACTTCTACACGGGCAGCGACGCGGACGGCACGTACGCCCCCGCCGACGGCCTCTACACGACCGTCGACCTCGTCATCAACGACAAGATTCACATCTTCGACGTCATCGCCGAAGCGTGGTTCCGCTTCGATGAGGCGTACAACAACAAGATGGGCACGCCGCCCGTCGGGAAGATGTGCATCGACTTCAAGCCGATCGCCGCGCAGCTCCGCGACGTTCTGCCGGTCGACCCGGACAACGTGTCGACTCTCAAGCTGAACATCGTCTCGACGTCGACGAGCAACAGTGTCGACGTCTACACCGAGACTGTCAGCGACTCGCCGTTCGCGGCCCGCTGGGTCGCGGCGGCGCAGGCGGCGGCCAAGGCGGGCGCGTGATGCGTGCCGGTTCTCCGCTCTACAGCGGACCGGACTACGTGGCCGGCGCCCGGTCCGTGTTCACGCCCGGCGACACGATGCCAGCGCACCCGCTGGCCATCGCGCCGAGCGTTCCTCCCTCTGCCGTGCTGGGCCAGGCAACCGGGAGCGGGAAACCGCTCCCGGTCCTCGGCCTCGCCGCCGTCGTCCTCGCGGTGCTGTACCTCGAACGGCGCCGCATCCGCAAGAAGCTCTAAGGACCGCCCCCATGCGTACCGCAATGACCGTCATGGGCGCCCTGGTGGGCGCCGTGGTCCTCTTCACCCTGCTCACCGGGGGGAAGTTCTCGATTGGGACGTCGCCCGCCGGTCCGTCCTTCGCGGTCGGTTTCTCCGGCCCGTCGTCTCACTGAGGCCCGCACCATGAAGCGCAACCACCTCGTCATCGCCGCCGCCGTCGTGCTCGCCCTGTTCCTCGCGCATCAGCGCGGGATCATCTGAGCGGTCGTCGAGGCCCCGGCGTGAAGCTCCTGCTCGCCCTCCTGATCCTCGGCGTGGTCGTCGTGTCGGTGAACCACGTCCTCGGCCGTGCCGCGTGAGCGGATCGGCTCTCGACGCGTACCTCGGTCCGGCGCCGGACTACGCGGGGAAGACTCGCGCACTCCTCGCGGACACCGCCGCCAAGGTGCGCGCGCGGAACTCCCGGCGCGGGATCGGAGCCGTTCAGGTGACCAAGAAGCCCGGCAAGCCCTTTCTCTCGGCATCTGAGCGGCGCGAGCAGGACCGACTCAACGCCGAGATGAACGACGAGCTTCGGCCCCGCACGCCGCGCGAGCGCGTGCAGGGAGCCGCGGGCGCCGTCGGCGGCGCCGTGGCGGCCCTGCCCCGCCCCAACGACGTCATCAGCGGGCAACCGCTGAACAACAGGTGGGTGACGGCCATCTTCGCGGGCATCGCGATGCTCGTCGTCGCGTCGCAGCTCTCCGGCAACTACTTCACCTTCGGACTCGGTAACGGGTCGTGGCCGAAGCCATCGACCGGCGCGAAGGCGGCCGCGCCGTCGTCGTCAGCTCCGGCGACCGCTCCCGCCCTCGGTCCGTTCGCGTCCCCCTCCGACGCCGTCAACGCCGTGCAGAACGCCGCCCTCGGCGCGGGCCTCGGCTCGGTGGCCGCTCAGGCCGCCGCCGACCTGATCGCCGCGCAGAACGCTCACCGCAACGCCGCCGCCGCGGCCGGGGGGAAGTGATGCCGCTGATTTCGATGGGAAAGACCCCCGCCGGTCAGGATGCCCTGTTGATCGGCGGTCACGAAGTCCCTATGTCGGCGCTGGCCATCGGCGCGACCGCCGTCGGCGGCCTGCTCGTGCTCCGCGCCCGCAAGAAGGGCGGCAACGTGGCCGCGGCCGGCCAACCGGCGAACTCGGTCACCGCGACCAACCTCGGCCCCTACGACCCCGCCAACGCTGGCGTGTCGGCCGACTCGGAGGCGATCTCGCAACTCCAAAACGAGCTGGCGATGATCGAAGGCGCCTTGACCGCCAACCAGACCCCCGCGGGCGCGGCCACGGTCGGCACGGGCGCGCAGAGCCCCGGCGCGAGCACGACGCCGCTACCGCATCCGGGCCCGCCTCATCCGGTCCCGCCCGCGCAGCCCAAGCCGAATCCGATCCCCATCGCGACGCACCCGCTCGGGCGGCCGCATCACCCGAAGCCGCCGGTCCGTCCAACACATCACCCCATGCCGCCGGTTCACAGGCCGCCCACGCCCCGGCCCGCCGTCAAGCCGTCGGACAACCACACCGGACTCAAGGGCGGAGGGTTCCGTTACTGATGCTGACCGAAATTCGCCGCAACTTCGACCTGATCCTCGTCGTCGTTCTCGCCGTCGTCGCACTCCACATCGCCCGGCGCGTCACCGGCCGGGCCCTGAGGCTTTCCATATGAACAACATCGTCCGAGTCGTCGGCCCCGCCCTGTCACTGTTCCTCCTGATCGCCACCGCCGCCGCGGGCGCCGTGCTGACCGTGGCCGGCCACGTCGACGCGGCCGCGACCCTGGTCGCAAGTGGCATTTCGGCAGCGGCCGCACTCAACGCGAACGGCAAGGCCGTGCAGATCGCCGAGCGCGTGAACGGTCACCTAGAGCCCGCATTGCAGGCCGCCGCCGCCCTCGGCCCCGCCGTCGAGGAGATTCACGCCGCCGTGACCGGCACCGCAAGCCCTACAGCGGCGCCTGACGCCGCTCCTGCGGCCTCTGACCCGCCTCCGGCCGCCGATACGGCGCCGACGCCGCCCGCACCCGGTGGGGGCGCCTGATGACCGTCCTGTCGACGCCGACGCTCGTGAACCAACTGCTCGCCGGGGGCGCGTACCCTCACGCCGACTGCGGCGAGGCGTGCGCGCGCTCGACGCTGATCGACGCGGGACACAACGACCTCATCGGTCAGATCGAGCGGACCATCGGCGGCAACCTCGCGAACGGGACCAACATCGACGAGCTGGCGCACGCCATGACCTCGCTCGGCGTCCCGGCGTCCCCGATCGCGGAGGCCGGGGAATTCGACGCGGCGCTCGCGCGGCGTCACCGGATCATCGTCGAGATTCCCTCCGACCACTACGGCAACCCGGACCCCGGTTCGGTCCTCGGCCATTTCGTGCTCGGGTTCGGTTTCGACGGAACGAACTACCACGTGATGAATCCGCTCGGCGGACGCGTGCAGCTCATCGCCCCGTCGACGCTTATCGAGTGTGAGCGCGATCGCGGGTTCCGCGCCGTCGAGATCGACGAGATCATGCCCGCCGACCGCGGCGACCTTCCCGCGGCGCAGCCCTCGCGGCCTGCCCCCGCTCAGGGAGTGAACCGCGAGGCGTTCACGGTCACCATTCAGCGCGACGTGACCGCGGGCGCCAACGTGCGCGCCCTGCCCAGCAACGCGCCCGGCGTGCGCGTGCTGGAAACCCTCAACCCCGGAGTTCAGCTCCATTGCACCGGATGGGCCTACGGCCCCGCGGTGTGGGACGCCGAAGCTCATCAGCTCGATCGCCGTTGGTATCAGCTCGCGATGGGCGGGTGGATGGCGTCCGCTCTCGTCGACGGAAACGCCCCCAACTCCCGCCCCTGACCCCTCAAAACCCACAAGGAGACTCAGTCATGGCCAACCAGATCACCGCGACCGCAGAGGGTCGCCTGCTCCACGTCCGCCGCTCCCGCAACGCCGATGGCGTTCAGTGTCTGGTGATTCAGGACGACTCCGGCGGCGCCGCCCGTTGGGTCGCCATCACCGACGCCGAAGCGGCTCGCCTGCTCGCGCTCGCGCCGCAGCTCCGCGCCCTGGAGCTGGACGACGTCCGCAACGACGCCTGCGACTCCGTCGCCGCCCGCGACGCCGCCGCCACCGCGCCGAAGCCCGCCGAAACCGACGCCGAGCAGGCCGCGGCGGCAGCCTTCACCACGCCCGCGCCGGCCACGCCCGCGCCGGAGCCGCCCGCCGCCTCGGAAGCGGCCGCGGATGCCGCCTTCAACGAGCAGCCGCGCGGCTGATGAACCGCAAGACGTTCCGCGCGACCATCCCGGCGGGCAAGACGTGGCAGCCGGAGACGGACTCCGAGCACGTCTCGTTCCCGTTCTCGTGGGTTCACGTCGAGCACCGCGACACGCCCGACGGGATGGTCGGGAACGCCCTCGTCGGGATCGGCGGCAACCCCGGATCGGCGATCGCTGACCCCACCGCCTACGACCGCCGGATTCAGCCGGGCAAGGCCCGCACGTGGAATTGCTGCGGCGAGCATGGGTCGATGGCGTCGAACCTGTGGGTTCAAAACGACGGCCTCGCGGCGATCCACGTCGTGATCGACGTCGCCGATGCGCCCATCGTCGACATCGTCGAGGAGTCGGACGCCGCGCCGTTCCCGTACGCGGTCACCGACCAGGCGCAACCGACCGTCAGCTCGGTCACCGCGGCCGGTGACACCGATATCGGCGCGGTGTTCGTGAAGACCGCGAAGACCCGATTCATGCGCGATGCGTGGCTGACCGTCTCGTGTACGGCCGCGGTCGCCGCAGGCACCGTCAAGCTGTACCTGAAAGGGATCACGAGCGGCACGACGTTGCAGGTGATCCAAGTCCCCCTGGTGGCCGGCATCGCCGTTCAGGCGCAGACCGTTCACCCCGACTTCGACGGGACGCCCTGGGATATCTGGGACCTGTTCCCGAACGACAGCGAAGTGAACCTTCACGTCGTCAACATCGCCGCGTGCTCTCTCGGCTACGGCCTCATTTCCGCCTAGAACGGAGGAAAACCACCATGCCACACGGTCACCATCACAAGCGCGGCTGTGCCTGCGGTTTCTGCACCACCAAGACCCCCCGCAAGAGCCGCCGCCGCCGTCGGTGAGCAACGATCGGCAGGTGATCGGCCCCGTCTCGGTAAAAAGCTCGAGCGGGGGCGGTTTCTACAGACTCCCGGCGGATACCAAGTCGTTCCGCTATGCGCTGATCCGCGCCGTCGACCTGCTCGGCCAGGGAGCGTCGTCGCCGCGCACCTCGCCCGGCGACCTGTTCGTCGGATGGGCGGACCCGGCCGCCTCGCCGAAGGTCACCGCGGGCAACCCTCAGCCCGGCGATAACGCGTTCCTCGCGCAGCGCCGGATACCTGTCGGCGCGTCCGCCATGATCGACCTCGGCAGCGACGACACGCATCCGATGTGGATCGCCGCGACTCAGTGGTACAGCTTCGACGCGTGGGTCGAGCTGGACGTCGAACCGTTCTTCGATGCCATCTGGACCCCGGCGACGCACAGCCCCGGCGATCGGACCGTCTACGTCACAAACCCGCTCGTCGGCCACGATTGGTCGACCGGACTCACCGAGGCCGGTCGCATCATCGCCGTGACCGCCAAGCTCACGACGAACGCCACCGTTGCGAACCGGATCCCGCAGCTCCAAATTCAGGACGCGAATACGCTCCCCCTCGCCTGGGGCCAGAACGGGCCCAATCAGCCCGCGTCGAGCGCCTATACCTACCTGTGGCGGGCGCTCGCGAACGACATTTCGGTGACCACGTTCCCGCGCCTGGAAATGCCCGAGATGGTCGTCGACACGAACGACAACTACGCGGGGACCTACCCCAACGCGGGCCCCGCCCTGGTGGCGGCCGTCACCTCCGGCCTACAGACGGGCGATCAGTGGTCGAACATCCGAATCACCTACCGCCCCGTCTGATGCGCGGACCTGTGGGGCGCCCTGAGAGGCGCCACCGACCCGTCACGGCTTGCGAGACGTCCGTCACCGCTCAGACGTCAGACTCGGGACCGTATGGCCGGCCGCTGGCGTCTTCACCGTGTGCAGGAGGTTACCCAGCCGCAGCCAGGGCAACCGATTCAGATATTCACGCACGTTCCCAGCCCCGCCGAGCAGGAGGAACGCCGCGCGCTCATCGCCGAGCTGGCGGACGCGCGGGAGCGACTCGCCGCCCTCGAAGCGCGGATGGAAACCCTCCCCACCGGATGGGTCGGCGGGATGATCGAGGAACACGTCAGGGAGAATTCGCGCAAGCTCGGCGAGCTGACCCGGCGCGTCAACCTGATGAGCCGATACCGCCGAGTCGACGACTCGGCATAGGCCTACCGCCCCGTGAGCTGCCAGGCCAAGAGTCGCTCGGCGATGTAGAACGCCAGGACGACGCCTGCAGTCACCGCAGAGAACATCAGGACCCAAAGCGTCCCCGCGTGGTCGTGCGGTCGACTCGGAGGCACGGGAACCCAGCGGTGCCCGTCCCAACACCATTCGACGTGGCCGGCCACCGGGCCGGGCGGCGGGGGGATGAACGGCGGTGTCTGCATGAACGCAGACTCTATGCACACAGAGCCGCCGTGACCGGGTTACACTCCCGGCCGCACCCTGTGCGTCAGGGTGGGAGCCGCCCGGCGAGCACCGGACGGCCCCCTTGTCACCGGACCTTGATAGGAGGCCAAGCGACGGACGCGATCATCGCCCATGGCGTCGCCTCGTGGCGTACGACCGCGTCCGCGTGCCTCAGCCCGATGACGCCCTATCCTGTCCCCGGCGTACCTATGCGTGCGCCTAAGTCCATCAACGGGGGGCGGCACGCCCCGGCCGGAGCGCGGTCAACGCTCCGACCGGGGAACCTCCCCCTTCACAGAGGAGGCCGCCGAACTAACCCGGAGAGTATAGATCACCTACATTCTCACGAGTTTACAGACTTGTGATAATGCGACCACCTAAGGACGAGAGGGAAGGTTCTCCGGTGGCGGGTATGCCATGGCCAGTCGCAGCCAACGTCAGAGCAAGGCCGGGCGCTATCGCGTCGTCCTGTCCGTCGCTCCGGTCACACATCACGACCTCAGCCGGACCGCCGCCGAGCGGCTAGCCGGGAGCCTCGCGCAGAAGATCGCCAAGGGCGACCTACGGACCGGCGTGCTCGCGCGCCCCACGTCCGTCCGCATCGTCCCGGAGGCCGCGTCGTGAGCGGCGGGCAGCGCGGAACCTGCGCCGCCTGCCGCGTCGTGGTGGCGCTCAACCTTGACGGCACCGCTCGCAAGCATGGGGCGTGCCCCGGATCGGGCCGGCCAGAAGCCGAAGCCCTGTTCGGACCGCCCGCCGCCCCGAAGCCGCAGCCACACCCCCGCAAGGAGGCGCAGCTTCGCCGCCGCGCGGGCCTCTCGTGACCGCCGCGGCCGCCTCGTGGCATCAGACGTTGCTGCCCGCCCTCATGCGGGACGATGAGCGAATTCCGCGGTCCGTTCACACCGTGGCGCGCGTCCTCGCC
>Ga0224712_10000233_pt1 | contig 10080 bp, 9 predicted proteins | sample DielMetaTC5pm2_FD_171474 | JGI IMG/M metagenome (GOLD analysis project Ga0224712, IMG submission 171474) | Corn rhizosphere microbial communities from Kellogg Biological Station, Michigan, USA - Diel MetaT C5pm-2 (Metagenome Metatranscriptome)... | ecosystem: Host-associated > Plants > Roots >...
CCCGTGCCACCGCGCAGGCGAGCGGGTTGCCGCCGAAGGTCGAGCCGTGCTGGCCAGGTTTCAGGGTGCCAAGCACCGCGTTGTTCGATAGAACGGCCGACACTGGATAGAAGCCGCCAGACAAAGCTTTGCCGAGTAGCGTCACGTCCGCCTCAATGCCGTCGTGTTGCTCAGCGAGTAGCTTGCCGGTCCGACCGAGTCCCGTCTGGATCTCGTCGAGGATCAGCATCACATCGTGCGCGGTGCAGAGCGCGCGTACCTTCGCGAAATAGTCGGGCGGTGGAATGATGACGCCGGCCTCCCCCTGGATCGGCTCGACGAGGAAGGCGACCGTGTTCGGCGTTATCGCCTCCTCCAACGCTTCGGCGTTGCCGAAGGGAATGATCCTGAAGCCCGGCGCGAACGGTCCAAAATGTTCGCGTGCCGCCTCGTCGGTGCTGAAGCCGATGATACCGAGAGTGCGTCCGTGAAAATTGCCGGTGCAGACGATGATCTCGGCTTGCCCATCTGGCACACCCTTGACCTCGTAGCCCCACTTGCGCACGGATTTGATCGCGCTCTCCACCGCCTCGGCACCGCTGTTCATTGGCAGCACCTTGTGGGAGCCGGTAAGCTCCACGATCTGTTCGTAAAAGGGGGCTAGTTGGTCGTTGTAGAAGGCGCGGGAGGTCAATGTCAGCTTGCCCGCCTGTTCCGCCATAGCGGCCAGGATTTTCGGATGGCAGTGGCCCTGGTTCACCGCCGAGTAGGCGGAGAGGCAGTCGAGATAACGGTTGCCTCGCGTATCCCACACCCAGACGCCTTCGCCGCGCGACAGAATGACACCGAGCGGCTCGTAGTTGCGGGCGCCGAAGCGCGCTTCCGTCGCGATGAAATCAGGGATAGGTGGATCCATCCTTCGTCATTCCAGTTGCAGCGAGCTGGCACCAGCTGGGTTTTCCGATCTCGCTAGTCAAGACGCGACTTCACCGCTAGAATCGGCTTCTCGAATGCGTCTGGTTAGTGGGACTGAGCGGAGGGCGCAGCGTTCATCAGCAGCACACCAAAAAGAAGGACCAGATAGAGCATCGAAAACAAGAACAGGCGACGAGCAGGCCGCCTTTCCTTGTCGTCGCTCCGACGTACTTGCCATGCGAGAAAAATCATGATCGTTCCGAGCATCGCCGCAGCCACGCCATAGATGGCTCCCGCGAACCCCAGGGCACAGGGTATCAGTGAGATCGGAGCCAGAAGAACACTATAGAGAAGAATCTGGCGCTTTGTTTCGGTCGTGCCGGCTACGACCGGCAACATCGGCACACCGGCCCTGTCATATTCTCCAGCAAAATTGAGCGACAGTGCCCAGAAGTGGGGTGGCGTCCAAAGGAAGATGATCAGGAACAGGATAAGCGGTTCGAGCCCGACATTTCCGGTTGCCGAGACCCAGCCGATCACCGGAGGGAGTGCGCCAGCGGCACCGCCAATTACGATGTTTTGCGGTGTTCGGCGTTTGAGCCACATCGTGTAGACGACGACATAGAAGAAAATTGTGAAAGCAAGCAGCGCAGCCGCGGCCATGTTCAGCAACGCGCCGAGCGCCAGAATGGCGCACATTCCAAGCACCAGTCCGAAGACCAATGCTTCCGAGCGCGATACACGGCCGCTGGGAATCGGGCGCATGGCGGTACGCGCCATCACCGCATCGATGTCGGCGTCGTACCACATGTTGAGCGCACCTGCGGCGCCAGCTCCGGCAGCTACGCAAAGAAGAGCAACGACACCAGTAAAGGGATCGATGCCGCCTGGTGCGATCATGAGACCGACCAGTGCGGTAAAGACGACCAGCGACATAACACGCGGTTTCGTCAGCGCGACATAGTCCCCGATGTTGGCATAGCTCCCGCGAAGAATTGAATGTTTGACTTGCATGAGACTGATGCCTCGTCTTGCAGGCGACATGGCCACCTCTTCAGTCCGATACACCAAAACGCCATCGGTTGCAGAACACTCGAGCAGTCTCCGAAGGACTACAGGCCCGGTTACTCTGACCGCACCGCTAGAGCACCTTCGCGAGCTTTATTCCTGCCACGAGACTCCGCATCCGACTGTTTCCACGGCCGATCATAGCCGTCCGGGGTCAGTTAGAACGATTTGAACTCGCCGCTCATAACGTTAAGGGCTTTCTTCGCAACGCCCGGACGACGTGGCGATTCCTTTGCCACTCACGAGTCAATGGTAGCTACGCCGTTGACGCGAAAAATATGACCCGGAGGAGATGCGTGTAGTCGGATTCGAACACCATGATCGCCACAAATACCAACACCAATACCGGCGGCACCAGGATGGCGTAGGCCAGCGCCAACCGCTCCCAGGCCATGTGCATGAACACGGAGACGATTAGACCGGCCTTCAATACCATGAACAGCAGGATCAGCGACCATCTGAGATGGCCATGTATGCCAAAGTAGTCGACGAGATAGGAGCAGGTGCTGAGGACGAACAGCCATCCCCAGACCACGAGATAGAGCTTGATCGGGTGCTGCTGGCCCTTGGCGTGCGCGGCGCCTGGTGCGAGTGCGTCATGCACATGAGCGTGTAGTGATTGTTGTTGCCCTTCTATGTGTACCGCCGCGTTTGTCATGCGCCGACCTCACCAAAGATAGAAAAAAGCAAAGATGAACACCCACACAAGATCGACGAAGTGCCAATAGAGGCCCATGATTTCGACGATCTCGTAATAGCCCTTCCTGCTCGTGAAAAAGCCGCGCCTTTCGCGATCGAAATCTCCCCGCCAGACCTTTCGCGCAATGGCGATCAGGAAGATCACGCCGATCGTGACGTGCGTGCCGTGGAAGCCGGTGATCATGAAGAAGCATGAACCGAATTGTGCCGCGCCCCACGGGTTGCCCCAGGGCCGGACGCCCTCCATGATCAGCTTGGTCCATTCGAAGGCCTGCATTCCGACGAACGTTGCACCGAACGCCGCCGTGGCCAGCATCAAGGCTGCCGTCCTGACGCGATCGCGGCGGTAACCGAAATTGACGGCCATCGCCATCGTGCCGCTGCTGCTGATCAGAACGAAGGTCATGATCGCGATCAGAATGAGCGGGATGTGCATGCCACCCAGATTGAGAGCGAAGACTTCGCTGGGATTAGGCCACGGCACGGTCGTGGACATGCGCGCCGTCATATAGGACAGCAGGAAACAGCTGAAGATGAAGGTGTCGCTCAGGAGGAAGATCCACATCATGGCCTTCCCCCAGGAGACATTCTTGAACGCACGCTGATCGGACGACCAGTCGGCGGCGATGCCCCGCAAGCCTGCAATCAGCGTGGTCGGTTGTCCGGTGTTTGTCGCAGCAGTCTCTGTCATTGGTTTGCGCCCCCTCCTAGCTCAGCAATCCGCGACAGACGGCGATGAAATCGTCCGTCCAGCCCGTCAGGAGACCGAGCAGCACCAGCCAGACCAGCAGCAGGAAATGCCAGTAGATGGCGCAGAGCTCCACGCTCAGCTGCACCTCGATTACCTTGGCACCACGCCATACCTTGCTGGTGGTTCTGCCCAAGGCCACCAGACCACCCATCAGATGGAGCCCGTGCACCGCGGTGATCAGGTAGAAGAACGAGTTCGCCGGATTGGACGCCACGAAATACCCAGCGACGATCAATTGTTGCCACGCCAAGAGCTGCCCGATCAAGAATATGACGGCGGATACTCCTCCCCCGAGCAGCCCGATGATGACACCTTCGAGGTCGTTGCGGCGCGCAGCCAGATACGCCCATTGCAGGGCGATACTGCTCAGGACCAGCACGCCCGTGTTGAACCAGAGCAGCTTTGGCACGGGCAGCGCCCGCCAGTCGGCCAGGCCCTGGCGCATGGAGTAAGCGCTGATGACGAGTGTGAACAACGCTCCTGCGACAGCGAGAAACACGCCCAGCCCGAGCTTCGCAGCCGGCAAGGTCACTGCGCCCGTGCCGGGGAAGTCGTCAATCGGGCCTTCCTCGAGCCAGGGTTTGGCCATCAGCCGTTGTTGGGAGAGCCACCATCCAGTGATGATAGCTATCACAGCCAGAAACAGGATAATGGCGCTCACGGCCTCGCTCCGTGGGCGCTCCGGGCTGCCGGCGGCTGGTTCTGCGGAATGAAATCCTCCTTGGCACCGGGTACGCTGTAATCATATGCCCAACGATAGACTACGGGGAGCGCCTTGCCCCAGTTGCCGTGCCCAGGCGGCGTTTCCGGCGTCTGCCACTCCAGCGTCGTCGCCCGCCACGGATTGCCTCCCGAAGGCTTGCCCTTGAACAGGCTCCAGGCAAGGTTGAACAGGAACACCATCTGGGCGAAACCCACCGTCAATGCCACCACGGTAATGAACGCATTCAGCGTATGGGCGGACTGCGGGATGAACGCTGCTTCGCCGAGTTCGTGGTACCGGCGCGGGACTCCGAGCAGCCCGAGATAGTGCATGGGGAAGAAGATCAAGTAGGCGCCGAGGAACGTGACCCAGAAGTGAAACTTGCCAAGCACCTCGTTCAGCATCCGCCCGGTGACCTTGGGGTACCAGTGATAGATCCCTCCCAGTACCACCAGGATGGGCGCAACACCCATCACCATGTGGAAGTGCGCGACGACGAACATCGTATCCGAGAGCGGGACGTCCACGACAACGTTGCCGAGGAAGAGACCCGTGAGCCCGCCGTTCACGAAGGTGACAATGAAGGCGAGCGCAAACAGCATCGGCACCGTGAGATGAATGTCGCCCCGCCACAGGGTCAGGACCCAGTTGTAGACCTTGATGGCAGTCGGGATGGCGATGATCAGCGTCGTCGTGGCGAAGAAATACCCGAAATATGGGTACATGCCGCTAACATACATGTGGTGCGCCCAGACGACGAAGCTGAGAGCGCCGATTGCCACGATCGCCCAGACCATCATGCGATAGCCGAAGATGTTCTTCCGCGCGTGAGTGCTGATCAGATCGGAAACGATGCCGAAGGCCGGCAAGGCGACGATGTAGACTTCGGGGTGGCCGAAGAACCAGAACAGGTGCTGGAACAGGAGCGGGCTGCCGCCGCCATGCTTCGACAGCTGGCCCATCTCGACGAGTGTGGGCATGAAGAAACTGGTTCCGAGCGCGCGGTCAAACAGCATCATCACCGAGGCAACAAACAGCGCCGGGAAAGCCAAGAGCGCCATGACCGTGGCCGTGAAAATGCCCCAGACGGTCAAAGGCAAACGCATCAACGTCATGCCGCGTGCGCGGGCCTGCAGCACGGTCACCACATAATTCAGCCCACCCATGGTGAAGCCGATGATGAACAGGATCAGGGAGGATAGCATCAGAATGATGCCCCAGTCCTGCCCCCCGGGCGTGCCGGAGAGAATCGCTTGCGGTGGGTACAGCGTCCAGCCGGCGCCGGTCGGCCCGCCGGGCGCGAAAAAGCCTGAGACCAGCACCAGGACTGCAAGCAGATAAACCCAGTAGCTCAGCATGTTCACATAGGGGAACACCATGTCCCGGGCGCCGACCATCAGCGGGATGAGGTAATTGCCGAAGCCTCCGAGGAACAATGCCGTGAGCAGGTAGATCACCATGATCATGCCGTGCATGGTGATGAGCTGGAGGTATTGGTTCGGGTCGATGAAGGAAAACGTGCCGGGAAATCCCAGTTGCAGCCGCATCAGCCACGACAGCACCAAAGCCACCAAGCCGATTGCCGACGCCGTCAGCGCGTATTGGACGGCGATGACTTTGGCGTCTTGCGAAAAGACATACCGGGTCCACCAGCTTCTGGGATGATAGAGTTCAACGTCAGGGACTTCGGCAGGCGGAACGCCCGCGATCTCTTCATACGGGATATCGACCATCGAAATACCTCCTCGGTCGTTTCCACCGGGGGCGATGAGCTGGTCTTACGCGCCCAATCTTTCCTCGAGCGGCATTCTCCTACTCACCGCCGGATTTGTACGCCGCCCTCATCGGGGCGTTTCGACCTGACAATTCCGCAAACGTTTTCTGTTGCTCCAGCCAGGCGTGATATTCACTCTCCTCTTCAACGATAACCTTGGCGCGCATCTGATAGTGCGCAGCGCCGCACAACTCCGCGCAGAGAACGTCGAATGTTCCGCTTCGGATCGGCTTTATCCAGAAGTAGGTCACCATGCCTGGGACCATATCCATCTTGGCTCGGAACTCGGGCACGTAGAAATCGTGCAGGACGTCGACGGAGCGGAGTAAGACCTTCACCGGCTTCCCGATGGGCAGATGCAAGTCGCCATTTTCGATAATGACGTCGTCCTGCCCATGCGTATCGTCGGGGTTCAAGCCCATGGGGTTGTCGGAGCTGATGTTGCGGACGTCGGTCGTGCCCAGCCGGCCATCTTTGCCAGGGAGGCGGAAGCTCCATTGCCATTGCTGGCCCATGACCTCGATCTCGGTAGCATCTGCCGGAACCGTCACGAACTGGTGCCAGACGACCAGGCCGGGCGCCAACATGGCGGCGACGCCGATTCCAGTCCCGACGCTGAGCCACCATTCAAGTCTCTTGTTTTCGGGATTGTAGGCTGCCTGTCTTCCCTCCTTGTGGTGAAAGCGGAAGACGCAATAGGCCATGAAGGCGATGACCGCGACGAAAACGAACCCGGTGATCCAGAACGTGATGTTGATCGTGTGGTCGATGTAGCTCCAGTTGGTGGCGATCGGCGTCCACCACCACGGGCTGTATATGTGAAACAGCACCGAGCCGACCGCGACCAAAAGTAGTATGAGTGCAACAACCATCCCTCGCTCATCCCTGCCATTCAAGGCCACGGATACGAATTCAAGGGGGCGGAGCTCACGTCTGTCACGATGGCCGACTTGGCATTCGCCATCGTCGCGCCTCTTGCCTCGCCCATTCAGCCGGTCGCGACGTCAAACAACACAAGTCGTGACCGCCGCTCATCTCTTCGGAGCTGGGGGCGTCTAGAACTGCAAGATGGTACCCGACGCCCCTGCCGTCAATAGCTAATAAGGGACAATGTGACGCCCCGATCTAGCGTTGCTTCTACCGCGTACCGCGCTAAGTTCAACTCACCGGCCGCGACAGGTTTCGCCCGGCAAAGGCTCCTTTTATCGAACCGGGTTTGCCGGGCTCCTGCGCGACTTTCGCGCACGAGGCGGATACGCGCGACCTGAGGGCGCGCCGTTTCACCCTGCGACCACGAGCAAGGAGACCGGTGCCATGGCCACACAGTATTTCGCAAGACCTAAACTGCAATTTTTCGGCGTTTCCACCGTATTCGTTGTTCGCAGGATCGGCCTTTCCGACTTGATCGACGCGTTGCGCCTCGGCTGGGAAGACTTCAAGGCCATACCAACTCACGCTGTTGTTCTATGCGTGATTTATCCCGTTATCGGTCTTGTCCTATTCAGATTGGTCCTTGGCTATTCCGTGCTGCCGTTGCTCTTTCCGCTGGCCGCCGGATTTACCTTGATTGGCCCTTTTACTGCGCTTGGTCTCTATGAACTCAGTCGACGCCGCGAGCGCGGAGAGGAAGCTGCTGCATGGCACGCAGTGCGCGTGCTGATTGCACCGTCTTTCGGCGCCATCCTTGGACTCGGTACATTCCTGTTCGTCCTGTTCGTGACCTGGATCGCCGCCGCGGACGCCATCTACGTTGCAACCTTCGGCTATGCCCCGGCTGCAACCATCCCTGATTTCGCAAGGCGCGTGTTGACGACGCCGGAAGGTTGGTCGCTCATTATCATCGGCTGCGGCGTCGGCTTCCTGTTCGCGGTGGTCGCGTTGTGCATCAGTGTCGTGTCGTTTCCACTGATGCTCGACCGGCATGCAACTGCGATAGACGCAATCCGAACGTCGCTCCGCGCTGTGATGATGAATCCAATTACCATGTCCGCATGGGGGCTGATTGTTGCGGTGCTGCTCGCGGTCGGTTCGCTACCATTCTTTGTAGGACTTGCCGTCGTTCTGCCGGTGCTCGGTCATGCCACCTGGCATCTCTATCGGAAGGTGGTGGAACCTGACCCGAATCCCCCACAAGAGCAGCCCCGCCCGGCGATAGGTCACCGCTATGCGGCAGATTTCCCGGCTTCTCTCTTCCCCTGGAGCCGCGAGAAGTGAGAGCAAGTGATACGAGGCTTGTAAGCGGCAGCGGAGGTGCATCATGTCCATAGCTCCCACACTGCAGCGATACTTGATTACCGAAAACATCCAATACGATGTGATTCCGCATGACCCTACCACTTCATCCGCACGTACCGCCGAGGCTTGTCGGATTTCGGGGGATCGTTTGGCCAAGGCAATCGTACTGCGGCGCAATGCAGGCTTTATTCTCGCCGTCTTACCGACGTCGCATCACCTTCGCCTTCGGGATTTAAGGGACCAGCTTGGCGATAATGTTGAAATGGCCGAGGAAACCGAGATCGATCCGCTGTTCCCGGATTGCGCGCACGGAGCTGTTCCACCCCTCGGTCGCTGTTACGCGCTGCCTGTCATCGTGGACGACAGCATCGAGGCGCAGCCGGAGATCTATATGGAGGCGGGCGATCACGAGACGCTGCTTCGTATAAGTCATGCGCAGTTTGCTCGCTTGATGGAAAATGCACGACACGGGCGATTTAGCGAGAAACCGCCGCACGGCATAAGCAGCTCGATTGTGTGGGGGTAAGGTCCCCGTTGCGGCCGCGTCGCGGTCGCGGTTCATTACGAGGCTGCGAATATGGAGATTTGACAGATTGCCGTCAAAAACTTTGCCGGAGCTTGCGTCCGAAGGAGGATCCAAATGACTACGGTGCGGCAGTTGCTTGATCAGAAGGGCACGAGCATTTGGTCTATTCACCCGGATGCTACCGTCTTCGACGCCATCGCGAAAATGGCTGAAAAAGACATTGGATCGTTAGTAGTGATGGAAGGCGAGGAACTCGTTGGTATCATCACCGAAAGGCACTATGCACGCAATGTTGTTCTCAAGGGCAAGACGTCTCCTACAACGCCCGTGCGGGACATCATGGAAAGACACGTCGTCATTGCACAGTCAGGACAATCCGTTGACGAATGCATGGCCGTCATGAGTGAGGAGCGCGTGCGCCATCTGCCGGTATTTGACGGAAAAAAGCCAATTGGCATTGTTTCAATCGGCGATCTCGTCAAGAGCATCATCGGTGATCAGAAGTTCGCCATTGTTCAGCTGGAGCAGTACATCCACGGTGAGCGGGCCATCGTCGACGGCTGAATGCGATCGCGAACGACGCAACGCTCGGAAGCATTACGTCCGAACATCGCCGCGCCGAATTGCAGAATTCGCGCTGCATTGTGACGGGGAATCTGCCTTAAACGGCAGCGCCGGAGGCACATGTCTGGAAAATGAACCCTGATTTGTCTGCGCCATTGACCCACGAGGAATTCGTCTCGTTGCAGGCCTGCGCCAAGGGTTTGATGCACCGGACAATCCCAGCCGAACACAAGGACCGACTGATCCAACTTGGGTATATACAGGAATTGTCCGGCGGACTTCGACTAACGAACGCTGGCAGGCGGAGGATTGCGGAAGGCGAATGATCGACAAGCACACCAAACGCCCCAGGGACCGACGTTAAGGGCACCGAGGCCTATCGCATCTTCGCTCGCTCGCTGCTCGAACTTACGGACAATCTCGATGGCGATGCGATCGTGCCACCCGACGACACCGTGCGGCACGACGGCGTCCTGGCAGAACTTGCCAGCGATAGCTGTTGCGAGCGACCAAACCATAGATCGTATCGCGGATAACCCGTGGGATGAAATCCGAGCGCTTTTCTTAAGGAACGATCTACGGCCCCTTCAGCTCGCTTCCAAGCCAATGAGAAATCTTACGCCATGCCCCGTCAAGGACCCTAGTTCCCAGGAACAGGCTCAAATGGCCGCACGGTTCCGTTATCTTCTCCAACAATTCGGCCGGTGTGCCGACCAGCTGCGTTGTCGCGAACAGCTGATCGACCGAAATGACCTCATCATTGCTTGCAGCGAGAAGACAGATTGGTGCACGAAGCTGCGCCAGATCGATCTGTTGCCCAAGGGCGCCAAAGCACCGTTCAGCGATCCGGTTTTCCTTGAATATCC
>Ga0224712_10000234_pt1 | contig 10038 bp, 6 predicted proteins | sample DielMetaTC5pm2_FD_171474 | JGI IMG/M metagenome (GOLD analysis project Ga0224712, IMG submission 171474) | Corn rhizosphere microbial communities from Kellogg Biological Station, Michigan, USA - Diel MetaT C5pm-2 (Metagenome Metatranscriptome)... | ecosystem: Host-associated > Plants > Roots >...
CATCGGCGGCGTCACCCGCCCAGCATGGTCCCCGACTGCTCACATCGTCAACGGTCCACACCCTTGACATTGCGGTATCTGCACCTAAATGCTGGGCGGACGCCCGCCGTACCGAACACTCGGCGCGGGGCGCCGCATCGACACTCAGGCAAGGACATCCGGGCACGGCAGCGGCACAAGGGAAGGGACTACGCGACGTGGGTTCGTTCGAGGGCCGGGTGGCCGTCGTCACCGGGGCGAGCCGTGGCATCGGCCTGGCCGCCGCCGCGGTACTGGTCGCGCGCGGGGCGCGGGTGTGCATCACCGCGCGCAACGCCGAGCCGCTGGCCGAGGCGGTGGAGCAGCTGGGCGGACCGGAGCGGGCGATCGCCGTCGCGGGCAAGGCCGACGACCCGGAGCACCAGGCGGAGGTGGTCGAGCGGGTCATGGACGCCTTCGGCCGCTACGACATGCTCGTCAACAACACCGGCATCAACCCGGCGTTCGGCTCGATCCTCGACACCGACACCGGCGCGGCGGCGAAGATCTTCGCGGTGAACGTGCTCGCGCCGCTGGCGTGGACCAAGCGCGCCCGGGACGCGTGGATGGGAGAGCACGGCGGCGCCGTGGTCAACGTCGCGTCGCTGGCCGGGCTGGCCGCCTCCCCCGGCATCGGCATGTACGGGGTGAGCAAGGCCGCGCTGATCAGGCTGACCGTGGAGCTGGCCACCGAGCTGGGGCCCGGCATCCGGGTCAACGCCGTGGCGCCCGCCGTCGTCAAGACGAAGTTCGCCTCCGCACTGTATGAGGGCCGTGAGGATGCCGCCGCCGCGCCGTATCCGCTCAAGCGGCTCGGGGTGCCTGAGGACATCGCCGGTGCGGTGGCGTATCTGTTGTCGGACGATGCGTCGTGGGTGACCGGGCAGACGATCGTCCTCGACGGCGGCGTCTCGCTCGGAGGGTCGGTGTGGGCGTGACCGGCGAGGAGGCGGCCGAGGCGCGGCCGCATGAGGCTCCGCTCCATGAAGGCTCCGTCGTCGTGGTGACGGGCGCCGGGCGCGGCATCGGCGAGGCGCTGGCGCGCGCGTTCGCGGCCGAGGGCGCCCGGGTCGTGGTGAACGATCTGGACGCCGACGCGGCGCAGGCGGTCGCCGGCTCCATCGGCGGGTTCGCGGTACCGGGCGACGCGGCGAGCGAGGCGGGAGTCGGCGCCCTGGTCCGCGCGGCCCGGGAGCGGTTCGGCGAGATCGACGTCTTCTGCGCCAACGCCGGAGTGGGCACGGGCGGCGGCCCCGACGCGCCGGAAGAGGCGTGGGCCCTGGCTTGGGACGTCAACGTGATGGCGCACGTGCGGGCCGCGCGCGAGGTGGTCCCGGCGTGGCTCGAGCGGGGCCGCGGCCGCTTCATCGCCACCGTGTCGGCCGCCGGGCTGCTCACGATGCTGGGCTCGGCCCCGTATTCGGTGACGAAGCATGCGGCGATGGGCTTCGCCGAATGGATGTCGGCGACGTACCGCCACAAGGGCATCCGGGTGCACGCGCTGTGCCCGCAGGGTGTACGCACCCGTATGCTCGACGACACCGGCGCCGCCGGGAATCTGCTGCTCACTCCCACCGCGATCGAGCCCGCCCAGGTGGCACAGGCGGTGCTCGAGGCGGTGGCCGCGGACCGGTTCCTGATCCTCCCGCACGCCGAGGTGGCCGGATACTACGCGGCGCGCGCGGCGGACCCGGACCGGTGGATCGGCGGGATGAACCGGCTCCAGCGCGACATCGAGACCGCGACCTCCTGAACCCGCTGCCGCACTCCTGCCGGCGATACTGCTGTGACGCCGCGACCTGCACACGGCTGCGTGTCCGTGCCCCTGCGTATCCCGCGGCGCCGTGATCGCATAACGTGTGCCGCGTGACGACGATCGACGTGGCCTTCCCCGCCAGAGCCGTCCTCGGCGAGGGGCCGACCTGGAACCCCGCGACGCAGCGCCTGCTCTGGGTGGACATCCTCTGCTCGGAGGTGCACGAGTTCGACCCGGCGACCGGCGTCGGAGCGATAACGCCGACCCCGCAGCACGTCGGCGCGGTCAAACCGCGCGCGGGCGGCGGCTTGGTGGTGAACCTCGCGGAAGGCGTCGGGCTGTACGGTCCGGCCGGCGATTTCTCATGGCTCGCCCGCTGGCCGAACCCGGACTGCCGCGGCAACGACGCCGCGGTGGATCCGTGGGGCCGCCTGTGGGCCGGCACGATGCGCTACGACGAGGCCGAGGGCGGCGGCGACCTGCGCCGGGTCGCGCCGGACGGGACGGCCACCGTCGTGCTCGCCGGCACCTCGGTGAGCAACGGGCTCGGCTGGAGCCCGGACGAGCGCGCCATGTACTTCATCGACAGCCCCACCCGCCGGGTCGACCGCTTCGCCGTCGACCCGGACGACGGCTCGGTGCGCGACCGCCGACCCTTCGTCGAACTGCCCGACGGCACGCCCGGTTTCCCGGACGGTATGACCGTAGACGCGGACGGCTGCCTCTGGGTGGCGCTGTGGGACGGATGGGCGGTGCACCGCTACACACCGGACGGCCGGCTGGACCGCGTGCTGGAGATGCCGGTCGCGCGAGCGACGGCGTGCGCGTTCGGCGGGCCGGAATTGCGCGACCTCTACATCACCACCGCGCGCGATCGGCTGTCCGCGGAAGAGCTCGCCGGGCAGCCGCTGGCCGGGTCGCTGCTCGTTGTCCACGATGTGGGACAAGGCACGGTTTCGAAACCTTTTGCAGGCTGACACGGCGCGAAGTGGCCGTTCAGGGCCTCGCATAAGTGTAAGTTTCACAGCCCTTTGACTCCGATTCGCCGTGGCGGCGACTATCGTCTCGCCGCCGCGACCAAAGGAGTGCCCGGTGCGAATAGGAATAAAAGGGACGACAAGAACCGTGTGGGCCAGCCGCGCCCGCAGTCCCAGGACACGACGAGACCTCACCCTGCGCGCCGCCCTCGGCGGGCTGTGCGCCCTGCTGGTCGCCGCGGCCGCCGTCATCGTGACGCAGACCCCGGCGAACGCGCTGACCGTGTCCGGCACCCCCACGCCGGTCACCGGGAACGCGACCCACTTCGACGGCCTCGGCCAGCCGTACGGCGGCTGCGGGATGCCCCAGGCGAACCTCGACTCGCAGTTCTTCGTCGCGCTCAACGTGTTCAACACCCCGGGCAACTACGGGGCCTTCACCCGTCCGGTGCCGGCCTCGCAGTCGAGCATCCTGGGCATGTTCGACAACGGTCTCAACTGCGACCGCTGGGTGAAGGTGAACATCGGCAACTTCTGCACCGGGACCAACGACGGCGCGCAGAACCAGCCCTTCTGCCGCAACGGCTCCTGGGTCGCGGACAAGTACAACGGCGCGACGCTGGACATGGTCGTGGCGGACAGCTGCGGCGACTCCAACGCCTGGTGCCGGGACGACCCGTTCCACCTGGACCTGGTCACCAGCTCGCTCAACCAGTTCGTGCTGAACGGCGCGCCGACCGGCGACCTGCTCGACCACTGGAACAACCGGCAGATCACCTGGCAGTTCGAGCCCGCGCCGAACTACACCGGCGACATCAGCATCGGCTTCCTGCAGGGCGCGCAGTCCTTCTGGGGCGCGATCTCGGTCTCGCACCTGGCCAACGGGATCCACGGCGTGCAGTACTTCTCCAACGGCGCCTGGGTGAACGCGGCGATGGACAGCGACATGGGACAGTCGTACATCACCTCGCCGACCACGTCCGGCGGCACCCAGTTCCAGATCCGGGTGACCGACTCGAACGACCAGCTGATCAACGGCGGCCGGGTCTACACCTTCTCGCTGCCCGCGTCGTGCGGGACCTCGTGCGGCCCGGCCTTCACCCAGGTCCCGTACACCACCTCGGCCGGCACCGGTCCGTCCACCAGCCCGTCCGCCAGCGCCAGCAGCGCCCCGAGCTCGTCCCCGAGCAGCCGCCCGAGCTCCAGCCCGAGCAGCTCGCCGTCGCAGCCGCCGGCCGGCACCGGGTGCTCGGCCGCCTCGTCGGTCACCAGCTCGTGGAGCACCGGCTACCAGCTGAACTTCACCGTCACCAACACCGGCACGGCGAGCACGTCGGGCTGGAACGTCGCGTTCTCGCTGCCGGCCGGGGAGACCATCGCCAACTCGTGGAACGCGGCGGTCACCACGAGCGGCCAGGCGGTCTCCGCGGCCTCGGTGTCCTACAACGGGGTGATCGCGCCGAAGGCGAATACGACCTGGGGCATGGTCGTGAACGGCAGCAGCCAAACGCTGACCGGACTGACCTGTACCGCGCACTAGGAGGAGGCCGCTCCCGTCGGATCTTGTTGGATTCTGAAAGTTGCCGTCGCGACACGATCGAACGGCATCGAAGAACCCGACATTATTGACCGCACTTCGCTACTCCGGTTCCATGACGGCGATTTCGCCCTAGGACCACGGGAGCGCGGCCATGGAACTGAACCGGCGTACCTTCACCGCTCTGACGGCCGGCGCCGCCACCGCCCTGGTTCTCCCGGGCGGGACGGCGTCGGCCGTCGCCGTGCCGGCGGACACTGCGTCAGACGGCGCCGCGTTCGGCACGATCGGCGCCGACTGCGGCAGAGTGCGCCTTCTCACCTCGCACACGGTGACCTTCGACAAGTACTCGCTCCTCGTCGACGGCCAGCGGATGGTGCTGTGGTCGGGCGAGTTCCACCCGTTCCGGCTGCCGAGCCCGTCGCTGTGGCTCGACGTGCTGCAGAAGATGCGCGCGCACGGCTATAACGCGGTGAGCATCTACGTGTCCTGGAACTACCACTCCCCCGCGCAGGGCGTCTACGACTTCACCGGCGTCCGCGACCTGGACATGTTCCTGAGCGCCGCCGCGGCGGTGGGCATCTTCGTCACCGTGCGGCCGGGCCCGTACATCAACGCCGAGGTCGACGCCGGCGGATTCCCCGGCTGGCTGACGGCGACCTCGGGCACCGCGCGGACGAACAACGCCACCTACCTCAGCCACGTGGACGAGTGGCTGACCGCGGTCGACGCCATCGTCTCGAAGCACCAGTACACGACCGGCGGCGGCACGGTCCTGCTCTACCAGTTGGAGAACGAGTACTCCGCCCACCTGACGGACGGCGTCGGCTCCGCGTACATGGCGCACCTGTACGCGAAGGTGCGCGCGGACGGGATCACGGTCCCCCTGTTCCACAACGACAAGGGGCGCAACGGGGACTGGGTGCCCGGCAGCTTCAGCTCGAACGGCGAATCAGGGCGCTACCTCTACGCCTTCGACGGCTACCCCTCGCCGTCCAGCACCCCGCCGGACTGGGGGTATTTCGGCCCCGGCGGGGCCACCGGCGGCTCGACCGCCAGCCCGAACACGCCCGGGTTCGAGGCCGAGTTCGGCGGCGGCTGGTTCGACCCGTGGGGCGGGGCGGAGTTCTCCGGGCAGGGCTACGCGGGCGCCCGGGCCTCGCGCGACCCGGTGTACGAGCGCCGCTTCTACCTGACGAACCTGGCCAACGGCATCAAGCTGCAGAACGTGTACATGACCTTCGGGGGGACGTCCTGGGGCTGGCTGCCGGCCCCGGTCGTCTACACCTCGTACGACTACGGCGCGGCGATCGACGAGGCGCGCAACCTGACCTCGAAGCTCGTGCCCATGAAGCAGATCGGCCTGATGCTGGAGACCGTGCCGGACCTGGCGGAGCTGGACAAGGCCGCCACGGTGGCGGCGTCGAACAGCACGATCAAGGTCTACCACCTGGCGAACCCGGCCTCGGGCGCGCACGTCTACATGCTGCGCAACGACTCGAGTTCCGACATCTCGGTCACGCTGCCGGTGACCGTTCCCGTCTCGGGCGGCACGAGTCAGGTCACCGTTCCGGCGTCGGGCGCCGGGATCCGGTTGAACGGCAAGGACATGAAGGTGGTCGCGACCGGCATCGCGATCGGCCGCCGGACCCTGCGCTACACCACCGCCCAGCCGATGTACCAGGCCACCGTGGGGGCGCAGGACGTCGCGCTGCTGACCGGCCGCTCCGCCGACGCGGCCGAGGCCTCGATCGGCTTCGCCGCCGCCCCGAAGGTCGCGGTGCTGGGCGGATCCGCCACGACCGCCTATGACGCGTCCTCGGCCGCGCTGCGGGTGAACACCCAGCTCTCCGGTCTCACCAGGGTGCTGATCACCCCCGCGGACGGAACCGCGCCGCTGCTGCTGCTGTTCGCCGACGATCAGACGTCGTCGACCTTCTGGCGGCACGCCACCTCCTCCGGGCCGGCGCTCGTGCGCGGGCCGTCGCTGCTGCGCGACGCCTCGGTGAGCGGGGCGATGGTGGTGCTCAGCGGCGACACCGCGATGGCGAGCGACCTCGAGGTCTGGGCGCCGCGCGGCATCACCCAGGTGCTGTGGAACGGCGCGGCGGTCACGACGGCGGCGACCACCTCCGGCAGCCTGCAGGCGAAGGCGCAGCTCGCCGGGCCCGCGCAGGTGACCCTGCCCGCGCTCGCCTCCTGGCGCTTCTCGGCGGAGAACCCCGAATCGGCGCCCGGATTCAACGACTCGGGGTGGGCGGTCGCGAACAAGACCACGTCGTTCAGCACGACCGCGGTGCCGTCCGGGCAGCCGGTGCTGTTCGCCGACGACTACGGGTTCCACTACGGCGACGTCTGGTACCGGGCCTCGTACACGGGCGCCGCGGGCGCGCAGTCGGTGAGCCTGGCCTACTCGTCCGGGACCCAGGGCATGCTGATGGCCTGGCTCGACGGCGTCCCGCTCGGCTCGCACCGCCAGCCGGTGCCCACCAAGGCCCAGGACACGCAGGCGACCTGGACCGCGACCGCGACGTTCGCCATCCCCGCCTCGCTGAGCGGCTCCGGGGCGCACGTGCTCGCCGTGCTGGTGCGGCCGATGGCGCACAGCGAGGACGGCGGGTCCAACGACGCGCACAAGGCCGCGCGCGGACTGACCGCGGTCACCTTCACCGGCGCGAGCCCGGCGCTGACCTGGCGGATCCAGGGCGCGGTCGCGGCCGATCCGCTGCGCGGCCCGCTGAACAACGGCGGCCTGTTCGGCGAGCGCTCCGGCTGGCACCTGCCCTCGTTCAACGACAGCGGCTGGCAGGCCGAGACGCTGCCGCGCTCCGACAGCGGCCAGGGCGTCGGCTGGTTCCGCACCACCTTCTCGCTCTCCGTGCCGCAGGGCGTCGACGCCTCGATCGGCCTGACCCTGACGGACACGTCGACGCGCGCCTACCGGGTGCAGATCTTCCTCAACGGCTGGAACATCGGCCAGTACATCAACGACGTCGGGCCGCAGCACACCTTCGTGCTGCCGAACGGGATGCTGCACACGCACGGAAGCAACACCCTGGCTCTGGCGGTGCTGCGGGACGGCACGACCGCCGCGGGCCCCGGCTCGGTCTCCCTCACGCTGCTCGGCAGCGCGGCGGGCGGGGTCGCGGTCACCGACCTGCCGAACGCGCACCGCGGGGTCACCGCGGCGGCGCTCGTGCGCCCGGACGCGGCCGCGTTCGGATTCAGCAGCAGCGGCGGCTTCTTCACCGTGAACACCGGCGCGGGCCTCACCTTCAAGATCAGCCAGAGCAACGGGGACATGACCTCGTTCGTCTTCAACGGAACCGAGCTGACCTCGCCCAGCCGGCCGTCGAACGTGGAGTCCGGGCTGGGCAGCGGTGCGAGCATCAGCGCGGTGCAGAACGGCGACGTCATCATCGTCACCGAGACCGCGACCAACTTCTACGGCAGCGGTACGGTCCATCACTACCTGGTGGTCCAGAGCGGCGTGAACAACGTCTACATGGCCACCTACGTCGACTCGAACGCCGCCGGCGAGCTGCGCTGGATCCAGTCGCTCAATCGCAGCGTCCTGCCGAACATCGCCGTCACCTCGGACACCAAGGGCGGCACCGCGATCGAGTCCACCGACATCTTCCTGGTGGGCGGCCAGACCCGGTCGAAGTACTACGGCAACCGGCAGGCGCAGAACCTGACCGTGCGCGGCGTGACGGGCAACGGCGTCGGGGTGTTCATGGACTTCGGCAACCGCGAGTCCAGCAGCGGCGGCCCGTTCTTCCGCGACATCGAGCAGCAGGGCACCTCGGATTCGATCCAGGTCTACAACTACCTGTGGTCCGGCCACAACGACACCGAGGCGCAGCGGCTCAACGTCCTGTACGGCCCGTACGCGCTGATGGTCACCAACGGCTCCACGCCCACCGCGCCCGACCTGAGCTTCATGTACACTCTCGGGCTGACCGGCTCGGTCGGCGCGTCGGGGCGCGGATTCGTGGTGGGCAAGGCGATGGGCGTCGACGCCTCGACCACCCCGCTGGTCGGCTTCGCGAACTCCACCGCGCAGTACTGGTGCTCGCCGTCGGCCTCGACCGGGAACTTCTCCAGCCCCGCGATGAAGCCCGGCACCTACACCCAGACGCTGTACCAGGGCGAGCTGGCGGTGGCCACGCGCAGCGTCACGGTCACCGCCGGAAGCACCACCACCGGCCAGAACATCACCTCGTCCTGGTCCACCCCGGCCTCGCCGATCTTCCGGATCGGGACCTGGGACGGGGCGCCGACCGGCTTCAAGAACTTCGCGAACCTCAGCCTGATGCACCCCTCGGACACGCGCGACGCGAGCTGGGGCCCGGTCACCTACACCGTCGGCAGCAGCCAGACCGGCGACTTCCCGTCGTACCAGTGGAAGGACGCGAACAACCCGACCACCGTGGTGTTCACCCTGACCTCGGCCCAGCTCGCGGCCCGCACCGTGCGGATCGGCATCAGCGCCGCGTACGCCGGCGGCCGTCCGCAGATCGCGGTCAACAACTGGACGTCGTCGGCGCCGAGCCCGTCCTCGCAGCCGAGTTCGCGCAGCCTGACGATCGGCACCTACCGCGGAAACAACACGCTGTTCACGTACGCCGTGCCGGCCAGCGCGTTCGTCGCGGGGACGAACCGGATGACGATCACGGTGATCAGCGGTTCGAGCGGCTCGGGGTTCCTGAGCCCCGGCTACAGCTACGACTGCGTCGAGATGTCCTGACCCGCGGCGGGCAGGAGGGGAGGATCCGGGGCCGCGGCGTCAGGTCCCGGATTCTCCGCACACACGTTTGGAACCGGCGCGCTGGGTACCCGGGCTCGGGCAACAACCCGAGGAGGTCCCATGAGCGCCGCCATCATCGCGGTGATCGTTGTCGTCGTCGTGCTCGTGGTCGCCGCTGCCGTGCTGTTCCCGCAGGCGGGCGGCCGGCGTGCGCGGCTGCGCCGCAAGTACGGCCCCGAGTACGACCGGCTCGCCGAGCGGGGCGACGCCCGCGCCGCCGAGCAGGAGCTGGAGGAGCGCGAGCAGGCGCGCCGGGAGCTGAAGCTCCGCCGGCTCGCCGAGCCCGAGCAGGCGCGGCTGAAGCAGGCCTGGAGCTCGGTCGAGGAGCACTTCGTCGACGACCCGCGCCAGGCGGCCGAGCAGGCCGACCAGATGATCGGGCGGGTGCTGACCGAGCTGGGCTACCCGGAAGGCGACACCGACCGGCAGCTCGCGCTGGCCTCGGTCGACCATCCGCAGGCGGTCTTCGCGTACCGCACGGCGCACGAACTGGCCGGCAGCGGCGACACCGAGGCGCTGCGCCGGGCGATGCTCGGCTTCCGCGGCTTCTTCGGCGAGCTGGTCGGAACCCGGCGCGCCGAGTCCGCGCAGCGCCCGGCCCTCGCCCAGCGCCGATGACCATCGCAGGAAAGGAGGGCCACGACGTGCGTATCGAGAGCCCACGCCCGGCCGAACGGGACATAGTCGAGCCGGATACAGGCGAGCCCGAAGCTGTCGAGCCGGAAGCTGTCGAGCCGGAGAACGGCGAGTCGGCACGCGCCGAGCAGGACGCCGAGCATGACCCGGGGCGCGACGAGCGCGTCGGCCACGAGTTCAGGGCCGCCGAACCCGCCGCCGAGCCGGAGACCGGAATGCACGAGCGCGTCGGTGAAGAGCCGCCGACCTATGAACGCAGGACGACCTACGAGCACACGTCCTCCGAGCCTGTCGCCGCCGAGCC